>Ga0255058_10000253_pt1 | contig 31888 bp, 24 predicted proteins | sample Cases_109_9_MG_FD_188637 | JGI IMG/M metagenome (GOLD analysis project Ga0255058, IMG submission 188637) | Seawater microbial communities from Amundsen Gulf, Northwest Territories, Canada - Cases_109_9 | ecosystem: Environmental > Aquatic > Marine > Gulf | place: Canada: Northwest Territories... | reverse complement strand
GGTACGCCGCCGATAAACGCCATCTTCGATTATCTGAACTACGAACCGACCTGGACCCTCGATGCTGCCTTTATGTTGGGAGTGCCGCTCGGGCAATACGACAACGACAAAGTCGTGAACCTGGGTCTGAACCGGTTTTATGGGCGAGTCGCCTTCCCTTTCAAGTATCACTTCCGTGTTTTTACGCCCGGATACATGTCGAGCCTGGAAGTAGTTCCGTCGGTCTGGCTCTTTGCCGAGAATGACGACTTTTTGGGACAGAAAATGCAGAACGATCCTATGTGGCAACTCGAAGCACACTGGACGCACGATTTTACCCGGCACTTTTTTGGATCCATCGATCTGCTTTACCGCAATGGTTTCCAATCAGAAATCAATGGCGTCAATTTGGGAAGCGACATTGAGATCGGAGATTTAGGTTTCACGTTGAATTTCTCGGTGACGGACAACGTGACCATACGAACGAGTTTCAGCTCAAACGTCTTTGGTGATAGCGACATCGAAACCAGCATGATACGACTTCAGTTTATTTACGCATGGGACCGGGCTATCGAAAACATCAAGAAGTTGGGAAGTGAATAAGAAATGAAACTGAAATATATGGCAGCTGTCCTTGCGACCCTGTTGACTGGGCTTTGGCTTTCAGCCCCATTGCCAATTCAATCCATCAGTCGACCCAATATCAGGAGACTAAAATGAAACATAGAAAAGCGGGAGCTATTTCCCTGGCATTTTTCCTAACGATGACTGCGTTCGGTTCTGCGCTTGCCGAAGACCTTTACTCTTCGGACTTTTTGTCCGACTACTCGCAACTTAGGAAATCCTCTGAAAAGTACATGGATTACACATACCTGGCACCAGGCGCTCCAGACAAAATGGGCAAGTACTCTGCCGTGATGATCGACCAGCCTGAAATATTCGTTGCGCCAAACTCAAAGTACAAAGGTATGAAGCCAGACGATATGAAGCAGTTGGCGGACGCGTTTCGAGGTGCTATGGCGCAGTCGCTTTCGACAACTTACATGATCGTTGATCAACCGGGCCCGAACGTGCTGTATATACGTTTCGCCATCTCCAACGTCCAGCTCAAGAAGAAGAAAAAGGGCCTGCTCGGCTACACGCCGATAGGGCTTGTCGCAGGTGCAGCGAAGTCGGCAATGACCAGTGACTTCACCAAGAAAATCGACCTGAAAGGGCTCACCGTGGAAATGGAGGTTCTCGACAGCAACAGTGAGGAGCAACTGGCAGCACTCCTCGAGACAAGGTCAGGAAAAAAAGATGAGCCAGCCTCATGGGCAGAGCTGGAAGCGCTTATCGCCGTGTACGGCCAGCGGGTTGATTGCAGATTGGGTAATGCACGCGTAGCGGAGGACAAACGAGTTGACTGCCTAAGTGGCACGTAGGTCGAGGACACTCGGAGCCATAAGTGATCGAGCAGACCGATGAAACGAACGGCGTTGATGAAGTTTGCGAGTACATGTCGCGTTGTTCCTGTTGTCATTTTCAGTGGTGTCACATTGTTTCCGGCGGTATTCAATGAAGCTATTGCCGAAATCTCGTCCGAAAACGATGCCGCCGTCGATGCTGATACACGTCTGATTAGCGTGGAGGAGTTCAGAGCGTTGGAAGCGGCACTTGCAGATCTGAGCTTGCAACTGGCCGCGCAGCAGGAATTGATTGCAAGCCAGCAGAAAGATATCGATCGGCAACGAAGACTGCTTCAGTCCGTTCAGGGGCAGGTGGGCTTTTCGGCAGAAGATCAGAAGGTCGCGCGTCCACTGGATGACGTCACGCAAGCCCAGCAATCGATCACCCTGGATGAACTTGTCACCAGGCAGCCGGAATCGACCAGGTACAGCGATGACTTTTTCGGCTCGATACCGATTCCTGGCACCGAAGCAGCTGTAAAGATAGGGGGTTTCGCGAAAATGAGCATGGTAGCTACATTCGACCCACTTGGAACGGACGATCGATTCATTACCGGATCAATCCCAGTTGGCGCTCCAGAGACTGGAGTCGGCGTAAACGAGGTCGCGGTGTCCGCACGCCAATCGCGACTGGGAATCGAAATACGGGATTTGACCAGCTACGGTCCGTTGCGGGCGTTCGTTGAAGGAGACTTCGCGGGGAGTAGCGAAACGTATCGCTTGCGGCATGCCTTCGGGCAGTTCAGGCATATCCTCGCAGGTCAGACCTGGTCAACGATGGTCGACAACCGCGCCACGCCTGAGCAAGTCGATTTCGAGGGTATCAACGGCAGGATCCAGGTGCGTCAACCACAGGTCCGCTACTTTCCGTCCTTCGGCCGCGATCTCGATCTGCTGATTGGTCTGGAAGATCCTGCACCGGACGTAACGGATGGCCGGGGTGTCAGCCAGTATCCGGATATCGTCGCGAGTGTTCGACGCAACTGGGCTGACAGATGGCACATCAAGACGAGCCTGCTGGCGCGGCAGATCGAGGCGGAATGGAATCTGGATCCTTCCATAAGCGACTCGAAGACCGGATGGGGGGTTTCAGTCAGCGGCAGGGTCGGACTGAAGATATGGGATGAGAAAGACAACATCCTTTTTCAGTTTAATTACGGCGACGGTATTGGCCGTTATGTGAACGACCTTCAGGAAGTTGGTGGGCAGGATGCTGTGTTCAATCCGCAAACCGGCGAACTCGAAACACTGGAAGTATTCAGCGGCTATGTTGCCTACCAACACTGGTGGAAAGAAAAATTGCGCTCGACCTTGACGTACGGCTGGGTTGACGTCGATAACCTGGATTTCCAGGACGACTCGGACTACGCGAACACGGATCGCGCAACCATTAATCTATTGTGGTCACCGGTAATCCGCATCGATGTAGGTGGAGAGTTGCTCTGGGGTAGACGCGAAAACAAAGATGGCGCTGGCGCCACAGCCCGGCAGATACAATTTGCCGCAAAGTATAGGTTCTGACTATGAAGCCGGCGGCGGCATAGCAACCCAATCAAAGGAAATTTGCATATGAATAATCTCATCAGAATGATTCCAGGTCTAATCGCAAGTCAAATTTTGTTGTGCGCTTGCGCCGCACCACCTGTGTCTGAAAGCGATCGAAGCGGTTTCCTGAGTGACTACTCAAAACTGGAAAGAATTGACGACAGTATGCTGCAATTCGTCGATGAGACCGCAGGAGATTACTCGAGCTTCATTATCGAGCCCATCGTCATAGCGTTCCGACAGGCTCCAGATGAGCAGGTTTTCACAGACGAGGAGCTAAGTGAATTATCCGCTTATTACGAGGAGGCGGTAATAGAGGCATTGAGCAGGAATGAGGGATATCCGATCGTCGAGGATCCGGCACCCGGCGTGGCTCGAATGCGTATCGGTATAACCGACGTTGAAGAGACTATTGGCATACTAAATATCTCGATCTATACGAAGATAACCGGGCTAGGCCTTGGTGGTGCTTCGTTCGAAGGTGAAATCGTCGATTCTGTTACGGGCAAGCAGCTCGCAGCCGTCGTACGCTGGGGCACTGGCAGCCGTATCCTGAAAGCCGGCATTACCCATATGGGCGATGCCAAGATCGCAATTAATCGCTGGGCAAAGGATCTGCGCGCGCAGATCGATAAAGCGAACGGTCGATAGTATAAGCCTCATATTTTCGTCGCAGCACATGCTTGCTGCATTATCGATGGAGTAGTCTTTATGTGCTCCCCCAGATTCCCGTGCTGGCATTCCGTTATTACAATTCTGTTATTCGTGGTCTCACCAATTACGGCATTCGCTGACTGTGGACCAACGACCAAGGAAGACTCCGGCGCGCAACCGCGCGTGGGCCTTGCTTTGAGTGGCGGTGGTGCGAGGGGCGCGGCGCACATTGGCGTTATCCGGGTATTGCTCGAGGAGGGAGTGGCGATTGACTGTATCGCCGGCACGAGCATGGGCGCCATCGTCGGTGGCCTGTATGCATCGGGCAAGACCCTCGAGGAGATCGAGCAGGCACTGAATGATATCGACTGGGATGACGTGTTTGTTGACAGCACCAATCGGGCGGACAAGACATTTCGCCGCAAACGCGATGACGATGACTTCTTGATCAAGCGACGCATCGGATTCAGCAATGGAAAGATCAAGTTACCGTTGGGTGTCGTACAGGGGCAAAAGATCGACCTTGCTATCACCAAGCTGACACTACCGGTAGCTCTCGTTGATAATTTCGATGAGCTGCCGATACCCTATCGGGCTGTTGCCACTGATATCGGCACTGGGGAGCAAGTTGTCCTCGGCAGCGGTGATCTGGCTACCGCGATCCTTGCAAGCTTCTCCATTCCGGCTGCTATGGTGCCTGTTTTTATAGACGGCCGTATGTTGGTCGACGGCGGCATTGCGGCGAATCTGCCGATCTCGGTCGTCAGAAAGATGGGAGCCGATATTGTCATCGCGGTGGATATCAGTACCCCGCTCAAGTCTCAGGAAGAGATTGGCTCCGTGTTGTCCATTGCTGAGCAGCTCAGCGGCCTGTTAACGCGCCGCAACACCGAATCAGAATTAAACACACTAACTGAGTCAGATATCTTGATAAGTCCGAAGCTTGGTGACATCAGTGCGGGAGACTTTGACCGGGTCAATGAAGCAATTCCAATTGGCAGGTCCGCAGCCCTCGAAAATCTGGATCGACTTCAGATGCTCGCGACGCTATCTTCGAACAGTGCAAATTCCCTCGTTGCGAAAACGGCTCCCGGTACAAGGCAGCCAATTATTGACTTCATCAGATGGATCAACAAATCGAAACTGTCAAACGAGTTTATTGTCAGTCGTATGGATGAATTTGAGCTCGGTCAGCCCCTCGACACAGAGAGACTTGAGTCCGGCCTAGCCCGAATATACGGTACAGAAGCGTTTCAAAAGGTGAGTTTCAGACTCGTCGAAGATAGCGGTCAGACGGGGCTCGAAGTGACAGCGGTTGAACGAAGTTGGGGACCGAAATACCTGCAATTTGGCCTGAATATCGCATCGATGGCCGGCGGCGAAAACCTGATTAATGGATCGATCAGTCACCTGAACACGGCGATCAATCCCTCCGGAGGGGAATGGCGCAATACATTAACGCTTGGAAATGAAACGAGCTTCTCGAGCGCATTCCATCAACCGTTTGGTCGAGATTACCGGTATTTTGTCGCGCCGAAGCTGGCAATTGGAAGCACTGATTTCACCGTATACGAATCGGGAAACGCAATTGGCATCATATCTGTGTTTTCGGCGGCTGGTGAGCTGGCAATCGGACGGGAATTTGGCAACTGGGGCGGGCTTCAAGTCGGCGCACGCTACCTTTCCGGTGAACGGGACCTCCGTGTTGGCGAACCCACGCCCCGCGAAGACTTCCAGTTAGGAGAAATCTTTCTTGACCTGGCCATTGACCGGCTCGATAACCGAAATTTTCCGAGGCACGGTACCTTCGCCGCTGCTCGATGGATCGGGTCACGGGAGTCATTGGGTTCCGACATCGGTTTTGACCAGTTAAGTGCCGGAATTTCGGCTGCGAATTCGTGGGGTCGCAATACGTTGTTGACAGGAATCCGCTACGGCACGACATTCAGCGGTCTGGCGCCCGCTGAACGTCTTTATCGTCTGGGAGGATTTTTTAATCTTTCGGGTCTGAATACGGATGAGCTGAGCGGACAAAATATGGGTATTGCGCAACTTGCATACTATCGACGCGTTGGCGACATCGCGCTGTTACCTACATACATCGGGGGAACATTTGAACTGGGAAACACGTGGCAGGATAGATCTGACATCAGCCTGGCCAATTCCATCTTAGCTGGCAGCGTTTTCATCGGAGTGGACACCATAGTTGGCCCAATATACACGGCATTTGGCCTGGCTGAGGGCGGACAGCGAGCGCTTTACTTCTACGTTGGCCGTACATTTTAGCGGCCGCTTTACGACATCTAAGTTTCAGGCCGCTGTGGCAAGAAGATTATGATGAACGAAAAAATCACGAACATTATCCGAACATTCCAGGCTGTAGGTCCAATATTGGGCAATGCTTTGAAAAGTGGTCAGTTTTTTAATCCTCAGGCTGAGCTGACGGAACCAGACCCGGATATTTTGTGCGAATACGATGTAAGAATTCCCATGAGCGAAGGGTTTTCTGTAACCGCAAACATCTTCCGCTCAAGAACGGCGGCAGACAAGAACGAAAAAGTACCAGTAGTGATGTGTGCCCATCCTTACAACAATCACCTCACGCCTACCCTTAAGAAAACGCCGTTGGGAGGTCCACCTCAACAATATCGTCTGATTCCTCAGGCCGGAGGAAAACCGGGTTTCTCTAAACTGACAAGTTGGGAATCACCTGATCCCAATTTTTGGATACCTGCGGGATATGCCGTCGTCAATATGAATCTGCCCGGTTACGCGAATAGTGATGGTCCCCCCTCCGCCTTCTCTGAGCATCAGGGAAGATGTTACTACGAGGCCATTGAGTGGGCAGCGAAACAGCCCTGGTGTAGCGGTAAGGTGGGACTCAATGGGGTGAGCTTCCTGGCCATTTCCCAATACCATGTGGCAGCTTGCCGGGCCTACGGGGGACCACCGCCTTCCTTGTGATGCATTTCTCCATGGGAAGGGCTTACGGATCCGTATCGCGACATATTTGCCTTTGGCGGGCTATCGGACATTGGTTTCCCCACCTTTTGGTGGGCTACGGAAGTGAAGCCGAGCATTAATGGCACGGAAGAAGACTTCGTGAAATCCGATGGAAGTATCCCTACGGACTATTTAAAGAATCACCCTTTATACGATGACTACTGGAAAGCAAAAGCAGCCAAGTTAGAGGAGATTACCGTTCCTATGCTCGTTTGCGCCTCATTCTCAGACCACGGGTTGCACACTATGGGTTCTTTCCGGGATTTTGAAAAAGCTAAGTCGGAACATAAATGGGTGTACACGCATCGCACAGGCAAATGGGTCTCGTTCTATTCGCCGGAGGCGCAGAAGATGACCAAGGACTTCATGGACTATTTCTTGAAGGATGATACGTCCAGCGGTTTTTTGGCTACGCCCCCGGTGCGCCTGGAAGTGCGGTCGAGCCTCGACGAAATTCACGAGGTTCGATATGAAAATGAATGGCCGATCGCTCGAACTCAATACACCAGACTCTATTTGAGTGGACAACCACAGTCCCTCGCACTTGAAAAACCGGAACAACCAATGGAGCTGGTGCACGCGGCAAAGAAGGGAAAAGCATTATTCAATTTCAAATTTACCGAAGACACTGAGTTAAGCGGCTACATGAAGTTGAGGATTTGGGTGGAAGTCCGCCCCAAAAATACAGGAGAAATATCCCCGGATGATATGGCCATGTTCGTCGCTGTAAATAAGCTCGATTGCGATGGAAATGCTATTCACTTCAACGGTTCAGTTGGCAATAAAAGGGATATGGTGACACGAGGTGATTGTAGAGTTTCCAGACGTGAGCTTGACCCTATTGAATCAACCGAGTGGCATCCGGTGCAAAAAGGAGAGTCGGAGCAGAGCTTGAACGCTGGTGAAATCGTCCCCGTCGATATTGAACTGTATCCCAGCAGCACTTTCTTTTCAGCTGGAGAAACCCTGCAACTGATCATCGCATCTGACGAGATTATTCCTTCTCCACCTTATCGGAAATCTGTGGAGTGTAATCACGGCAGGCATGCGATTCACTTCGGTGGAGAATATGATTCTTATCTTCTTGTCCCCAAAGTGCCGGCGATAAATCAGTTTGAATGACAGATCGGGGTGGCGCACCTAGAGGGCTTCGAATACCCAAAGACCGAGTTACTAACTAGGTGCTCATCTAAGGCGCTGCAGCGTTGTTGACAAGCGGCTGGGTGATTTCTGCCTGGCCTAGCCGACTTAGCTCGTCACTTGTCGATGTCGAATGCCCTGCATGGATCAGTTTTTCCTGTCGCGACGATAAGCGCATCAGTGACGGCACGTCGATCGGACAAGCGGCGAAGATTTTTCGCGATCACCCGCGCGTGCTTGCGGTTGGTGTTAACTGTACGCCGCCACAGTTCATTACGCCGCTGATCCGGCAAATCAAACAAGCAGTACCTGACAAAGCCGTCGTTGTTTACCCGAACTCCGGAGAGACCTATGACGCAAACGACAACTCGTGGTCGGGGATAGTTACTCCAATCGAATGCGCCATTGCCGCCAAGGATTGGTTTGAGGCCGGTGCCCGGCTGATCGGCGGATGTTGCCGCATGGGACCGTCACATATAACAGCCATGGGCGAAAGCTTGCAAACGGTAATGTTTGGTTGAGGTATTGCAGTTCATTGGTCCATAGGGCACCCGGGCATTGGACTCGAACTGACCCTTGTTCTCGATGTAGATCTTCCAATGCGTGGATACGGTGCTTTTTTGATTGAACTGGGTTGGCTCTCAATAACTTGCGTAGGTCCGACCCCCATAACTGTTATGCATTTCCTGCGTACTTGGTGAGTAATGTGTCCAGATGATTCGCAAAAGTCTGTCGGTCACTTTGGCTGAGGGCAGGTGGCCCACCTGTGTCTATGCCACTAGCCCGGAGAGTATCCATAAAATCTCTCATATTTAATCGAGCTCGGATATTCTCGGTTGAATACAGTTCGCCGCGGGGGCTGAGAGCAAGACCTCCTTTTTCGATCACCTCTGCCGCTAAAGGAATGTCACTGGTGATTACGAGGTCTCCGGCACTTAGCCTTTTCACTATTTCATTGTCAGCAACATCAAACCCCTGGCTTACCTGAAGTGTGCTGATGTGGCGGGAAGGTGGTGTACGCAAGGCGTGATTTGCGACCAGGGTCAGCGGTACCGCGGTTCGGGCAGCGGCTCTAAACAAGATATCCTTGATCACCACCGGGCATGCATCTGCGTCTACCCAAATTTTCATGGGGTCGGACCTCTGTAAGTAGCTGAATTGTAGAAAAATGTCGGTTGAAACGTGCCGTTTCGTGGGCCTAAATCGCATATTTCATGGTCGTTTTCGCTTACTGAGGCGAGCAGTATATGCCCCGTGCAAGTCGTGTCTTCTGTCGAGGTTTTGTGTGGCACATCACGCATCGCTGCCATCAGAAAAAGTTTCTGCTCAAGTTTGCACATGATCGGCGTCGTTGGCGACACTGGCTGTTCGAGGCCCGACGGCGCTATAGATTGTGTGTCCTGAATTACATCGCAACATCCATGCAGCTGATTGCAGGTCGAACCGCGCAGGAATACAACCGGCGTAAGAAACGGAAGGGTGCTTTCTGGGAAGATCGGTACCACGCAACAGCTGTGCAAGCAGATCACCATCTGATTCGTTGTCTGAACTACATTGATCTGAATATGGTGCGTGCAGATGTAGTGTGTCATCCAAGGGGGTGGGAGATCAGCGGCTTTCATGAAATCCAAAGTCCCCGCCAACGAAAGGGAATTATCGACCACAAAACACTCTGTGAGCTGGTCGGAATATCGACCATCGAGCGATTGGTGCATGCTCACAATGACTGGGTCGCTGACGCATTGAAGAAATCGCAGCGTGATCCGGTTTGGACGGAAAGCGTAGCAGTCGGAGACGAATACTTTCTGGCGAATTTCAAAACGCAGTTGGGTCCAAAAAGCATGCATAGACAAATAAGATTTGCTGACGATGTAAAGTGTCTCAATGAGGATGAAATTCCTTACGCTCCGCTTTCAGGGTCCAAATAGGGCGATTAACGTGTGGACACGGCGCTATTTCGATCGATATACTTTTATTTTCAATAACTTGCGCTGGTCCGACCCCCATGATAAATGACCTTCTGCAGAATGGCAGCGACGACGATGTTGCAGTGTCGGGGCCAGACCGATCCGCACTGTCGTACCGGGATCTCAGGGTACAGGTGACGTACACCATAGAGTCGCTCAACAACTTCGGCATTGGTCGCAATGACCGGGTCGCCATCGTGCTGCCGAACGGGCCCGAGATGGCAACGGCATTCGTCTCCATTGCCTGCTGCGCAACGACAGCGCCATTGAATCCAGCCTATACACCGGACGAATTCGATTTCTACTTGTCGGACATCGGGGCGCGGGCGCTGCTTGTCGAGCAGGATAGCGACTCACCCGCCGTCGCCGCCGCGCAGGCGCGCAATATACAAGTGCTGGAACTGCGTGCAGATGAAGACCGGCCGGCCGGTACGTTCACACTTGGCACAGAGGATGAGGCGTTGCAATCGACGCCGCCAAGCAGCGGCCTGGCGGGTCCGGATGATGTCGCGCTGGTCCTGCATACCTCCGGCACAACATCCCGGCCGAAAATCGTGCCGCTCAGTCATGCCAACGTGTGCGCATCGGCCCGCAATATTCAGAACACGTTGCGGCTCGAATCGACCGATGTATGCCTGAATGTCATGCCGCTTTTCCATATTCACGGACTGATAGCGGCGGTCTTGGCGACACTTGGCAAAGGAGCCAGCGTATTCGCCGCGCCCGGCTTCGACGCGCTGCGGTTTTTCGGCTGGCTCGACCAGGCACGGCCAACCTGGTATTCGGCAGTGCCGACCATGCACCAGGCAATTCTGGCACGCGCAAAGCGAAACCTCGAAATCATCGAGCGCTCAAGACTTCGGTTTATCCGGTCTTCATCGTCGTCGCTATCGCCGCAGGTATTACTCGAGCTTGAAAGAACTTTCGCGGTACCGGTGGTGGAAGCCTATGCGATGACGGAAGCCTCGCATCAGATGACCTGCAATCAACTGCCGCCGGGCGAACGCAAGCCCGGCACGGTCGGCTGTGCTGCAGGGCCCGAAGTCGCCATCATGGACGAGTCGGGTCCCGATCTTCTGCCGCGGGGACAGACCGGTGAAGTGGTCATCCGGGGCGACAATGTAACCACAGGCTACGAGAATAATCCGCAGGCGAACAGCGAGTGTTTTGTCGATGGATGGTTCCGCACCGGGGATCAGGGAGTCATGGATGAGGAGGGTTACCTGACCATCACCGGCAGGCTCAAGGAGATCATCAACAGGGGCGGAGAGAAAATATCGCCTCGTGAAGTCGACGATGTATTGATGGATCATGAAGCGATACAGCAGGTGGTGACATTTGCCATGCCGCACGAGTTGCTCGGCGAGGAAGTTGCCGCGGCCGTGGTGCTTCGGGATGGCGCCGCTGCAGATGAGCAGGCTATCCGAACATTCGCCTCCGAACATCTGGCCCCTTTCAAGGTGCCGCGAAAAGTACTCATTCTGGATGAAATTCCCAAAGGTCCGACTGGTAAACTGCAACGTATCGGTCTTGCCGAAAAGCTGGGGGTTGCCTGATGCGCATTTGCATTTACGGAGCTGGCGCTATCGGCGCCTGGCTGGGCATCCAGCTTTCACTGGCCGGCGAGGACGTCACGATGATCGCGCGCGGGCCGCATCTTGCTGCGATGCAGAAGAACGGCGCCAGACTCCTTATTAATGGCGAAGAACGAATTGCCCGGCCCCGTTGCATTGAAGACCCGTCGGACGCCGGCCCGCAGGACTTTGTCATCATCACCCTGAAGGCGCATTCGTTTCCACTTATCGTCGATCGGATCGAACCACTCCTGGACGACGATACTGCCGTCGTCACCGCTGTAAACGGCATACCCTGGTGGTACTTCTACAAGCTCGAGGGCGCGTACGAAAATCATAAGCTCGACAGTATCGACCCGGGCGGCAGGATATGGAAGACGATCGGCCCCGAGCGCGCGCTCGGCTTCGTCGTCTATCCAGCCGCCGAGATCGCAGAGCCAGGCGTGATCCGGCACATAGAGGGTGACCGTTTTATCCTGGGGGAACCGGATGGCCGGCGATCGGAACGAGCAGAATCCTTGTGTAACGCGTTGCAGAGCGCGGGATTTACAGCCCGGGTGCGCAACAACATACGCGATGATATCTGGGTCAAGCTTTGGGGAAATCTCTGCTTCAATCCCATCAGTGCACTCACTCATGCCACTTTGGATCTCGTCGCCGGCGAACCGGACACGGCCGCTGTGTGCAGACTGATGATGCTCGAGGCTCAGGCCATAGGTGAGAAGCTCGGCGCGAAGTTTCGCGTCTCGGTGGACCGCCGGCTTGCCGGTGGCGCCGCTGTTGGGCCGCACAAGACATCGATGTTGCAGGACCTGGAGCAGGGCAGGCCGATGGAGATCGATGCGTTGGTCACCGTGGTGCAGGAACTGGGGCGCCTGGTTGAAGTCGCCACGCCGACGATTGATGTCGTGTTGCCGCTGATTCAACAACGCGCACGCGTCGCGGGCACTTATTAACCGAAGCTTGATAATAAAAACAACGATGGTCGATCAAAGCAACAACGAACGCGGCGAAATCAACTTCGAGACTCTCGAGCTTCCCGCCATGACGCCCGGCAGCCTGCTACGAAAGTTCGGCCCGGGCATGATGCTGATGATGACCGGTATCGGCACGAGCCACCTGGTAACGGCGCCGGTCGCCGGCGGACGTTTCGGGTATGCCTTGCTCTGGTGCCTGCCAGTCGCCTACATCTTCAAATACTACGGCTTCGAGATGGCGATTCGATTCACGCATGCCACCGGCCGCAGTATTCTGGATGCCTATGCGACTGCCTGGAAGAAACTACCGGTCTGGTATGTGCTGATCACGACTGTCATTCAGTCGGCAGTCGGGCAGGCTGGACGGCTCATCGCTGCGGCCGCGGTCGTGTTTTATTTTTTTCGCCTGTACCTGGGCGTCGACATTCCGGGAGTGGATGACGATAAGGAACTGGCCGTCTATGGACTGGTCCTCGGTGCCTTGTCGGTAGCAATCATCCTGCGCGGCCGTTATGCAGTGGTCGAGCTGGCAACCAAGATTGCCGCTGGCGTGCTTATCGTTTGCACGTTCGCGGTATACGTGGTGCAACCGGCCCCGGTGAGCGAATTCGTTCATTTCCTTCAACTCGATACGCCTGCAGGCTCGTGGCTGATCATCGTCTCGTTCTTAGGGCTACTACCCACCGGGATCGACGTATCGTTGCAGGCGTCGGAATGGGGCAAAGCCAAGAAAGTCGGCATGGGACTGATACGTGGAAAGATGGAACGCGAAGGACTCGCCAGGAACTTCGATGCGTTCTGCGCCAGCAAGGAAGACCTTAGCGTGGACCGGTCTTTGCTGTCAGTGCATGCACAGGAATATTGCCGGCGCTGGTTCAAAATCGGCCTGTTGGATTTTCGATTGGGTCATTTGATCTCGTTCATCCTGGCCGCCATATTCCTGTTACTGGCTGCTGTCTGGCTTTATCCCAGCGAGGTGCGAGGCAACGCCGTAATGGGAGACATTGCGAGGATATTCACCGACAGCGTCGGACCGCAGCTTATGCTGGTTTTCCTGGCCGGTGCATTTGCTGCAACCTACTCCACTGCTTTCAACTATTTCGATGGGTGGCCGCGTGTTGTGGGTGCTTGCTGCAGGAACCTGTTCAGAGGCACGGCCTCTTTGCCGAGGACCAGCCGCGAGGAGCTGAGCACCGAGCAGCGCCGGACCTGGTACTCGGAATACAACATCTACAGGGCCAGCATGTTGTTTTCCCTCATAGCGTCTGTTGCCATCATTGCCGGCCTGCCGCGCCCGGTTTACCTGGTGCTGATCGCCTCAGCGCTGGCCTATTTCGTGGCGCCCGTCATATTTTTTCTGAATCTCTATTACTGCCTGACCGTTATTCGCAAAGACGACCGAACGTTCTACCCATCCGTATTCGCGACCTGGTTCGGTTGGTTGAGCCTCATTGTGTTTACCGGCATGTCCCTGATTCTGATTTTTCAGCGATTGTTCGGCATCGCGTTGTTCGCCTCCTGATCGTTGAACAAATTCACGAACCGGTCGGCTGCGAATTAGAATTCAAGCTGCCGCTGGCAGGTGATACAAACCACGGCAGCACAGACCATCCTTGCTGTGGCCAAGGAACGTGAACCAGGAGGGATCGCGAGTTCCAGGCGCCGGCCGATACTGTTTAGCCAGTACGCGCCGCACCACATCCTTCTCAATCTCGATATCGAAGACCGGGGAGATTTGGTCGGAGATGCGCTGGCAACCGAAGTTCGGGTTTCTGCGTCTCATTTCGACGATTGCTGAGATCAGTTCTGGAGAAGGTCCGATGGGACCTGGCTTGCCACGGGTTTTGGGCGTGAACCGCAAGCGGTACATACGTTTCACCAGCGTTCGATGGAAGCCGAGAATGGTGGAGGGTTTCAGGACATTAGCTGACCGTAACAGGCGGGTACGGCGCATCAAGATTCCGTACAGCCCGACAATAAGTCGGTCACTTGGCTGGAGATCTGGTGCTCGTGAGCGATTGATGATCAGAATCTGATGCTTGACGAGAAGGGATTCGGCGACAACGGACCGAGGACCTGCAAGTCCGAACAATCGGGCAACCGTTACGATAAGATGTATGAAAAGTACGGCGACGTCACGCATCACTGAATTATCGCAACCAATCCATCTCTTGTAGCAAGACTTGGAATTCAAAGGAATTCCATCCAAAATCGCAATTCGCGCTCCACAGGTCAAAAGCGCTTAGTAAAAGCAGGCGCTCCCAGCTTGACTTATTATCGAGTTACGATAATATAATAACGTGATTGAGACCTTCGGAAATGCGCTGGCGGAGGACCTTTTCGATGACAGGCGAACGAAGGCCATTAGAGCATTTCCGCCCGAGCTTCGCCGGGCAGGCAGGCGAAAACTGCTTTATTTACATGATGCGAGTGAGCTGAGGGATTTGAGAGTGCCACCCGGCAATCGTCTGGAGCGCCTCAAAGGGAGGCGGAAGGGTTTCCATTCAATCCGGATCAATGATCAATGGAGAGTGGTTTTTCGTTGGGAGGGCGGAAATGTCCTTGATGTACAAGTTGTAGATTATCACTGACACAGGCGGCAGCAATGGCTAGACAACCGAAAAATCCGTTTCACCCGGGCGAGATTTTGCTCGAGGAATTTCTCGAGCCAAAGGGTGCCACGCAGGCGGCTTTTGCAGAGAAGATTGGCTGGACGAAGTCTCGATTGAACGAACTCATCAAGGGGAAGCGAGGTATCACTGCGGTAGCGGCGCTTGACCTCGCTGACGCACTAGGCACATCACCGAAGCTGTGGATGAATCTTCAGGCCACCTATGATCTGGATAAAGCGGCGAAGGTGAGGCGGGTTGCCTGAGCACACCCGTGAGACTGGATCCCGAGAAATATCAGCAGGATTGCTTTCCTGCGGTGCCGGCGTTGCGTCCCGATGCGGTGTTTTCACGTCACTCGGCAGGTGAATTGCTGGGAGTGTCCAGCATGGTTCGAATGTTTGTAAACAAGATTTGCGAGTTATGCGGTTTGTACTGATTGGTTACAGGTACGGATGGTCAGCTGGGCACCCGCTTCCTGATCATTCATGGCATGCATGGCGTTAATATCATATTGACAATAGCATCGTCCAGGTCACTGTAATCCAGCCAGATAGGCCATACATCATCGGCGAGATCAAACCACACATGCGGACGTGTCGGGAGCGAATTGGAAGTCAAGGCGCTGCTGGCAACTGATACAAACTACGGCAGCGCCTTTCCCAACGATAATCGTCCAGGTGAGACAAACACTAAGTCCATCATCGTAGCGATGTGTCAGTCCGAATGCTGAGGAGCTGAGCGCCGAACAGCGTCGGACCTGGTACTCGGAGTACAACATCTACAGGGCCAGCATGTTCTTTTCCCTCATCGCTTCGGTTGCCATCATTGGCGGCCTGCCGCGTCCGGTTTACCTGGTGCTGATCGCCTCAGCGCTGGCCTATTTCGTGGCGCCCGTCATATTTTTTCTGAATCTCTATTACTGCCTGACCGTTATTCGCAAAGACGACCGGATGTTCTACCCATCCGTATTCGCGACCTGGTTTGGTTGGTTAAGCCTCATTGTGTTTACCGGCATGTCCCTGATTCTGATTCTGCAGCGATTGTTCGGCATCGCGTTGTTCACCTCCTGATCGTCAAACAAAATCACGAATTTGTCGGGTGTAGGGTCGAGAGCTGGCGCGGTAAGCCCATAAAACATCCCTTGTCTGTATCCGGCCTTTCTATCTGTCAGTCAATCAGGCGCGTCGAAGCCTCATGCAGAATGACGGGCCATTCATCTTCCCAGCAACATACGTGATCGAACTCCTCAAATTCGAACCTTTCGACGTTCGGCTGAATGTGGGAATAATTGACACTTGACGCTGCCGGCACCGTCGTGTCCCGCCCTCCCACGAACTGCAGGTGCAATATTGCGGGATTTCGGGCCTGCCTGATCGGGTTCAGCGATCCAGCCAGCGGGTCATAGCCATGGCTTTCTGTCCACGCATCGGTATCCAGGTTGGCGGCAATCGTAATGATGCCGACGACGCCCTCAATTCTGGACTCGAGCAAAGCGGCAAGGGTACCTCCGCCGCTGTGGCCGATGAGCACGATCTCCGAGTGCCGCGCTTGTCGCGCTCGTTCGACCGCGCTTACCATGCTCCCAATGACCTCTTCCCCGTAGCGATGCGACGTCCAGTATTTCGGGTGACAACGTAGATCGCCACTGTGGCCAAAGTAGCAAGGCCTGCCAACGTAGGCGATGTCGTTTTCGTCCCGGCTGGCCAGCCGCAATGCCAGCGTGTTTCGCGGCGTCGGGTCCGCGCTTGGCAAATTGCCGCTCCATGGTATGCCGTCTCCTTCGATGTAGACGTGTAGCCGACTCCCTGACGGCGCCCTCAGGCGCTCGATGAGGAGATGCCGGAATTGGTCACCATCGACTTCGCGAACCGTCATCTCGTGGCTGGCTGCGAAATCGCTTACAGAAGGAGTCGCACAGGCTGCGCTTAGGGAGAGCAGCGCATAAGGCGCCATACGGAATAACCTGACTGGTTGTCCGAACATACAGCGCGAGCGACGACTGTTGTTACCGCGACTGCGGAGGAACCTGAGCCACTACAGCCCCTGTACTCGACGGTCTGTTGCCGATTACTTTGGCTACTTGGCCTTCATAGAGCGGAGCCGGAAGGTAGAAATTACCGAATGCATGGCCGCCGCTTCGCAGATAGCCGAACAAGGGAGTCTGATCGAAGTTCTGGCGTTCGGCCAGGCTCATAACCCTGGGCGCTACCTGCTCATGAATTCGGGTCGCTGACATGATTTCGTTGTTGCCCATCAGGACATCGAGAAAAGCGCGGGCAAAAACGGAGTGATCACCCCCTCCACCGTCCAGAACCGGCGCGAATCCGCCGGACGTCAAAACATAACGGGATTTCTTTTTCTGTGTGTATTCAGTCAGAAACTTCCGCCACGCGCGAGATTTCTCTGACACGAAATTGGCTGACAAACCATCTCTGCTGAGTACGTTTCCGGCAAAACAGGAATCCGCAACAACCATAATCTGCTTGGTCTCGCTAACCTGCATGTACGACTCAATTTCCCGGGTCTTGAACCAGGTCCGCGGACGATCGAACTCGGCGTCCACCGGCGCCCAGAAATAGGCGTCATTGGTACGAGAATCGGATACGAATCCGTGCCCCGCGTAATAAATCAGAATCGCATCCTTGTCATTCTCTTCGCTGTCGTCGTTTTCCTCGATATAGAAAATTCTCTCGAATGCAGTTTCGATTTCATCCTTGTCTGCGTCACGAAGGATGTCGACCGTGAATCCGTATCGGTCCCGGAGAATCTCGCCAATCGCCACTGCATCGGAAATCGGTGTATCAAGATCACGCAAGAATTTATTTTCGTAATTCTGATTGGCGATGATCAACGCATAGTACGAGAGATGATCAAGTGCATCGTTCCTGGATTCCGTAAAGCGCGAGCCCTTGTTGTAAATCTTGGCGGTTCCCGTCATCGTGCCATCAATCTTGTACTCGAACTCCTTGACGGCCTGCTTACCGTTGTGATCCACGGCAACGATGCGAATATGCTTCGTCTCCGAGTTCAGCTTCAGAGACTGAGTGAATGAATTGTGCTCGTCGAATGCAATTTCCCAACCATCGATGGTCAATTGCGCAAGGCCCCCGGGGGCTTCAACATGGCCACGGATGATCTTCGTTTCGCTCAGGCGATTCGCGGCCACCACCGAAATGCCACGCGTTTGCAGATCATCGCCACGTGTCCCCATGGCCGGATCGCCGAGTAAATTCTCGCTCGGCTCCAGCATCACTATGCGCGGCCCGGCGAAGTCGATTTTACGCGCCTGGGCCCTGGCCTGCAGGTCGTTGATCTGTGCCGCATAACGATTGGATTGTTCATTCAGCCGATCGATTTCCTGTTGTAACATCGTGACTTGCTGTATCTGCTGGTCCAGTTTGCCTTGCTTGGCCTGCAGGGCAACACCGCCGGCTTCGCCCTGCGCCCTCGCTTCGCGCAGCCGGTCCTGAAGCTCGGTGTAACGATTCCGTTCGAAATCCAGATCGGCCTGCGCACTGTCAATTTGCTGGTTCGCGGATGCGAGCTTTTCTTCCAGCTGTTCGCGCTCGGCGCGGCTCTCTGCCACAGCAACTCGCAAATTGTCGATGGCCTGCTTTTGTCGACTGGCGGTATCGGTCATTTGTTGCTGATAACGGCCGAACTCATCTTCAGAAGCGGCAATTTGCTCTTGCAGCGTTTCCAGCTCATGACTGGCAGTACTCAATTCGCTTTCTCGTTGCTGCAGGAGCGACTGGCTGGACTGGTTTCCGGATGCGGCGTCCGCCCGCAGTGCCGCAATTTCCTCTTGCAGCGTTGCACGCGCAGCGTTAACTTCCTCCAGGCGAATATTCGAGTCGGCAAAACGATCTTGCGAATCGGTAAGCAGCTGTTGCAAACGATTCGACTGCGCCTGCTCGCGTTCGAGGTCTGCCCGCAACTGCTCCAGTTCGCTGCTATGCTGACCGAGACGATCGATGTCACTCTGATGCCGGGAGATTTCCTGCTCGCCGCGCGAGATTGAAGCACGCAAGCGCTGAATCTCGGCATCGCGAGCGGTGATCTCGGATGCTGATAATTGCGCGCCCTCTGTCGCCAGCCTGACTTGCACATTGAGCTGGCTTTGCGCGCCGGCCAGATCGCGGCGCAATTCGGCGAACTGATTCTCGACATTGTTCGATTGCTGTTCCAGCAAGCTTATGCGCGCGGTCAAAGTCGCAACCCTTTCTTCCTTGGTCGAGGCGTCGCTTGCCAGCGCCTGGTAGAGGGCCCGGTCGTCTTCGGCTTTTCGCAACGATGTTTCGAGCGCGCTGATTCTGTCCCGTTGAGCCGTCAATTCGTCGGACCTTGCGACCAGCGACTCACGATCTGCGCCCGCGCTGGCCAACAATTCGTTAAACTCTGCCTGACCGGCATTGAGTGCGTCCTGTTGCGCCGTCAGCTGCTCGCGGTTGTCATGGACCTTCGCCTCTGCAGCCGCCAGCAAATCCCGAAGTCTTGCGGCCTCAATCGTCTGCTGTTCGAGTTGTGTTCTCAGAGATGCCAATTCGGCATTTTCCGCCTTTATGTGATCGAGATTTGACTCATAGGCCGCGATCGTGGATTTCTGTCGTGCAATCGACGCCTGTAATTCCCTGATCAGATCCGACTCGTCACTGTCACCGGCAAGCGCACTGTCCAGAGCCCGATTTGCATTGGCCAACTGCTCGCTCGCAGCCTGCAGCTCCAGTTCGACCGCTATTTTCTGACGTCGGACCTCGTCAACTTCAGCGACGAGGGTTTCGATGCGCTGATCGGCACCTTTGACCGCGGTTGGATCCAGCGGAATCGGCACTTCTGAGCCAAATGCCTGCGAATAAAGCGCCTGCGCTGCCTCCAGATCCAGTTGCACTCCCTGGCCGGTTTTGTACAGGTGTGCAAGGCTGATCATTGCAGTTGCGTTGCCGGCATCCGCAGACTTGCGGTACCAGTCCGCTGCTGTCGCATAATCGGGATCGCGGCCAATGCCCTGTTCATAGATTTCGCCGACGTAGAGCATTGCGTCGGCATCGCCGGAACCGCTTTCGGCCTGAGTGATCCAGAATTTCAGTGAAGTTTCGTAATTGGCGCGGTCGTAGAGAAGGAAATCACCGCCGCGGATAGTGCATTCCGAAGCCGTTATCCGTGCGGGGCGTTGCGGCATCTGGTAGAAACTGCCGCCGATACGCCTCAAGGGGCCCGGGAGCAGGCAGTCGACGATGCCTTTGGGCGCCTCAACGTTGCTGTCGCCGGGGGCCGGCGTTCCGGGGACGGGTAACAGCAGCATGGCTGCCGGTACCAGAAAGTGATAAGTCCTACCGCTCATATGACTTCCCGCATACGGCTCTGGCTGCCTCAGGGGATGCTTATAATTATGCTGCGATTCTACGCTAATAAAGTGGCCTGTACGAGAAGCAAAACGGCATATCGGCCTGCAAATGCAGGCCGATTGAACGTAACTTATTGATTCAGGGTGACCGCCCCGTCAAAACTGTCCGCGTAGCCCCAGGGTAACGGAATAGGCATCCAGCTTCTCATAGCCCAGCAGGGCTTCAAACATCAGGAAAGTCTGAAAGCCTCCGCGAGTGGCTGCCGCGATACCCGCACCGGCAACAATGAAATCCGAGTCCGGCTCTTCTGATGTGAGGCTAAAACAGGATACGCATCCATCGAAACCGGTTTGAAATCCGTTCGTTGGGAGCGATGCGTCGTTTGCGAGCGTATCTTCCAGTGCGTACTTGACCTTGATGACGCGCGGATCGTTTTCGAATTCGTGGAACCAGTCGGCGCTTAAAGTAGGCCGCACCGAGCCAAAACTGGTATTGATATTACTGCTGATTTGAATGCCGAGGTTCGTGCGCCGCGAGTTGATCTTCTGCTCATCGAATGCAAGCTGCATACCGTCCTGAATTGCGCCCGGATTGGCGCTGTTGGTGTTGCCACTGTCAACCTCGGCATAACGATCGATGATTATTCTGTCGTAGGTCACCCCAAGGTGTGGATCGATGACAAATGATCCCCGGTAGATAGCGCGACCCAGTGTCAGTGATGCCGCCAAAGAATCGCCGTCGGGCGCGGCGATCAGTGACCGTGTCTGGTCGACGACATCGGCCACCCCGGGACTGGGTGCGAAGTAGATGAAGTTTCTCGCCATGTCGAAGGTCTGGGCCCCGTACCCCGCAAGTGCCGACAAGTACACGCCGTCTTGCCCACTGTGGTCGTAGAAAAAAGTACCGCTGATGCTATCCGCCTCAATTTCGCCTGCATCAACGACTTGTGTCTGGATGTTGGCTCCCGCGTTTTGACTCGTCATTTCGAGGTCGTAGCTCGAATATGCAAGCGCAACGCCCCATACGGATGCGCCCGAACTATGATCGATTCCAATCGTTACGCCGTACTGGTCGAATTCAAAACCATTTTCCTGGCCAACGAAGCTCGTGGGGTCGCTCGGATCCCGTTCGCCCGTCGTATACGTGCCACGGAAAAACCAGCCCCAGGGCCCGAAGGGCATGCTGCCGTCATCGGCCGCCGCACCACCACCTGAGCCAAACATGAATTCGGCTCCAGTCGCAGTGACGGATGTTAAAGACGCCGACGTTGCCCCGCGTAACGCCCCGAGTCGGACCGCGATGGTCGAGAATTGTTCATTGGATGCGTTTTGCGACATGTTTGCGGTAGCCTGAATCTCTTCGCCGTTAACCTGCTGAAAAGCGGCGAGTAGTTCTTCCGCGTCCGTATACCCCAGTTGTCGTGGAAGAGCGCTCGAACCGTCCCTGTTAAAATTGTCGGCGGTATGAACCAGCTCGCCGCAGCGGGCGAACAGTTCACTCCCGGCGGCCGTTAGCTCGCCGCTAAGCGGAATGAGCTCCAGACAGGTTAGCTGTACCGCAATTGCAGATTGTCCGACGTTCGATTCTGTCAATTCAACTCCACCTTGCTCCATCAAAAAAGTCTGAACCGGTTGTGCCACCGCCAGCGGCGATCCAAGCACGGCTGCCGCGGCCAACAACAGGGAGAATGCGGAAGACAAATTTGTGCGGAACCCACAACGATTGATTCTCATAGCAACATCCTTTTATTTCTTGTTGTTCATTATTTTTTTATTGACAGGAGGCTTGCGTAACCCTCGCAATAACCGTTCGTACTTCTACAGGGAAGCCTAGTTCATGGCGAATGTTACAACAAGTGGACCCGGTCTAATGCTGCGGCGCAACATCAACCCGAATCTGATTTCTTTTACCTTCTGCGGCTCACCGGCGATGCGATTACAGGCATTTGAGCCTGTGCGGTATGACTTCCTGCGGAATCCGGGAATTGGATCAAGGCGTTGATGCGACCCGCAGCGGCACACCGACGTCATTGACGTCGCGGTATTGGCTGATGAACCGGGAAACGATCCTGTTGACCGTAGCACGCACTGTCGCCGGATCGTCGTTGTGTGCGCCAACCGAATAGTCCTGCCATACCGTAACTAACTCGGAATTGAGTTTGCCGCCGGGCAGGCGGTAGCTGGCCATGCGCCAGAAACCGAGCGATGCGTAAAAGGTTTCATCCTCGACGATTATGTCGATAAACAGGACATCGCTGCCTCTGTCGTCGAGGTCAGACTGCCTTGCCGCAAGCCCGGCCCGACTCAGGCTGGACTTGAGCGATGCCGCGACTCCCGAATTTGTGAGGCCCAATTCTTTAGCCCTTGGTGTCATTGCGGCGACGGCAAATGTGATTTCCCCGGGATTCTCTACCCGGAGTCCGTCGGAGCCCATTGAAGCCCCGCTGGCGAGGACCAGGGCAAGCACGAGGGCCAGTTGCCACGGACGGAAGCCGGGCACGGCAGGGCAATCGAGTTGTTCTCGCCACGTTTTGAGCATTGAATCAGTCGGCCCGGGGTAATGGCTTGTCCAGATGGACAAGCCTAGATAATGGGCACGCTGATGACCGTGACGCAGTGCACGCTATCCGGCACTTGACCAGGCTAAGTGGCTGTAGCGCGGTGCTTTTCTGATCCCGATGCGCAACGCCACGATGATTTGATCGGCACCAAAGCGCCGGCCGGCAGGCGGAATTTCAGTCCCTGGATACGACCGACAACTCGCGCATTACTGCATACATGCTCTCTTTGCGCGGCGCCACGCGTATCGCCCGGGTCGCCGTGTGTGACAGCGTCGTGAACGAAACATTGACGTTGCCATTTTCGTCGCGGTCATCCAGCGTCTGCTTGTAGAAGTTGATCGGATCGCGAGTAACGAAGGCGGCGATCAGGGTCGGCCCCGCAGGCTCGGATGCCGGCAAAACGAAGTCCATCTCGTCCGTTGGAATCCGGAAGGAACCTTCCTTGACCGCGTTTTCCGGGTTGAATTCGTTCGGGAAAAGAACCGTAGCATTGTCCTGTGAATCCACCGTCACCAGATTGAGATAGCCGTCTATGGGTATGTCCATGCTGATTTCGACCGGATCGTCGATGACGTATGTTGTTTTGGATGACGCCAGTTCGAATTCTTTTTTCTGTTCGGCAACCAGTTGGATCAATCTTCTGCGGTTCGGCCCGTTTTCTGCTGTCACCGGAACGACCTGCAGAGCACCGGTCGCCAGTTCCTCGCTGCCGTTCACCTGCGGGTTGTGCACTCGACTTTCGTCGACATGTTCCTTGATGTACTGTCCAGCGTAATCGCGCAACTGGTTGACTGTGACGGTTCCGCCGGTTTTCGAAATCCTGGTGATGGCTTCGGTCATGCCGATCGTGAACACACCGCCACGCGATGTGCCGATGGCCTTTTCACCGTCGGCTGCGGCCGATATCGAGACGAAATTCACTTCGCCGCCTTTCTCGAATTCCCGGTCAAATACGAACTGCTTGCCTTCCGGCATTCCGGTGTAGGTAAAAGACTTCACAAAAACGGTATCGTCGCCAAGCGTCATGTTGTCCATCGTCAGGCCTCGTGACACGGTTCCCGAATGGCAGGCATCGACGATGATCCAGATATTCTTGCTTGGAATATCGGCAATGAGGGCGGCGAGTTTATCGTCCGTTACGACACCGCTCAGGGCCGGACGCCCGTTTTGCTTGATTCGTCGAACATCGTGGGTTACCAGGACCTCGTCGACACCGTCGGGCTCGTCGCCGTCAAGATCGGGCGTATTGCTGCCGTGGCCGCTGAAATAAAACACAATCCGGTCCTCGGCTTTGACGCCCTGTTTCAGCCAAATCTCAAACTCCCGAATTACATTCTTCGAAGTGGCCTCCCCGTCCAGTAATTGACGAATCTGGGAATCCTCGAAGCCCATGACGTTCAACGTGTCCTGCATACGCTCCAGGTCCAGATCGATACCCGGCAGGTCAATGCCCGACACAGCATATTTTCCAACCCCGACCAGCAACGCGCGCTGTTCAGCCAGTGCTGCCAGCGCAGGAATTATTGTCAGCATAATTGCAATGACGCGTAAGATACCGATGAGCATTTTCAAACTCCTGCAAATTCGATCGGGTGGATAGCGCTATTCGATCGGGTTCAGGCCGAGGGCAGCCAACGCCGAATTATACGAGTGCTTCGCCATTTCAAGTTCGCGCTCCAACTCCGTATATTTCTCTTGCGATTCCGGCGTGCCGACGTTGAGTGCCAACAGCGCGTCAAAATAACTGGCACGCAGCGCATCCAGGTCAGCCTCGCTGGACTCCAGATCCAGTGACCTGTCGATGCTGATCATTTCGGTCGCGGCGTGCGCCAGACTTTCCTTGTTCGCCTCCAGGATGGCCGCCAGCACCCGCATGGTTTTCTTCTCCGATCGGGTTTCGGTGATGCCGAAGCGCATCGTTACCGGCATGTATTGCATCGTATCCTGCGGCAGATCATCGTATTCCGCGCGCCGGGCTTCGAGCATGGCTTCCGTGGTGATGACACGCACACGAATTTTTGCGATTTCGCTTTCGAGGCTCTGTCGAACTGCCGGCTCAGAACTCGAAACACGTTCCTGGAGAGCATCCAGCAGCCTCGCATCCCTGACAACCGCACGTTCCATCGCTTCGATCTTACCAATTACGTCCTGATGAATCGCCGTATCCGATTGGTGCGCCTGGTGCGCCGGGCGTGACATCGGGGGTACCCGTAACCAGTCAGAGCGATCGGTGGCGGCCGCGCCGACCCGAGTGGTTCCGGCAGAAACCTGGCCTATGTTGACCCAGGCTGTGGACAGGACCCGGTCGCCACTGCCTTCCGAGGGTTCGACAATTTCCAGTGTATACAGCAAATTTCTCCGTGCCCGTTTGCTGTTGGTGCTGGTGAGAGAGTTGATCCAGTGTCCGGCATCGTTCATGCGAAAGGCCGTTTTGTCATCCGAGAAAGAGATGCGAGCCTCATATGCCGACCTTAGCTGTTCGATCATGCAGACATTGGCCCGCTTGAGAATGTTCTCGACGGAATTGTCGTCTCTCGTTGTTTGCCACTCCGACTGCGGTAGCGCCAGTGATTCCACCGACACTTCTTTCGCGATGTAGTCTCCGGTGCAGTCGACTGGATCGGTTTGAAATCTGCCGGAGACGACGGTGACGCAGCCCATTCGCGGGTTGATCGCCGCGGCCGGCGAGTCGCTCAGCCTGGCCAGGTAAAGGTTGAAGTCTTTCGCAGTAACGAATTTGGTATCCTTGCGCGCCGCTCCCTCACCGATTCCGCCCGCAACCAGATGGATCAGGGTGCCAGCTAACCTGGTCGCGACAAGGCCAAACAGTGGCGCTACTCTGGCGGTCGTCTCATCGTCCGACTCGGGCAGCAGGAAGGGTTCGTCCGTGATGATGCACGAACTGTTAATGAAGATGCGCCAGTCATTGCCCACTGAACTGCTGTCAGCGGCATTTGCCGCCGACGCCAGGACAAAGACTACAAGCTGCATTACAGACCATTTTGACAACATGTCGTTAATTCTTCTCGGCTTAATCGACAAGTTATTGTGACGGTGTCAGCCATTATACAGCCTCAAACCGATTCGACTATACTGTGAATCAGCCAGTTACCGAACGCCTGAATAAACTAGACTGCTTTCCTGCCTGTGCGGAACACGAACAGACATGCTGGTAAGAGCCGATATTCCATTTGGCCCAGGCTTTTTGCCGGGCTGGCGGGCTTACTGCGGAGAAGGCTTCCTGATTTGTCCCTGGTCAAATATATCCGCAATCAGTGGGTGTCCTTTACGCGTTCGCAACGGCAATTCCTGTCGAACGCGGCAGTTGCCATAATCATTGCCATGATCGTCGGCCTTTTTCACCAAAGTCACTGGCTCGTGCGGCTGGAAAACACGGCGATGGATACGATGATGGAGTTCAACAAAGGATTGCCGCGGATGATCGAGGCGGGGGCGGGCAGCTCACCGCAATTTACATTCCTGGACATCGACGACACAAGTTTCCGTGACTGGGGCGAGCCGTTCCACGTACCGCGGGACAAGATACTCAGCCTGATCAAATTTGCAGAGCAGGGCAAGGCGCGGCTGATTGTGCTGGACATCGACTTGTCGCGAGAGGGAATGGATGCCACCGACGATCGACTTCTGGCCGAGTACCTGACTCGGTATGGAAAAGAACACGCGCCGCCATTGATTCTTGTACGTACATTTTACAGCGGCGTTAGCGGCGAACGTCAGTGGGTAGAAATTCGGCCGTCATATCTCGATGAATTCAAACTTCCCGCGGCCGTTTACTGGGCGCAGCCACTATTCAAGGTGACGCTGTGGGACGGCGTCATTCGCCACTGGCATCTGGTCAAGTTCGGCTGTCTTGACGGGCAGCTGATCCTGGTTCCGGCAACGCAACTGATCGCGGCGGCGTTGTTGTCCGACGGCCATATTTCTTCGGTAAACCAGTATGCGAACATGAATTCGATCAGGCTCGAAAATTGCGCTGACGATGAGCGTGTGTCACAAATTGGCGATGCGGGTGAAGATTCTTATGTAACAGAGGCGGAACTCGGTCAGCGGCTGATATACACCATACCCTGGAGGAGTCCGGCGCCGGATCTCATAACGGTGCCTGCGCATCTGATCTCCGAAACGACCCATGAGCTGTCGTACGACCTGGTACAGGACCGCGTCGTTATCATTGGCGCGAGCTTCGCGGATAGTCGCGACATTCACCGCACCCCGATAGGGGAAATGCCGGGAGCGCTGATTATTGCCAACGCCATCAAATCGCTGTTTGTTTACGGGCAGGTCAGGCCGCTTTCGGCCGGGGCGTTGTGGGTGGTGAAGCTGACCCTGATCCTCGTGGCTGCCTGGACATTTTCCAGGTTCACCTCGCTGATCGCGGTCTGCGTTGCAGGCGCATTTGTCATCGGCTTCCTGGTGCCGATCAGTTTTTACTTATTCAAATTCGGCTATTGGGTCGACTTCGCGATCCCGTTGTTCGCGATGGTGCTGCATCGAGCCGTGGCTGAGTACCGTGCGTCCCGGACTCGCCCGAACGATAGCGGCGATAGACAGAGCGAGTTACCGGCATAGGACGATGATCGGGTTTCGCACATTTGCCGCCGGCTTGCTGCTGCTGACCACGACCGTGGCAAACGGCAGTTTCTGGGTCAGCGAATTCAGGGACTCAGCATCGCAATACAGGATCGTTCGCGGTAACGAGACAGTTTCGATTCAACAACTGATGCTGCTGAAAACAGGCGACACCATCATCATTGACGAACCGCAGGGCCAGGTAGTGATCGTCAACGAGCGCAACGAGTACCTCAGGCTGACATCCGACAATTCACCGTTTGTGGTGCCGGAGTCGGAATCGCCGCCGCAGTTACTGGTCAATGTGCGAAACTGGGTCGCCAGCTGGTGGAACACACGCGGTAATCAAAGCACGTCAACGATGGCCGCGGTCAGCAAGGGCGGGCTGGCGCCCCGGTTCTCGGTTGCAGGTAGCGGGCAGAATTTGTTGCTGTCCGGCGCACGCGAAATACGGGTTGCCTGGAGCGGCGGAATTGAACCGTTCGAAGTCTCGCTACTTACAGACTCCGGGGAGCTGCTGGTGCAACAAGCCGTCGCGACCGGTAACACGGCCTCGCTGCCGGAAGTTTTGTTACAGAAAGGTCAGTTTCAGCTGCGAGTGGCTGCCGGCGACGCCGGCAGCACTGTCGACCTTACCGTTGTCGACCGGGAAAAGCTGCCTGCTGTCGCAGCGGAGATAATGAATCTCGACCTGCCGGAGCAGATTCTGTACGGGCACGTTGCGATGTTGTTGTCTGCATATGGCCAGTGGCGATTCGAGGCGCTGCAGCTCGCCCACCACTATAATCTGATGCAACTCGAGCTCGATCTGCTGGCGGGCGATTTTCCCGAGTCCGCTCCGGGCGATGTAGACTCGATAAGCGCAATGCCGGATTTTGCAGAGCGGCCCGAGGCGAACGATGACTGAATAGGACGGATAATAATAACAATGATGACAATCATGAAAACACGACAGAGGATCAGGGTGATTGCGGCTTTGTCCATCGCAATGGCGATAGGGGCCTGTTCGACCAACCAGTACCTAAGCCGCGACTCGCGCTCAACAGGAATTTTGTCGGACGAAACAATCGAGAGGCACGCATCCGCGGGGCCATTGTCAATTGAGATCGCGCGGGTGATTTCCTCCAATGAGGAAGCGTTTCTGTCAAAACTCGAAATGGTTTCAAGTGCGCAATCGTCCATCGACGCCGCGTACTATATTTTCGCCGACGACTATACATCCTCTGTCTTTGCCTCGGAGTTGATAGCGGCGGCGAACCGGGGCGTGCGCGTGAGATTGCTGCTGGACTATCACGCGACGTACAAGGACCTCGACCTGTTTTCGATGATGGAGAAGCGAGGTAATGCGGGCAGGGGCACTCTGCAAGTCCGCTTTTACAACCGGCCGACCAGAAATATCGTCATGGACGCTGCGTATCTCACACTCGGATGCAGCGATATGGCAGAAACGGACGAGGGGCAATGCAAGGACGAAAAGCGGGCGCAAATTGCAGCTCTGTTCGGAGCGGAGATGATCGACGGATCTGCGGCAGCCAGCCTGGGGATATCCAATCTGAACGTCGGTGCGTCCGGCCTTTTCCTGTCTGGCTTGTATACGAAGAATGCGGAGCTGATGGCATTGGCGATGACGCAGAACGATGCAGCAGAAGAGCAATCATCTTCCGGCGGCAGCATCGAAATATCGGGCGAGTACGTTCAGGCGATAACCAAACTGGCCGGCATTTACTGGCGATCCAGGACGGGAAATTTGTTCGAGCGGCTGGTGGCGAGGATTCAACTGGCGTTTATCGCAGCCATTCACGGCGACGATTTCGATCATCTCTACGATTCCATTGCGCAGAGACTGCCAATCGAGCGCAGGAATCTTGCCGAGGCCGTACGTGACTGGAATTACATCACCGACTACCTGCATCAAAAACTCCTGCTGACGGACAGGAAGTACATCCAGCTAGGCGGCCGCAATATGGAAGATTCTTATAATTTATCCGCTGCGACAATGTCATCCGGACAGCTTTTCGTCGATACGGATGTCCATGCCGTCATCGCAGCGGGCGGAGAATCGGTGGAAGCTGCATTTGAACGGCTGTGGAATTTTCGGTCGATGGTGGCATCCATAGCCGAAATTCATCAGCATGCTCCAAATGACTTTGTGGCGAATGCCGACAGTATCGGTGCCGCAAAGGCCGCCTGCGAAAGCGCGCCCGCTGCCGATGAGCTTTGTTTCGAGAGGGAATTCGCTGCTCGCGCCGAACCGGCAGAGGAGCGGGAAGCCAGGCGTTACGAAGAGATGAAGCTTGCTTCTGAACATTTCAGGCGGACGGTGTTGCCGGCGATGACCCGGCGGGATGCGGCGACGATCGAGGTCGACGCTAATGCGCGCCTGTTCTATATAGAGAATATTCCTTTCAGCGGCGATCCCGGCGGCCCGTTGCAGGGCCGGACTTACGGTGGCAGCAACGGCAAGGAAGCACAGACCGGAAAACGTATACACGGACTGGTGCTGGCGGCTCTGGAAAGCGTCTGCAGATCTGCAACTGCGGAGCAACCGAAGCGCGTCATCATCAATAATGCCTACTTTTTCCCGCCTTCCAACCTGGTTGACATGTTGGCCAGGATGCTTGACGGACGCCTGGATTGCCGCCATGTCGATGTAAAAGTTGTGACAAATTCGTGGGAATCCACCGATCTTGCGGTGACAAATCTGTTCGCGCGGCACGTGGGTTTTGCCTTCAGCGAATACGTTCGAGATGTTCGTGATCCGGAAAAATCGGCGTCGTTCGCCTATTTTGAAACCCGGCTGGTTCCCGGACCGATCAAATTTTCGCTGCATAGCAAAGTCTGGGCGCTGGGTGACGATCTGCTCATCGGGTCGGCTAACGCGGATGTCCGCAGCTATATGATGGACTCGAACAACGCTATGATGATTCGCGGCGCGCCGCAGATGATGCAGCGATACATTGCGATGGTGGATCGGCTGCTGGCGGACCAGGAAAAGGTAAGGAACCTGTCGGACTATTATATGACGACACCGCGCGCGCAGGTTATCGAAGAGGACCTGCAGACGTTTCGCGGCGTCCTGCAGGCGACCGGTGTCAGTGAAAAACTAAGCCCGGCTCAGCTGGCTGAAGCCGAGACGCGATTCGTCGATCTGTTGAACCTGATCTACACGCTCACGCGCGACGGTCTGGAAGGCACACGGTCGACACCGGAGGCGCAGGACAGATTCAATCGCATTTTCAAGTTGATTTAATGCGAAACAGCCTCTGCCGATACTAATTGCTTTCGGATTCCAATAGTTTGTCAAGCTGATCCAATATGCGGGACCATTCTTCTCTGACGGAATCGTCTGTGTCTTGTGGCATTGCCCCCAGGTGATGCGCCACCTTTTCTCGCGCCTTGCCGCCGTATCGTTTGATCAGCAGCCCGGCTTCCAGCACCTCATTGCCCCTGCAGGGATCCACATTGAAGTGCCAGTACCCGGTGTCGCCTTGCGACTGCTCATCCATTCCGCAACGCCGTTGCGGCGGATCGCCACGCCAGAACAGGCGGAACAAGTCGTTGATCGGGCCGTCGGCCGCAGCGAAGTAGCTGTGCCCCAGTCTGTCCGCTTCCACGGCTGACATATCGATCGTATCCAGACCAGAAAGTGCAACTATGGTATCCCCGGCAAGGCCCGCGCGCGGCGCGCCATGCAGTATCGCCGACGAGCGCAGGGCAACATCGTTTTCAGAGGCGTAGAGCGTGACCCGATTTGCAATGCTTTTGATGCTTTCGACAACGTCGACGAAGTAATCCCGATCGACGTCCGGAGCAGTAAATACAATCTGGTCGAATACCCGGGCAGGTGCCGCCGGCTCCTGGCCGGCGGCAAAAATCGAAAGTGCCTCAATCAAAGCGCGGTTACCCATACTGTGAGCGATCAGGTGAATCCTGTCCGCGCCGGCCTGCTGCACAATGTTGGCCAGGAAGCCGGCCATTTTTCTGCCACTGACCCGGACGACGGCCTCGTCAACGGTATACGCCGTCGCTGACGCCTGCGAGGGCCAGCTATACATCATCGGCGTCCCGTCAAAATCCAGATCATAGGCAAGCTGCGCCGTTCGCCGCGCTGCATCTTCGAACGATGAGTTGTAGCCGTGTACGAACAGGAAGATGTCCTTGGTCGGCGAGGATTGAATTTGCTTCCTGAGTTGTGTATGGAAATCCTGCTCGTCCAGCGGTTCGACACCGAGCAACAGTATGTACTTTTTCTTCAGTGCGTCTTCGCCGAGATCGTAGCTGAAAATCGACCAGCGGCCTGATGTTTCCAGCTGACCGTATTTGTGAATTGCCGGGATGTTGACATCGAGGTGCCCGAACTCGAGTTCGCCGCGCTCGGTGCCGTAAAACTGCGATGCCTTTTCTTTGCCGCTGCGCGCACGGTTGGTGCCATAAAATATTCTTACGATCGCGAATCCGTCTTCGGTTGTGTAACGGCGGGTTTCGGGAGATCCC
>Ga0255058_10000252_pt1 | contig 31897 bp, 30 predicted proteins | sample Cases_109_9_MG_FD_188637 | JGI IMG/M metagenome (GOLD analysis project Ga0255058, IMG submission 188637) | Seawater microbial communities from Amundsen Gulf, Northwest Territories, Canada - Cases_109_9 | ecosystem: Environmental > Aquatic > Marine > Gulf | place: Canada: Northwest Territories... | reverse complement strand
AGCGGGTTCTGGCCGGCATACTCCTTGCGCAAGGCCATCAGGCCGGGCATTTCGGTCTCGGCAATGGTAATTTCCTTGCGACCCCAGTCCGCCAGGTCAATATCGGCTACTTTGTAATCTTGCTTCTGAATGGCAACGGCTTCGTTGCTCATGAACGTCTCCCTGGAAAAGTCTGTTTGGCTCAGGCTGCTGCGGCGCCACGCAAAGCATCGGCTTTGTCGGTGCGCTCCCAGCTAAGGTCGAGGTCTTCACGGCCGAAATGGCCATAGGCGGCGGTCTGCTTGTAAATCGGTTTGATCAGATCGAGCATCGAGAGGATGCCGTACGGCCGCAGATCGAAGTTTTCACGGATCAGCGCCGTCAGCCGCTCCTCGCTGATTTTGCCGGTGCCGAAGGTTTGCAGACTGATCGAGGTCGGTTCTGCAACGCCAATGGCGTAGGACACCTGGATTTCGCAGCGGTCCGCGAGACCGGCAGCCACAATATTTTTTGCGACATAGCGACAGGCGTAGGCAGCGGAACGGTCAACCTTGGATGGGTCCTTGCCGGAAAATGCACCGCCGCCGTGGCGGGCGGAGCCGCCATAGGTATCGACAATGATCTTGCGTCCGGTCAGTCCGCAATCGCCCATCGGTCCGCCAATCACGAAGCGCCCGGTGGGATTGATGTGATATTGGGTCTTTTTGTCGAGCCACTCGGCCGGCAGCACCGGCTTGATGATCTCCTCCATCACACCTTCCTGCAGCTCATTCCACTCGACGTCCGCCTGGTGCTGCGTGGACAATACCACCGCGTTGATGGCGACCGGTTGGTCGTCTTCATAGGTAAAAGTGACCTGGCTCTTGGCATCCGGCCGCAGCCACGGCAGCCTGCCGGACTTGCGTACTTCGGCCTGCTTTTGTACCAGGCGGTGTGCGAAGGTAATCGGTGCCGGCATCAGTACGTCCGTTTCATTGCTGGCGTAACCGAACATCAGTCCCTGGTCGCCGGCGCCCTGGGACTCCGGGTCCTGACGATCCACGCCCTGGGCAATGTTCGGCGATTGCTTGCCCAGCGCATTGATGACAGCACAGGATGCCCCGTCAAATCCCATGGCCGAATCGTTGTAGCCGATTTCCAGCACCGTGTTGCGGACCAGCTCTTCGATATCCACCCAGGCTTCAGTAGTGATTTCGCCGGCGACCAGCACCATGCCGGTCTTGACCAGCGTTTCACAGGCAACCCGTGCCCGCAGATCCTGTTCAAGGATGGCGTCGAGCACTGCGTCTGAAATCTGGTCGGAAATTTTGTCAGGATGTCCTTCGGAGACTGACTCCGAGGTGAACAGGTAGGAATGGCTCATAAATCGATCGCGTCTGTGAATCGGGGCACGCATTGTAACCCAATGTTGAGCGGTCGCACCACGGAGCGAACATAATGGGCCGTTGCACGCCGCCATGGATTGTCCCTTGCGGCGTCAGGACTAAACAGGGAAAATGCGCCTCCTTGATTCATCCTGACAATTAACATAAACACTGATACGCCTGACCGAAAAGGTCCGCGCGAAAACACATGCCACAACAATCCAGCCGTATGACTGCTGCCGGCCAGCCTGCCAGGCGAGACCTTGCCAACGCGATTCGTGCACTGAGTATGGATGCCGTACAGGCGGCGAATTCCGGCCATCCGGGAATGCCGATGGGTATGGCGGACATTGCCGAGGTGCTGTGGAACGATTACCTCAAGCATAACCCCGGCAATCCCCGCTGGATCGATCGCGACCGTTTCGTGCTCTCCAACGGGCACGGCTCCATGCTGCTATACAGCCTGTTGCACCTGACCGGCTACCCGCTGTCGATGGACGAGCTGAAGAATTTTCGCCAGTTCGGCTTTCGCACGGCCGGTCACCCGGAGCGGGACCCGGACCTGTCGATCGAAACCACGACCGGCCCGCTGGGTCAGGGGATGAGCAATGCCGTCGGCATGGCGCTGGCGGAGAAAATGCTGGCGGTGACCTTTAACCGGCCGAACTTCGACGTCATCGATCATCGAACCTGGGCATTTGTCGGCGACGGCTGCCTGATGGAGGGTATCTCGCATGAAGCCTGTTCGCTGGCGGGTACGTTGAAACTCGGCAAGCTGATTTGCCTGTATGACGACAACAATATCTCGATCGATGGCGAAGTCGATGGCTGGTTTACCGATGACACAGTGCAGCGTTTCGAGTCTTACGACTGGCAGGTGATCGGTAACGTGGACGGTCACGACAGTGCCGCCATCGCAGCCGCAATCGATGCCGCTATGTCGGACAAAGGACGACCATCGCTGATCTGCTGTAAGACCGTCATCGGTTTCGGATCGCCGAATAAACAGGGCACTGCGGCCACGCACGGAGCTCCGCTCGGTGATGACGAGATCGCGGCCAGCCGCAAGGAACTTGGCTGGGATTCACCGCCGTTTGAGATACCGGATGAAATCGCTGCGGCCTGGGATGCCAGGGAGCGTGGTGCAGCGAGTGAAAAAAGCTGGAACGATCTGTTCGCCGCCTACGGCGGCCAGCATCCGCAACTTGCCGCGGAACTCATACGGCGCACGCGCGACGCGCTGCCGGAGGGATGGTCGGATTTTGCAGACCAGGCCGTGGTGGCGATCGATCAGGCGGCGGCGGATATGGCGACCCGGAAAGCTTCGCTGGTGGCGCTCAATGCGTTCGCACCGGTCCTGCCGGAACTGGCAGGGGGTTCGGCCGACCTGACGGGTTCCAATCTCACCTGGCATGACGGTTCAGTCATGATCACGGGTGACGATGCTTCCGGCAACTACATTCACTTTGGCGTACGTGAATTCGGCATGTCCGCGATCTGCAATGGCATGGGACTGCACGGCGGCGTAATGCCGTATTCCGGTACCTTCCTGACCTTTTCCGATTACGCGCGCAATGCCCTGCGCATGGCCTCGCTCATGCCAGTGCAAAATATTTTCGTCTATACACATGACTCGATCGGGCTGGGAGAAGATGGGCCGACGCACCAGCCGGTTGAGCATATTGCCAGTCTGCGCATCATGCCGAACATGCGTGTCTGGCGACCCTGCGACACGGTCGAAACTGCCGTCGCGTGGCGCGACGCTATCGAACGCCGGGATGCGCCAACCTGCCTGATTCTGACTCGCCAGGGGCTGCCACATCAGCAACGCAGTGCCGAACAGATTGCGCTGATCAGGCACGGCGCTTACGTGTTGTCAGACAGCCGGTCAACCCCGCAACTGATCCTGATTGCCACCGGCTCGGAGGTGGCGCTCGCCGTTGATGCCGCCGTTGTACTGCGACGCGAGGGTGTTGCGACACGCGTGGTTTCCATGCCCTGTACCGAGCTGTTCGCGGCCCAGTCCGATGATTATCGTAACGCGGTGCTGCCGGCAGACATCACCGCACGGGTCGTGATCGAAGCTGGCGTCACTGACACCTGGTGGCGCTATGCCGGATCGGCAGGCCGCATTATCGGATTGGACCGGTTCGGCGAGTCTGCGCCTGCCGGCGAGTTGTTCAAGCATTTCGGCTTTTCGGTCGACAACGTCGTCAAGGTCGCCAGGGAAGTACTGGCTGCCTGAAACTTTATCAAGGAGAACCCAATGACTATCAAGATCGGAATCAACGGCTATGGCCGTATCGGACGCAACATACTGCGTGCGCTGTACGAGGGCGACAAGCGCTCGCAACTGGAGATTGTGGCGGTCAATGACCTGGGCGATTCCAACACCAATGCGCACCTGACGCGCCGCGATACTGCCCACGGGCCGTTCCCCGGCACCATCGAGGTCGATGGCGACAGCATGGTGGTCAATGGCGACCGTATCAGGGTACTTGCCGAAAGGGATCCGGCCAAATTGCCCTGGGGAGATCTTGGGGTCGATATCGTGCTCGAGTCGACCGGTTTTTTCGCCTCCAAGGAAAAAGCATTGGCACATGTCGCGGGTGGCGCGAAAAAAGTTATTATTTCGGCGCCGGCTGGCGAGGAAGTCGATGCGACCGTGGTCTACGGCGTGAACCACGATATCCTGAAGGCCAGCGACACGGTTATCTCCAACGCGTCCTGCACGACCAACTGCCTGGCACCGCTGGTCAAGCCCTTGCATGAGAAAATCGGCGTCAAGCACGGACTGATGACGACCATTCATGCCTATACCAATGATCAGGTGCTGACGGACGTCTACCACAAAGACCTGCGCCGCGCGCGCTCGGCCACGATGTCGCAGATCCCGACCAGGACGGGTGCCGCAGCAGCGGTAGGGCTGGTTCTTCCGCAGCTCGCCGGACGCCTCGATGGTTACGCCATGCGTGTGCCAACGATCAACGTCTCTACTGTCGATCTGAATTTCGTGGCGGAACGCGAAACCAGCATAGAAGAAATTGACGCGGTGATGAAGGAAGCCAGTGAGGGTGAGCTGAAGGGCATCCTCGCATACACCGATGAGCCGCTGGTGTCGATCGACTTCAATCATGACCCGGCATCGTCGACCTATGACGCGGGCCTGACGAAAGTCATGCAAGGCACGTTGGTCAAAGTCTGTGCCTGGTATGACAACGAGTGGGGCTTCTCCAATCGCATGCTGGATACCACGCTCGCGCTGGCAAACGCCAACTAGCAGCGGTAGGCGACAAATGCCCGTTATCCATATGACTGACCTCGAACTGTCGGGGCAGCGGGTCCTGATCCGTGAAGATCTGAACGTACCGTTGGCGGATGGTCGCATCACCAGTGATGCACGTATCCGTGCAGCCTTGCCGACTATCAGGGCAGCGTTGGACGCTAATGCCGCGGTCATGGTGATGTCGCATCTCGGTCGGCCCAACGAAGGTCAGCCCGCCGCTGAATTCTCACTGCAACCGGTCGCCGAACGTGTGTCGGAATTGCTTGGCATGGAGCTGCCTTTGCTGGCGGATTGGGTCAATGGTGTCGATATCCAACCGGGACAGGTCGTGTTGTTCGAAAACGTACGCTTTCAGCCAGGTGAGAAAGCCTGTGACGAGGGGCTGTCACGGCGCATGGCACAACTCTGTGATGTTTTTGTCATGGATGCCTTCGGCACCGCACATCGCGCCCAGGCTAGTACTTATGGTGTGGCGCGCTTTGCGCCGGTGGCCTGTGCCGGGCCATTGTTGTCCGCGGAACTCACCGCACTGGCGAGGGCGCTGGACAATCCGGCACGGCCGCTGGTCGCGATTGTCGGTGGTTCGAAAGTGTCCACCAAGCTGACAGTGCTCGATTCGCTGGCAGGCGTGGTCGATTATCTGATCGTGGGTGGCGGCATTGCCAACACCTTTCTCGCCGGGGCCGGTCACGAGATAGGCCATTCATTGCATGAGCCGGATATGCTGGATGCCGCAAACCGCCTCGCGGCCGCGGGCGAGGGCAGGGCCACAATCCCGCTGCCCTCGGATGTGGTTGTCGCCAAAGAGTTTTCCGCTGCGGCGGAGGCAGTGACGAAATCGGTCGAGGATGTCGCCGATGACGAAATGATCCTGGATATCGGCCCGCAAACGGCGGACCGTTTTGCCGGGATCATCGCAGCCGCCGGCACAGTTGTCTGGAATGGCCCGGTAGGTGTGTTCGAGTTCGACCAGTTTGCCGCGGGCACAGAGTTGCTGGCAAAAGCTATTGCGGCGAGCGCCGCATTTTCCGTGGCCGGTGGCGGGGATACGCTCGCGGCTATCGACAAGTATGGTGTGGCCGGCGATATTTCCTATATTTCTACCGGCGGCGGTGCGTTCCTCGAATTCGTGGAAGGAAAGAAACTGCCAGCGGTCGAGATTCTCGAACAACGCGCCGCCGGCTGATCAACCTGAGCTTTGCCACGGTCCCGTAATCGCCAGCGTCAGCCCGTCGTGCTGAATATTGACGAACATCACCGAGCCGTCCGGAGAAAAACAGATACCCGCGAGCTCCGATATCGTATAGGCATTGTCGGCGACAGGGTACTGGCGACCATCCGGCGTAATGCCGACCAGGCCGCAATGGTCGAGTGTATCTTCGCAAATGACCAGGTCACCCCAGGGACTCATCGTAATGTTGTCGGCGTGGCGCAGCAGGCTGTTGGCATTCGATTCGGCAATCAGTCGCAGCTGACCGGGATCATCCGCTTCCCCTGGCGTGCCGTCTGCAGGGCTCAAGCGGTATTCGAATACCTGGCCGAGGCGCTCCGGACCGCCGATTGTGCAAGTCATGAACAGTGAGCCATCCGCATGGCATATGCCTTCGCCGCGGGCGAAACGCGCCCCGCCATCGCCGTAGCCACGCAAACGCAGATCATTGCCGATGCTGTCGACGTCCGTCAGGTCGATCCAGCTGGTTTCAAACCAGCGCCAGGGTTGCATGTAAGCGCCGGCTGACCAGTTGCGCGTGTCGAAGGATGGATTGCCGCTTATGGACAGTGCCTGCAGGCGGCCGCCACGGCGCAGCTCACCGGGGACCCTGGGCAGATAGCGGTACAACAGGCTGCGGTGCCGGTCTTCCGTAAGATAGACAACGCCGGATGGTGGGTTGACTGCTGCCGCTTCATGTTCAAAGCGACCCAACCCGGTCAACGGCACGGGCTCGACCGGTCCCGCCGCGCCCGCCGGCACCTCGAACACGTAACCGTGTTTCTGCTCACGCACGACCATCTGGCCCCACTCGAAGGCGGGTCCGGGATCGGTAAAGGTTTCTTCGCAGGACAACCAGCTGCCCCACGGCGTCGGACCGCCGGCACAGTTTATTTCCGTTCCCGCGAGGCTCAAATACTGGCGCCGGGTACGTTGCCCGATCGGGTCATATACGATGGTCGTTGTGCCGCCGGCGCCCGGCGTCTTGCCGTTACCGAAGTCATATATCCTTGCGCGGTCAATCCGCTCGAGGCGCTCGTTGTTCACCCCGAACGGGCTGGAGCCACGCTCTTCGGGCCCGTTTTCGTGATTGCATACCAGGACAATGTCGCCGTCGTCTCCCGGAAACACGGCCATGCCGTCAGCTTCACCTGGTATCAGAAGCCCGTCTGACATTTCTTCCCCGGCGCGTGCGACCACTGTGTAAGAAAAGCCGGGTGGGAGATCGAGTATGCGGGCCGGATCTGCGATTAGTTTACCGAAACCGCCGGTGCCCGATTTGCGATTTGCAGCGACGGACGTGGCGGGTGTGGCGGCGGCAACCGCCAGTGTCTGCAGAAAACGGCGTCGATTGATCAAAAGGCCTCCCGGGGATAACTAATCGCTGGCAGCCGTTACCTTACATTTTCCAAAGCGTCGTTACATCCGCAATTGTACGCACCGATGCCGGTTCCGTATGCAATAATCGCCGTCATGCTGAGAAGGACGAAAATAGTTGCAACGCTTGGACCCTCCTCTGACAATCGCGATCGACTGCGGCAAATGATCGATGCGGGACTTGATGTCGCGCGGCTCAATTTTTCACACGGAGACCACCTGGAACAGCGTCGGCGTGCGAATGAGTTACGCTCGGCAGCGCGAGATTGCGGCAGAGATGTCGGCGTAATGGGCGACCTGCAGGGACCGAAGATCAGGGTACGGCGGTTCGAGAAAAGCAGCGTCACTTTACAGAAAGATGACCATTTCTTTCTCGACGCGTCTCTCGGTGAACTGGAGGGCAACAGCGACGGCGTCGGAGTGGCCTATGACCGTTTGCATGAGGACGTGCAGGTGGGCGACCTGTTGCTGCTGAATGATGGACAGATGTCAATGCGGGTGGAGCGCGTGGAGGGTACGCGGATTCATGCGACGGTGGTGCAGGGCGGCGTGCTGTCCGACCACAAAGGTATCAACCGCCAGGGTGGCGGCTTGTCCGCGCAGGCACTGACAGACAAGGATCGCGAGGACATCGTGTTTGCTGCCGAGATGGAGGTTGATTTCCTGGCGGTATCCTTCGTGCGCAGCGCTGCAGACGTCCAGGAAGCCCGGCGACTGTTTCGCGAAGCCGGTGGTCACGGCCTGATCGTGGCCAAGATTGAGCGTACCGAAGCGCTGGAATGTATAGATTCCATCATCGAAGCAGCGGACGCGATCATGGTGGCGCGGGGTGATTTGGGGGTGGAAATGGGTTACGCCGAGTTGACCGGCGTGCAAAAACGGATTATTCGCCTTACCCGCCACAGTAACAAGGTGGTTATTACCGCCACGCAAATGATGGAATCCATGATCAGCAGCCCGATTCCGACCCGGGCCGAGGTTTCCGACGTTGCCAATGCAGTCATGGACGGTAGTGACGCCGTCATGCTCAGCGCTGAAACGGCGGTCGGCAAGTATCCGGTGGCGGTGATCGCCGCCATGAGCGAGGTCTGCGTAGGCGCCGAAAAACATTCGCTGGCAACAGGTCGCACGACACACCGGCTGGACGACCAGTTTCAGACGGTTGACGAGGCGATCGCCATGGCGGTCATGTATACGGCCAACCATCTTGCCGTCAAAGCGATCATTGCGCTGACCGAATCCGGTTCCACTACGTTGTGGATGTCCCGCATACGCTCCGATATCCCGATTTACGCGTTTACACCATACGATTCGACCAGCCGCAGGGTTACCCTGTACCGTGGCGTGTACCCGGTGTCATTCACAATCGGGCACACGGATTCGGGTCTGCTGTCCGATGACATTTTCACCACTTTGCTTGAACACGAGCTGGTTGAAATCGGCGACCTGGTGATATTTACCAAGGGTGATCTGAGTGGCGTTACCGGTAGCACCAATGGCATGAAGATCATCAGCGTCAGGGCGCCGGACTGATCGGGATTCGCCAATGAAATTCGTCGGGCGCGTCCTTATTCGCCTGTTTCTCACTGCCGCGGGCGTGGTCATTGTCTGCTCCTTCATCGCGTACTGGTTGCTGGCGCGCAGTTTGCCGCCGATTGATGGCGAACTGCACAGCGAGGATCTTCGCGCAGACGTCACGATCGTACGCGATGCAGCCGGGATTCCGACCATCACGGCAGGCAATCGACGCGATCTGGCATTTGCCACTGGTTTCGTGCATGGCCAGGACCGCTACTTTCAGATGGACCTGACGCGGCGCCAGGCCGCCGGCGAACTGGCGGAAATCATCGGTCCGGAAGCGCTGCCGCTCGACAGGCGCCATCGTTTCCACCGATTTCGCAGTCGTGCACGGGCAGTGCTGGCAATGGTGCCGGCGGCAGAGATGCAAATTTTCGATGCCTATGCCGCGGGCGTGAACGCAGGTCTTCTGAGTCTCAGAAGCAGGCCATTCGAGTACTTCCTGCTGCGTAGTGAAGCGGCACCGTGGCTTGCCGAAGATTCCGTCCTGGTCGCCTATGCGATGTTCATGGAATTGAATGATGAACGCGCGAAGCGCGATGTGCAGCGGGGACTGGCACACCGCGTCCTGCCGCAATCTGTTTACGACTGGTTGTATCCGCAGGGTACGGAATGGGACGCTCCGTTGTCGGGCCAGCCTATCCTGCCGCCAGCCATTCCCGAGGCCACCGTTTTCGACCTTGCGAAAAGCGCCATGGTTGGTACAGGCGCGCACCTGCCGGAGGCCGATGCGGCCCTGCTGCCGGGCAGCAATAACTGGGCGGTCGGAGGCGGCGTTACTCAGAGCGGTCGCGCAATCGTTGCCAACGACATGCACCTGGGCATGACGGTGCCAAATGTTTTTTACCGCGCAAGGCTGATAGTAACCGGCGGCGAAGCGAGGGACGTTAGTGGCGTTACCCTGCCGGGTGCGCCGATCGTAGTGACGGGCAGCAACGGCCAAGTGGCCTGGGGATTTACCAACAGTTACGGCGACTGGTCGGATGCGATTTTGCTGGTGCCGGGCCCGACCCCGGATACCTACCAGACACCTGACGGGCCGCGGGAGTTCGTACGGCATCGGGAACTGATCGAGGTCAAGGGTGGGGCACCCCTGGAGTATATCGTGCGTGAGACCATCTGGGGTCCGGTGCTCGACGATGTCAGCTATCCGGATGGCGAACTGGCCATCAGCTGGATTGCGCATCACCCGGACGCACTTAATCTGCGTCACCTGGACCTTGAAACGGCGAACTCGGTCAGTGAAGCGTTGCAGGTCGCGAATCAATTGGGACAACCGCCGCAAAATTTTGTCAGCGGCGACCGTGACGGCAACATAGGCTGGACCATCGCGGGCCGTATTCCGCGTCGCTCAGACTACGACTCTTTGTTACCGGCAGACTGGAGTGCTGCACACGGCTGGTCCGGCTGGCTGCTGCCAGAAGAATATCCCAGGATCGAAAATCCTGCATCCCATCGTATCTGGACCGCCAACGCCAGGGTAGTAGACGGTGAGGCGCTGAGAAAAGTGGGCGACGGCGGCTATGATCTCGGGGCGCGCGCAAGGCAGATTCGGGACAATCTGCATGCCAGGCAAACCTTCGAACCACTGGACATGCTGCAGATCCAGATCGACGACCGCGCCCTGTTCTTGCAGCGCTGGCGCGAGTTGTTGCTGACGGTTCTACGCGACGATGTCGTCGCCGGCAATGCTGCGCGGACAAACTACCGCAAGCTGGTGCAAAACTGGGTTCCAAGAGCATCAGCAAAATCCGTTGGTTATCGACTGGTGCGCGCGTTTCGAATCAGCGTTCGCGACCAGGTGTTCGACATGCTGACAATACCGCTGCGTACCGAGTATGGGGACACGGTTGAGCTGCTTGTCAGCAATCAGTTTGAGGGCCCCTTGTGGGCGCTGGTGACGGAGCAGCCGCAACATCTTTTGTCCAGGGAACATGAAAGTTGGGATGCGTTGCTGCTATCCGCGGTTGATGCGAACCTTAAGTACTTCGGCAGCAAATTCACGGGCGGCCTGGCTCGAAGGAGCTGGGGTGAACGCAACATGGCAGCCATCCGCCATCCACTCAGCCGCGCCATACCGATGCTGTCACGCTGGCTGGACATGCCGCGGGAGCCGCTGCATGGGGACTGGAACATGCCGCGTGCCCAAAGCCCTGATTTCGGCGCCTCGGAACGATTCGCTGTTTCGCCGGGTGACGAAAGCAATGGTTATTTACATATGCCTGCCGGCCAGAGCGGCCACCCGATGTCCAAATTCTACCGGGCTGGCCATGACGACTGGGTGCAAGCCCGCCCCGCGGGCTTTCTGCCCGGTCCGGCGCGCCACACATTACGGCTGCTTGCGACGGCGCGGCCCTGATCCGCTGTGCGCTTGTGCCGGCCGTGACTAGCGGTGATACTACCTTGACGGAGTAGCAGAATGGCTAACAAGAAATTCACCGGCACCAGTTCCTATATCGCTACCGACGATCTGATGATGGCGGTAAATGCGGCCGTGACATTGCAACGACCCATCCTGATCAAGGGAGAACCGGGTACCGGCAAAACGCAACTGGCAATCGAGGTTGCCAGTGCCCTCGATAAGCCGTTACATGAGTGGCATATCAAATCCACGACCAAAGCGCAGCAAGGTCTGTATGACTACGATGCCGTGGCAAGGCTAAGGGACTCACAACTCGGCGACGACCGGGTGCATGATATCGGTAATTATATCGTGCGCGGAAAGGTTTGGGAGGCATTTGAATCCGAGGTTCAGCCTGTATTGCTGATCGATGAAATTGATAAGGCCGACATCGAATTCCCCAACGACCTGCTGCTGGAACTTGATCGCATGGAATTCTTTGTGTACGAGACCAGGCAACTGATCAAATCCAGGCACCGGCCCATAATCATCATTACCAGCAACAACGAGAAAGAACTGCCGGACGCATTCTTGCGGCGCTGTTTCTTTCACTACATTAAGTTCCCTGACAAGGAAACGATGAGCCACATCATTGACGTTCATTTCCCTGGTTTGAAGAAGAACCTGCTACGCGAAGCGCTGGATGCCTTTTACAAAATACGCGAGGTAACGGGCCTGAAGAAAAAGCCGTCGACGTCTGAATTGCTGGACTGGATCAAATTGCTGCTTGCCGAAGATATTCCACCCGAGGCTTTGCGCGCAAATAACAGCGGAAAAGCCATCCCGCCCCTGTACGGCGCGTTGTTGAAGAATGAACAGGATGTACACCTGTTCGAGCAGCTGGTTTTCCTCGACCGCAGGTCACGCACTCAGTAACGTTGCCGCAATGCTTACCAAGTTTTTCTTTATGCTGAGAGAGGGCGGCATGAAGCCGTCTATTACCGAGTTGCTGACTCTGTTAGAGGCGATGCAAAGTGGTGTTGCGGGCAACAGCGTGGATGACTTCTACTATCTGGCGAGATCCTGCCTGGTAAAAGATGAAACTCAGTTTGATCGCTTCGACCAGATCTTCGCGGCGCATTTTCATGGCATCGAGGACGCATTCAGGTCGCTTGTCTCCGAAGTTCCGGAAGAGTGGCTGCGACGTCAGGCTGAACTGATCTTGTCTGAAGATGAACGGACGCGTATCGAAGCCATGGGAGGCTTCGAAAAACTCATGGAGGCGTTACGCGAGCGGCTCGAAGAACAAAAGCAGCGGCACGAAGGCGGCAATAAATGGATTGGCACTGCCGGCACATCGCCTTTCGGTGCTTACGGTTACAATCCGGAGGGTGTGCGCATAGGCCAGCAGGGTTCAAGACACCGACGGGCGACCAAGGTCTGGGATCGCCGCGAATATCGCAATCTCGACGATAAGGTGGAACTCGGCACGCGTAACATCAAGATTGCGCTGCGCAAACTGAGAAAGTTTGCCCGTGAGGGAGCGGCGGATCAGCTTGATCTTGAGGATACTATCGACAAGACGGCGCGCAACGCAGGGTTGCTGGATATTCGCATGGTTCCGGAACGGCACAACGCGATCAAAGTGTTGTTATGCCTGGATATCGGCGGCTCAATGGACGACCATGTTCGAGTTTGCGAGGAAATGTTTTCGGCAGCACGAAGCGAATTCAAACACCTCGAGTATTTCTATTTCCACAATTTTGTATACGAAAGTATGTGGAAAGACAATCGGCGGCGGCTCGGAGAACGTATCCCGACTTCCGAGGTAACACATAAATACGGGCCTGACTACAAACTGATTTTTGTCGGCGACGCGACCATGAGCCCTTATGAAATCGTGTACGCGGGCGGCAGTGTCGAGCACTGGAACGAGGAACCCGGGGCGGTTTGGATAAAACGTCTACTCAATACCTACCCGAAGGCTATCTGGCTGAATCCGGAGCCGGAGTCGAGGTGGGATTACACGCCGTCGATAAAACTCACACGTGAACTCATGGATGACCGTATGTATCCACTGACGGTCAGTGGGCTGGGCGACGGTATCAAGCGGCTGCACTAGTTGCCCAACAAGTTAATATTGATGGACCACTAGTGGGCCTGCAGCGTTTCGAGATCCGCCAAAAGTTGTATCGAGTGTGTTTCCGGATCGACCTTTTCGTAGTGTTTCGCAACATTGCCATCCGGATCAATCAGAAATGTCTGCCGCTTTGCAACAGTCATACCAAGCATCTTTGTCTGCACGCCGTAGGCATCCGCTGTTGTGCCTTCGGAGTCCGCCAGTAGCGGGAACGGCAGGCTGTATTTTTCCGCGAATTCCTTGTGTGAGTCTTCATCATCGAGGCTGATACCAAGAATCTGACAATCGAGATTCTTGAAGGCAAAAATGTTGTCGCGGAATTCGCAGGCTTCCGTTGTACACCCTGGTGTGTCGTCTTTCGGATAGAAATAAAGCACAACCCACTGGCCGCGATAGTCCTCGATTGAGTGCAGTTGGCCATCCTGATCCGTGAGTTCGAAATCCGGTGCCGGCAGTCCTTCGCCCACCTGTTCCGCCAGCGATGTCGACATGCTGCCGACGACCAGTAAAGATGCGGTAACCAAGAAACTCAGAATTCGGCGCATGACGTGATTCCTCATAGGTCCAAACATTGTCGGGTGCTGTCAAGTACTATCCCGGCTGTCGGTTGGCAACATGGTCCGGCGCACTATAATACGCCTTACGAATGAAATTTCATCCGGACGATAGAAAGACAGCACTGGTTCTTCCAGGCGGCGGCGCCAGGGGCGCTTTTCAGGTTGGCGTCCTCAAGGCACTTGCAGAACTGATGCCGAGTGGCTCAGTCAATCCTTTCCCGGTGATCAGCGGGACCTCCGCGGGTGCGATAAATTCAGTCGTTCTTGCCAGCAAAGCACGTCGCTACCGGGTGGCGGTCGCCGAACTCGAGCGGGTCTGGGGGCATTTTCACAGCGGCCAGGTGTTTCGCACCGACAGCTGGACCATGTTGAAGAGCAGTCTGCACTGGCTGACGTCAATCGTGCTGGCGGGATATTTCGTCGGCACACCACGCTCGTTGCTGGACAACTCGCCATTGCGGGCATTGCTGAGCCGCAACATTCGTTTTCCACGCATCGGCGTCTGCATTGACAAGGGGCAGTTGGACGCGTTGGCGGTTACCGCGGCGGGTTACGCGTCGGCGCGATCGACTTCGTTCTTTCAGGCCGCACCGGGCAATCGCGCGTGGTCCAGAACACGCCGGATCGGGCTGCGGCAGGACGTCAACCTCGATCACCTGATGGCCAGCATTGCAGTACCAATGATTTTTCCACCGGTCAGAATCGGCGGCGAATACTTCGGTGACGGGGCCATGCGTCAGGCAACGCCTCTCAGCCCGGCGATTCACCTCGGTGCGGACAGAATCCTGATCATCGGCGTCCGCGATGAAACTGCGGCCCCGGTCGCTGATTCGAACCAGCCGGAAAACTACCCCAGTTTCGCGCATATCGCCGGTTATATGCTCGATACCCTGTTCATGGACGGCCTGTATTCTGATCTGGAACGGATGACCCGCATCAATCAGCTTATCGACGCCGTGGCGCCCGAGCATCGCAGCGGTATTCTGACGCGGATGCGGCCGATTGACACGATGTTGGTGGTGCCAAGTAAGGATCTGCGTGAAATTGCCCACAAACACCGGCGCGATATGCCGCTGCCGCTGCGCATGCTGTTGCGTGGCATCAGTGGCCGACGAGCCAGCGAGAACCGCTTGTTGAGCTATTTGTTATTTGAGCAACCGTACACACAGGAGCTCATCCAACTCGGATACGAAGATGGCATGAAAGTTAAGGATCAGTTGCTGGCATTCGTTACCGGTCAGGATGTGCCACGATTGTTCGCGCCGAGCTGGGTCAGGAAAGACCTGAGCGGCTTTGAGCATCACTAGAGCAGGAACAATGCGCCCAGTCCGAGGAACGACATATAGCCTACGACATCGGTAATGGTCGTCAGAACCACGCCGCCGGCAATGGCGGGATCAATTCCCAGTTTCTTCAGGAGCAAAGGCACGACAAATCCTGCGCCGGCAGCGACAATCAGATTGATGGTCATGGCGCCCGCAATGATCGCACCGATGCGCCACTCGGCGAACCACAGATAGGTGAACACGGCGACAACGATGGACCAGCCCAGACCGTTCAGCACTCCGACAAAAAGTTCCTTGCGCAAAATTCCCCGGGCGTTGGTCCGGTCGACCTGGCCAAGCGCCATCGCCCGCGTGATGATGGTCAGGGACTGGGTGCCGGCGACACCACCCATGCTCGGTACTACCGGCATGAGTACGGCGAGCAGCACAAACTTGTCGAGTGTGGTCTGAAACAGGTCTACTACCGAGGCGGCCAGAAACGCTGTCGCCAGGTTGACGCCGAGCCAGATTGCCCTGCGTTGCGCGCTCTTGACTGCGGGCGCGAACATATCGTCTTCTTCATCCAGACCGGCGGCGCTCATCAGAGAGTGCTCCGCCTCTTCACGGATGACATCGACGACATCATCAACGGTAATGCGACCGACGACCCGATAATTGTCGTCCACCACCGGCGCGGATAGCAAGTCGCGGTTCTCGAATTCCCATACCACCTGTTCTGATGGCGTATGCGCAGGAATCGGTAGTACATCCGTTGACATAACTGCAGCGACCGACTCTGCCGGATCCAGGGTCAACAAGCGTGACAGGTAAAGCGCGCCGAAGTACTCGTTGTCGCGGTTGACGACGTATATTAAATCGGTGCCGTCAGGAATCTCGCCGCGCGCGCGCAGGTAGCGCAGAACGACCTCCAGCGTCACGTCCGGCCGCACTGTCACCATATCGACATTCATCAAACCGCCGGCACTGTCCTCATCATAGGACAGCACCTGGTTAAGTCGATCCCGATCCTGCTGGTCCAGGGAATGCAGGACTTCGCGCGTCAACGCTTCCGGCAAATCTGCGACAAGATCAGCAAGATCATCGAGTTCCATGCCCTCTGTCGCGGCAATGAGTTGCTCCGTCCGCATGTCTTTTAGCAGCCCATCGCGTACCTCTTCATTGACCTCGACCAGCACATCGCCTTCCGCCTCCGGGTCCATCATTTCCCAGATTACGGCACGCTCCTGCAGTGGCAGTGATTCGAGCAGCCTCGCCAGTTCCGCCGCCCGCAGACTGCCGATCAGCATACGTGCCGAGCGCATGCCTCCGCTGTCGAGCTTTTCACGCAACAGCTTGAGGTTGGTCTGTGTGTGTTCTCTCGCGTCCATGTGCTCCATCCGAACGGGATGCGGCCTGCAATCGATGCGAAGTTTAGCTGGGTTGGCCTGAATATGGCACCAGCCGGCGCGTAATATCCGGGCTAGCCCCGTGGCATTCAGGAAGAATCGGCGTGACGCTGGGCTTTTGCGTGGATCGCGATTTCACTGTGGCGAGTTAGCACCGGTTCGTGTTGCTTTTTGATCGCGGCGGCCAGTTTTTCCGTCATATATACCGAGCGATGCTGTCCACCGGTGCAGCCGAGTGCGACTGTCAGATAGCTGCGGTCGACGCTGACGTACTCGGGAATCCAGCGGCTCAGGAAGGCGAGGATATCGTCGTACATGCGCAAGAAAAGTAGTTGCTCATCCAGAAAGTCCGCCACGGCCGGATCCAGACCGGTCAATCCTCTCAGCTCTGTGGTCCAATACGGATTTGGCAAACAACGCAGGTCAAACACGAAGTCTGCATCAGCCGGAATGCCGTGTTTGAAACCAAATGATTCAATCAACACGGAGAGTGTCCGGGATTTGCGTCTGTCAACGCGCTCGCGAATAGCGTCGGCCAGTTCGTAAACACTGCTGCGTGAAGTATCGATGATCAGATCCGCGGCATTAATGACCTGGCCAAGAAGTTTTCTTTCCTCTGCGATTGCAGACCGGAGTTCTGTGCCATGATCCGCGAGTGGATGCCTTCGCCGGGTCTCGCTGTAACGTTGGAGCAGGATATCGTCGCTCGCCTGCAAGAACAGGACGTCGGTCTGAATGTTATTGTTGCGCAGATCGTGGATCAGTTCGGGCAGGGATTCAAGGTCGTTCCGCCGGTTCCTGGCGTCGACGCCAACAGCGACCCGCACACCGGTTTGTTCGCTGGAGCTGGTGACCTCCTGCAACAGCGATTTGAGCAGTGCTGCCGGCATATTGTCGATGCAGTAGTAGCCCAGGTCCTCAAGTACACGCAATGCGACGCTCTTTCCGGAACCGGAAAGGCCGCTGACGACAATCAATCGCATTTCTTCAGTCATCGATACAACGCCTCGCCTGCGGTCCGACAGGAAGTTCGCGTACTTGCCTCGGTTTTCTCAGGAGACTGCTAATTACCGTGTGCATGCTGCAGTTTTTGCATCGGCTGGTGCCGGCCTTGCAACAATGCTTCATACAGTTCGCTGCTGCTGCCGGCGTTTCTCAGTCTGCAGCGCAGGGCGTCGTCGTTCAACAAGCCGGTGATCATTTCGACATCAGCATAGTGGCTGGCGTCGAGCTCAGCCGGCACCATCAGTCCGAAAACCAGGTCAACGGCTTCACCGTCCGGCGAGTCGAAGTCGACCGGCGTTGACAGTTTTATAAGTGCGCCGCAGCTCCTGGGCGCACCATTGACCCTGCAGTGGGGAAAAGCAACGCCTTTATCGAGGCTGGTACAGCCCAGGCGCTCTCGCTCAATCAGTTTTGCGAATATTTCCTCGGTCGCGATATCCGGATTAGATCGCGTAAGCAACTCACTCAGTATCTCCAGACAGTGTTTCTTACTGCGTGCGAGCGCGTTACAAAGTACGCTGTCGAACTTGATGAGTTTTTCCAAAGTCATGGCTTATGATCGCTGCTTTGCGATTCGATCTTGTTGTATTGGTTGCCGGTGTTTCCGTCTGCATGGCTTGCGGATTCCCGGAAGCCATGCACAGACTGAATCGTTGTTCTCGTTTCCTGCTACTCAGCCAAAATTACGCTTATTTGCGTCTCTGGCATGGTGGTCATTGAGTTTTTCCTTGAATTTCCGGACTCGGCGATCCAATTTGTCTGCAAGCCCATCAATCGCTGCATACATATCTTCTTCTGTAGCATCAGCGTAAATTTTGCCACCGTTTACGCTGATCGTCGCCTCGGCTTTATGCCTGAGTTTTTCCACCTTGAGGATACAATGCACATCTGAAACCAGGTCAAAGTGTCGCTCGATCTTTTCAATTTTATTGAAAACGTAAGCCCTTAACGGGTCGGTAATCTCGATATGATGGCCTGTAACACTCAATTGCATAACTATCTCCCATCGTTTTTCGGTTGGCTAAAATCTGCCGTCGTCCCTCTCAAAACGTTGCAAATACTCGTGGCGGTTAACGTCTTTAGTCTAATGTCCTCCTGCAGCCTGACAATTTCGTTGAATCATTTATCTGGGTTTGCGTACTTTCCTTTCGCTGGACGATGTGATTTTCATCGCCTCGCGATACTTGGCTATGGTGCGCCGCGCCACCGTAATGCCCCGCTCGGCGAGCAGCGTCGCGATCTTGCTGTCACTTAAGGGTTTGGCCGGATTCTCGGCGCCGATTAGTTTGCGGATTTTCGCGCGAACCGAGGTACTGGACTGCTCTTCGCCGTCCACGGTCGACAAATGACTTGAAAAGAAGTACTTGAATTCAAATACGCCGCGCGGCGTATGCATATATTTGTTGGTCGTAACGCGTGATATCGTGGATTCGTGCATGCCAATTGATTCGGCGACATCCCTTAATACCAGCGGTTTCATTGCCTCATCACCATGTTCCAGGAAAGCCTTTTGCCGCGCAACGATGGAGGTCGCCACCTTCAACAATGTATCGTTGCGAATCTCGAGGCTGCGCACCAGCCAGCGAGCCTCTTGCAGCTGAGATCGCAACGCCGCATGGTCTCCGTTGCCGCGCAGCAATTGTGCATACTGCTGATTGACCGACAGCCGCGGGATGCCGGTGGCGCTGATTTCGACCTGCCAGCGATCGTCCACTTTACGCACGAAGACATCCGGAACCACGTACTGCGGGGCGGCCGGGCTTACCGCCAGCCCCGGCTTCGGATTGCAGCTCTTGATCAGGGCCAGGCCGTCCTCAAGAGCAGATTGCGAGGCCCGCAGAGTGCGTCGAAGTTCGCCATATTCCTTGCTCGCTACGAGACTGAGGTGACTTTCCGACAGGCGTCGCGCCAGTTCCAGCCCCACTGTGGATTTGTCCAGCGTGTTGAGCTGCAGCACGATACATTCCGACAATGAGCGCGCACCGATGCCGACCGGGTCCAGCCGCTGCACCTTGCACAATGCCTTCTCAATTTCCTCGATTGTGATGCCGGCATCGGCATCGATAGATTCCTTGATTTCCTCGAGTGCGCTCGTCAGGTAGCCATCGTCATTGATGGCGTCAATCAAGGCCTCACCAATAACCGCCTCGCGGGGATTGAAGTCCTCAAGTTCCAGCTGCCAAAGTAAATGTTCGCGCAGTGACTGGCCGCTCTGGTCTGCGTAATCATTGATCGGGCGACCCTCGCCATTCCAGCCGCCATCCTGGATTCTTTGCATGGAGCTGGATTGCCAGCTGTCTTCCGCCTTGATGGTTTCGATTTCTGCGGTGGATTCAGCGCTGGTCTTGGGGACGTCCGGCAGATCCTCCATCTCCAGCATGATATTTTCTTCGAGCGCATCCTGAATCTGTGCGTTCAGGTCCAGCACCGGCAACTGCAACAGCTGGATTGCCTGCTGTAGCTGCGGCGTCATCGTCAGAGTTTGCCCAAGCTTCAGTTGCAGTGACGGTTTTAGCATGAGTTTTTCATAGTCAGCGAAGCGTCAGTCGGACCAGCAAGCACATGGCGGAGTGGACATACCGGTGCTGACTGTCCGCAAGGTACCGAAAAGCTATTGTGAATCAGAGCTTGAACTCCTGTCCGAGATACACTTCGCGAACGTGCTGGTTTTCCAGAATATCGTCCGGGGAGCCTGATGCGATCAGGCTACCATCATTTAGTATATAGGCTCTCTTGCAAATTCCGAGGGTTTCTCGCACATTATGGTCAGTAATGAGCACGCCGATATCACGCTCACACAAGTGCCTGATAATCCGTTGAATATCGAGAACCGATATGGGGTCAACGCCGGCAAATGGTTCATCCAGCAGGACAAAGCGCGGATTTGCCGCCAATGCGCGGGCTATTTCCACGCGCCGTCTTTCGCCACCAGACAGGCTGATGCCGAGGCTGGTACGAACGTGGCCGACATGCAGCTCGTCCAGCAGTTGATTGAGTTCCTGTTCGCGCCCCGCACGATCGAGATCAGCGCGATTTTCCAGAATAGCCAGGATATTCTGCTCTACCGTCAGCTTGCGAAATATCGAGGCTTCCTGGGGCAGATATCCAAGCCCGAGCCCGGCCCGCTTGTGCATCGGCAGAGCCGTCAGATTCCGCCCGTCGAGCAGAATGCGGCCGCGGTCGCAGCTGATCAGGCCCACGATCATGTAAAAAGCCGTGGTTTTGCCGGCGCCATTGGGGCCGAGCAGTCCCACCACCTCACCGCTGGTGATTTCGAGAGAGAGTCCTTTGACGACTTCGCGGAATTTGTAACGCTTGGAAATATCCTGAACACTCAGAATACTCATTGATCGTCGTCCCCGGTCACTTCGGGGTCACAGCTGACGTCCTGGCTTGCGCTGTCCGCCGCCGCGTCGAGCGTGCTGTCTCGCGGCGTATAGGTAATTTTGACTTTCGGGTCGCCGTCACCGCCGGACTGGGCACTGATTCGCTGCTCGGCAATGTTGTAAACGAGGTAATTACTGGATATCTGATTGCCGCCTTCCGTAATGCACGCCTGCTCCGAGAACTCCACCACGCCGGTTGCAAAATCGTATTGCAGGCGTCCCGCCTGTGCGTAAGTAACCTCATCGCTGTCCGGTCGCCGCAACTCAAAGGTTGCCGGGGAGCCGGTAATAGTTGCCAGTGTGAGCTGGTGGCCGGAGAATATAAGGTCCGCGGCGTCGCACTCAATGTGAGTGGTGTCGGTATCGATAACCACATTGCCGTTGAAGCGCCAAACGCTGTCCTCGAAATCGAGCTTGCTTGCCTGGCCCTTGTCGGCTTCCACGCCAATGCTGCCCTGGGTCAGGCGCAGCCCGGTGAAGACCAGCATCGAGCTTTTGCCGTCGTAATCGGTTGAATCGGCATCGAGGGAGATCGGCAGGCGCAGATCGCCGACTTGTTCAGCAGCGTGAAGTGGCAGCGCCAGCAGCAGGAGCACGGCCAGCGACAGTGGCGCCAGCAGCAGCCGAACGGCCGCTCCCGCGGTTGGTGCAAAGAAACTTGATAATCTGGGCATTACGGCACGAATTTTCCGCTTACATTGGATTTCAGCCGCAGCTGATTATCCTGCAGCAATGCTAGCATGCCGGTGGCAGTCAGGCTGCGCGCGCCGATGCGAATCTGCACCCGCCGGTCGGTTTCGGCACGAAACGTATCCGGCTCGAAAGTGAGGAACGGTGTGCGGATTTCCGTCACCTGATCTAAGATTCCCTGATTATTGACCGCTGTCACATTGCCGCTCAATTCAACCAGGTGCTGGTCTTCGCCAATCCACGCGATGTCGGCATTCAAGACCCACGGAACGTCGGCAGCCGTTGCGTATTCGATCCGCACATTGCGGAATTCAATTTCGTTTTCGCCTTGTTGCTGTGCGAATTCGGCCTCGATCCGGTACAACAACTGGCCGTTTTCATCGGTGCCGAGAATGCGCGCCGACCTCAGGTAAAAACCATCACGGATAATGCTGCCCGGCGTCTCGGCGATTTCGGTCATTACCAGCGACTTTGCCAGGTACCAGGTAGCGGCGGCAGCTATCGTCAGCAGCAATATTGCGCTTAGGCGGCGTGCACTCATTACAGGGGACCGTCAGCTCCGGCCAGCGGCCTTGAGTACCAGGTCGCAAACCTCGCGCACTGCGCCAAAGCCGCCTGATGCTGCGGTGGTCAGATCACACGCAGCCTTGACTTCGGCAACCGCGTTGGCGACCGCAATGGCGACACCGGCTTTTTGCAGCAGCGGCAGGTCAGGAATGTCGTCGCCGACAAAGACGCAGTCAGCATCGCAAAGCTTAAGGGCATTGGTCAGATCTTCGAACGCTGCTACTTTGTCCGTGCAACCCTGCATGATGTGCCGTACCCCGAGTTCGCGCATGCGCCGCGTCACTGCTTCGGATTTTCGACCGCTGATCACCGCAACCTCGATTCCGGCTCGCAGCAGTTGCCGCACACCGAAGCCGTCCTGGGTGTTAAAGGCTTTGGACTCCGCGCCGTCATCGGACAAGTAGAATCGACCATCGGTAAACACGCCATCAATATCGAAGGCGACCAGTCGCGTATCGGCCAGAAGTTCCGGTGCAGTCACATCACACCCGCGCGAAACAAATCATGAATGTTCAATGCACCGATCAGTTTGTTATTCTCATCCACCACCAGGAGCGCTGTGATTTTGTTTTCCTCCATTACGTGGACTGCGGTGGCCGCCATGGTGTCCGGCGTGGCGACTTTGCAGTCACGGTGCGTTACGGATTGCATATCGGTTTTATGCACGTCCATGGTCGCATCGAGGGCCCGCCGCAGGTCGCCGTCGGTAAAAATCCCGCACAGGCGGTCGTCGTCGTCAACCACCGCGGTCATACCCAAGCCTTTGCGGGTCATTTCCATCAAACCTTCGCTCAGGCTCACCCGCTGATGCACGCTGGGTATTTCCTCGCCCACGTGCATCACGTCGGATACCCGTAGCAGCAGGCGCTTGCCGAGGCTGCCGCTCGGATGTGACAGCGCAAAGTCCTCGGCCGTAAAGCCCCGGCTCTCGAGCAGCGCAACAGCGAGCGCGTCGCCCATAGCCAGCGTCGCAGTGGTGCTTGCCGTCGGCGCCAGGTTAAGCGGACAGGCTTCCTCGGTCACGCTGACGTCGAGATGCACATCAGCCGCTCGTGCCAGCGTGGATTTGGGCTTGCCGGTCATTGACAACAGACTCGCTCCCATTCTCTTTATCAGCGGCAGGATAGTGATGACTTCCTGAGTTTCGCCGGAATAGGAAACCGCCAGCAATAAGTCCTGCGACGTAATCATGCCGAGGTCCCCGTGGCTGGCTTCTGCGGGATGCATGAAGAATGCCGGCGTACCGGTGCTGGCGAGCGTTGCCGCGATCTTGCCGCAGATGTGGCCGGACTTTCCCATACCGGTAACGACTACGCGTCCCGTGGTCTGCAGGCACAGCTCACAAGCAGCGGCGAACGTCTCGTCAAGACGCGATTTCAGATGCAGCACGGCACCGGATTCAATATCCAGCACTCTTGCAGCCAGGGAGTTAAGTTCAGCGCGTGTCAGTTTGGTGGACAATTCGGCTCCAGTGACGGTTTGACATCGGTATCCGGCATTGGACCGACAGTTTATACGTTTTGTGCCACCACATACGCGATATAGGCAACATACGCGACCATCAGTGCGAGACCTTCAAAGCGGTTGATATTGCCTTTGCCATCGTAATCATAGGTCATCGCGAACAACACCAGGGTAAAAGCAACCAGCACGAAGATATGCAACGACAGCACCGATGGTGGCAGCGCTGCCGGTCCGATGACAGATGCGATGCCGATCACTGCAAGTAAATTGAAAATGTTGGAGCCGACAATATTGCCAATTGCCAGGTCATCCTCGCCTTTGAAGACACTGACGATGGTCACCGCGAGTTCCGGCAGACTCGTAGCTATGGCGACCAGAGTAATACCAATAACGACTTCGCTGACTCCCATCTCGCGGGCAATGTCGATGGATCCGTCAACCATCAGGTCGGCGCCCACCAACAGCGTCGCAAGTCCGATGCAGAGCCACACCACGGCTACCGGCATCCTGACGTGTTCGGGAATCTCGGCCTCAAACTCCGCTTTGATCGGGTCGCTGGCCGAAGTCCTCAGGCCCAGGCGCGTCAGCCAGAACATAACGATGATCAGACCCGTCAGCAGTACAAAACCGTCCACGCGGCTCAGGTAGGTGTCGAGGAGCAGGGACACGGTCAGCAGCGTAACAGCCAGCAAAGCCGGCATCTCGCGCCGCAGGGTTGCGGACTGCAGCCGGATGGGGCGAACAATCGCAGCGATCCCCAACACCATCCCGATATTGGCAATGTTCGAACCGATGGCATTGCCAACGGCCAGGTCCGATTCGCCGCGAGAGGCCGCGATTATTGAAACGAGCACCTCGGGCGCCGACGTAGCGAAGGCTACGATAGTGAGCCCGATCAGCAACGGCGCCACACCAAGATTCCGTGCCGTCGCCGCAGCGCCGTGAACAAACCGGTCAGCACCCCAGATCAAGAGGATCAGGCCGGCAAATACTTCCAGAATATCGCCAAACATTACTCAGATTTACAGATGAGCACAGGAATGAACCGCCGTTGTCGGTTACAGCCGTATTCGTTGCGAAATTCCTGCCCGGGTCGCCAATAATACACAATCGCAGCGGCGGGTAGCCGCAATCAGCGAATAAAACCAGGTGAGAGGGGCACTGCAGGCAGGTGGCATTTGTTACACTGCGCGACCCAAGAGCGTCGCAGGCAAAGAACAATGGACCCCGCAGAAGTATGCAAACTGATCGAGCAGGGACTCCCCGATGCAAGCGTACGCGTATTCAGCGACGACAATACGCATTTTGAAGCTGTCATCATTGCGCCGGCCTTTGCTGGCAAGCGCCCGCTGGCGCGGCATCAGCTGGTCTATCAATGTCTCGGTGAACTGATGGGCCAGGAAATCCATGCGATGTCTATACGGGCGCATACGCCTGAGGAGTGGCAGCAACTGGAGTCGGCCGCCGGGGCCTGAGCCAAGCTTGGATAAATTACTGATTGAAGGTGGTGTGCGCCTCAGCGGAGAGATTACCGTTTCCGGCGCCAAGAATGCGGCTCTGCCGATCCTCGCCGGCACGTTGCTGGCCTCGCGGCCGGTGACCGTCAGCAACGTGCCGCACCTGAAGGACGTAGCCACTACGATAACGTTGCTGCAAAGCATGGGCGTGCAGGTCACTTTGGACGAAAAACTCAACGTTGAGGTGGATGCCGGCGCGGTCAGCCAGCGGCGTGCGCCGTATGAACTGGTCAAGACAATGCGTGCGTCCATATTGGTACTCGGTCCACTGGTCGCGCGCTTCGGCGAGGCCGACGTGTCACTGCCCGGCGGCTGTGCGATCGGCGCCCGTCCGGTGAATCTGCACGTGCAGGGCCTGCAGGCGATGGGCGCCGAGGTGGTGGTTGAAAACGGTTTTATCCGGGCGCGGGCAGATCGACTTCAAGGCGCGCACATTATCTTCGATACCGTTACGGTCACCGGCACCGAGAACCTGATGATGGCGGCCACCCTGGCGGACGGCCAGACAGTACTGGAAAATGCGGCGCGTGAACCGGAGGTCGGCGATCTGGCCAATTTTCTGAATCAGATGGGGGCGAAAATCACGGGTGCCGGAAGCAGCACCATCAGCATCGAGGGAGTCGAGTCGCTGGGCAGCGCAAACTACCGGGTATTGCCGGATCGCATTGAAACCGGTACCTACCTGGTAGCGGCAGCAATGACCGGCGGTCGCGTGCGGCTGAATGATGCCGCCCCTGGTTGCCTCGAGGCCGTACTTATCAAGCTGTCGGAGGCCGGCGCGCATATCGACACCGGCGAACATTGGATCGAACTGGATATGGGCGGCAGGCGGCCACAGGCGATTGACGTCAGAACGCTGCCATATCCGGCTTTTCCGACTGACATGCAGGCCCAGATCTGCGCGCTGAATGCAATTGCGGATGGTGTCGGCACGGTTACCGAGACTATTTTCGAGAATCGTTTCCAACACGTGCTGGAATTGCAGCGCATGGGCGCGGACATTCAAATCGAAGGCAACATGGCCATTTGCCGGGGCGTGGAAAAGCTACAGGCAGCGCCGGTCATGGCGACGGACCTGCGCGCCTCGGCCGGCCTGGTGCTGGCAGGTCTGGCGGCCGAAGGTGAAACGCTGGTCGACCGGATCTATCACATCGATCGCGGCTACGAACGGATTGAGGAAAAGCTTAATCAGCTGGGTGCCAGGATCAGGCGCGTGCCCAGGTGAGACATGGGAGTCAGGCGCGGGCTCAACCGCCGCATCTATTTGGGTGGACGTTCAGCGACCAGCAGCGTTGCCCGAAATTGCTGTCCGTCACGCCAGCCCGTCAGCTGTACTTCATCGCCGGGTTCGAGGGCCGCGACCAGCAATAGCGCCTGCTGGCGCGATCGAATCGGTTCATCTTTGATGGTGAGGATGACGTCGCCAGGTTGTAGTCCCGCGACGGCAGCCGGACCATCAGCGAAGACCCGGGTCAGGATGATGCCCACATTGGGGTCGATACCCAATGCTGCAGATTCAGCACGAGTAAGCTCATCCGGCTCCAGCCCGACCCAGCCGCGAATGACCCTGCCGTGTGCCTTGATCTCGTCTACCACGCCGCGCACCAGGTCGACCGGGATTGCAAAGCTGATGCCTTCGGTGCCGATATCCTGTGCCAGCACGGCGGTGTTGATGCCGACCAGTTCGCCCTTGCTGTTGATCAGTGCACCCCCCGAATTGCCTTCGTTGATGGCGGCGTCAGTCTGGATAAAGTTTTCGAAGGTCAGAAGCCCCAGCAGGCCACGACCGGTAGCGCTGACAATGCCCTGCGTTACCGTTTTGGCGAGGCCGTAGGGATTGCCAATGGCCAGCACCACGTCGCCGATGCGCAGCTGATCGGAGCGGCCGAGCGGGATCGTGGGCAGGATGCCCAGATCCACTTTAAGGACCGCCAGATCCGTCTCGGCGTCGTAGCCCACCAGGTCGGCACTGGCGAACCGTCCATCGGCCATCTGCACGCGGATCTCAGTGGCGTAAGCGACGACGTGGAAATTCGTAACGAGGTAACCGTCGGGGTCAATGACAACCGCAGATCCAAGGCTCCTGCTGGAGCGAAAACGTTCCGGCAACCCATTACTGCCACCGGTTGGCACCAGCCGACGTGTATACACGTTGGCGACCGCGGGCGCGCTGATGTCGACGGCATCCGCATAGCTGGCAGGCTGATTGCCCCGTCCGTTATCGTTTATGGCGGGCAGCAATTGCGGACGGATCAATACCACGACGAACGCGGCGGCCAGCCCGACCACGATCGACTGCAGCAGGAATATCAAGACGGGCTTCAGTCGGGCCACGGCCTTCCCCGGTTTATCTTCTGCACAAAGTTGACGGGATGATCTGCCGGGCCGATTACGTATTAGTGCCTAGCCAATCTTCAGTAGCCCCGTGTATAATGCGCCACTGGTTCCGCACTCAGGCCCGAACCAGCTGCCATCCTGACGGCAAACCGGGCCTGCTGCAAATCTACCGATTTTCGAATTAAAGCAAAAAACGTCTTTGCGAGAGGTCGTGTCACGGATTAGCGAGGGAAGCTTGGGCGAGTCTGAACCCGGGGGTCAAGCACGGATTGTTGCACAGCAATCCGGCCTATGGGGTCGAGATTTCACTCTACATGAGCATCCGGCGATTCTGACACAATCCCAGTAAAGGCGAAAAAGGGAGTACCCAATGACCGAAGACGACGTTGATCGCAATAGACGTCACTTTTTAGCTATTGCCACCGCCGTGACCGGCGGCGCAGGTATCGCCCTGGCGGCCATTCCTTTTCTGTCATCGCTGCAGCCGAGCGCGCGCGCACTGGCGCTGGGTGCGCCGGTTGAGGTGCCGGTCGGCTCATTGGAGCCGGGAGAGATGATCCGTGTAATCTGGCGCGGCAGGCTAGTGTTCGTGCTGCGCCGCGACGAAGAGATGCTGTCGCGTCTGGTGAACGTAACCGATCTGCTGCGCGATCCGGATTCCGCGGTCGTCGAACAGCAGCCGCGGTACGCGGTCAACGAGTACCGCTCGATTAAGCCGGAACTCCTGGTGGTCGAAGGGTCCTGTACTCACCTTGGCTGTGCACCGCTGGCCGAGTTTCAGATTGGCCCGGATGAAGACTGGTTCGGCGGTTTTTTCTGCCCCTGCCACGGATCACGGTTCGACCTTGCCGGCCGGGTATATAAGGGAGTTCCTGCGCCCACCAACCTGCGTATACCGCCATACCGGTTCATCAGAGACGACGTCATCATGATTGGCGCCGATACGGGAGCAGCGTAATGGCACGTATCGAATCCGAAATTGGTACGCCGCAGGGCGGCTTCATGAAATGGATTGACGACCGTTTTCCGTTTACGAAAACGATGCAGAAACACGCCACGGAGTACTACGCGTCCAAGAACTTCAACTTCTGGTACTACTTTGGCGTGCTGGCGATGGTGGTGCTGATCATTCAGCTGGTAACCGGCATCTTCCTTACCATGAATTACAAGCCCGCCGCCGCCGACGCATTTGCTTCGGTCGAATACATCATGCGCGATGTAGAGTGGGGCTGGCTCATTCGATATATGCACTCAACCGGCGCTTCATTCTTCTTCATCGTCGTCTACCTGCACATGTTTCGCGCGTTGCTCTATGGTTCGCACAAAAAGCCGCGGGAACTCATCTGGATTATCGGCATGCTGATTTTCTTTGCGATGATGGCCGAAGGATTTGCCGGCTATTTGCTACCTTGGGGGCAGATGTCGTACTGGGGAGCGCAGGTCATCATTTCCCTGTTCGGCGCGATCCCGGTCGTCGGTGAAGCACTGGTCGAATATATACGTGGCGATTACTCTATTTCGGACATCACTTTGAACCGCTTTTTTGCGCTGCATGTCGTGGTGTTGCCGCTGGCGCTGATCGCACTGGTCTTCGTGCACCTCGTGGCATTACACGAGGTCGGCTCGAACAATCCGGACGGCGTCGAGATCAAGGAAAAGAAGGATGCCAACGGCATACCACTGGACGGTGTCGCATTCCATCCCTATCACACCAGCAAAGACCTGGTGGCGATTGTTGTCTTCCTGATGATTTTCTCGTTTGTTCTGTTTTTTGCGCCGGACCTGGGCGGCTATTTCCTGGAGCATGCGAACTTTGAACCGGCGAATACCATGGCAACGCCTGAACACATCGCACCGGTCTGGTACTTCACCCCGTACTACGCGATATTGCGGGCGGTACCCAACAAACTGTGGGGTGCCATACTGATGGGCGGCTCCGTCTTGCTGCCGCTGTTCCTGCCATGGCTCGACCGGTGCAGGGTGAAATCCATTCGCTATCGCGGCTGGATCTACAAGTCGGCGCTGGCATTATTCGCGATCAGCTTCCTGGTGCTTGGCTGGCTTGGTCTGCAACCGGCGACCGGCCTGTACGTAATACTGGCGCGAATTTTCTCTGTTATCTACTTTGGCTTTTTCCTGTTGATGCCATACTACACATCCATCGACAAGACCAAGCCGGTGCCGGACAGGGTGGTCTATCATGGTTAATGCGAACAGACTGGCCGCCCTGTTTGCGGCACTTCTGACGGGCGCCACCGCGTTAGCAGCCGGCGGTGCTGCGCTGGAGCCGGCCGGCAATGACGTCGGCAATGTGCAGTCACTGCAGCGCGGCGCGAGAAATTTCATGAACTACTGTTCGGGTTGTCATTCGGCACAGTACGTCCGCTTCAACAGCATTGCACGGGACTTGCATCTGAGCGAGGAGCAGGTTGTTGAAAACCTGATGTTCAATGCAGAAAAGTCATTCGAAACCATTCAGGCGACGATGCCGGCCGCAGACGCGGCGCATTGGTTTGGTCAGGTGCCGCCCGACCTTTCATTGATGGCGCGGGCCAAGGGTACCGACTACGTCTATAACTTCCTGAAGGGGTTTTACCTGGATCCGGACAGCCCGACCGGTGTTGATAATCTCGTTCTGGGCGGCAGCAGCATGCCGCATGTCCTGTGGGAGTTGCAGGGTTTCCAGAGCGCGGTGTACCACGAAAACGAGTCTCGGGAGCAGGTATTCGATCACTTCGAAGCGGCGACAACGGGTAGCCTGTCCGCCGAAGACTATGACAACTTCGTCCGTGACACGGTCAATTTCCTGGAGTACATCAGCGAACCCGCACGCGCGACGCGGCGTGCGCTGGGCGTCTGGGTGCTGATGTTCCTGACCGTATTCCTTATCATCACCGCGATGCTCAAGAAGCAGATATGGAAGGACGTTAGCTGAACAAATCAGCAAGTCCGGCCTTCTGTTCAATTAGAAAGGCTTACGTTCCAGAATTTTTGCTACGTTCCAAAGGGAGCGCACTATGGCAGTAATTGCCAACAGACGGTCTGTTATGACCTTGTTTTCCAAGTCAACTTGTATCCACAGTCACCGTACACGGCTGGTCCTGGCGGAAAAAAATATTAATATCGATATCGTCAGCGTAGACGGTCCGGACTTGCCGGAAGACCTGATGGATCTTAATCCGTATCACACTGTTCCGACTCTGGTGGACCGCGACCTGGTACTGTATGACTCACGGGTCATCATCGAGTACCTCGATGAGCGATTCCCGCATCCTCCCCTGATGCCGGTGGATCCGGTGACACGCGCCCAGTTTCGGCTGGCGCTGTTTCGCATCGAGACAGACTGGTATCAGCTGTCTGAGCAGTTCGAGGCCGAGGGTGAGCGCAAGCTGAATCCCAAGTCCAGGAAATTGCTGCGCGAGAGTATTCTTGCGAGCGTGGATCTGTTTGCGGCCAGGCAGTATTTCCTGAGCGATGAGTTTTCGCTGGTGGATTGCAGTATTGCGCCGATTCTCTGGCGTTTGCCGGTGTATGGCATCGAGCTCGGTTCGCACGGTGAGTCGATCGAACTGTACATGAAGCGGGTTTTCGAGCGGCGTTCATTCCAGGAAAGCTTGACGGAACTTGAGCAGGAAATGCGTTTATAGGGTCCTGCTGCGCCGCGGCAGTAATGGTATCCTCTGCTGCTCAATGGCACCGGGCCCGTCATGCGCGTGAGCACTGATCTGTGAGCATTCCAAGTCGATCCAAACGCCCGTACCTGTTGCGGGCTATGCGTGAGTGGATGGGCGACAACGAACACACGCCGCATATCGTGGTCGACGCATCCGTCGATGGCGTCACGGTGCCGCGGGAACACGTCAAGGATGGCAAAATCATCCTCAACATCAGTGACTCGGCAGCGCACAATCTCAAGCTGTCAAACAGCTCGGTCAGTTTTCGTGCACGTTTCAACGGCGTGCCATTCGATGTTTGGGTGCCGATCGCCGCGGTACTTGGAATTTACGCGAAGGAAACCGGGCAGGGCATGATTTTTTCACACAGTGCGGATCAACCGGAACCTCCTCCTGAAGATCCTGAAGACAAAGAATCGACCCGTAGCAACCGTGCACACCTGAAGGTTGTCAAATAGCGTCGCCCTGTCAGACTCCTGGCCTGAATAGGGTGCGATTCGGCCGCGTGTCAGGATTTACCGCCAAGCAAGGTTGTGTCGATAAGATCGCACAGGCAGTGAATGATGACCAGGTGCACTTCCTGAATGCGTGCGGTCCTTTCTGCCGGGACCCTGATTTCGACATCATCCTCGGTCAAGAGGTCGGCCATGCGGCCGCCGTCGCGGCCGCTTAATGCAACGACTTTCATTGATCGTTCATGCGCCGCGATTATGGCCCGATTCACGTTTTCCGAATTACCGGAAAACGTGAATCG
>Ga0255058_10000251_pt1 | contig 31954 bp, 27 predicted proteins | sample Cases_109_9_MG_FD_188637 | JGI IMG/M metagenome (GOLD analysis project Ga0255058, IMG submission 188637) | Seawater microbial communities from Amundsen Gulf, Northwest Territories, Canada - Cases_109_9 | ecosystem: Environmental > Aquatic > Marine > Gulf | place: Canada: Northwest Territories... | reverse complement strand
GCGTCCCACCGTCTCCACAAGTCCAGTGAACATCAGGCCGCCCCTCTGAGCGCTTCACGCGCCTGCAAGTCCTCCAGCTCGAGAAGGGCATCCCGTCCGAGCGGGTCGTGATGCACGACCCGCCACTCGTCAGGGTCCGTTCTCGTGCCTTCCGCGAACGCGGGCACTCCCTGCGGACCGAATATGACCGGAGCATAGATCAGGTATTGCCTTCGCGCGTGACATGCGCCGAGGAGGGCCCCAGCGAGTGTTCCTCCACCTTCCGCCAGAACGGAACGTATTCCCCTCGCCTGCAGCTCGCGCAGTACAGAATCCAGGTCAAGCCGCGTTCCGTCGGCTCTCACCTCGGCGACCGTGGCCCCGCGAGCCTCGAGAGCCTTGCGCCGGGCGGCTTCGCAATCCACCCGACACAGCACCAGTAGGGGCGCTCGCTCGATGCTGCTCGCCAGCCGTCCTGCGGGATCGATCTCGAGGCGCGGATCGAGCACGACTCGCACGGGCGGCTTTCGGGGGCTCGAGCAATGGCGAACCGTGAGTAACGGGTCATCGATTACGGCTGTCCTGCCCCCCACCATGATGGCGTCATGTCCGGCCCTGAGTCGATGAACGAATGACGCTGCCTCCGGTCCCGTGATGTCCGTACGCTCACCCGGGCGTGCGGCGATCCGTCCGTCCAGGGACAGGCCCAGTTTGAGGGATACCCAGGGTCCGCGACCCTGACGATCCCAGATGAAGGGACCGTTAAGGCGGGCCGCCTCCTCCCAACGCACGCCACCCACGACTTTGAGGCCGGCCGATTCCAACTCCCGGGCACCACCGGCCGCGACGCGCCCTGGATCGGCGACTGCATACACGACTCGCTCGATACCGGCCTCGCGGATCGAGCTCGTGCACGGAGGCGTCTTCCCATGATGATTGCACGGTTCCAGTGTAACGTAGAGAGTCGAGCCCGCGGCCGCCGCCCCTGCCTGCCGGATCGCCATGACCTCAGCGTGCTCTCCTCCGTACTCGGCGTGGAACCCCTCGCCCACGATTACTTCACCCCGAACGATCACTGCGCCCACCAGTGGATTGGGGGATACGCGTCCCCATCCACCGTGGGCAATCTCCAGGGCTCGGTCCATGAACTCAGGTTGCGGAGTCTCTGCCACGGGACGGGTCATGCAGGACCCTCCAAGCGTACCACACCGGAACCGTCACGGATCTCACCACACACGAATCCAAGCGTTCCTTCTGCGGCCACGCTGTCGAGGACTTCGTTGACAGATTCCGGCCGGACTATGGCTATCATTCCGACCCCCATGTTCAGCGTCTCGTACAGGTCGTCCCGACCGAGCCCGCTCTCACTCGCAAGAAGACCGAACACCGGCCCCGGGTCCCAACTGCCTATTCTCACCACCGCATCTCGGTCTGACGGGAGGGCCCTCGAGAGGTTGCCGGGAATTCCCCCGCCCGTGATGTGGGCCAGCGCGCGGATTTCGCCGGCACGGCAGGCGGGCGCGAGTGTCCGCAGGTACGAAATGTGTACGCGCAGGAGCACGTCAGCCACCGAATCGCCCGTGCCCGGAAACTCGTCCCCGACCCCCAGGCCCATACGGTCGAACAGGATACTCCGGGCCAGACTGTATCCGTTAGTGTGGAGCCCGGATGAGGGCAGCGCGACGAGCTGATCGCCGACCATCAGCGACTCTCTACCCGGGACGTCGAAGCTCACGCGGCCGACGATGAATCCGGCGAGATCGTAGTCCTCAGGAGAGTACATGCCCGGCATTTCGGCGGTCTCTCCGCCAAGCAGGGCGCAACCGTTCTCCCGGCACCCGCGAGCGATTCCGGAGACCACTTCGAACGCCACGTCCGTGTCCAGGCGGCCGCATGCGAAATAGTCCATGAAAAAGAGCGGCTCCGCGCCCTCGGTCAGGATGTCGTTGACGCAGTGGTTGACCAGATCCTCTCCGACCGTGCCGTGCCGGCCCGCCATCCTCGCCACGAGCACTTTCGTGCCCACCCCGTCGGCGCTCGCCACGAGCTCAGGATCACCCTCGAGTCGGAACCGGGCGCCAAACGAACCGAATTCGCCGCTCACTTCGGCCGCGCGCGTCGAGGCGGCGAGGGCCGAGAAACGATTCGTCAGGTTCTCGGCGGCACGAATGTCCACGCCGGCATCCGCATAGGTGAAGCGCACTTCCCCCGTCATCAACCCGTCTCTCTTTCAAGTCTCTCCGGAGCGGATATCCCCAGCAGCGTCAGGCCGGAGCGAAGGGTGACTTGTACCGCCCGTGCCAGCGCGAGGCGCGCCGGCCGGCTGGGTCCCTCGGCCAGCAGCCTGCGCTCGGGGTCGAGGTTTCCCTCGTGATACCACGCGTTGACGGCTGCCGCGATCTCCTCAAGATAGTTGCATATCTGGTACGGAGCCCTCGCCTGAGCCGCGGCCCTCACCCTCTCGGGAAACCGGAGTACCCTCATCAGCACCTGGCGCTCCGTTCCTGAATCGAGATGAGCCAGGTCGGCATCTGTCGCGGCGATGGTCTCCGGATCTACTTCTCCCCGGCGGAACACGCTGCACATCCGGGCGTGGGCGTACTGCACCTTGTACACCGGATTCGCCTCCGATGTGTCCAGAGCAAGGTCGAGATCGAACGTCAGTGGGACCTCGGCACGCCTCATCAGGAAGAAGTAACGCGCCACGTCGGGTCCAGTCTCCGCGACCAGATCGCGCAGGGTGACAAACTGGCCGGTGCGCTTTGACATGCGGACCTCTTCGCCGTCCTGCAGGACGGTCACGAGCTGGATAAGCAGCACCTCGAGGAAGTCCTCGTCCAGCCCGAGGGAGGTGAGCGCCGCCTGCATTCGCGGCACGTGTCCGTGGTGATCAGCCCCCCACACATCGATCGCCCGGTCGAACCCGCGAACTGCTTTGTCTAGGTGGTACGCTATGTCGGAGACGAAGTACGTATGCGAGCCGTCGCTCTTGACCAGGACCCTGTCCTTCTCGTCCCCGAGATCGGTCGTTCGGAGCCACACCGCACCCTCGTCGCGATAGGCAATGCCGGACTCTCCAAGGCGGTCCAGTAGATCCGAGACCTCGCCGCCGTCGTACAGAGACGATTCATCGAACCACCGATCCATCCGGACGCCGAAGTCGACCAGGTCGGCTTCCTGTTCCCCACGCAGCAGCGCGGCCGCGCGTTCCGAAAGCAGACTTACGCGAGCGAGCCGGTCCATACCGCTCAGATCCTGTCCGATCTCATCGGCCAGGTTCCGCGCGATATCGATGATATACGCTCCCTGATATCCGCGCTCGGGCATCTCGACGTGCTCTCCGCCCGCCTGCCGCATGCGAATATCAACCGACTCACCCATCAATTCGATCTGGCGTCCGGCGTCGTTGACGTAGAACTCACGTGTGACGTCGTGTCCGGTCCACTCGAGAAGCGAGGCCGTGGCATCTCCGATCGCCGCGCCCCGCCCATGCGCCACGTGGAGAGGCCCGGTCGGATTGGCCGACACGAATTCGACGTTGTAGCACAGCGGATGCGAAGCCGTCGAACGCCCCCACTCCATGTCTTGTGACAACAGCTCCCGCAGGCCATTCCATAGAACGCGGTCAGAGAGCCGGAAGTTGAGGAAACCCGGCCCGGCCACGGAAACATCCGACACGCCGGCACGCTCACAATCGATTCGTTCGGCAAGGTCGGTGGCTATGTCATGCGGGCGGCGTCCCAGTCTGCCAGAAAGAACGAGAGCCGCGTTGGACGAGTATTCGCCGTGAGTCGGATCGGCCGGGCGCTCAACGTGGGGAGTAAAGTCCGCCGCGGCACCGATAGCGATTGCCGCTTCCCTCACAGCTGCGGCTACAGCGCGCGCAGGAGCACTGAGGGCCTCAGTCCCCCCCATCGCCGCCGTCCTTGCTCCCCTTCGAATTCGCCGCACCGCCGTCCTTCTCGGCACTGGAGCCCGCCTTGCCCGGAGATGATCCCGATCCGCTCCTGTAGTCAGTTGCGTAGAAGCCAGGCCCCTTGAACACGAGCCCGCCTCCACTGGAAATGAGGCGACGAACGAGCCCGCCGCACTCGGGACACTCGGTAATCGGATCCTCATTGATGCCCTGGAACCGCTCAAAAGCCAGTCCACACTCACGACATTCGTATTCGTACGTCGGCATGCATTCCTCTTCCTGTGCCGCCCTGCCTCAGGAGGGCCGGTAACTGCCCCACAACTCGCCCAGGCGAGCGCTGATTTCACCAACGGTGGCCCTGACTTTGACCGCCTCGACCATGGCAGGCACGACGTTGACTTGCGCCTGCGCCGCCGCCGTGACATCGGCCAGCGCATTCTCAACCGTGTCATCGTCCCGACGCGCGCGAACCTCGCTCAGGCGTCGGCGCTGCGACCGCTGCAGTTCCTCGTAATCCGGAACGATGATCGGCACGTACGACTCTTCCTCCGCATATACGTTGACGCCAACCACGCTTCGCTCGCCGCTCTCGAGCTCCAGCTGCCAGGCGTAGGCGGCCCGGTGTATTTCCTCGGTCATGAACGGTACGGCAGCTGCGGCCCCTCCAAGCTCCTCGATCCTCTCCAGATAAGTTCCTGCAAGCTCCTCGAGCCTCGCCGTGAGGCTCTCGACATAGTAGGAGCCGCCCAGCGGATCGACCGTGTCCTGAACCCCGGATTCTTCAGCCAGAATCTGCTGGGTCCGCAAGGCGAGTCGCGCAGCCTCCCCGCCAGGCAACGCAAGAGCCTCGTCGTAGCTGTTCGTGTGCAAGGACTGGGTGCCCCCCAGGACGGCGGCCAGCGCCTGTACTGTTACGCGTACCACGTTGTTCAGAGGTTGCTGCGCCGTAAGCGTCGATCCACCAGTCTGGGTATGGAATCGCAACCGACAACTGCGATCAGACCCACCGAATTCCTCGCGCACGATGCGCGCCCACAACCGTCGTGCCGCCCGGAACTTGGCGACCTCTTCGAACAGGTGATTGTGGGCCGCGAAGAAGAAACTCACGCGCGGAGCGAATTGCTCGACCTCCAGGCCACGGTCCAGAGCCCGTCGAACGTACTCCTTCGCGTTGGCAAGCGTGAACGCCAGTTCCTGGGCTGCCGTGGCCCCCGCCTCCCTCATATGGTAGCCGCTGATCGAAATACTGTTCCAGCGGGGCAACTCCTCCGAGCAGAAAGCGAATATATCCGTAACGAGGCGGAGACTCGGCTTGACCGGGTAGATGTAAGTGCCGCGCGCGATGAACTCCTTCAGGATGTCGTTCTGGACCGTGCCCGACAGGTTGTCGCGAGGAATCCCGCGCTCGTCGGCAACCGCTACGTACATCGCGAGGAGGATCGCTGCCGTGGAGTTGATCGTCATGGACGTGGAGACTCGATCCAGCGGAATCTCCGAGAACAGGCGCTCCACGTCATCCATCGTATCAACAGCGACCCCCACGCGTCCGACTTCGCCGTTTGCCCGTGGATCATCGGTGTCCAACCCCATCTGTGTAGGGAGATCGAACGCAACGGACAGGCCCGTCTGACCCGAATCCAGGAGATACCGGAACCGTTCGTTCGTCTCCTCGGCGGTGCCGAAGCCCGCGTACTGCCTCATCGTCCACTGGCGGCTCCTGTACATGTCGGAGTGCACGCCCCTGGTGAACGGCCACTCACCCGGAGCACCCGGAGCTGGGACGCCGTGGTCGACAACGTCCGCCGGCCCATACAGGCGTTCAATCTCGATGCCCGAAGTCGTCCGTCGCCCACGATCATGCGACATGGCTCACCTCTACTCGATCCGGAGAAGGACGGCGTCGCGCTCTACCGCCTGTCCGGCTGAGACTTCGACCGACACCACCGTGCCAACGGCATCGGCCCGCAACTCGTTCTCCATTTTCATCGCTTCCATGACGATCAGGCCGTCTCCGGGTACCACTTCCTGCCCCTCCTCCACCTCCACTCGAACGATGAGTCCGGGCATCGGCGCCCGAACCTCCCTTTGAGTCGCGACAGGAGCCCCATGCGATTTCATCTCGCGGATGCAGCGCGCCCTCTCGTCCTCGACTCTGACCTCGAACAGCCTGCCCTCCAACTCGATCGCCCAGCCGTCATTGCGACGCCTGGCGAACAGGCACAGCGACCTGCCATCCATTCGCAGGTGCTGTCGATCCGAGCCCGGCAGCGCAGAGATGTCTGCATCGCTGACATCTCCATCGATCCTCAAGCGTCCATCCTCGACCAGGATCTCCCGCATGTCATCGCCAATGGTTGCGAAGTAACGAATCTCCTGTTCGCTCATCGTCTCCGTCTCTTCATCTTCAGCGCCGATCCAACCATACGATCGTCTCGACGTGCGCCGTCTGCGGGAAGGCGTCGAACGGCTGTACCTCGCGCACCTCCCAGCCGCTCGCCAGCCTCGCCAGATCCCTCGCCAGTGTGGCTGGATCACAGCTCACGTAAGCGAGAGACCTTGCCTCTCCCGATACCAGGGCCCGAGAGACCCGTCGCGACAACCCGGCCCGCGGCGGATTGACGACGACGAGGTCCGCCGGCAACAGAGACGCGATTCGCTGTTCGACCCGATCCGTCACGAAGGCGACCTTTGCGCCAACACTCGACGCCGCCGCGGTGCCCGCGTCCACAGCGGCCCCCGAGACCTCGCATGCAGTAACCCTGGCGCCCTGGCCGGCCCAGCGGATCGCGCGCGCCCCGACTCCGGCGTAGAGATCAAGTATGCTCATCCCGTCCACGTTTCCGGCACGTTCATCCAACCACGCGTCCATCGCTGCCGACACTGTCCGATTCGCCTGAAGGAACACGTCTGGCGGCAAGTCGAACTGAATGCCCTGCCACCGATCTTCCAGGGTCTTCGCCCCCGCCAGATGGGCCATGCCTCCATTCGCAGTCAGGTGATGACAGCCGATCAACCCGGGCACCCCAGACAGCAGCCCCTCGCACGCTGCAGGTTCGACGGCCGCACCGCCACGAATCAGGAGGTCCACTTCTCCCTCTGCCGATGCACGCAGGGTGATACGGATGTCCTCTCCCTGAGGCAGGATCGCACCCGCGTCCCATAGCTCGCGGACTCCTTCCCAGGCCGCAGAGATGGCAGGCTCCGCGAGGAGGCACGTCGATATATCCAGGACGGCGTCCGGCTCGTCCAGCCTGCGATAACCCACGACGGGTGCCTGTCCGTTGCTTCGAACCGAAAACGTTACCCGATTGCGGTAGAGGAACTCGCTCCCGGCAACGGCCAACTCCGGCACCCTGAGATCCATGCCGCCGATACGGCGGAGCGCATCCTCTACCAGTCCCCGCTTCGCCCTCCTCTGCTCGCGCGGAACGAGGTGCTGAACCTGGCAACCGCCGCACCGGTCGTACAGCGGGCATGGCGCCTGCCGCCAGCCACTTCCTTTCTCGAGGAAGCGTACCGCCCAACCCCTCGCCCATCGTGATCGCTCCTCCGCGATCGCGATGTCCGCGACATCGCCAGGAGCCGTCCGCGGGACGAACACTACCCTTCCCGACTCCTCCCTCCCGACTCCGCTGCCGCCCGCAGCGATGCGGTCCACGGAAACCCGGACCGTTCGCACCGGCACCGGGGTGACCGTAGCCGTGGCCTCCTGACGCCGGGTTACCATCACGCCATGTCCTCCGGCCGGAAGCGCCGACGCCATTCGCTCATCGCCACCTGCGGTCCCGCGGGTGCGAGCGTGCCAGCGTCCACGGAGATCGCGAAACCGCCGCGCCTGCCTCTGTGCTCCAGCAGCGTCGCCGCAACAGCCGCAGCTCGAGCGTGCCAATCGGCGCCTCCTGACTCAACCAACCCGGGATGACGCTCGAGGTATCGGACGGAGATGTCGCCCGCCCGGAAGTCCGGTTCCTCCATTACGGCGAGGTGGAACGGCTGCGTCGTACGCAGACCCTCGATCTGAAGCTCGCGGAGGGCTCGTCGCATCCGCAGGATTGCCTGGTCACGATCTGCTGCGTGCACGATCAGCTTGCCGAGGAGTGGGTCGTAGTGCAGGCCCACGTCGAAGTGCTCGACGATCCCTCCGTCCCAGCGCACGCCCGGGCCGCACGGCACCTCGAGCGAGGTGATTCTCCCGCTCGAGGGCAGGAAGCCGTGGAACGGATCCTCTCCGCTGATCCTGCATTCGAGTGAATGCCCCACGGGCCAGTCGGCGTTGGGCTGGACGGAGAGTGGCTCGCCCGTGGCGACCCGCAACTGTTCCTGAACCAGGTCGACTCCCGTGACGAACTCGGTGACCGGATGCTCCACCTGTATCCTGGTGTTCATCTCCAGGAAGAAGAACTCACCGTCCTGATACAGGAACTCGACCGTGCCAGCGCCCACGTAGCCAACCGCCCGGGCCGCGGCCACCGCGACGTGACCCATACTCGCCCGTAGATCGACATCGACGGCTGGAGACGGTGATTCCTCGATCAGCTTCTGGTGACGTCGCTGGATCGAGCACTCCCGCTCACCGAGGTGGATCACGCATCCCCTCGAATCGGCAAGGACCTGGATCTCTATGTGCCGCGGATCCGGCAGATACTTTTCCACATACACTCGGGGGTCCCCGAACGCCTGCTTGGCCTCACGTCTCGCGGCTTCCAGTGCGCGCGGCAGATCCCCGGCGGCCTCGATCACTCTCATGCCCTTGCCACCACCACCGGCGACAGCTTTCAACAGCACAGGCCAGCCGATCCGATCACCTGCGGACACAGCCTGGGCCACATCGTCGAGGGACTCCGAACCCGGAATCACTGGGACCCCGGCGTCGATCATCCGCCGGCGAGCGGCCGTCTTGTCACCCATCTCTGCGATAGCCGTGGCCGGCGGTCCTATGAAGACCAGGCCCTCCTCCTTCACGAGCCGGGCGAACTCCGCGTTCTCCGCCATGAAGCCGTAGCCCGGGTGGATGGCCTGTGCACCCGTCCGATGGGCCGCCTCGATGATTACGTCGGCCCGCAGATAGCTCTCCGTCGCCGGGGCCGGCCCTATCCGGATCGCCTCACCCGCCAGGAGAACGTGCTGGGAAAGCCGGTCCGCGTCCGAATAGACCGCCACGGTGCGAACGCCCATATCCTGGCACGCACGAATCACGCGGACGGCAATCTCACCACGGTTGGCTATCAGGACTTTATCGAACAAAGGGTCGCCTCACAGCGGTATGTTGCCGTGCTTGCGGGGAGGGTTACGCTGACGCTTGTTCTGCAGCGTCTCCAATCCCGAGATGAGTCGGGCGCGCGTTTCTCGCGGGTCGATCACATCGTCCAGAAAGCCACGCTTCGCTGCCAGGTACGGGTGGGCGAAGGTCTCGCGGAACTCCCTCTCGAGCTCCGCGATCAGTTCTTCCCGATCCTCGGCATCGGCCAGCTCACGACGGTAGAGGATCTCGACGGCTCCTCTCGGCCCCATTACCGCGAGCTCCGCCGTCGGCCAGGCGAAGTTGAGGTCGCCCCGAATGTGCTTGGACGACATGACGTCGTAAGCACCACCGTATGCCTTGCGCGTGATCACCGTGAGCTTGGGCACAGTACTCTCGCAATACGCATAGAGAAGTTTGGCTCCTTGCAGGATGATCCCGCCGTGTTCCTGAGCTACACCCGGCAGGAATCCCGGCACGTCCTCGAAGGTGATGATAGGAATGTTGAACGCGTCGCAGAACCGTACGAAGCGGGCGCCCTTTCGGCTGGCATCGATATCCAGAACACCGGCGAGCACTGCCGGCTGATTCGCCAGTACGCCGACCGGACGACCTCCCAACCGACCGAAGCCGACGATGATGTTCCGCGCATACCCGGCGTGCACGTCCAGGAATTCACCATCATCAACGATCCTCTCGATAACCTCGAGCATGTTGTAGGGTTGTGTCGCAACGTCCGGAATGATGTCCAACAGCTCATCGTCCGCCCGGTTCGGCGGGTCCGCGGTCTCGCGCACCGGCGGATCTTCGGTATTGTTCGAGGGGAGAAAAGAGAGCAGCCGACGCACCGTCTGCAGGCACTCAATCTCGGTTGGGTGTGAAAAGTGAGCCACTCCAGATCGAGTGCTGTGTACGCTTGCTCCACCCAGCTCCTCGAAGCTGACTTTCTCGTGCGTTACGGTCTTCACCACGTTGGGACCCGTAACGAACATGTGGCTGATTCCCTGTACCATGAACACGAAGTCCGTAATGGCCGGCGAGTACACAGCTCCGCCTGCACAGGGACCCAGGATTGCGCTGATCTGCGGAATCACCCCGGATGCCAGTGTGTTCCGGAGAAAGAGCTCTGCGTATCCTCCGAGCGAGGCTACTCCTTCCTGAATCCGCGCCCCGCCCGAGTCGTTCAAGCCGATCAGCGGCGCTCCGTTCTGGAGGGCCAGATCCGCGACCTTACAGATCTTCTCCGCGTGTGCCTCGGACAACGATCCACCGAACACCGTGAAGTCCTGGCTGAACACGTAGACGGTGCGGCCTTCGATCTTGCCGTATCCCGTTACGACCCCGTCGCCCGGGATCCGCTGGCTCTCCAGCCCGAATTCCACACACCGGTGCTCCACGAACCGATCCAGCTCGACGAACGAGCCCTCGTCAAGCAGAAAATCGAGGCGCTCCCGGGCTCCCAGCTTCCCCCGCTCATGCTGTGTGGCCAGCCGCTCGGGACCACCTCCCTCCAGGCTGCGAACCCGGAGCTCCTCGAGCTGACGCAGCTTCTCCCTGGCGCTCATCACCGTTCCTCCCTGTCGTTCCTCTCGGCAGCTTCTTCTCCCCCGGCCCTCGCGGCTCCTTCTTCCTTCTCCTCCTCCAGTGCCTTCAGGAAGTCCTCGAGCTCCCGCTGCTGCTCCGCCCACAGCAGCATTTCAGTCGCATCGGGCTCCAGGAGCTCACCTCCCTGAATCACGCGTACGAAGACAGCGCGATGAAGCTCCCCGGTCCGCAGATCGACGCTCATCTCGCCCGTCGCGCCCACGTGAGAACCTCGCCGCAGGGATCGCCCGATCGCACCCCGTCTTTCCGGTTCCGCCTCGGGGATTCCTGCCAGAATGAGATTCATCGCATCGAATCCAAGAGCTGCAAACATGTTACTGGGTAACGCCTTGCGGTACTGCGCCTCATACGCCGCCTCGTACTGCTTCCACGACGCTTCCGGAGTGACCCTGTCGACGAACGCACCCACGAGTCGATGGTCAGCGTAGCTGGGATCGAGCCGCCGGACGACGGACGGATCCGACCAGTTCGCGTCCCCTCCCGTGACCCATCTCCGAAGCCCGTAGTACACGAGCTGGGGAGCGATCTGGAGCACTGTTCTGGGTCGATCTGCCAGTACCACGACGGCGTCCGGCTCGGCTGCGGCGAGCGCTGTTATCGGGGAACCGAAGGTCATGGAATCCGCGACGTATGGTTGCACACCGACGATGGACCCACCTGCCTCTGCCACCGCGGCGCTCAATGCCTCCAGCGCCGCCTCTGACTGTCCCGCAGGATGAAGAACGCCAAACGTAGCCAGACCCATATCGGCTGCCATCCAGGTTCCGACAGCCGCGGCCACGTCAGCCTCCCGCCTCGCCCTGTCCCACAGGGTGTACGCATTCACTTCGACACCCTGCCCTCCCGAAGCAGTCGGACTGATCAGCAACAGGTCCTTGTGCTCCCGCCGAATGGCGGCCGAGACCAGGGCCTCCGTACGCAGCGGCCCGAGCACGGCCACTACGTCCCGGTTCTCAAGGTCATGGATGAGCTCAATCCCGAGGTCGACCCGAGAACTGTCGTCCAGCACAACGAGATCGATTGGCGAGTGCTCCGGATCAGCCTCGTATCGCTGTGCTGCCAGCAGAACTCCTTCAAGAATCTGGTTCCCCACCACCTCGAAGCGACCGGATCCTGGAACTACGACCCCGACCTTCACGGCCTCGTTTCGTGGCTCGGTGCGGCCCGCGAGCACGTCCTCTGCCTTGTCCCTGTCGGGTCCGTCCGGAGACCCGGCGAGCACCCTCTCCGCGAGGTCGGCGGCTCCCTCTGGGTGGCCTGCGATAGCGAGTGCCCGGGCCAGTTCGGCTGACACGATGGATCTCTGGCTGACGCCACCATCAGCCTCCGCGAGGAGACTCTGCAGCTCCGCGATGGAGAGGCGCTCGGACAGGCGGCGCAGGGTGCCCCGCTCGCCTCCGTCCAGGTCAAATGGCGCGTGAAGGAGAAGGCGGGCGGCTCCGTCCTCGGCGCTGACGGTTGTCAACAGATCGACAAGGTCTCCCGCGCTGCCAGAGTCCAATTCCTCGGCACCGCTCCAGGCCTCGAGAAGCGAGTCCGCAATGATCGCTGCAGTATCGAAGTCATCGTCACGGAGAGCGTCTCGAGCATCGTGGAGGGGCGCATCGTCGAAGACCTTCTCCCGCACCGCCTCCACCTCGGGCTGTCCCGGCTCCGCCGTGGGCGCCGTGCTGTGCGCGCTGGCACAACCCGCCGCAAGCACGACCGTCGTCATCAGCCACCTGCGCATCGAACAACCTCCCGTAGAAACTACAGAGGGGGCCCGACGCGACCGGCCGGGCCCCCTGCGAGCCAACATGCTTCCCACCGAGATCAGGAGGTCAGGACTTCTTGTCCTCTTCCTCGTCCACGGGCTCTTCGGACAGCTCCTCGGCATCGGCTTCAGCCTCGATCTCGTCCTCCTCAGCGTCGGCCTCTGCCTCGATCTCGTCATCCTCCTCGGCATCGGCTTCAGCCTCGATCTCGTCCTCCTCAGCGTCGGCCTCTGCCTCGATCTCGTCCTCCTCAGCGTCGGCCTCTGCCTCGATCTCGTCCTCCTCAGCGTCGGCCTCTGCCTCGATCTCGTCCTCCTCCTCGGCACCTGCCTCCTGCTCGGGCGCTGCAGCCGCCGCTGCAGCACGCTCTTCGACGCCCGGTGCGGCCGTCACGGAGAGGACGATGCGGCGGTTGATCGGATCCGACTCGAGCACCTTCAGTTCCAGGCGATCACCTTCGACGAAGCGTTCCGCCGACTGGCCGAGCTCCTCGTCCAATCCGAGCTGGGAGATCGGAACAAAGCCCTCGACATCATCGCCCAGATCGACCACAACACCCTTGTCCAGGAGACGAACGACGTGACCCTCTGCTTCCGTCCCAGGCTCATACCGCTGTGCGAGATCATACCATGGATCGTCATCCACCTGCTTGAGGCCAAGCGAGATTCGCTTCTGATCCGGGTCGATGCTCAGGATGATAACATCGACCTCCTCGCCCTTTCGCAGAACCTCGGACGGATGCTGCACGCGCCGGGTCCAGCTCATGTCCGAGATGTGAACAAGGCCATCGATCCCTGGCTCGACTTCGACGAAAGCGCCGAACGACGTGAGGTTGCGGACAACGCCGCTGATCTTGGTTCCCTGCGGATACTTCGCCGGGAGGGCGAGCCACGGATCTTCCTCAGTTTGCTTCATGCCGAGCGAGATCTTCTTCTCTTCCTCATCCACCCTCAGCACGACGCACTCGATCTCATCATTGATCGACGCGAGCTGCGAGGGGTGTCGGATGTTACGCGTCCAACTCATCTCCGAGATATGAACGAGGCCCTCGACACCCTTTTCCAACTCTACAAAGGCGCCGTAATTGGTGATCGAGACTACCCGTCCGCGGACCCGGCTTCCGACCGGGTACTTCGCAGCGACGTCTTCCCATGGATAGGTCTGCAACTGCTTGAGCCCGAGCGAGATGCGCTCGCGGTCCCAATCAATGTCGAGGATCTTGACCTCAAGATCGTCGCCGATCTGGCAGAGCTCGGACGGGTGTCCGATTCGACCCCACGACATGTCGGTGATGTGAAGAAGACCGTCCATCCCCCCCAGATCGATGAAGGCGCCGAAGTCCGTGATATTCTTGACGACACCCTTACGAACCTGACCCACTTCGAGCTCGGTCTTGAGGGATTCCCTCTTCGTCGCGCGCTCTTCCTCGAGGATCACCCGTCGGCTCACGACAATATTCCGACGCCGCTTGTTAAGCTTCAGGATCTTGAACTCGTACTCCTGGCCGATCAATTCGTCGACGTTCGGGACCCGGCGAAGAGCGATCTGTGAACCAGGAAGAAACGCGTCCACGCCCATCAGGTCGACCGTTACTCCGCCCTTGATCTTCCGCTTCAAGATACCGGGCACCGTGCGTTCGTCGTCGTAAGCCTCCTTGATCTTCTCCCACACTCGTAGGAAGTCAGCTTTCTTCTTCGACAGGACGACCACGCCATCCTGGTCTTCCAGGCTCTCCAGGAATACCTCGACCTCATCGCCGACCTCGATCTCGTCCGGATCCCTGAACTCATCGAGGGGGATCAGCCCCTCCGACTTGAAGCCAACGTCGAGGATCACGGCCGAATCGGTCTTTCGGAGCACACGCGCCTTGACGATCTCACCTTCGGCGATCTCGCTCAGCGTGTCCTCGTACAGAGCCATGAGCTCGTCGTATTCCTCCGACGAATATTCACCCCCTTCGAGCATGTCGACCGACATCCCCTCCGCCATGCCGTAGGCCAGGGTGGTCCACTCGTCCTCCTCGGAATCCCCGGAGCCCTCGTCCACGGATGGTGCGACATCTGCGGGACTGTCCCCTGTCGCAGCCTCGTCTTCCTCGCCAGCCGGCTCTTCAGTGGTCTGTTCTGACGCATCGTGGTCGCCCTCTGCGCCGTGTTCCTCCGCTTCCTCCTCCGTCGCATCGCCGACAACATCCTGAGCCGGAGTTGCCACTTCGGAAGGCGCTACAGAACTCGGCTGCTCGCCTGCAGAGACCGCAGGGGAATCGTTGTCCGTCGAGTCGTCTGTGACGGGGATGGCGGCCTGATCTTCGGCCGGTATCTCACTGGCGGTGATCTGATCGTCCTTCGTGCTCATTTCGGCTTGTACCGTTCGGGTTTGGCGTCCGCCCTCGGAATGTCGAAAGACAAGCAGCAGGGGAGCAGCGTCGCTCTCTCTGCCAGTCCTTCCTTTTAAAGGCGCGCTCAGGGGTTCGAGTACTGGTGTTCGATCTACGGACAATAACAAAGAAAGGTAGATCGGACGCTGGAACGCGTCAACTAAGCAGAAAGCCCTTCTCACGTGCGAGGGAAACGATGCACTCGACGACCTCCAGCGGGTTCATCTCCGTCGTGTCCAGCGCGATCGCGTCCGCGGCTCTTCGAAGGGGAGCGATCGCCCGGCCCGAGTCGAGAGCATCCCGAGCCTCGAGCCGCTGGGCTTCCTCTCGCACGGCTTCGTCTGTCGGCTCGATCCCATGGTCGAGCAGTCTCCGGCGTCCTCTTTCCATAGCTGAGGCCACCAGGAACACCTTGAGCTCCGCGTCGGGAAATACGACGGTCCCGATGTCCCGGCCGTCGCACACGATCTCTCCTCGACCACCTTCCACGCGCAACAGACCCAGGACTCGATCACGGACCGCCTCGCGCGCAGAAACCTCCGAGACTCTCGCTGATGTAGCCGGCGATACCAGGCCATCCTTCGGATCGCAGCCATCGACTCGAACCCGGAACTCCGAGCCCAGCCGAACGAGGTCAAGGTCCAACTCGCGGAGTCGCCGGGCGAAGCCGATATCGTCGTCCGGCCAACTGTCCTTCAGAGCTGCCCACGTGATGGCGCGATACAGCAACCCAGAGTTCAGGTGGCTATAGCCCAGAGCCCGGGCCACTTGCGCCGCGGTAGTGCTCTTTCCCGAAGCCGCGGGACCGTCGATCGCAATCGTGATCCCGCTCACGGAGATGCCTCCCTGCGTGTCACGTCGTCCAGGGCGCGCCAGAAGCCAGGAAAAGAGACATCAACACACTCGGAATCGTCGACCAGAATGTCGCAACCAGGAGCACAGCCGAGAGCCCCGAAGGCCATGGCGATTCGGTGGTCCCCGCTCGTGCGCACGGTACCGATGAGCGGACCCGCCGAGCCGCGGACTCGCAACCCGTCGTCAATCTCCTCGCACGCGACCCCGAGCGCCTGAAGGTTGGACACCATCAGTGAGATCCTGTCACTTTCCTTTACTCTCAACTCCGCGGCGCCCCTCACCACGGAGAGGCCGTCAACGCGGCTCGCCAGGGCCACAAGCGCCGGTACCTCGTCCACGAGCCGCGGGATGATCTCGGCGCCAATATCGAACGGGCTCAATCGACCCGGCTTAACCAACAGGCTCCCGACGGGCTCGCCCGCAAAGACGATCCTTGTTTCGTGCGCGATGCTCGCCCCCATCCCGGACAACACTTCCAGGAATCCTGCCCGTGTCGGGTTGAGACCTACGTCCAATATCTTGAGCGGCCGATCGGAGAGGAGGGCCGAGACTATGAGGAATGCGGCGGACGACAGATCGCCCGGGACCGTGACATCGAGGGGCTGAAGCGCTCCGCTCCAGCGTGACCCGCGAAAGCTGACACGTTCTCCCTCCTCCAACACCTCGGTTTGGACCGGTGCGCCCATGGCCCGGAGCATGCGCTCCGTGTGATCCCGCGGCCGCAGTCGGTCGAGGATTTCCAGGTCGGTGCGCGATGTCAGAGCGGCCAGGAGCAACGCGGCTCTCACCTGCGCGGACGACACCCGTGGCCGGTAGCGCAGTGTCCGCAACTCCCCACTCGCCCGTTCCTCGACTTGAATGGGGAATCGATCGGCGTGTCCCACGTAGGTGATCCGCGCCCCCATGGCCTGCAACGGATATACGACCCGATCCATGGGGCGATCGCTCAGGGACAGGTCGCCGCGCAGTTCCGCCCCCACACCAAGGCCCGCGAGGAGTCCAATGAGCAGCCGGGCCGTCGTCCCGCTGTTCCCGCAATCCAAAGGCCTCGAGGGTGTCCGCCACTCGGTCGGGCCCCGAACGGAAACGTGTCCGCCCCCACGGTCCTCGATCCGGGCTCCCAGTGCTTGAAGGCACGCGAGAGTGCGCCGGACGTCCAGCGATTCGGGAACGCCCGCCAGATTCGAATCTCCGTCGGCCAGCGAGGCCAGTATGAGAAGGCGATGGGCGACGGACTTGTCGCCGGGAACCTGGAGTTCAACCACGAGGATCGCCGGTCTCGAGGTCATCTCGCGGGAAGAGAATCTCCAGGACCATTCCGTCCTCTGCCGCGACTGCGGGAAATACGCTCTCGGCCTCGCGAACGAGCCGCAGCGCCTGCTCCGAGAACCGGGCGCTGAAGTGCGTCAAGATGAGTTTTCGCACCCCCGCACGCGCTGCCACCGTCGCCGCTTCCCGCGCCGTAGAGTGCCTGGTGTCGTGCGCCCGCCGGCCCTCATCCTCCGAAAACGTAGCCTCGTGGATAAGCAGGTCTGCGCCCGTTGCGGCCTGTACGGTCGACTCGCAGGGCCTCGTGTCCCCCGAATACACGAGCGTGCGGCCAGGCCTCGCCGGTCCCACCACGTCGGATGCTCGAACGAGCGCCCCGTCGTCTAGCCGCACGTCCTCACCGCGATGAAGCCTTCCAAAAGCCGGACCCTCGGGAACACCGAGGCGGATCGCGGTCTCGGCATCGAAGTGCCCGAGTCTTGTGTCCTCGACGAGAGCCAGGCCGACAGATGTCGACGTGTGCTCCACCAGAAATGTCCGAATGGAGAAGCCCTCGTACCGCACGGCCTCGCCTGCAGGCAGCTCCCGCACCGGCACTGGAAACTGAAGGCGATCGCCGCCGAGCTCTATCGTCGCCCGCAGGATGGTCTCACTCCCCTCCGGGCCCCACACCACCAGCTCCTCCTCTCGACCCTGCAAGCTCAGCGTCCGTAGCAGCCCGGGCAGACCGAGGTAGTGATCCGCATGAAGATGGGTAATGAAGATGTCCCGCACGCTGAACCCGACGCCGAACCTCATCATCTGGCGCTGCGTCCCCTCTCCACAATCGAAGAGGAAGGAGTCCCCTTCTCTCTGTATGGCAAGGGACGCCACGTTCCGCCGCACCGTGGGGCGGGACGAGGAGGTACCGAGAAAGGTCGCTCGTAACACAGTCGAAGTCCGGATTGCGGTAATGTGGCTCTGCAAGCCGGCAAGCTACATCCACATCTACCGGGCGCAACGTCGACCACAGCTCCGACCGAACCGGGAGGTGTCGGCACGAAGAATGCACCGGGATTGCCGGGTACGGCTCGCGGGCCAGTTATCGGTGCGAGCCAGGGCCGTTTTGCGCTGTTGCGTTGCACTACGCTTCACGAGGATGCCGTAACGAGATGATCAGAGCGGGGGATGGATACGAGTTGCTGGCCGGCCTTCGAGGCCTGGAGCGCCAGTTGCGTCGCCTGAGAGCCGCTTGGCGCTCGTTCCGCGATATTCCGTCCCAAGAGGCACTCGAAGACATCCGACACCGTTCCCGGCAAGTCTCGGCTGCCCTGGACGACCTCGCATCGCGTTTGGGAGCCTCCGACGAAGCCGTGCGATTCGATGATCCCCTGTCGCGACTGGATACCGGCCGTCGGCAGCACCCGGCCCCCCGACAGGTAGTCGCCGCAAGCAGGGACCTGGACTCGTGGATCTCGCAGGCAGCCCGACAGTGGAAGGGTGTAGTCGACGGAGACGGCGGGCACGACCTCTCGGCACTCGTGGATGTGCTGGAAAGCTCAGCCCACCGAGCTGAGATCCTCATCTCCGCCCTCGGTGGATCGGTTGACGCTCACATTGAGTCCCTCCACGCCCCGGACGCCCCGTCAGGGGCGCACGGCGATCGGATGCAAGCCTGGTCTGCGGAGTTGGGGGCCATGCTGTGGCGCCTCGAGGCAGATTGGCAGCACGTGAGACGGGCGCCCAGCCCCGAGCGGATCCGGGTGCTACGGGCAGGCTTCCAGCAGGCGGCTGACACGGCCTCGAGACTGCGTGATGAGAGACAGCGGGCAGGAGAGACAAATTTTCGGCGGGCCCTGCGCGTCGGCCGCTATCTGCGCACGGGCATACCGTTCCTCCCGTACCGGGACCCGTTTACGGAAGCATACAATCGAGAAGGCTTCGACGCGCTGGCCGGCGCGGAGTTGAAGCGCTGCCGCAGGTATGGTCGGCGATTCGGGCTTCTCATCCTGGAAGTATCCCCACCGGACCTGGACGGCCTTCAGAGAGTCGTCGCGACGGCCCGGGCGGAACTTCGGGAATACGACCTGATCGCACGATACACCGAGGACCTTATCGTGATAGGGATCCCGGAGGGTGGTCCCGGCCCTACCCGCAGGGTCGCCAGCCGGGTCCTCAAGGCCATGCGGAACGCCAGAATGGGATCGTGGTTCCAGCGCCTGTCATACGCTACGCTGCCCGATGACGGATCGACCCTCGGTGGATTGATCGACTCTGCTCGAGAGCGGCTTCAGGCGTAGCAGCCTCCGATCTCCAACGGTCCCGCTTCCGGGACCGCGACCTCGAGACTCTGCACCGCCTCCTCCTCCGCAACGTCGACCTCGCGGACGGACGACGTCTCGATCCCTTCCAACAGGTTCCGGTTCCACCGCTCCGGATCGCTTGACGCTTCCCCCAGGTCGTCGGTTCCAGCCAACATCGGTCTGCCGAGCCCTGCGAGATACTCCTCATACATGCCTACGGGATCCCGTCGACCCCACGCTGCGAAGAGCGCCGGATCGAGCATCCCCCGAGCCTCGTGCTCGTCGTGCGTAGCATGTCCACCCATTCGGAAGGTCTCCGCAACGATCATCACCGGACCTCGCCCGGCCCGACAAGCAGCGACTGACTCCACCGCAGCGGCGTACACGTCGAGAACGTTGTTTCCGTCTACCGAGTGCATCGCCATTCCATAGGCGCTTCCCCACCCCGAAAAATCGGGCGCCCGGTGGTGCTGGTGCAGACGGGTGCCCAGGGCGACCTGGTTGTTCTGAATGATGAAGACCACGGGAAGGCGGCTGACGGCCGCAAAATTCAGGGCCTCGTGTACCTCACCCGTCTTTGTCGAGCCGTCCCCGATCCAGGTCATGGCCACACGATCCTCGGCCCGACGAACGAAGGACAGCGCGTATCCGTTCACTACCGCGGATACGGACCCGACCATGCTCACAGGCGCTATGACTCCGCGAGCCGGATCACCGACGTGAAGATCACGGCCGCGAGCCGGACCGTCTGCCGTGCCCAGATAAGCCCGCAGAAGATCCGCCATCGGGATACCCATTTCATGGCACGCCCCTGCGTTTCGAATCATCGGGGCCACCACGTCCCCACCGGCGTGACGCCTGAGTGCGTGCACGGCACCCACGGTGACAGCCTCCTCACCGGTGCCAAGCCATGCTTTCGATATGACGCCCCGCTTCACCCACCGCTTGAGTGCGATGTCATGTAGACGGAACCTGACGAGACCGCGGTACAGGGCCAGCAACGACTCGTCGTCCATCTCGCGCACGATTCGGGCACGCTCAGGCACGCGGTCGATGACGGCCCGGAACGTGTCGATCAACCGTGGGTCGGTCTGCCACTCCACGTACTCGGGCGGATCGTAGGCCGGATAGCGCTTCACTTGCCAGGGACTCCCGGAGTCGATGTGAACGATGTCGGGCCATGGCGGCCCGGTCCTACTCCCGGCGTTACCACGGGACGCCGATATGGCGTATAATGCTACCGGACCGGGAAGGACGGAAGCCGGCGTTGGACGATTTCGACCGGGTGGCGGCCGTCAGTCGGTGTCCCCGAGACCGAATTTCACAATTCTGATCGAGTATGCCAGATAATCCGTCTTTGCGTTCGGACTCCGGATTCAGAGTGCCTCCAGGAGCCATTCGAGTAGGAGTCACGGTCTTCGTCGTGGCCAGCCTCCTGGGCTTCGGCGCCCTGTTTCTGATCACGCGGGATCTTCGGGGGAGCATCTCCGGCTTCCGCCACTTCGATCTCCGGTGGGCACTCCCGGCGCTCATCCTCGCCTCGATGGACTGGTTCGGGAGCGGCCTGCGGATCTGGTTGCTGACGCGTCCGCTGGGCATTCGCCTGTCCTACCTTCGGTGCGCACAGATAGGGGGAGTCTCGGCGGCCCTCGCCTATCTCACCCCCTCAGGGACCGGTGGTGGGCCAGCTCTGCTGTATGGTCTGGTCCGTAGCGGCGTGTCCCTCGGCCGGACGGTAGCCACGAACTTCGCCAGCGTTATCGTCAACCTGACATTCCTCTCGCTGGCGGGCTTCGCCGCCTGGTTCTTCGGAGCCGCGAGCGGAATCGAGGACGTTTACCTGCCGGTAGCGAACATCTCGGCAGCGACTCTGTTCGAGTGGTCGGCTCTGGGCTTCGCGGGAGTCGGAGTGGTGGTGCTTCTGCTCTCGGCGGCGCCGAGGCTTCCCCGGCTCATCATCCTGAGGCTTTTCGGCCGCACTCCCCGCGTCCGCAAGGTCCTTCGAGTCCTGCAGGAGCTGCACGGAAGTCTGATCATCTATGCCCGCAAAGGAAAGCTGGCGCTGCTCCTAGCAGTTCTCTCCAACGTGCTCCAATTCGGCGCCCGGTTCGTGCTGGGGTGGGTTGTTCTCCGCGGTTTCGGGGTGGATGAGGCTTTCTGGGACGTCGTGACGCTACACATTCTCCTACAGTTCCTGTTGTACTTCATGCCGACGCCGAGTGGAAGCGGAATTGGTGAAATGCTGGCCCCGGCCCTGATGAGTCCATTCCTCGACGACAACCTCCTGGTCGCGTACACCGCAGTATGGCGCTTCTTCCTCAACTACCTCACCATTCTCATCGGCGGCACGCTTCTCGTACGGTGGATCGGGGCAGACGCCGCCGGAGTATCAACTGAGGAAGCACCCCCGGGCATGACGCCGGGCAGATCCACCGACACGTAGACCGCACAGACGGGAGACCCTGAGTGAAGCAGTGCAGAAATTGCGACGCGATCATTCCGGATGATGCGCGGCTATGCCCGCACTGTCGCGAAGGGCAACGCCATGGAGATCGCCTCCCACAGTTGTTCCTGGTCGGTGTGAGCGTCGCTGCGGCTGCGGCCGTGCTCGTCGAGAGCTGCCCCGGCCTCTCCCTGGGCTGAGCTTCTGGCGCGATCCCGGGAGCCCGCGCATCTTCCTCGAAACCGTGCCGCGCGGCAGAGACGCGGAAAGACTCGCTAACCCGAGCGGTGGACCATGAATCTCGATCGTCTTCTCGTCTCAATTGTCGCCCTGACTCTGGCGACCACCGCGTGCACTGGCCGCGCCTATCTCCCCGGTGACCCCGGGGGCGCCAAATCCGACATCAGCGGACCCGACGTGCGGGCAGCGTGGGTAGCAGCGCACCCCGATACCAACCCCGAGATCGCGGAAGCTATCGGTGAGGGCGTGTTCATCCCCGAAATGACGCTGGAACACAGGGACGTCATCACCAATCCGAAGAGGAAAGGTGCCACTGGCAACGGCTTCTGGCGGTCGCGAACGACGGGGAACGAGACGAGATACCAGTGGTTCGTTTCGAGCCAGCGCGAGCCTTTTCAAGACGGACGTGATCGACCGGTCTGCGAGCTGGTCTTCGTCGGAGACTCGCTGGTCGACGTCCGTTACTGCAGCCCCGGCGCATCCGAAGGGGCTGACTCCTCCTGAGCGGAAGCCCTTCGGATGTGCAAAGCGCAGCCGCTCGCCCCGCCCTCCCCCCCTTGCGTGCCATACCCCCCTCTTAGCGATATTGAACCTGTGGCATCCGTGCAACAGACAATGTCTGCGGCTACACGGGTGCATGAAGTCGCCCTGATGCTTCGGTCAGGCCGGCTATAGACGCGTTCCGCGTCGCCGGACGGAGGGGGCGCCCCCCCCCCCAGCCTCGCGGTAAGGATGGACAATACGTGACAAGGACGCCACCTTCTCGCTCTCTCTGCGTCGCGTTCGAGACTGGCACGTCGGCCCCCGTCACGCAGTGCAGTTTGCAAGCACGACGCACAGAACGAGAGTGTGACACTCCTGGCACCCCAAACACCAACAGCGACATAATGCAATACGGTACAGCCACTTACGACCGCTCGGCCCCACGAAGATCATCCCGGTATGACCCTTGCCGTTTACGGAGCGGAAATATGACAGATCGCCCGCGCAGCGGTGGCGGGCGGATGGCGTGGCACGATTCGTTCATCGTAGCGGAGCTGCGCTGAATCCGCGGGGAGCTCGGTGAACGGACGCCCCAATGACGTGAGGGCCGACGATCGGCGGGTTCTTCAACGAAGTATCGTCAAACCCTAACGAGGTCTGACCGCGCGCGGGGTTATAGATCCGCGCACACAATCAACGGCACTGCTGCCGGGAGGAAGAACCATGTTTTTACCCTTCAAAGCCCTGTGGGCGGACGAGTCCGGTCAGGACCTCGTCGAGTACGCTCTGCTCGTGGCGCTGATCGCAATTATCGTGATCGTCGCGCTGGCAATCCTGGGCCCGATCATCGCGACGGTGTTCAACAACATCAGCAGCAATCTTGGCGCCGTCTAAGTCGAAGACCGCGTGCGGATGGGCGAGCTGACGGCCCGCCCATCCGCGCCACCACAACAACAGACAATCAGAACCGGGGGACCACCCGTGGATCTCAGCGCGGTCGGATTGGTCCTGACGGTCGCACTCGGTGCGACTTTCGATATCGGGACCCGTAGAATACCCAACTTCATCACGGTAGGCGGTCTGGCCGTCGCCCTGGTGTTGCGCCTGTCCATCGGTGGCGTCGACGCTCTGGTCGGCGGACTCCTCGGTGCCCTTCTGGCATTCCTTCTCACCTTTCCGCTGTTCATGCTCAAGGGCATGGGGGGTGGCGACGTCAAGCTACTTACCGCCGTGGGAGCCTTTCTCGGGCCATACGGCACTTTCGTCGCCCTTCTCGCAACCGCCCTCGTGGGCGGAGTGCTCGCCATCGTCGTTTCCCTGCGCCGCAGGCGCCTGGGAGAGAGCCTCGCCGGGACCTTCACGGTCATGCGTGGGATGGTGCTGCGGGCGATCAGTAGCGGAAAGGTGCAGACCGTCCCAACGCTCGAGACCAGGGACGCAGTCACGGTTCCGTACGGTGTCGCGATAGCGGCCGGTGCCGTCATCGCCCTTCTTTGGTAAGACGCTCAAAGAGTATGAGCCTGATGATCATGTCGAGAAACAGGATAACTGGCCATGCGTAGTCGACGGCTTTTCATCGTGATGGCGCTGGCTCTCTTGTCGGGGCTTGCCGCCGCGTGGTTGGCGCTCAATTACCTGCGCCAGCCTGAGAGTCCCATCAGAACGTCCGAGCCGGCCTCCACGGAAGTGGTGGTAGCGGCACGCGATCTGTCACTCGGCACAGTGTTGACCGCCGAGGACGTGAAGCTCGTCGGTTGGCCGGGGGGTCTCCTTCCGGAGGGCTATAGCTCGTCGGTCGAGGAGGTGCTCGGGCGCGGTGTGATCTACAACGTCGTCCTCAACGAACCGTTGATCTCGAGCAAGATCGCGGTAAAGGAGGCCGGGGGAGGTCTACCGATCGTGATCCCCGAGGGGATGCGCGGTGTGAGCGTGCGCGTCGATGACGTGATCAGCATCGCCGGCTTCGTGCTGCCCGGTACTCGGGTCGACGTGCTGGTCACGCTAGACCAGGGCAATCAGCAGGGCAACCCGGAGACCAAGATCGTGCTGCAGAACATCCCCGTGCTCACGTCCGGCCAGGTGATCGAGCAGACCATCAACGGCGAGCCGATTCAGGTTACCGTTCTCACGATGCTCGTGACGCCGGAGCAAGCGGAGGAACTCGTTCTTGCGGCCACACGCGGCCGAATACAGCTGGCCCTGCGCAATACACTGGACGTGGATTCCGTTACCACGCAGGGAGCGCGCCTCAACAGCCTCATTCCGGCCCAGCGCGTGGCGAGGAGGTCGTCCGCGCCCCGGCGTGCCACACCGCCTCCCGCTCAGACGACCAGGCAGATCGAGGTCTGGCGAGGCAACCAAGTAGAAACGGAAACACTTGACGAGGGTGGCTCCCAATGAACGCAGTCAGCAAACGGACCCAAATGCACCGCCGCATCACGCGGGTCGGTGGACTGGCCCTGGCCGTTCTGGCCTGCCTCGCCATCTCCCGTTCGGCGCCGGCTCAGGACGTGGTGCCCAGCAGCGTGACTCCGAGCGGAATCATCGATCTGGCCCTCGGGAACTCGCATGTGGTCTCGCACCCTGTCGTGATCAGGCGTGTGTCGATCGCGGACCCGAGCGTGGCTGACGCGATCCCCGTGTCTGTGCGTGAGATCGTCGTGAACGGCAAGAGTAGCGGCACGACCACTCTTCTGCTCTGGGACAACGCGGGTGGACGGCGGATGTACCAGATACGTGTGTCACCCGATGTCGAGAGCCTGGAAGCCGATCTCCGGAACCTCTTCCCCGACGACAGCATCGCCGTGCTCGCGTCGGGTGGGGCCGTCATTCTCTCGGGCCGGGTGTCGCAGCAGCTCACGGCCGAGAGCGCCGTGAGCATCGCTGAGGGCTTCCTGGGGGTAGGGGAAGGCGACGTCTCAATCGTGAATCAGATCAGTGTTCCCCATCCCGGCCAGGTGCTGCTCCAGGTCCGGTTTGCCGAGGTCAGCCGCACGGCCATCGAGAAGGCCGGGATCAACATACTAAAGCTCGGCGACGACTACTCGGCTGGTTTCGGCACCGGCAGGCCCCCATCACCGGCCGCCAGCCTGCCCATTGGAGACGGTGGGGGCAGCACACTGGACGGGACGTTCTCGGACGCGCTGAACATCTTCCTGATCGACCACAAGAACGGCGTGGGAGCCTTCATTCAGGCGCTCAAGTCGAACGGCCTGTTCCGCAGCCTGGCCGAGCCCAATCTTCTAGCCGTGCACGGACAGGAGGCGTCGTTCCTGGCTGGCGGAGAGTTTCCGTATCCGGTCGTGCAGGGTGGATCGAACGTGGGAGCCGTCACGATCCAGTTCCGCGAGTTCGGCATCAGGCTCAACTTCACTCCCACGATCCAGCCCAGTGGCAACATCCGGCTGCACGTTGCGCCGGAGGTCTCGACGCTCGACTTCGCGAACGGACTCACCCTGTCGGGATTCAACATTCCGTCGATCCTGTCCCGCAGGGCGGAGACGGTGGTCGAACTGGCCGACGGTCAAACCTTCGCGATCGCGGGCCTGATCGACAACTCGATGCTCGAAGACATCGACAAGATCCCTGTTCTGGGTGACATCCCGATCCTTGGCAGCCTGTTCCGGTCGAAGGAGATGCGTCAGAACAAGACCGAGCTGCTGGTGCTCGTGACTCCCCGGCTCGTGCGGCCGGTGGATCAGGCGCCCCCCGTTCCGACCGGCGAGCCAGACGTGTGGAATTGGGACGACAGCATGTTGGAGCCTCTTCCCACCATCGAAGGCCAGTGATCGTGGGGACCCGGCCCTTGAACCGTAGCCTGTGTGGCATCGAGACATGAATGTGATCGAGATCAAGAGCGCGGTCATCTCCACCGACGCCGATCTTCGCGCCCTGCTCCGGCAGGTCATTGAAGACGAGTCGGAGGAAACCGGTCTGCGGATCGGCCTGGAGATCCCCGTACCGTTCACGGAGATCGATGATGCCAGGCTCGAGCAGCTCAGACAACTGGATCCCGAGCTGATCTTCCTTGACCTGGAAGATGACCCCGTGATGGGGCTGAAATTCGCCCAGTTTCTCGGAGAAGGCGCTCCGGGACGCAGGATCATCGGAGTGGGGCCCCCGTTGGCCCCCGAGCTTCTTCTCCAGGCCATGCAGGCCGGTATCTCGGAGTATCTGCAGAAGCCGCTCTCGGAAGAAGACCTCCAGGATGCGATCGACCGACTAAGCCGCAAGTTCGGTCGCAAGAACGAGGTCCGGCGCAGGGATCCGGCCAAGCTGCTGGCCATCTTCAGCCCCAAGGGTGGTACGGGATCAACGTGCGTCGCGACGAACATCGCCGTCGCCCTCCACCTCGTTACGCGGAAGAAGGTCCTGCTCGTCGACCTCGACCTGGAGCTTGGAGAGACGGCGCTTCTCCTGGGTGTCGAACCTCGCTTCAGCTTCGTGGACCTCGTACGCAACTTCCATCGCGTAGACGCGGGGCTGTTGGCTTCGTATATCGAGCGGCACGAGTCGGGCGTCGAGCTCCTGTCAGCGCCCTTCCATCCGGCAAAGGCAGAGACGGTCACCGGAGACCAGATTCGCCAGATTCTCCATTTCCTCAAACAGCATTACGACTACATCGTCGTCGATACGTCGAAGTCATTTTCGCCGCCGACCCTGGCCACGTTCGAGCAGGCCGATCATGTGTTACTGATAACGAACGTCGATTTGCCATCGCTTCGCAACATCACGCGGTGCCTCCCGCTTCTGGAGCGGATGGGCTCGGTCAAGGGAGAAGACTGGCTTCGCCTCGTCGTGAACCGGTATCAAGCCAGCGACCCGATCTCTCTGAAGGAGATCGAGAAGACTCTGGGTCTTCCCGTCTATTGGACGCTCGGAAACGACTTCGAGTCCGTCATGAACTCCATCAACTCGGGCAAGCCGGTGGTCATGACGGATAAGTCTGTATTCGCCCGTGACCTGAAGTCGCTCGTGACGACGATGACCGGGATCACCCCGGAGCAGGCGGATGGCGATGGTCTCTTCGGCGGCATCCGACGGATGTTCGGGCCGAAGAGCAGCAAGAGGAGTGAAGCCAGATGAACGAGTTCGGTCGCTCAGAAACAGACGTGAACCAGCCGCCGGAGCCAAGTTCCGGAGGCGTGCCGCTGCCGTGGGGAGACAAACAGCCGTCGTCGCCCACCCCCCCTGGCAGGCCGCCGGGTGAGGAGCAGGACGTGCGGCTTCTCCAGGATATCAAGGTGCGTGTGCACCGTCAGCTTCTCGAGAGACTGAACCTCTCGAACATCGACGCGTTGGACAAAGCGCAGGTCGTGGATGAGATCCGCAAGGTCGTTCACGACCTTCTCGCCAGCGAAGCGACGCCACTGAACTACGACGAGCGCGAGGACCTGGTGACACAGGTCCTCGACGAGATCTTCGGCCTGGGTCCCATCGAGCCTCTTCTCCAGGATCCGACGATTTCAGATATCCTGGTCAACACGCACCGGAGGGTGTTCGTGGAGCGCAACGGGCGTCTCGAGAAGATAGACGTCCAATTCAAGGACGACCGGCACCTGCTCCAGATCATCGACCGAATCGTCTCGGCCGTGGGACGTCGCATCGACGACTCGTCTCCGATGGTGGACGCCAGGCTGGCCGACGGATCGCGTGTCAACGCGGTCATTCCGCCGCTTGCCCTGGACGGTCCCCATCTGTCGATCCGTAAGTTCAAGAAGGACGTTCTCTCAGCCCCGGACCTCCTCCGCACGAAGACCCTGACCCCTGCCATGCTCGAGCTCCTGCAGGGAGTAGTGAAGGCACGCCTGAACGTCCTGATTTCGGGAGGTACCGGCGCCGGTAAAACGACGCTTCTCAATATGCTGTCGGAGGCCATCCCAGCCTCCGAGCGAATCGTCACGATCGAGGACTCTGCGGAGCTTCAGTTGAGGCAGCCACACGTCGTACGGCTCGAGACCCGCACGGCCAACGTTGAGGGCGTCGGCGAAGTGTCCCAGCGACACCTGCTGATCAACTCGCTCCGGATGAGGCCCGACCGGATCATCATGGGTGAGGTTCGTGGATCCGAGGCCGTCGACATGCTGCAGGCCATGAATACCGGGCACGACGGCTCCCTGACGACGCTTCACGCCAACACTCCTCGGGACGCTCTCGCCCGCCTGGAGACCATGATCTCGATGGCCGGCCTGAACCTCCCTACGAAGGGCATGCGTCAGCAGATTGCGAGCGCGATCAACGTTCTGATTCAGGTGGAGCGGCTGTCCGACGGCCAGCGGAAGATCGTGAATATCTCCGAGATCACGGGGATGGAGGGGGACATCATCACGATGCAGGACATATTCGTCTACGAACGCGAGGGGGTGGACGAAGCCGGCAACGTCATCGGCAGCTTCAAGGCGACCGGCATCCGGCCGCGTTTCACGGATCGTATGCTGGCGTACGGCGTCGAGCTTCCGGTCTCCCTGTTCTCGAACATCGAAGCCTGACGGAGACAGTCCGATGCTCGATTTTCTTCCTCCCAACTGGCTGCCGGCCCTCGTCGTATTCCTCGCCGTGGGGATGGCCGTCGTGTCGCTGGCGTTCCTCACAGAGAGTCTCCGCGAGGTGCGACGGCGCAGGGACTTCCGCAGACAGCTCGAGGCGGTCGCGGGAAAGGACGAAGTCAGCGATGAGCTGCTCAGCACGTCGGTGCTGCGTGACCGCGCCGCGGACTCGCGCCTGGACTCCGTACTGACGACTCTCCCGCAGGTGCAGGACCTGAAGGTGCTGTTGGAACAGGCGGATCTCAACTGGACGCCGGGCACATTCATCACCATATCGGTGGGTCTGGCGGCCGCGCTCAGCGCCAGCGCGTTCATCCTCTCACAGAGCCTGATTCCGACGCTGTTGGCCGGACTCGCCGGCCTGTCCTTTCCCCTGTTGTATGTCAAGCGCCTGAAGAAGCGTAGGATCCGGCGCTTCGAGGAGCAGTTCCCCGAGGCCATCGACCTTCTCGGACGATCGATCCGGGCGGGCCACGCATTCCCAACGGGGCTCAAGGTCGTTGCCGAGGAGTCGCCCGAACCAATGTCGACGGAATTCCGGCAGATCTTCGAGGAGCAGAAGTTCGGGCTTCCTCTCGAGGATTCCCTGCTCGGGATGGCCGACCGGATTGACCTGGTGGACGTGCGGATATTCGTCACGGCTATCCTGATCCAGCGCGAAGTCGGTGGAAACCTGGCTGAAATCCTGGACAAGATCGCCTACACCATCAGAGAGCGCTTCATGCTTCGGCGCCAGATCCGTGTGTACACGGCGCAGGGGCGCCTGACTGGCTACATCCTCGCGGCCATGCCGATCCTGCTGGGTCTGGCCATCACGGCATTAAATCCCCAGTACATGGCGATCCTGTTCGAGGAGCCGACGGGCAAGGTTCTCATCGCGGCGGCGGCGGTGATGCAATTCCTCGGATTCCTGACCATTCGCCGCATCATCGATATCGAGATCTAAGTGGTTGCTATAGTCGCCGTTCTGATTGCCGTCACGGCCATTCTCGGGGTGATCGCCATCGCCGAGCTGGTTCCCGCTCGGGACCGGTCCGTAGGGCGACGCCTGCAGGAATTGCAGGATATCGCTTCCGGGCGGGGCGTCGTCCAACGCCGGCAGCGGCAGGCCAATCGTGAGCAACTCGAAGTCTGGCTCCTGAGCTTCGGCGAGCGCGTTGCCAGTGGAAGGAAGGATCTGTTCGAGACCCGACAGAAGCTGGTCCGGGCGGGTTATCGACGACAGGACGCTGTCCCCATCTACTACGCGTTGCGTATCGTATCGCTCGGTATCGGCGCGGTCATCATCCTCGCGCTCATCCCAGCGCTGCAGGGACGGAGCATGCTCCTCTGGGTCATCGCTGGTGCGGGCGTGTTCTGGATGCTTCCCGTGGGCGTGTTGGCAAGGAAGATCCGCCTGCGGAAGAAGGAGATCCAAAAGGCCCTGCCGGATGCGCTGGACATGCTCGTGGTCTGCGTCGAGGCGGGCCTCGGTCTGAACCAGGCTCTTGTCCGCGTATCCGATGAGGTCGAGACCATGAGCCCGGTCCTCGCCGAGGAGCTACAGATCGTCAACCTCGAAATGCGAGCCGGCACGCCCCGTGAGGACGCTCTGCGCAATCTCGGTGAGCGGACCGACGTTTCCGACCTGCGAGCGCTGGCCACGATGCTCATCCAGACGGACCGGTTCGGCACGTCGATCGCCCAGGCGCTCCGCGTGCACTCGGACACTCTGCGCGTCAAGCGACGCCAGAGAGTGGAGGAGGCCGCAGCAAAGACGACGATCAAGCTGGTTCCGCCTCTCGTGTTCTTCATCTTCCCAGCGATCTTCGTCGTCGTACTGGGCCCGGCGATGCTGCACCTGATCAACGAGCTGGGGGGCGTCGTTTGATGGAGCGGGTGGTCGTGCGCAACTTGTCCAGGTCGGGCATCGACCTGGGAACGCGTATCGGCGTAGCGAACACCTTCTGGACGCGGCTGAGGGGCCTCCTCCGGCACCCTCCCCTGCGGAGTGGAGAAGGACTCCTGCTCGATCCCTGCCAGGCTGTCCACATGTATGGAATGAAGCAGGCGCTGGACGTAGCCTTCCTCGGAGGTGACGGGCTGGTCATAGCGGTCTACCACGACCTTCGTCCCGGCCAGCGCTCGCGCCACCACGGCAAGGCGCGCCAAGCGCTGGAGCTGCCGGTCGGAACCCTGCAGGCCACGGATACGCACGTCGGGGACCACATGAGCGTTCGGTCCGCGAGCGACGACGGACATGCGAGTGACGGAGAAGACGATGACCGATAGCGTGCTTCAGGACTCGGTGCCAGCGTCACTTTCGGGAACGGGGCAACCGATCCCTCCAGTGCCCATCACCACGGCGGATACTGGACTGGCCCCTGGTCTGATCTCGGACTTAATTCTGAAGACCCTCTACAGCCTCGGAGCGCGATCGGGAGACCATCTGCGGACGTTTATCCGGCTGCCGTTCGGGATTCTGGACGAGCAGCTCGTGGACCTGCAGCAGCGCCGCCTGATCGAGGTTCGTGAGGGTGGGCAGAGCCGGGTAACGTATACGTTCGACCTCACGGGAGAGGGCAGGGCTCGGGCGCGAGAAGCAATGGACGTGAATGGCTACGTCGGTCCCGCGCCGGTACCGCTTGTTCAGTACGGGCGCTGGGTCGAGTCACAGACCGTACGCGGGGTGCGGGTCACCGAAGAGACCATTCGTCAGGGATTCTCCCACCTCGTGTTCGACGATGCGTTCCTCGATCAGTTGGGCCCGTCCATCAACTCGGGCCTCTCGCTCTTCCTGTATGGACACGCGGGAAACGGTAAGACCACGATCGCAGAGGCGATCTCGAGGATGCTGGGCGGGCACGTCTACCTCCCTTGGGCGCTGGAAGTCGAGGGACAGATCATAGTCCTGTATGATCCTGTGTACCACGACGACGTCGAGGCTGGGGAAACGTCCGAGCACGACCCGCTTTCGGACAGCCCGAT
>Ga0255058_10000250_pt1 | contig 31997 bp, 26 predicted proteins | sample Cases_109_9_MG_FD_188637 | JGI IMG/M metagenome (GOLD analysis project Ga0255058, IMG submission 188637) | Seawater microbial communities from Amundsen Gulf, Northwest Territories, Canada - Cases_109_9 | ecosystem: Environmental > Aquatic > Marine > Gulf | place: Canada: Northwest Territories... | reverse complement strand
CGCGCCGCAATCGGGATTCGGGCAGGTGCCTCGAATATAGCGATCGGGCAACCCCACCCCGTTGACCGGGTCGTAGGGCTCGCGAATCGTTCGCACGACGATGTGACCCGCGTCGCGAAGTCGCTCGTAGATGAGATTTGCGAACTCCCGATTTTCCTCCGAATGCGTGGTATAGAAATTGTCGAAGCTGATGGCGAACTCGTGGAAGTCCGCGCGGTGTTCCTCGCCAACGCGAGAAATCAATTCCTCGGGGCTGATGCCGTCCTGCTCGGCGCGCAGCATGATCGGCGTGCCGTGGCTGTCATCGGCGCACACGTAGAGGCAACGGTGGCCGCGCAGACGCTGAAAACGCACCCAGATGTCCGTCTGGATGTATTCCACCAGATGCCCGAGGTGAATCGACCCGTTGGCATACGGGAGCGCGCTGGTGACGAGGATGGTTCTGGAATCGTCGCTCATGGGGCTGCGAATCAAGCGGACAAAAGCCGGCGCACAAGGTATCACTTAGCCTGGGGTCGCGCCACGCGCGAGCCTGAAACCTGACCCCTCTTGCGACTGCGCAAACTACGGTAGAATCGCCCCAGTGTTTTTACCCTTTGGAGTGCGTGATGGGCGAGTTGACGAAGACTGCGGTCGAGGAAGCGATCGGCGGCTACATCGACCCCTACCTGGAGACGGACCTGGTATCGGCGAAATGTGTGAAAAGCGTGGAGACGGACGGCGGCCGGGTGCGGGTCGCGATACAGCTGGGCTTCCCGGCCGGTAGCTACACAGAGGAGCTGCGCCAGGCACTCCTGGCACGCGTTTCGGAGCTTCCAGGGGTCAGTGCCTGCGAGGTCGAGGTGGGGGTGAAAATCGCCACCCACGTGGTTCAACAGGGTGTCGAGACGCTCGCGAATGTAAAGAACATCATCGCGGTGGCTTCGGGCAAGGGCGGCGTAGGGAAATCCACCGTGGCGGTGAATCTGGCCCTGGCGCTGTCGGGGGAAGGGGCCACGGTGGGGATCCTGGATGCTGACATATACGGCCCCAGCCAACCGCGCATGCTGGGCAGCAGCGGGCAGCCGGATTCCAGCGACGGCAAGTCGCTCGAGCCGCTCGTGAGCTACCACATCCAGTCCATGTCCATCGGCTACCTGGTGGACGAGGAAACGCCGATGATCTGGCGCGGGCCGATGGTGACCCAGGCGCTGGAGCAGCTGCTCAAGGACACCAACTGGCGGGACGTGGACTATCTCATCGTGGATCTGCCGCCGGGGACCGGCGACACGCAGCTGACGCTGGCGCAGAAGATCCCGGTGAGCGGCGCGCTCATCGTGACGACGCCCCAGGACATTGCGCTGCTCGATGCCCGCAAAGGACTGAAAATGTTCGAGAAGGTACAGGTGCCGGTGCTGGGGATCGTGGAGAACATGAGCATCCACGTGTGCAGTCAGTGCGGGCACGAGGAGCACATCTTCGGTGAAGGCGGCGGTGGGCGCTTAGCCGAGCAGTACGACGTGGACTTTCTCGGCTCCCTGCCGCTGGACGGCCGCATCCGTGCCGACACCGACGAGGGCAAGCCGACGGTGGTCAAGGACCCCGATGGCGCGGTGGCGCGGCAGTTCCGTGACGTCGCCCGGCGCCTGGCGGCGAAGCTGTCGCTCAAGGCCAGAGACTACACCCAGGCATTCCCGAAAATCATGATTCAGAACGATTGAAAAATCTTCTTGATTCTTATCCCCTCTCCCCCTTCAGGAGGAGAGGCTGGGTGAGGGGGTCGGCATCGAAGTCGCTGTCCCTCCCCCTGGGCCTCTCCCAGGGGGAGAGGGAGCAGAGAGCAAAAATGAAATGACGATCAAATCCGACCGTTGGATTCGGCGCATGGCGGAAGAGCACCGAATGATCGATCCCTTCGAAGCGAATCAAATCCGCTACAGCGGCGAGGAGCGGATTATTTCCTTCGGCACTTCAAGCTATGGCTATGACATTCGCTGTGCCAACGATTTCAAGATATTCACCAATATCAACTCTGCCGTCGTCGACCCGAAGAATTTCGACGACAACAGCTTCGTCGATATCCAGTCCGACATCTGTATCATTCCACCGAATTCATTCGCCCTTGCTCGAACTGTGGAATACTTTCGTATTCCTCGTGATGTGTTGACTATTTGTCTCGGAAAATCCACCTATGCACGCTGCGGGATTATCGTAAACGTCACGCCGCTCGAACCGGAGTGGGAAGGTCACGTCACGCTGGAATTTTCGAACACTACGCCGCTGCCGGCGAAAATTTACGCGAACGAGGGCGTCGCTCAGGTGATCTTTTTTGAGTCTGACGAGGCTTGTGAAATCTCCTACAAAGATCGCGACGGTAAGTACCAAGGCCAGAAAGGGGTCACCGTACCCAAAATATAGGGTTGTGTTGTCAGGCGCTTATAGTCAGGCGCTTCGCGCCGGGTTCAACTGGATACGATGGCGAGCGATACTGAACTTTCCGCCACGCCCATGCCACCGGGGTTGGGGAGGCGGTTTGCGGCTATTGGCTATGATTCGTTATTGCTGGTGGCCGTGTTGTTCGTGGGGACGGCGGTGTTGCTGCCTTTCAGAGGCGGTGAGGCGATTCGTGCCGGTGATGTTTGGTATGCGGCTTACCTTGTAGTCCTGTCATTCGGCTACTTCGGATGGTTCTGGACCCATGGGGGGCAGACTCTAGGCATGCGCAGCTGGCGCCTTCGCCTGGTGGGCGCTGGTCAAAACGGCGCCAGCTGGCGGCAAGCACTGGTGCGTTTCGCGAGCGCATGCTTCTCGTGGCTCGCCTTCGGAGCCGGATTCGTCTGGCTGCTGGTGGATCCTGACCGGCTCACCTGGCACGACCGCGTCTCACGAACCAGAATCGTCGATGTATCCTGACGCCTGATGCGTCGCTCGATCAGCCCACCCTGCGGAACATCCACACGGCCAGGGTGAAAAACAGCAGCGTCGGCGCGCACGCGGCCATAATCGGGTTCAACCCGAAGGCCAGTCCCAGGTGACCGGCGAGCTTTTCCATGACCAGAAAAGATGCGGCAATGACAATGCCGGCTAAGATGCGTTGACCGATGCCGACCGAGCCGAGACGCCCCAGCACCAGTGGCAGGGCAATGAAGATCATCACCACGGTAGTAAAGGGATGAATGATCTTGCTCCATAGCGCCAGCTCGTAACGCCCCGTATCGAGTCCGTTCGATTGTAAATAGTCGATGTAGCGCATGAGACCCAGGACGGAGAGGCTCGCCAAACGCACCGAGACCACATCGGCAAGCTCCGGCTTGAAACGGGAGCGCCAATCCGCCTCGACGACTTTGCGCCCGATCACACCATCGGTTCCGATTATGGATTGATGGACCCCCTCGAGCGTCCACTCGCCGTCCTCGTAAATGCCGCTGTCGGCATAAGTGGCTACGCGTAGTCGGTGCTCATCGTCGAGCTCATAAATGTAGAGCTCGTTCATCCGATTGCCGGGCAGTACCTGCCCGACGTTTATGAACGTATTGCCGTCACGGACCCAGAAGCCGCTTCCGGTTCCGAGCGCGCGATTGTCCGACAGCGCCGTCGCTCGGCGCTGATGCGCGAGTTTCTCGGTGTAAGGAGAAACGACCTCGCCCACCAGCACCGATGCCAGCACAAGCACGGCCGCTGCCTTCATCGCGGCACCGGCAATGCGCAGCGAAGAGACACCGGTGGCGCGGACGACGACCAGCTCCCGATGGGCGGCCAACGATCCAAGTCCGATCAAGCTGCCGATTACTCCTGCGATCGGAAACAGGATGAAGATTCGATTGGGCGTTGTCAGCAACATGTACTCCACCGCTGCCTGCATCGTGTAGCGGCCTTTGCCGACGTCGCTCAGATCTTCGAGAAAATCCACCAGCGAGAAGACCGCCAGCAACGTGAGCAGCGTCAGCAGTGAGTCCCTGACGACGTGAAAGCCGATGTGCCGATCCAGGATCCTCATGCTTCTTGGACTTTTCTGTCGCGCCGTCTCAACTTCGGCACGTGGCCGGAAGACTGAACGTAGAGCAGCGAGGCGACGATCAATGTAATCACCAGATGTACCGGCCAGATCCCTATCGCGGTGCTGACCTCGCCACGCTCGATAAAAGTCTGCATGACGCCCACGGCGTTTCCGTACAGGAAGTAGATGGCGATCCCCATGGCGAGCTTCGTGTACTTCCCCTGCCTGGGCAGCGTCCGCGCCAGTGGAATGGCGAGCATCCCCAGAAGAAGAAGTGAAATCGGTTGTGAAATCCGCCACTGCAGCTCCGCCGAATATACCGGAGAGGAAGAGTTGAGAAGATCCGGCGTTCGAGTGGCGTTCGCCTTACTTATCACCGTTTGTGAGCGCTCCTGGTCGATGCGAAAACTATGCTTCGCGAATCGATAGACCGTGTAGTCGACGCTCCCCGGCGAGCCGGAATACCGGTATCCATCCTCGAGCACGATGTATCGCCCGGTCTTCTCTTCGTTACCGCTGAAGCGCGCCCTTTTCGCCACCAGGAGATTCTGGCGTCCCGCTATGGTCAGCTTTGCGAACACGTTCTCCATCTCACGTTTGTCCGCCGACAGAGTTTCGGTATACGCAACCATCTCGCCATCCCTGAACTCCAGGAACCGACCCGGCAAGACGCCGCTGATCTTCGCCTGCGCCTGGGCATGCGCCCAGACGACGTCGCGCTTTGCGAACGCTTCCGGTGACAGATACAGGGAGACGACGGAGGTCACCGCCGCGAATGCCAGCAAGAACCGAAATATGCTCAGATTGATCCGGCGCGGACCGATTCCACCCGCCCACATGGCCACCATCTCACTGTCTGAATACAGCCTGCTGAGTGCCAGCAGAATGGCCACGTAGGCTGCCACGGGAAGCAACATGGAAAGCTTGGCGATGATCTTGAGCATCAACAGCTGGAAAATGAAGGTGCTCGAAAAGACGCTTGTCGACATTTCGGCGAGTAGCTCGACGAATATGATGGTCATGGTGACCACCAGCAGCACAGAAAAGACTGCAAAGAAAGAATGCAGTATTTCTCGAATCAAGTAACGCTGAACTATCAAGTCGCTTCCCGAAAAAGAAGGTGACTTTACGGTCCGTGGCCCGAAAGCATAAACTGCGCGCCTGGTGCACCGCAGCCGGCACTCAGATCGGATGGTTTTAATAGTACCAGAGAATACGCAGGGTAAAGATTAATGGATTTCACAGTAAGCAAAGCAGGCGCCGACAAGCAGCCGGCATCCTGCATCGTGGTTGGCATCTACGAGTCGCGCCGGCTCTCGCCGGCCGCGCAAACCATCAACGACGCCAGCGGCGGCGAGCTCCTGAAGCTCGTACGTCGTTTCGAGATACAGGGTTCCGTCGGCGACGCCCTGACGTTGAACAATTTGCCCGGCATCAAGGCCCGGCGGGTGTTGCTGGTCGGATGTGGGAAAAAGGGCGCAATGCCAGCGAGCCAATACGGACGTCTGTTGGCAGCTGGTGCGAAAGAGCTGACCGGAAGCGGTGTTAAGGACGCCACCGTGTGCCTGGCCGAGCTCGAGGTTGAAGACCGGGATGTCTACTGGAAAACCCGCCAGATCGTAGAGACCGTGCGCAATGCCGTGTATCGATTCAACCAGCTCAAGAGCGAAACCAGCTCCATCAAGCAGCCGAAGCTTCGCCGCGTGGCTTGCGCCATCGCTTCCCAACGGGACAAGCGCCGCGCCGAAGAAGGAATTCGCCACGGCATAGGAATTTCCGACGGCGTCGACCTGGCCAAAGATCTGGGAAACCTTCCAGGCAACATCTGCACGCCCACGTATCTCGCGGACCGTGCCCGCCAGATGGCACGCAGCCACAAGTCCATCAAGGTACGCGTGCTCGGTGAGCCCGAGATGAAACGCCTTGGCATGGGTACCCTGCTTTCGGTCGCACGAGGAAGCCAGGAACCCGCCAGGCTGATCACGCTCGAGTATAGGGGCAGCCGCTCGCGGAAACGGCCCGCGGTACTGATCGGCAAGGGCGTTACCTTCGACTCCGGCGGTATTTCCATCAAGCCCGCCGCCCAGATGGACGAGATGAAGTTCGACATGTGCGGAGCGGCGAGCGTGATGGGCACCGTAAAAATGGCGGCGAGCCTGGCGTTGCCGGTCAACCTGGTGGGCATCGTTGCAGCCACCGAGAACCTTCCGGGGAGTGCCGCCAGCAAGCCGGGCGATATCTACACCAGCATGTCCGGCCAGAGTGTCGAGGTGCTGAATACCGACGCCGAAGGACGACTGGTGCTTTGCGACGCTCTCACCTATGCGAATCGCTTCGAGCCGGATGTGGTGGTGGATATCGCGACCCTCACGGGGGCCTGCGTGATCGCCCTCGGTGCCCAGGCCGCGGGACTGTTCAGCAACGACGACCGGCTTGCCGACTCGCTGCTCGGTGCCGGCGAATTCAGCCGCGACCGTGCCTGGCGTCTGCCTCTGTGGGATGAGTACGGGGAAGCCCTGAAGAGCAACTTTGCCGATCTGGCCAATGTAGGCGGACGCGAAGCCGGCGCCATTACGGCCGCCAGCTTTCTGTCCAAATTTTCCGGCGACTATCGCTGGGCGCACCTGGATATCGCCGGGGTTGCCTGGCGAGGTGGAAAGGACAAAGGCGCCACCGGCCGCCCGGTACGCCTGCTGTCGCAGTTCCTGCTGGACCGCGCCGAGCGCAAACGGGTAAGCTGACGAGTCCAGGGCAAGGATTGTTCCTACAATCCTCTTGCATTCCCGCCATTGCACATGGATGTGCAGGTGCCGCGAAGCACATGGATTGTGCGAGAGCGGCCATCCATGGCGGTCAGATGCCAGAGCCGATGGGGTTGTTGAATTCTCGCGCGCCGGTGCGGGGCTGTCGATGCAAGTTGATTTCTACATTCTGGAAACGGCGGCTGCGCGCGAGCAGCTGCGCACCGCCTGCCGGTTGGCGGAGAAGGCGTGGCACAAGGGCCATCGTGTATTCATCCACACGGACTCGAAGGAGACCGCAAGGAGCCTCGACGACATGCTCTGGACCTACCGGCAGGACAGTTTCGTGCCCCACGCCCTGTTTGCGCAGGTGGAGCCCGACGCTGAACCCGTCGCGCCTGTATTGGTGGGCGACGGAATGGCCGAGCCCGCGAATATCGACGTCCTGATCAATCTCACCGAATCGGTCCCGTCATTCGCGCACAGGAGCGCCCGCATCGCTGAAATCGTCGGCGCGGGCGAATCGGCTCGGCGCGCGGGCCGCATGCGCTACCGCGACTATCGGGACCGGGGCATTTCAATCCAGCAGCACAATCTCTGACGACGGCATGAACAAGGACTCCCCTGATAAAGCTACCGGTGGCAGCCACCAGGGCGCCGGCCCGAGCGCCGCCGAGGAGTCACTGAGTGAAGCACTCAATGGGCTCGAGCAAATTCTCGAGCACAGGAGGCCTGCGCCACCCGGGCTGGTCGAGTCCGCGCCAGAGCAGCCGAAGTCGGGGCCCGCCGATCCCCAGTACACGATTCCGCTGCTCCACGACGTGGTCATGCCGAGCGGCGGCGAGCCCGACGAGCAGATCTCCGACCAGCCCCGAGGCGAGCCGCCAGAGCCCGGAGCGGAGGCGGCCGAAGCGTGCCGTAAGCTCGCCGAGCGGCTCGCCAACGAGATCGAGGTCATCGTACAGGCCCGTATCGAGACGGCCGTCCAGGAAGCCGCTGAAAACATCCGGGAGCAGGTTCGCAATCACCTCGAGATCATGCTTCCGGAGCTCATCGAAGATCTGGACGCGCTGGGGCGCCGGTAGCCGCCCACCTCCCACTAGAGCCTCCGCGGTTGTTAAAGAGGGCAGAGCCCTTTATGGCCGCGGAGATGTTTCGAGCGATTTATGGACAAGACCTACGATCCACAAAAGATAGAGCAGTCCTGGTACGAGGCCTGGGAGAAAAACGGCTATTTCGAACCGAGTGGCCAGGGCGATCCCTACTGCATCATGATTCCGCCGCCGAATGTCACCGGCAGTCTACACATGGGTCACGCATTCCAGATCACCATCATGGACGCCCTGACCCGATACCACCGCATGAAGGGCGACAACACCCTCTGGCAGGCTGGAACGGATCACGCCGGTATCGCGACACAAATCGTCGTCGAGCGTCAACTCAATGGCGAGGGGCTCACCCGGCACGACATCGGCCGCGAGGAATTCCTGCGCCGCGTGTGGAAGTGGAAAGATCATTCCGGCGGCACCATCTCCCGGCAACTGCGGCGCATGGGTGCCTCGGTGGACTGGGCCACCGAGCGTTTCACCATGGACGAGGGCCTGTCCCGGGCGGTGCGCGAAACTTTCGTGCGGCTTTACGACAAAGGACTGATCTACCGCGGTAAACGCCTGGTGAACTGGGACCCGGTACTGCACACGGCAGTCTCCGATCTGGAAGTGATCTCCGAAGAAGAGGACGGCTTCCTGTGGCACATTCGTTATCCCGTCTCGGATGGCGAAGGGCATGTGGTGGTCGCGACCACGCGACCAGAGACCATGCTCGGCGACACGGCAGTGGCTGTGCACCCCGACGACAAACGCTATCGTGACTTGATAGGCAAGCACGTGGATCTACCGCTCGCCGATCGGCGGATCCCGGTGATCGCCGACGATTACGTGGATCCAGAGTTCGGCAGCGGGGCGCTCAAAATTACGCCTGCGCACGATTTCAACGACTACGTCGTCGGCGAGCGCCACGGTCTCGCCAAGATCAACATCTTCACCGTCGACGCAAGAACCAACGATGAAACACCGCCCCGCTACCGGGATCTGGACCGCTTCGAGGCGCGCAAACGCGTGGTCGCCGATCTGCAGGAACAAGGTTTACTCGTAAAGACCGAAGCACACCGCATGAAAATTCCCCGTGGGGATCGATCCCATTCGGTTATCGAGCCGTTCCTGACCGATCAGTGGTTCGTCAAAGCCGCCCCCCTGGCGGCGCCCGCCATCCAGGCGGTGGAGGACGGACGCATTCGTTTCGTGCCCGAAAACTGGTCGAAAACCTATTTCGAATGGATGCGCAACATCGAAGACTGGTGTGTCAGCCGGCAATTGTGGTGGGGACATCGCATCCCCGCCTGGTACGACGCGGACGGTCGAATCTACGTGGGCCGCAGTGAAGAGGAAGTGCGGCAAAAGCACGGGCTGGCTGCATCGTTCGAGCTCGAGCAGGATTCGGACGTGCTCGACACCTGGTTCTCATCGGCCCTGTGGCCTTTCTCGACCCTGGGCTGGCCGGAGCAGACCGAGCGATTGAACGTTTTTTATCCGGGTAGCGTGCTGGTGACCGGCTTCGACATCATATTCTTCTGGGTCGCGCGCATGATCATGATGGGCCTGGAGTTCATGGATGAGGTGCCGTTCACGGAAGTCTACATCCACGGGCTGGTGCGCGACGCAGATGGCAACAAGATGTCGAAGTCCAAGGGCAACATCCTGGACCCTCTGGATCTCGCCGACGGCATCGACCTGGAATCGCTGGTGCAAAAGCGCACTACCGAGCTCATGCGCCCGGACATGGCTTTGAGCATCGAAGCCGATACCCGACGCCAGTACCCGGACGGGATCCCCGCGTTCGGCACCGATGCACTGCGGTTCACCTTCTGCTCACTGGCCACCACCGGGCGGGACATTCGATTCGATCTGGGCCGCATCGAGGGCTATCGGAACTACTGCAACAAGCTCTGGAACGCGGCGCGCTTCGTCACACATCACACCGAGAACGAGGACTGTGGCCAGAACGGCGGCGATGTCGAACTGGCTCTCGCAGAGCGATGGATCATCTCGCTACTGCAGATTACCGAAGACAAAGTTCGAACGGCCATCGAGCAATACCGATTCGATCTCGCCGCCCAGGCTATCTACGAGTTCACCTGGGACGAGTATTGCCCCTGGTATCTGGAGCTCGCAAAGCCCGTGCTCGGTGACGGCAACACCGACGCGGCCACCTTGAGAGGCACCCGCCGCACGCTGGTCAGAGTCCTGGAAACGCTGCTGCGCCTTGCTCACCCCATGATTCCGTTCATTACGGAGGCCATCTGGCAGCGCATCGCGCCCATTGCCGGTCGTGCAAGCGCAACCATCATGCGCGAGCCCTACCCCGTATCGGATCCGCAGCGTATCGACCAGGCGAGCCTCCATGACATCGACTGGGTAAAGGGTTTCGTGCTGGCCGTGCGCCGGGTGCGTGGCGAGCAGAACATTGCGCCGAGTCGCCGAGTGCCGGTTCTGCTGCAGAACGCATCCGAGCGGGATCGGAGCATGCTCGCGAGCTGCCGCAATTACCTGGATGGCCTCGCGGGCCTCGAATCCGCTGCCATACTCGCCGCTGACGAGATCGCGCCAAAGAGCGCGGTTGGCCTGCTGGGAGAGACGAAAATTCTCATCCCTCTCGCGGGCCTCATCGACACCGAGGCCGAAGCGGCACGGCTCGCGAAGGAAATCGAAAAGCACGCGAAAGACCTGGGGCGCAGCGAGCAGAAGCTCGCGAATGCCAACTTCGTGGACCGCGCGCCGCCGGAAATCGTTGACAAGGAACGCGCACGGGCCCGGGAGCTGCGGGCCGCCATCGGCAAGCTGGACGAGCAGCGGGCATCGCTGGAGGGCATCCAGCCCGCAGGGGACCCACCGGGTGAATAGTTGACTAAAACACTCAGGAATGTAAACTTCCAGGGACTTCCACCCACGGGCCATGCCATGCGATTGACGACCAAGGGCCGATACGCGGTTACGGCCATGCTGGACCTGGCCATTCACCACGACCAGGGTCCCGTCACCCTCGCCGATATCGCCAGGCGCCAGGGTATTTCGCTGTCCTATCTGGAGCAGCTGTTCGCCCAACTGCGCAAGCGCGGCCTGGTGCGCAGCTCCCGTGGGCCGGGGGGCGGCTACCGGCTCGGCCGTGCGGCGGACGACATCGCCGTAGTGGAAGTCATCGGCGCCGTCGACGAGTCCGTGGATGCGACCCGCTGCCGAGGCATGGAGAACTGCCAGGGCGACGCCCGCTGTCTCACCCACGACTTGTGGCAGGATTTGAGCAAGCAGATTCACGATTTTCTCGGCGGCATCGATCTGGGCCAGCTGGTGGAGCGCCGCCGGGTGCGCGAGGTGGCGGAACGCCAGGACCAGGTCCCAGTGGACGTCAACGAGGGAGTCTCGTCCGGCGCCTGAGCAACGAGGCTCTTGAACGAGCGTTCGAAGGCCCCAATCTCTGCAACAAGCCTCGAGGAGCGGGAATCAGATCATGGCTGTCATGCTCACGGATGTCGCCGCCGAGCGCATCAAGCGCTACCTCGCCGAACGGGGATCCGGCGAGGGTTTACGCGTGGGCATTAAGACCACGGGATGCTCCGGATTCGCCTATGTGGTCGATATCACCGATGAGATTACCGGGGGTGACCGCGTTTTCGAATCCCATGGCGTCAAGGTGATAATCCATGGCGACAGCCTGTCATTTCTCGACGGCACCACCATCGACTTCAGCCGCGAGGGATTGAACGAAGGATTCAGTTATGACAATCCCAACGTCAAGAGCCTGTGTGGCTGCGGCGAAAGCTTCGGAATCTAGCCCCTAACCTGCTCCCACCTTTTCCCGGCCAGCTGCGTTTCTTTCCACCCGACTCGGGGCTTATAATTACGCGTTTTCCGGCGGGAACCCTGGAGATCTGGATGGCGATCGAACGTACCCTTTCCATTATCAAACCCGATGCTGTGGCAAAGAATGCCGTCGGCGCGATCATCGCGCGCTTCGAGGACGCCGGGCTGCGCGTGGTGGCCGCCCGGATGCTTCACTTGAACCGCGAGCACGCCGAAGGCTTCTACGCGGTGCACAAGGAGCGGCCGTTTTTCCCTGAGCTCATCGAATTCATGACATCGGGCCCGGTGCTGGTTCAGGTGTTGGAAGGTGAAAATGCCGTCGAAATGAATCGCCAGATCATGGGCGCGACGAATCCCGCCGATGCGGATCCCGGTACCATCCGCGCAGACTTCGCCGACGAGATCACCGAGAATGCCGTGCACGGATCCGACTCCCCGGAGAACGCGGCAACGGAGATCGCGTACTTTTTCCCGCCCGAGGAGATTTGTCCCCGCACCCGTTGAACTGAGCAACTGTGCACAAATGTGATACACCTGCGATGGACACACCCGACGAAGCCATCCGGACGACGCCCGAACGCTCCGAAAGCGAGCCGGTCAATTTACTCGGCCTTACCGCTGCGGGATTGGAGGACTATTTTCGGGTGATTGGGGAGCAGCCTTTCCGGGCCGTGCAGTTGCTGAAATGGATCCACCAGCAACGCGTTACCGATTTTTCCGCGATGACCAACCTCAGCAGGGAGCTGCGGACACGGCTCGAGGCTGAGGCCGTTGTGCGGCTGCCCGAAGTCGTGGCCACGCAGACATCCACCGACGGTACGATCAAGTGGCTGGTAAGGGTGGCGGCCGACAACTGCATCGAGATGGTGTTCATCCCCGACGACCCGCGAGGAACGCTGTGCATATCATCCCAGGTTGGCTGTGCGCTGAATTGCACTTTTTGCTCCACGGCCCGGCAGGGTTTCAATCGCAATTTGAGCAGCGCCGAAATCATCGCGCAAGTCTGGCTCGCCAGGGCACTGCTGGAGAATGACGGCGCCGACAGACGCGTGATCACGAATGTCGTGCTCATGGGTATGGGTGAGCCGCTGCTGAACTTCGAAAACGTCGTCGATGCTCTGGAACTGATGCTGGAGGATAATGCCCACGGTTTCGCCAGGCGTCGCGTGACCCTCAGCACCGCGGGAGTGGTGCCGAAAATCGACGCGCTCAGACAGCGCTGCCGGGTCAGCCTTGCCGTTTCGCTGCACGCTCCGAACGACCGGTTGCGCGACCAACTGGTACCACTCAACAAGCGTTACCCCATACGCGAGCTACTGGCAGCATGCCGACGCTATGTGGAAGACGACGCGCGCGAGAAAGTGACATTCGAGTACGTGCTACTGACAGGCGTCAACGACACACAACAGCACGCCCGCGAACTCGCAGCGCTGCTCGCGGATGTGCCGGCGAAGGTCAATCTCATTCCCTTCAATCCGTTTCCGCACAGCGGTTACGAATGCTCGCCGGCTCCTGTCATCGACGATTTCAGAGAGGTGCTCATGGCCAGGCGAATCATGACTATCACGCGCAAAACCCGGGGCGACGACATCGATGCCGCCTGTGGACAGCTGGCCGGTGAGGTGCAACCCCGCAGCCGCCGCGTGCGGCTTCGCAACGCGAACCGCCGCGCGACTCCCGGCAAGGCCACGGTGACGCTACCCGCGGAGCAGCTACAATCTTGAGTGAGAATATTCCGATCCGGGCGCAATCGAGCCGATTCCCGGACGAACGCCATTTGCAACCCGGGACGCATATTCTGGCTACGGCGATGAAAAGCACATTCCTCTGGCTCAGCATTTCATTGCTTTGTGCCCTGCAGCTCGCATGCGCCACGGGTTCCTCAAAGGAACCGCAGGCCGCGCCGGGCGGGACGGTCAGTCAGCTCGCCAGTGTCAATGCGCAGCTCGGCCTGGGGTATCTGCGCAACGGCCAGCTGGACCTGGCATGGGAGCGTCTCAACGCCGCGTTGATTGCGGATCCTGACTACGCCATGGCCCACAACGGCATCGCGCTGGTTTACGGCCGGCTGAACGAACCAGAGAAGGCCGAGGAGCACTTCAAGCGAGCCATCGAGCTGAATCCGTCGGACTCGGCGGCGCAGACCAACTATGGAGCATTTCTGTGCAAACATGGGCGCATCGACGATGGTGAGAAGTACTTCTTGAAAGCGGTGGAGAATCCCCTCTACAAGAAACCTGCCATGGCCTACACCAATGCGGGCGTGTGCAAGCTCCGAGCCGATGATCCGTCGGGCGCCGAGATCTATTTCCGTGCCGCGCTGCGAGCCGATCCGCGCTTTCCAGTGGCGCTGGTGAACATGGCGGAGCTGAGCTTCGACAGCAGCCGGTACCTGCCCGCGCGCGCCTACATGGAGCGCTACGAAGAGGTGAGCAAGCACAATTCCCGCTCGCTGTGGCTCGGCATTCGCATCGAAGATAAGCTCGGCGACAAAGACGCCGTTTCCAGCTTCGCGATGTTGCTGAAGGCGAACTACCCGGACTCTCGGGAAACTCAGATGCTGCTCGAGTCGGGGCTGCGATGACGGCGAGCAACACGACGACACGGGTGGTCTCGGAATCCGGCAGCGATGTCGGTCCCGGTCAACGCTTGCGCGAGGCGCGCGAAGCGGCGCAGTTGACATTGGCCGAGGTGGCGTCGCGCATGCGCCTCGAGCCACGCGCCCTCGATCAACTGGAGAACGACAACTACGAGCGGCTGCACGGCTCCACCTTCGTGCGCGGGTATCTGAGCGGCTATGCGCGGCTGCTGGGCCTTCCCGAGGGACCGATCCTGGAAGCCTACGAGCGCCAGGGATACGCCCCGCCAGCATTGGTTTCGGAGCTCGGCCGCAAACCGGAGGTGCATGTCAGCGATTTTCCGGTACGCATGGTGACCTACGTCATCGCCGGACTGCTGGTCGTGCTGGTGGTGCTGTGGTGGCAAAGCCAGCAGCTCGACACCGGCACCCCGGAGCGCGCGGACGTCGCCGGCCAATCGCTTCAGCAGACTTCTGGACCGCCGGCAAACGATGGCGGGCAGGCGGACTCCCCGGCGGCAGCGAGCGTCGCTGTAAGCTTAGCGCCGGCGGCGGAGACGAGCGAGCCCCCGGCTGCGGAAGACCCCTCCGAGACCACCGCTGAAGGCGACACACAGCCGCCGCAAGCGACAATGCGCGTCGAACAGACCGCCGGGAGCGAGGCGGCGCATGTGCAGGCCCCGCCTGGTGAAGGCGCGCTGGTCGACGATCCGCGCCCGGATACGGAAACGAGCACCGAGAACGGCAGCACTCTGGATGCCTTAGCCGCCGCACCTGACGATGAGTCGGCGGGTGCGGCTGCGAGTGAGGCGGGAGGCGAAGCGGACAGCGACACGGAGATCCCGGTGTTGGCGCTCGATTCCGTCGATCTGCCCGAAGGCGACACCACGGCCGATCCCTCGAAGGTCGAGGAAGAGGTCGCGCCGGCGCCACGCCCGGCGCCATTGCCCGGCTCCGACGTGCTGGCCATCGAACTCGCCACGGAATCCTGGGTCGAGATCTACGACCGCGGTGGCGGCCGTCTCTTCTACAGCCTCGCACGGGAAGGTAGAGAGATAGTCGTTCAGGGCGCGGGGCCCATGCGCGTGCTCCTCGGTGACGTGGAGGGTGCGGTAGTGGCGTACAACGGCGAGCCCTATGATCTCAGCCGCTACCAGGGGCGCAGCGTAGTGCACTTCACGGTCGGCGAACTGTCCAGCACCACGGCGCCGGAGCCGCCCGCGCCGGCGGTGGAGCCCCTTACCCGGGAAACAGAGGAGCCGGCGACCGTAGACAGCGAACATGCGGCGGCGAACGTCGGCGAATCGCTCGAGTCCAGGGATGGACGAGGTAGGGCAATGCCTGGAGCAATTGCCGAGATTGCGCCCACCCCGCAACCCATCGCAGCCGCTACCGAGCCCGCGCAGAAAACCGCGTTGCCTGCGCCCGCGGCCAGCGTGCCGGAGACCGCGCTCGGCGCCGGCAAGCCGGATTCCTGAGTCCGGGCAGCGATAATAGTCCGGTCGCGCCACGCAAATCTGCCAGGCAAATCTGCTAGAATCCGCCCTCCGAAATGCGCCGGTCCCGATTACAGCGGGACGTCCTAGAGCACTCCTGACATGAAAGCGATTCAGGCGATTCGCGGGATGAAGGATATCCCGCCCGCAGAGACTCCGGTGTGGCGTCGGCTGGAGGATGCCGCGCGTGAGGTCCTCGCCGGCTACGGCTACCAGGAGCTGCGCCCCCCCGTAGTGGAAAAAACCGAGCTGTTTCGGCGCTCGGTGGGGGAGTCCACGGACATCGTGGCAAAGGAGATGTACACCTTCGACGACCGCAACGGCGAAAGTCTGAGCCTGCGCCCGGAGTGCACGGCGAGCTGCGTGCGCGCGGCCATCGAGCACGGCTGGCTCCGCGGTCGCGGCCAGCGCCTGTGGCACATCGGTCCCATGTTTCGCTACGAGAAGCCACAGAAGGGCCGCTACCGGCAGTTTCATCAGCTGGATGTCGAGGCCCTGGGTTTTCCGGGGCCGGATGTCGACGCCGAGCTCATATTGCTCGGCGCGCGCCTTTGGCGGCGCCTGGGTCTCACCGGGCTGCGCCTGGAGATCAACTCCCTGGGCTCACGGGAAATACAGGACTCCTACCGGGATCGGCTGGTCGACTATTTGACCGCCCATGAAAAGGAGCTGGACGAGGACAGCCAACGGCGATTGGGCAGTAATCCTCTGCGCATCCTGGACAGCAAGAACCCGAATTTGCGGGCAATACTCGAAGCTGCGCCGCGCATCGTCGACGGCCTGGACGACGAATCACGCAAACACTTTGATCAACTGCAGGCGATGCTCGATGCGAGTGACATCGCGTTCCGGGTGAATCCGAGACTGGTCCGTGGACTGGATTACTACACGGGCACGGTATTCGAATGGATTACCGACGACCTGGGCGCCCAGGGAGCCGTGTGCGGCGGCGGGCGCTACGACGACCTGGTGGAGGAGATAGGCGGCACCCCGACCCCCGCCACCGGCTTCGCCGTCGGTCTGGAGCGAGTTGTCGCCCTGATGCAAACACAGGAAAATGCACCCACCCCTCGCCCGCCCCACGCCTATCTTCTGGCAGTGGGCGACGAGGCGCAGCGCGCTGCGCATGCGCTGGCAGAGCAACTGCGCGATGCGCTGCCTCGACTGCGGCTGCTGGTGGATGCCGGCCCCGGCAACTTCAAGCGTAAGATGAAATCTGCCGACCGGAGCCTGGCGGACCTCGCCCTGATTCTGGGTGAGGACGAAGTCCGTGGGCAGCAGATCACCTGCAAGAACATGCGCGACGATGGCGGGCAGCTGACTGTGGGTCGCTCGCAGATGGTCGCTACGGTAAAGGCACGTATAAAATTCGACGATTGACAAACCGAGAGACGAGGCGTGGATACGGAACAGGAAGAACTGGAAGCACTACAGAAGTGGTGGAAGGAAAACGGCCGTGCCGTGGTTGTGGGCCTGGTGCTGGGCCTTGGCGGCGTGTTTGGCTGGACGGCGTGGCAAAGCCGGGCCGAAGGCACGGCCGAGCGAGTGTCCATGGTATATCAGTCGATGGTCGAGATGGCGGCGTCGGATGACCACGCCGAGGCGTTGCTTCGGGTCGACCAGATAATCCGAGACCAGCCCGACAGCGAATACGCCGCGCTCGCGGGATTGTTGGGCGCCAAGAGCGCCTTCGCGGTTGGTCGCACCGATGACGCCGATCGCCTTCTCGGATGGGTAGTCGAAAACGCGAGCCGCGCTGAGCTTCGGGACGTGGCACGTATTCGCAGCGCGCGGCTTCTGCGCGATCAAGGCGAACCGGAGGCAGCAATCGCGATGCTCGCCGAGGTCGGCACATCCGCCTTCGCCGCCACCGTCGAGGAACTGCGCGGTGACATACTCATCGACGATCGGCAAAGCGAAGCCGCCGCCAAAGCCTACGAGACGGCGCTCGCGAGCGACTCCATGACCAGCGGAACGCGCGCGCGCCTGCGGATGAAGCTGGACGAACTGGGACACCGCGACGGCTCCGGCCAATCCCAATGAGTTCGCCGGCTCGCTCCATCGAGACCCTGCTGCTGCTTGGCGGGCTGCTGCTGGTGAGCGGATGCGCCGCCATCGGTAACCTGTTCGACAGCTCGGACAACACGGCCGAGCCGGCGGAGCTCGTTGACTTCGAACCCACCATCAAGGTGCGCACGGTATGGCAACGCCGCGTCGGCTCCGGCGCCGGCAAGTTGTTCCTCAAATTGCGCCCGGCGGTCGACGGCGATCACGTCTATGCGGCGACCCGCGGAGGCCGCGTTCGTGCTTTCGATGCCAGAACCGGTGAATCGATCTGGGATACGGACACCGACAGCCCACTTTCCGGCGGACCCGGCGTCGGCGACGGACTGGTTCTGGTCGGCACCAGCGACGGCGAAGTGCTGGCTCTCGGCGAGAAGGACGGCGAGATCAAGTGGCGCGCGCGGGTTTCCAGTGAAGTGCTGTCCTCGCCGGTGGCGCAGGGCGGGATTGCCGTTGCCCGAACCATCGACGGGAAGCTCTTCGGCTTGAGCACCGATGACGGCACGCGGTTATGGGTTTACGACCGAACTGCCCCTGTGCTCACACTGAGGGGCACCAGCTCGCCGGCATTGGCCGAGGGAGCGGCCATCGCCGGCTTCGATAACGGACGGGTAGCGGCGATCTCCCTGAGCAACGGCCAAGCGCTGTGGGAAACGCGCGTTGCGGTGCCGAGGGGGCGCTCGGAGCTGGAGCGAATGGTCGACATCGACGCCGATCCAATCGTCAAGAACAAGTCCGTATACGCGGTCACCTATCAGGGTCAGGTTGCGGCGTTGGACCTGTTCAGCGGAGAAGTGATCTGGCGCCGCGACATGTCGTCGTATGCCGGCCTCGGAGTCGGCCCGGATAATGTTTACGTCACCGACGAATCGAGCCACGTATGGGCTCTGAACCGGTCGAACAGCGCGTCCATGTGGCGACAGGCGAAGCTGGAGGCGCGCCGTCTGTCGCCGCCGGCGGTCTTCGATCGATTCGTCGTCGTTGGCGATCTCGACGGCTACGTGCACTGGCTGCGTAGGGACGACGGCCAGTTCGCGGCACGTGTGAAAATCGACAGCGACAGCATCATCGCGGCTCCGGTGGCAACCCCTTTCGCGGTTTACGTCTACAGCAGCGGCGGTGAGCTGGCTGCCCTTCAAGTCGTCCAGTGATTGTCAGCTGTGTTACGCCCGGTGCTGCGCCCTACAGGTTTCGCATCTGAACGCGCCATCCGATACCGTCATGGTCCACCATTCCGACCACCCCGCACTGCTCCCCGTCGTCGCTATCGTCGGACGCCCCAACGTCGGCAAATCGACCCTTTTCAACTGCTTGACCCGGACGCGCGATGCCCTGGTGGCCGACGAGCCCGGACTTACCAGGGATCGCAAGTACGGCATTGCCGGTAAGGGGACCGAAACCGGCGCTTACGTGGTCGTCGACACCGGCGGTCTCACCGACGCGGCGAACCCCTTGGCACGGGCGATGTCCGCCCAGGCCATGACCGCCGTCGAGGAATCCGATGCCGTCATATTCATGGTGGATGGGCGCGAGGGTCTGACCGCCGGCGACGAGGACATCGCGTCGCAGCTCCGCGGTACGGGAATAGCGATCACCATCGCCGTCAACAAGACCGAAGGCCTGGACACCGACATCGCAACCGGCGAGTTTCACGCCCTCGGGCTCGCCGGGCCGTGCCCCATCTCCGCGGCCCACCACCGCGGCATTCAAACACTCGTCGAAGCCACGCTTGCCCATGTTCCGCCGTTACCCGAGGCGCCGCGCGATGATGCCGAGGGTGTCAAGGTCGCGATCGTCGGCCGGCCAAATGTGGGTAAGTCGACCCTCATCAATCATCTGCTCGGCGAAGATCGGCTTCTGGCCCTCGATACGCCGGGCACTACCCGCGACAGCGTGCGGGTACCGTTTCGTCGCGGTGGCAAGCACTACACGCTCATCGACACCGCGGGAATCCGCCGCCGGGGCCGGGTAACGGGAAAGGTAGAAAAATTCAGTGTGGTCAAATCCCTGCAGGCCATCGCAGCGGCCGATGTCGTAATCGTCGTGCTCGACGCCGCCGAAGGCGTCACGGACCAGGACGCAGGGCTCCTGGGAATGGTCCTCGATGCGGGCCGGGCGCTGACTATTGCCATCAATAAATGGGATTGCTTAGACGCGTCGGACAAGCGCCTTGCACGAGGCAATGTCGACCGCAAGCTCACCTTCCTGGGATACGTGACCGTGCATTACACATCTGCGTTGAAAGGCACGGGACTGCGGCGACTGTTCGCCTCCGTCGACCAGGCGTGGCGCTCGGCGTCACGAAAGATGACCACGCCCGAGCTCAACGGGGTACTTGCAAAGGCGCTGCTGAGAAACCCTCCGCCTGTGGTGCGCGGGCGGCGCATCAAGCTCCGCTATGCCCACCAGGGGGGCTCGAGCCCTCCGCTGATCGTCATTCACGGCAATCAAACGGATAAGATACCGAACAACTACCGGCGCTATCTGGTGCGTGCATTCCGCGAGGGCCTGCGGCTGCACGGCACGCCGATTCAGCTCGAGTTCAAGAGCGGGGAGAATCCCTACAAGGGCCGCAAGAACATCATCACACCGCGCCAGCAGCGCAGGCGCAAGCGCCTGATGAAGCACGCGAAACGCAAGTAGGAGCGACGAGGCGTGTCAGGTGCCGTTCTGCGAAGGGGCTATTTCAACTGGTCGTGCAGCAGACCCAGAATACGGTCGGCAGTCTCGCCGTACTCACGCTTGCCATCGGTATCGAGAATAACGATCTGGGTCGTCGACTGTTTGCCCACCAGGCTGACGAGATACTCGTTCTGATCGGACGCCTCGTCGTCACCCCAGAATTTCAAGGTCCCGAAAAAGCTGTCGTCTTTCCCTGAATCCACCTTATCGGTGTCTATATAACGCACGTAGTAGAGCCCACGGGAGCGATCCCGATCTTCGACGGTGAAGCCGACCCGGTCCAACGCCAGGCCCGTGCGGCGCCAGGCGCGGGAGAAATTATCCTGCAGGTCGAGCGCGCTGGCACCGTCGCCGTCACGCACGATATGGGCACGCGGGGGTCGCTCCGGGGCCGTGGCCACCAGCGTCGTGGCGGTCTCCTTCTTGATACCGAAGGTAATGATCAGGCGGTTCAGCATCTCCGCCTCGAGCTCCGGGTCCGATGGCCTGGGCTGCCAGACGTACTCCTCTTCGGTCCCGGTGTCGTCCTGCGCGCGGGTAACCTTGCCGGTAGAGACATATTCCGCGCCGCGGTGAGAAACGTACACTTCGGTGGTTCCCGGGATCGTACCGTGCTCCAGACGCGTACGGTACATGTCACGGGTCGTCGCGCCATACAGCTGGCTGGAGAGCTTGCTGAAAAAGTTCGAAATCGCGCCGCCGTCGAATCTCGTATTCTTCTCCGCCCAGTCGGTTTCCATGATGCCGATGCTGGGGTCCTCCATCTGGATGAGGAAGCCCTGAGACAGCCAGAAGTTCCGCGCTTTCGGCCACACCACGCCGGGCGGCACGTCGACGATCAGCCACCGCTCGCTGCCGGCGCGCTCGACCTTCACGCCGTTCAGCCGTGGCAGCACGCCATCGACACCCGCCAACGCCACCTGGGTACCATTCGCATAGTCGGAGTAAGTGGCGCTCCCCTGGGCAAGCGATGGCACCACCATGGTGTCGTTGAGCGTTGAGCTGCTCAAGTCCGGTGGCACCTCCAAGGGTGGAGCGGTCTTACTCGACTTGTAGGCTGCGTCCTTCTCGGGGAGGATTGGATCGAGCAAATCGTCGGCCGTACCGCTGCAGGCCGCCAGGCCCAGTGCCAACAACGGGCCCGCGGCGAGCAAATGCGGTCGCGAAGATTGCCTGCTCATTGCCCCTTCCCCGGCTCTACGCCGGCACCCGTTCCGCATCACGCATCGCCTGGCGGACACGCTCATGGTAGATCTCCGACAGCGGTGTCAGCGGCAACCGAATGCCTTCCTGGATCTTTCCCATGTCCCGCAACGCCCACTTCGCCGGAATCGGGTTGGATTCAAAAAACATCGCGGCGTGAAGATCACGTAGTCTGTCGTCCACACGACGGGCGCCTTCCAGGTCACCGTCCAGCGCCAGAGTGCACATCTCGTGCATGGCCGCCGGCGCGACATTAGCCGTGACCGAAATCACTCCCCGTGCTCCGGCCAGCATGCCCTGCAACGCGAGATGGTCTTCGCCGCTGAGAACGTCAAACTCGGATCCGCAACGCGACACCAGCTCACCGAAGCGTTCGAGCTCACCGCTCGCTTCCTTGATGCCGACGATGTTGTCGACGCGCGACAGTTGCTCGACCACATCGGGCAACATGTCACAGGCGGTACGTCCGGGCACATTGTAAAGAATCTGTGGAATGTCCACCGCATCGGCGATAGCCTTGAAATGCAGGTAAAGGCCGTGCTGGGTGGGTTTGTTGTAGTAGGGAGTGACGAGCAAACAGGCATCCACGCCCGCGTCCTTCGCCAGACCTGTCAAGTGGATAGCCTCGCGGGTGGCGTTCGCGCCGGTACCACCGATGACGGGCAGGCGACCGGCGGCGAGCTCCACCACCCGGCGGATGACCTGGCAGTGCTCCTCGGGGTCCAGGGTTGCGGATTCGCCGGTAGTGCCCACCGCGACGATGGCGTCGGTGCCGCTATCCACATGGAATTCGACCAAGCCGGCGAGCGCGGCTTCGTCCACCTCACCGTCGTGGTTCATGGGCGTTACCATGGCCACGATGCTGCCTCGAAACATCCCCTCCTCCGCGCACTTCGATCAATATATTATGCTACTTCGCCCGGCTCGACATGGCAATATTCGCCGCTCAGACCCGACCCCAGGCCGGGGGAGCGCAGCCGATGCCCGTCAGGCAGTGCGTTATACTTAAACCTGGATTACTCATGCGAGTCCAGGGATGGACGAGTTAGGGCGAAGCAGGAGGCCAGAGCCGAAACCCGCGGCCGCGGACGTGGATCCGCCCACATCTGCTGCGTTGCGCCAGGGAAACGCGCTCGACGTACCTACGGATACGCCTTCCCACCGGAGTTACATGGACACTCACCTCGTCATCTCGGCCATCGGACGCGATCGGCCGGGCTTGATAGACGAATTCTCCCGCGCCATCCTGGATTGCGGCTGCAACATCGGCGACAGCCGCATGGCGGTGCTCGGAAGCGAGCTTGCCATGATGATGGCCTTGTCCGGGCATTGGAATGCCATCGCCAAGCTCGAGAATCTGTTGCCGAAGCTCGAAGAAAGCCTCGGTGTCAAGATCATCAGTAAACGATCAGAGGTACGCGTCGGAACGGAAAACCTGATTCCTTACGCTGTCGAAGTCGTCTCAATCGACCATCCTGGTATTGTTCATAAAGTCGCGAATTTCTTCTCGAGGCGCGGAATCAACGTCGAGGACCTGTACACGAGCTGCTACCCGGCGCCACACACAGGGGCCGCCATGTTCGCATTGCACATGACCATCGGCATACCGGCCGACTCGGCGATTGCGTCGGTGCGCGGCGACTTCATGGATTTTTGCGACGACCTGAATCTCGACGCCATGATGGCGCCGGTAAAATAAGTCAACTCCGGCACCAGACCCACCAGACCCACCAGACCCACGATAATGCGCAAACGCAAGTTACCCGGCCGACATCTGTTCGTTCTCGATACGAATGTTCTGATGCACGATCCATCGGCAATTTTTCGCTTTCAGGAGCACGACGTATTCGTGCCCATGGTCGTGCTGGAAGAACTGGATGCCGCGAAAAAGGGTTTGTCGGAAGTGGCCAGGAACGCGCGGCACGTAAGCCGGCTCCTTGACAGCCTCATTGGTGAGGCTGGCCAAGACAGCATACTTGCGGGTCTTCCACTGCCGAGCGGAGGCGGCAACGGGGATCCGGGGCGCGTTTTTTTTCAGACTTCGGATGTCAGCCACACTCTGCCGTCCTCGCTGCCGGGTGGGAATCCCGACAACAGCATTTTGAGCGTAGCGATTGCTTTGCAGCAGGACCACCCGGACACCCGCACCGTCCTCGTATCGAAGGACATCAATCTGCGCATCAAGGCGCGCGTCCTCGGTATTCGTGCGGAAGACTATCTCGACGACATGGTGCTGGATGACGCGAGCCTGCTCTACAACGGAATGACGGAGTTGCCACGATCAGTTTCGGATCTCTTCTCGTCCGAATCGGAGCGATGGCAACAGGACGGCCGGACGTACTTCAGCGTGGATGGAGCGCAAGCGCGGCAATGGGATCCCAATCAATGCCTGTACGCGCCCGACTCGGGAAACTTCGACGTCATCTTTCGCGAAATGGCAGATTGTGGCGCGGCGCTCGAGCCCGTCAGAGACTTTTCGGCAAAGGGAAACACCGTTTGGGGAATACACGCGCGAAATCGCGAGCAGAACTTTGCCCTCAATCTACTCATGGATCCGGAATTAGATTTTGTTTCCCTGCTCGGAACCGCCGGCACCGGCAAGACTCTCCTTGCGCTCGCCGCAGGCCTCACGCAGACCCTCGAGGAAAAGAGGTTTCGTGAAATCGTCATGACCCGCGTCACGATTCCCGTCGGTGACGACATAGGCTTTCTGCCGGGAACCGAAGAGGAGAAGATGGCGCCGTGGATGGGCGCTCTGATGGACAATCTCGAGGTGCTCACCGATTCCGACATCGGCGGTGAGTGGGGACGCGCCGCCACCAACGACCTGCTCCACAGCCGTATCAAGATTCGTTCACTGAACTACATGCGGGGACGCACCTTTCTCAATCGCTACGTCATTATCGACGAGGCACAAAATCTTACGCGCAAGCAGATGACGACGCTGATCACACGCGCTGGGCCCGGCACGAAAATCGTCTGTATCGGCAATATCGCCCAAATCGACACGCCCTATCTTTCCGAGACGACTTCCGGGCTCACTTACGTCGTGGACGGCTTCAAGTCATGGCGTCACAGCGGACATATAACGCTGCTGCGCGGCGAACGCTCGCGTCTGGCCGACTTCGCCGCGGAAGAGCTGGCATGACTTCCTGACGGGACCCGACCCCGCCCGGTTCACTCCTCGCCCAGGTAATGATCGGACCAGGCCAGGGCGATGTTGAAGCTGATGGAGATGCGGGTGTCCTCGCAGAGGTTGGCGTGCACGGAATGGTAGATGGACGAGTGCCACATCAGCATGGTGCCGGCGCTCGGCCTGACGGCGAACTCCCGACGGCTCAGGGCCTCGCCGTCCCGGGCCAGCATGTTCACCGCGGCCCTCGGGTCGTAGAAGCTGATGCCGGCGGAGCTCGCCGGCCCACCGGGAGCCGCTGCCTCCGGCGACTCGGGCACCTTCACGTAGTAGGTGCCGCTCAGGTAGGACCAGGCGTGATTGTGGGGCGCGTGGTAATCGCCGAGACGGTTGATGTTCGCCCAGGCATTGGTCTTCCAGCCGATCCCGTAGTTCATGCCCACCTCGTCCAAGTACGCCCGGATGGTCTCGTCGATGCCCTTGCGCAGCCAGCGAATGCCGTCGTCATCGACGTTGAGCAGCTCCGCGTTCTGCCAGTGGCTGGCGGTGAGCTGATCGTTCTCCCGGTCCGCCTCCTCCACCAGGGCGATGAGCGCGCGGTTGGGCTCCTCGCAGCCGCTGAACGTGCGCCTGATCAGGACGGTGGGCCACAGGCTGTAGGTGTTCGGTTGCCAGCGGGGCGTCTGGAAGTCGTCGCTCATGGGCTGCCCCCCGCGTCTTCCAGATGGATGTCGAAAGCGACCCGCACCGCCGGCTCCCGGGAATGATTCGGATGCTCGAAGTAGCTCACGAAGGCGGGCCAGATGAGCAGCAGGCCCGGCACCAGGGGTACGCTGTGGTGATAGTTCAGGTAGGGGTCGCGCCGGATGGCGTTCATGTTGATGCCGGTGCGCGGATCGTAGAAGGTCACGGAGGCCGGGCGCCGATCGTCCCGGACGCCGAGGCCCTCGTCGGGGGCCGGCGAGGTCACCACGTAGGTACCGGCCAGGTAGGTGCCCGTGCGGTTGCGCAGGGGCCGAATATCGGTGAAGTGCTGGATGTCGAAGCGCCCGCTGACGCGGCAGCGAGGCGGCCGGGTGAAACCCGCCGCCTGCAGATAGGCGACGACGCCGTGAATGATGTTCGCATTGAGCCACCCAATGCTGGCGTCGTCACCGGCGAAGACGTTCTCGGCCGCGTGCTCCTGGGCGAGGACCTCGAGGCGCCGGGTCCGCTCCTCGTGGTCGGGCAGCGACTGGTGCAGAAAGGTGTTCGGCCACAAGCGCAGCAGCTCGAGCCCCGGCACCCCGTTTCCCATGCTGCAACCCTATCGAGCGAGAAGAACGTTCATGATATAACAAGCCACCCTGCCCGACACCGCGAACCCGGTGCGTGGGCCGTCATTCAGAGCGCTGTCGCGCCGCCGGTCTCCAGGACCACCTTCTCCTGTCTGGAGAACAGCCTCCCGGCGCTCCACACGTAGTTCACCTGCCCCCATTCGTCGGCGCTGTGGAGATCGGGGAAGAAACCCTTGCCCTGAAAGTTCGCGCTGGTGTTGCACAGCAGGGGCACCCCGGAGACGGCGTGATACGCCGTCAGCAGTTCGAAGATCAGCGGGTGCTCGTCTGCATTGACCGTCTGCAAGCGGGCGGTGCCGTCGAGATGCTGGATAGCGGGTATCCTGTCCTTCCAGGGAGCCCTCACCCGGTGATCGTAGAGCATGAACGGATCCGGGGAGCCGGGATCGAATATGTCCGGCGCGTGACTCTCCAGGCACACGGGCGCAACCGGACGGTACCCTTCCCTGCCCTTGACCCGGTTCAGGGTGTCTTTCATGGTGCGGTGGGTAGGCGCGGCCAGGATGCTCCGGTTGCCCGGGGCCCCAGCTCCGCCTTTCCATCGAGAAACAGGACGGGCTCGTTGCTGCGGTGAATGAGTTCGGCGAACTCGCCCATGGAGCACGCCCGGGCATGCCATCCCGCCACCCCTGCGGGGATCCGAAAGGGCGGTCCGCTGTAGACGTTCCACTTCAAGGCCATGTTGCCCGTCAACGCCGCCATGGCGCAGCACGCGGTGCCGAGCGCGCTGCCGGCGTCGTTGGGAAACGGCGGGATCCACATGGCCTGGAACAGCCCGCTTCGCCGTATGGCCTGGTTCCACTTGATGTTCAGGGCGCAGCCGCCGGCATAGCAGAGGTTTCTCTCGTAGCCGGGGTTGGCGCTGGTGATCCGGTCCAGGGACTCGAGCAGCATTCTCTCCACGAAGCCGTGATAGGACGCCATGACATCATCACCGTTCGCCGAGGCGAACTCGGTGGTGCCCTTGATGGTGCGGAGGAAATCCAGGTTCATGCCATAGATGTCCAGGATGTTCGCGTCGTCGAGCCCGGGGAGCCTGGCGGACGCGTCCTCGAGCTGGGCCATGAGCGGCTCGCGCTCGGTGCCGTAGGCCACGTAGGCCATGACCTTGCCCGGTGTCCCCAGTGTCTCCCACTGGGAGGGATCCGGGGAGAACGGCCCGAGCCCGGCGGCCGTCTCCGCGTACAGATCCCCGACGATGCTCGACAGCGGCCCCACGTTGACGAAGGCCCCGGCCTCACCGTCGTAGTAGTGCATGTAGGGCACCATTCCCCCGTCCCAGCTCAGGACATAGGCGCTCTCGCGGGCGCTTGCGAAGGGGCTCGAGCAGTAGGCGCCGAGGGCATGGCCTGCGTAGTGGGGATAGCTGATGTAGGGGATTGCCGCGTCGCCGTTGGGGGATGCGTCGAGCATGTCGCGGCCCAGAGGCGTCTGGATATAGGGGGCGCGGGGCAGATGCACCTCCCGCTCTCCCCATCGAAAAATGTCCCTGCGCGGGTGCCACCCGTCGATGACGATGTGGTCCACGTCGCCGAAAGTGTAGCCGTAGGCTTTCAGGATACCCTCGACGATGGCGAGGTCGAACAGCGGCGCATGGCGCATGTTGTTCTGCAACTTTTCCAGCTCGACGCTGAAGATCAGCGTGTCCCCCTCGATCAGGGCCACGGATCCGTCGTGTCCGAATTTGATGCCACAAAGTCGCATGGGGTTGTGAGCAGGCGCTCCGATGTGCCCTACATCCAGGGCCTGGATTTCGCCCGGGGTCAACCCGGGCCGGGAGTACCCGGGGTTCGAGCCGGCAGCAAATCTATACGATTCAAGGTCCGTTTGCGACGCTTTTCCGGGGTGCGGCGAAGGATTGAGAAAACCCTTCTCCTAGGCCGCCTTTCCCTTGGACTTGGTCTTCGATCTGGGCTTCCTGGCCTTCGCTTTCGCGCTTACCGTGCTCGGCTCCGACTCGGCCGGGGCGTCATCATCCGTGTGCATGCTGCGGATCTCCCGCATGGCCACCGACAGCATGGCAAAGTCCGCCTTGGGCCCGCCTTTGAGATCCGCGAGCACCTGGCGACAACGCTGTACGGCGACACCGTTGTGCGTCATCCAGGCGGCTATGCGTGAACCGGCGTCCGGCTTGGTCGATTCCTGGCGCAACACGTCGCGGGTCAAAATGCGTTCCTGGCTGTGAAGGTCATCCCGCAACGCGGCTCTGGCAAGTGCCTGCCAGCGGTTGTCCCGTGGTAAAGCAATGATCTGGTCCCGCATCCAGTGCAAATCCAGCTCTTCGCCTAGTGAAAAGTAAACCGCCGATACGTCCTCGACGGACATCAGTTCCGACTTGGCCACTTCGACGATATCCAGCGTGGAAAACAGTTCCTTGTAACTTGTAACGCGCCGCGCCAGCTCTTCCGGAACCTTGGCGGCGACCAGACGAGCGACGCCTTTCTCCATCTGCGCACGGCCATCTTCTGGAATCAACTCGGGGATTACCCGCGCCACCGCGCGCGCCCCGTCCGCGAAGTAAATCGTGTTGGCGGCCACGTCGAGGGGCTGCGGCCGATTGCGAAGCAGCCAACGCGACGCGCGCTCCACCAGCTTTCGCCCTTCGAGTAACATATCGGTCTGGACCTTCGCCGCGGAGACGTTGTCCAGTGCTTCGACTTCCGCCCACGCCATCGGCATGTCGAAAACCTGCCTGGCGATCATGTAAGCACGAGAGATATCTGCCGAGTCGGCTCCAGTCTCTTCGCTCAATCGAAATATGAACGTCATCCCCGCCCTGTTGACTATTTCGTTGGCGAGCTCGGTGCTGATGATGTCGGGCGCAAGACGGTGTGACGGCATGAGACCACGAAAACGCTTCCTCAACGGTGTCGGGAAGTAGTGGGTCAATTCTTCGCCATCGAGGCAGTCGCCGGGTAGATCGGATACGAGCAGCTGCTTGAACAAACCGATCTTGACGTAGGCGAGCAGCACCGAGAGCTCCGGCTCCGTCAAGCCGCGCTCAACCGACATACGCTCGTCGATTTCCTCCTTCCCCGGCAGAAACTCGACCTCCCGGTTGAGTTCCCCGTCGCGCTCGAGCTGACGCATCAGCCGCGCGTGCACTTCCAGCATCTGCGGTGCCTGGGCACGCGCCAGACTCATGGCCTGGGTTTGCAGGTAATTGTTGCGCAGCACGAGGCTCCCCACCTCCTCGGTCATCTCGGCGAGCAGACGATTGCGCTGCTTGCCGGTCATATCGCCGTTCTGGACGACATCGTCGAGCAGAATCTTGATGTTGACCTCGTGATCGGAGCTGTCGACGCCCGCCGAGTTGTCGATGGCATCGGTATACATGCGGCCGCCATTGGCGGCGAACTCGATCCTGCCGAGTTGCGTGAACCCCAGGTTGCCGCCTTCGCCGATGACCTTGCAACGCAACTCGGTAGCATCGATGCGCACACCGTCATTGGCCCGATCGCCGGCTGCGTCGTGATGCTCGTCCTTCGACTTCACATAGGTCCCGATACCACCATTCCAGAGCAGATCCACCGATGCCCGCAGCATCGCCTTGATGAGGTCGTTGGGCGGCATGCTGGTATTTTCCACGTCCAGCAGCGCCCGCATCTGCACCGAGAGCGGAATCGACTTGGACGAGCGCGGGAACACGCCACCGCCCTTGGAAACGAGCTTCTGATCATAGTCCTCCCAGCTCGATCGAGGCATGGCAAACAAGCGTTCACGCTCCTCGAAGCTCGTTTCCGGGTCCGGTTGGGGATCCAGGAAGATGTGCAGATGGTTGAACGCGCCGACCAGTTTAATATGTCTGGACAACAGCATGCCGTTGCCGAATACGTCACCGGCCATGTCGCCGATGCCGACGACGTGGAAGTCGGTGGTCTGGGTGTCGACACCCAGCTCGCGAAAATGCCGCTTTACCGACTCCCATGCTCCCCGCGCCGTGATTCCCATGGCCTTGTGGTCGTAGCCCTGGGAGCCCCCGGAGGCGAAAGCGTCGCCCAGCCAGAAGCCGTAGTCCTGGGAAATGCCATTGGCGATGTCGGAAAACGTGGCCGTCCCCTTGTCGGCGGCGACTACCAGGTAAGGATCGTCGCCATCGCGGCGAATGACCCTGGGAGGCGGTACCAGGCTTCCCGCGACCAAATTATCCGTAAGATCCAGCAGCCCGCTGATGAACATCTTGTAACAGGCGATGCCTTCGGCCTGAATTGCTTCGCGACCTCCCCCCGACGGCAGCATCTTCGGCACGAAGCCACCCTTGGACCCGACCGGCACGATGACGGCGTTCTTGACCATCTGCGCCTTGACCAGTCCGAGCACCTCGGTACGAAAATCCTCACGGCGATCCGACCAGCGAAGCCCTCCCCGAGCAACGGGCCCGCCGCGCAGATGCACGCCCTCCACGCGCGGTGAATAGACGAAGATTTCGAACATCGGCCGCGGCTCGGGCAGCTCGAGAACCTTTTTCGGATCGAACTTGAAAGACAGATAGGACTTCGGCTCGCCGTTGTCCCCGGTCTGGTAGTAGTTGGTTCTCAGCGTCGCCAACATCGCGCCGAGAAGACTGCGCAGGATGCGGTCCTCGTCGAGGTTCGCCACCACGACGAGGGCCGAACGAATCGCGTCAACCAGTTCGTCGCTCGAGTGCTCGGTGTCGCGCTGTTGATCCGGGTCGAAGCGGGCGTGAAACAACTGCACCAGCATGGAGGCGATGTGCGGACTGAACGCGAGCGCGCGTTGAATGTAGCGATGGCTGAATGTCCAGCCGGCCTGACGCAGGTACTTGGAATAGGCTCTGAGAATGACGATCTCGCGCCAGCCGAGCTTTGCGCGCAGCACCAGCCGATTGAATCCGTCGTTCTCCACGTCGCGGCGCCAGACCCGCGCGAACGTCTCCTGAAATTTATCCCGGATCTCGTCGAGATCGAACTCACGCTTTCCGGAATATTGCATGCTGAAGTCGTGCATCCACACGCACGTGCCATCCGCGCGCCGGATCTCGCTGGGCCATTCCTCCTCTACCCGCAGACCCATGTTCTCCAGCATGGGCAAGGCGTCGGAAAGAGGTATCGGACGTTGGGCATGGAACATCTTGAACTGCAAGACCCCATCGGGCGCTTCCAGGGGCCGGTAGAGGCTCATCGCCAGAGAGTGCTCCTCATCGGCCAGGGTCTCCATATGCTCGATGTCGTAAACAGCGATCCGTGGAACGTAGCGTTCGCGATAGTCGGCGCGAAAGGCATTGCCATAGCGGCGATAAAGACTCAGCCCCCGCTCTTCGCCGCAATGATCGAGTAGCGCATCGCGGAGATCGTCCGCCCAGTCGCGGGTAATCTCGCGCAAACGCGCCTCGATTTCCGAGACGTCGAAGGCGGCCTGGGAACCCGGCGGCACGCGCACGATGAAGAAAAGGCGCGCGAGCACGGATTCCGAGAGGCGCACGTCGAACTCGATGTCCTCACCGCCCAGTTCGCGCGCGAGAAGATCCTGGATCGAGCGACGGACCTCGGTGGTGTACCGGTCCCTCGGCACATACACGATGCAGGAATAGAACCGCCCGAATGGATCGCGGTGGACGAAAAGGCGAATGCGTTGACGCTCCTGCAGATGCAGGATCCCCATGGCCGTGGTGAAGAGCTCGTCATCGGAGATCTGGAACAACAGATCCCGCGGAAAAGTCTCCAGGATGTTGATCAATGCCTTGGCGGCGTGACTGGTGCGAGGGTAGCCTGCCCGCGACATGGTTCGCGTAACCTTCTCCCGCAACAGGGGAATCGCGCGCGGGCGACGATTGTAGGCGGCCGAGGTGTAGAGACCCAGAAAGCGCCGCTCTCCGATGACTTTTCCGTCCGCATCGAAGCGTTTGATACC
>Ga0255058_10000249_pt1 | contig 32012 bp, 33 predicted proteins | sample Cases_109_9_MG_FD_188637 | JGI IMG/M metagenome (GOLD analysis project Ga0255058, IMG submission 188637) | Seawater microbial communities from Amundsen Gulf, Northwest Territories, Canada - Cases_109_9 | ecosystem: Environmental > Aquatic > Marine > Gulf | place: Canada: Northwest Territories... | reverse complement strand
ATCGAAGATGCCGTGAAAGCGGACGAAATTTTCACTACGCTGATGGGCGATCATGTGGAACCGCGCAGAGAGTTCATCGAGAAAAACGCCCTGACCGTATGCAATCTCGACGTCTAGGCGTTTGCCGGGGCGGCGCTGCGATCGTTTTTGTAGCCACTGCTGATCTCGCCCATCTTTGACTCGATCCAGGTTTGCACCAGGAGGTTGGTCTCCTTCGGTGACCGGGCCGAAGCGTCGATCGGCGGGCCGATACAGAAGCGGATCAGGCCCGGGCGTTTCGTGAGGCCGCGTTTCGGCCAGAAGTCTCCGGCATTGTGCGCGACCGGTACTATTTTTCCGCCCACTTCCCTGGCGAGGGCCGCGCCACTTATGCCGTATTTCTTCGTTTTACCCGGCGCCATCCGCGTGCCCTCCGGAAATACCGTCACCCAGATGCCCCGGGCCAGGCGCTCTTTACCCTGCTCGATAACCTGCGTCACAGCCGTGTGACCGGAACCGCGATTGATCGCGATCGATTTCAGGGCGGCAAGCCCCCAGCCGAAAATAGGGATCCATAGCAACTCTCTCTTGAGCACAATGGTTTGTGCGGGAAAGAAAACCAGTTGCGCATAAGTTTCGAATACGGTCGCATGTTTGATCATGACGACGCTAGGCTCATCAGGAAGGTTTTCCTCGCCCTCGACCACATACCTGAGCCCGCAAATCACGCGCCCACCCCACAACATGATCTTGCCCCAGGTCCGGGCAAACGCGAAGCGGACCCGGTACGGAAAAACCACGCACAACGTGATCATGAATGCAAACAGGGCAACTGTAACGAAAAAATAAAACTGAAACACGATCGAGCGCAATAACAACATCAGGCAGCCTGCTCGGCAATCAGCCGCGCCGCGGCAGCAGCAAGATCGGGCCAGGACTCCACCACCGCCTCCTGCTCCTGCAGCGCATCCAGCGTTCTCTGCCCGTTGCCGGTGAGTACCAGAATCGGCCTGGCGCCGACGGCCTGCGCGGCCTGCAAGTCTCTTGCCGAATCGCCGACAACCGGAACGTCGTTGAGGCTCACCTCGTAATGATCGGCCAGTTGCTGCAACAGGCCCGGTTTGGGTTTGCGGCAGTCGCAACCGTCATCCGGAGCATGCGGACAAAACATGATCTCGTCGATGTGGCCGCCCGCTTCCCCGACCAGTCGCAACATCTTGCCGTGAATGAGTTCCAGATCAAAAGAACTGAGCAAACCGCGCCCGATTCCGGACTGATTGCTGGCGACTGCGACGGTGAAGCCGTTCCGACAAAGTTCGGCGATCGCCTGGAGGCTGCCGTCGATAGGCAGCCATTCCTCCGGCGACTTGATGAACGCATCGGAGTCGTGATTGATCACGCCGTCACGGTCGAGGACTACCAGTCGCGGTGCCAAAATCTATTCCTTGCTGATCGATAAGCGCGAGATGTCCGCAATGTCGAGAAACAGGGCCCGTAGTTCCGCCAGCAACGCCAGGCGATTGTTTTTCAATGTCTCGTCGTCGGTCATCACCATGACCGCATCGAAAAACTGGTCGACGACGGGTCGCAAATCGGCCAGCCTGGTCAGGGCATCGGTATACGCGCGCTTGCGCAAGAGCGGGGCGATAGCGCTGGTCGCCGATTGCATGGCCTCGTACAGCTCTTTTTCCGCAGCATCCGCGAGCTTGCCCACGTCCAGCGCCGGTTCGCTGCGCAGTTCCGCCTTGCGCAGGATGTTGGCGATGCGCTTGTTGGCTGCAGCAAGACTTTCAGCCGACTCCAGCCGCACGAAGGCGGAAACGGCTACCAGCCGCTGGTCAAAATCGAGCAGTGACACCGGTCGTCTTGCCCGTACCGACTCAAACATTTCCGCGTTAACGCTGCGACGCTCCAGATACCAGCTGCGCATTCGATCGATCATGAACTCATGCAGCTCAGCTGCAACTTGAGTGGCATGCAATTCCTCGACTGGCTGCAAATTCACTGCAGTATCGATCAACCGGACGATGTCCAACTCCAGCCCGCGCTCGATTACGATACGCACGATGCCAAGCGCCGCCCTGCGCAGACCGAACGGATCCCGATTGCCCGTTGGTTTCCTGCCGAGGGCGAAGACGCCGGCAAGCGTATCCAGCCGGTCGGCAATCGCGAGCGCCTGCCCGGCAGTGCCCTCCGGCAGCTCGTCGCCGGAAAATCGTGGCAGGTACTGCTCGCCGATGGCAAGCGCAACTTTGAGTGGCTCACCGTCTTCCTGCGCATAGTAGCTGCCCATCACGCCCTGTAACTCCGGAAATTCGCCAACCATGCCGGTTTGCAGGTCGCATTTCGACAGCAAGGCCGCCCGTTCGGAATCGGTGGGATCCTCTTCAAGTTGCACGCAAATTTCCACCGCCAGTCTCGCAATGCGTGCGCTCTTATCGGCAATGCTGCCCAGGCCTTTCTGATAAACGACACTCTGCAATGCCGTTTGGCGGTCTGCCAACCGCGTCTGTCGATCCGCCTCCCAGAAGAATGCCGCATCTGCAAGGCGCGGCCGGATGACGCGTTCATTGCCATGGCGAACTTGGTCAGGATCCCTGCTCTCGATATTGGCTACCGTGACAAAGGCCGGTAGCAGATTGCCGAGTTTGTCCTCAACCGGAAAGTAACGCTGGTGACTGGTCAGTGTCGCAACGATGACCTCCCTGGGTAGAGTCAGGAACGCTGCATCGAAGCGACCGGTCAGCGGCACGGGCCACTCGACCAGCGCGGTGACTTCGTCGTACAGATCATCGTCACCGACGGCTACGCCACCCCCCTCTACACCCGCCTGGTTGACGCCCGCGATGATCTTCTGGCGTCTTTGCTCGAAGTCAACCAGCACGAAACCGTCTTTCTCCAGTTGCGAGACATATTTGGAGGGCTCTGTTATGCGAATCTTTTCCGGGGCCAGGAAGCGGTGTCCGCGGGTATCTGCGCCGGCTTCGACACCGAGCACCGAGCCAACCACGACCTTCTTGCCGTGCAGTAAGATAACCCAGTGCACCGGCCGCACAAATTCCTGGTCGGAGTCGCCCCAACGCATGCGCCGCGGTATGGGCAGTTCCTGCAAAGCATTTTCCACCAGCTGCGGAATCAGCTCCGCAGCCCGCCGGCCTTTATCGACAGAGCTGAACGACAGGTATTCGCCTTTGTCAGTCTTCATCCGCTGCAATTCTGCAACGCCGACACCGCACTTCTTCGCGAAAGCCACCGCCGCCGCTGTTGCTTCGCCGTCCCGGTCGAAAGCGACAGAAACCGGCGGGCCTTTCGCCACGACCTCCCGGTCTTGCTGGCGTTTTGCCAGTCCCGCGACGATCACAGCAAGCCGGCGCGGGCTGGCAAGCGCCGTTGCTGCTGTAAAATCCAGCCGGTTTTCCGCGAGCACCGAGCTGAGCTCGGTCGCGAACGCGCTCATCAGCGAGCGCAACGCTTTCGGCGGCAGCTCTTCCGTACCGATCTCAACCAGGAAGTCGGCCGTGCGCTTGCCAAGTATTGCCATTACGGAGCCGCCTCGCTGCCGGCACTGCAGAGCATCGGGAAACCCAGCTGTTCACGGCTGGCAAAGTAGGCTTCTGCAACCGCTCGCGCCATCGCGCGTACCCGCAATATATATCTCTGCCGCTCGCTCACCGAAATGGCCTGACGGGCGTCGAGCAGGTTGAAGGTATGTGAGGCCGCGAGCATCTGTTCGTAAGCCGGCAGGGCGAGATTCAATTCAATCAGGCGGTGATTTTCTTTTTCCGCATGATCGAATGCCGCAAACAGTGCGGCTACATCGGCATGCTCGAAGTTGTACTTCGACTGCTCGACTTCGTTCTGGTGATAAACGTCGCGATAGCTGACGCGGCCGAGTGGGCCGTTGGTCCAGGTGATGTCGAAAATGCTCTCGACGTCCTGCAGATACATGGCCAGGCGTTCCAGCCCGTAAGTAATCTCACCGGTGACCGGTTTGCACTCGAGTCCACCGACCTGCTGGAAGTAGGTGAACTGTGTGATTTCCATACCATTCAGCCACACTTCCCAGCCGAGACCCCAGGCACCGAGAGTCGGCGACTCCCAGTTGTCCTCTACGAAACGAATATCGTGTACCGCGGTATCGATGCCTATGGCACGCAAGGACTCCAGGTACAACTCCTGGATGTCGCCTGGCGAGGGTTTGATAACGACCTGGTACTGATAGTAATGCTGCAGGCGAAATGGATTGTCACCATAACGGCCATCCGTCGGTCTGCGGCAGGGCTGTACGTAGGCCGAACTCCAGGGTTCGGGACCGATAGCCCGCAGAAACGTAGCGGGATGAAAAGTAGCGGCGCCCATTTCCATGTCATAGGGCTGCGCAATCACACAACCTCGCTCGGCCCAGAACTGCTGCAATCTGAGGATGAGTTCCTGAAAATTGCTGACCGCGGGCGGATTTTCCTTGTCCATCAATGATTTCGTGCTGCAAAGAGGCGCGCAGTATAACCGCATACCGCAGCACTGTGAGCGCGAACACGCCCGGCGCAGGCCACGGCACGGGCAGGCGGGCGGGACCGCAAACGCTCGGGCGAGCAACCTCCGGGCCGGGCCGCAATGGTGCAACGCGTCGCACTTTGCACTAATATGGTGCCCCAACTTGGGGGCTTGCACCAGGATAGTGCTAAACGGCGCCGGCCGCGTGTTACTTATCGCTAGTTTATGAGTAACTTAAGCGAAACCGGGGGCTGGCATGGTTCCTGCAGTTTTTCGGATAATCGGAGGGACGGACCCATACACGACGGGCCCGCCCGACCAGCAAATCGATTCTTAAAGGAGACATTCATGAAGCCCGCAGAGGTTCCTGGCCTGATCAAGGAAAAAAACGTCAAGTTCGTCGACTTTCGTTTCACCGACACCAAAGGGAAGGAACAGCATGTAACCGTTCCGGCCCATACGGTTGATGAAGACTTATTTGAAGACGGCAAGATGTTCGACGGCTCGTCTATTGCCGGGTGGAAGGGCATCAACGAGTCTGACATGATCCTCCTGCCGGATGCAGCCTCCGCCGTGCTGGATATTTTCTCGGAAGACGCGACCTTGAATCTGCGCTGCAATGTCATCGAACCTGCGACGATGCAGGGATATGACCGTTGTCCGCGCTCGCTTGCAGAGCGCGCTGAGGCCTACCTGAAGTCAACGGGTATCGCGGACGCAGCATTTTTCGGCCCGGAAAACGAATTCTTCGTATTCGACGACGTGCGCTGGGACGACACCATGCAGGGCGCGTTCTATGCGATTGATTCCAGTGAAGGCGCCTGGAACACCAGCCGAAGTTACGAAGACAGTAACACCGGCCACCGGCCGACCGTGAAAGGCGGTTACTTTCCGGTGCCACCGGTAGACTCGCTGCACGACATGCGCTCCGCCATGTGTCTGGCGCTGGAGGAGATGGGTCTGATCACCGAGGTGCACCATCACGAGGTTGCAACCGCAGGTCAGTGCGAAATCGGCGTCAGATTCAATAGCCTGACGCGCAAAGCGGATGAGGTGCAGGTACTCAAATACGTGGTGCACAACGTCGCGCACAGTTACGGCAAGACCGCCACGTTCATGCCGAAACCACTGGTGAACGACAACGGTAACGGCATGCACGTGCACCAGTCGCTGTTCAAGGACGGCAAGAACATCTTTAACGGTGACGGCTACGGCGGCCTGTCCGACACCGCGCTGTATTACATCGGCGGCCTGATTTCGCATGCCAAGGCGTTGAACGCCTTCACCAATCCGGCCACCAACAGCTACAAGCGCCTGGTGCCGGGATTCGAGGCGCCGACCATCCTCGCCTACTCGGCGCGCAATCGCTCCGCGTCGATTCGTATCCCGTACGAAGCGAATCCTCAGGGACGCCGCATCGAGCTGCGTTACCCGGACTCGATGGCCAACCCGTATCTCGCGTTTGCCGCCATGATGCTGGCGGGGCTGGACGGCCTGCAGAACAAGATTCACCCCGGCGACGCCATGGACAAGGACCTGTATGACCTGCCGCCGGAGGAGGAGAAGGACCTCAAGCTGGTCGCCTTCTCGCTGGATGAAGCCCTGGAGGCGCTGGATGCCGATCGGGCATTCCTCAGGGCCGGTGACGTCTTCGGAGACGACCTGATCGATGCCTATATCGAGCTCAAGAACGAGAATGTGGCCCGGCTGAGGATGACTACGCACCCGGTCGAATTCGACATGTATTACAGCCTGTAAGTCACAAAAATGTGACTCGGGCGACATTTTGCCGCCCGGTCGCTGGCCGAAACAGGGATGGCACTGCTATGCTCACAGTATGTTCAAGCGCACCTTTGTTGTCTGTGCCGCCCTGCTGCTCGCGGGCGCCGTGCTCGCCCAGGCTTATCGCTGGGTCGATGAGGACGGCGTGGTGCATTACTCCGACCGCCCAGAGCCCGGCGCGGAGCGTATTGAACTGCCGACATTCCGCCCGTCTTCCGGCCCGCGAACGCCGCTGCCGAGCAGTACCTTCAGCCGGCGCAACGACCCGAAAACGGAAACGGAACAAGAGCAGGAACAATTCAGCTACGAAAGCCTCGAGATTGCATCGCCGGCCGACGAAGAGACGCTATGGAACATCGAAGGCGTCCTGAACGCGCAGCTGAATCTGCAACCCGCCCTGCAGCGCGGCCACCGCGTGCGCGTCTACCACAACGGCACCCCACAAATGGTGAGCGGCACTTCGTTTCAAATCCAGGAAGTCTATCGCGGCGCGCACAACCTGCAGGCGGAAGTAGTGGATCAGAGGGGCAAGCTAATGATCCGCAGCCAACCGCGCCGCTTTTACGTACAGCAGAACGTGATCACTCGCCGACCGGCCAACTAGGCCGCCGCGGCCCGCGGAATCCCGCCACGCTCTTCGACAGTCTTAACACGGCTGTGGTCGTGCTCGATCACAATCTGCTGATCCGCGACATGAATCCAGCAGCGGAAAACCTGCTTGGGACCAGTCGCCGGCGAGCTGCCGGGCAAGCGTTGTTGCCGCTGGTCGATGACGACAAGGATTTTCACGCCATCCTGAGCCGCAGCCTGGACAGCGGCGTCACTTACGCGAGCGAACTGCGGCTTGCGCCCAGCGAGGTCTATCCCGAAGAACGAACTATCGACTGCCGGGTGTCAATGCTGGCACAGCCGGACGCGATAGATTGCTTACTGGTCGAAATGACCGACGTTACACGCCGCTCGAGGATCAGCCGCGAAAACGCCCTCATCATCCAGCATGGCGCCGGCCGGCAGATGATCCGTCAGCTGGCGCACGAAATCAAAAACCCGCTGGGCGGACTGCGCGGTGCCGCGCAGCTGTTGTCGCGGCAACTCGATAGTGACGAACTGAAGGAGTACACGAGCGTCATCATCAGTGAAGCAGACCGGCTCGCAGGGTTGGTCGACACGCTGCTCGGTCCTGGTGGACCGCCAAACAAACAACCGGTCAATGTTCACGAGTTGCTGGAATACGTCGTGCGGCTGGTGCAGGCAGACGCGACCGATAAGCTGGTCGTGAAACGTGATTATGATCCCGGGCTGCCGCTAATCGATCTCGACCGGGATCAGATGGTGCAGGCATTTCTCAATCTGATCAGAAATGCGGCCACAGCACTGAACGGCCAGGGGCTGATCGTTCTGCACACACGGGCATTGATGAACTTCACTATCGGTGATGTTCGGCATCGCGTCATCGCGAGCATTGAGATCGAAGATGACGGCCCGGGAATACCGGCCGATCTGCAGGAGTCAATTTTCTATCCGCTCGTCACGAGCCGCCCGGACGGCACCGGTCTGGGCTTGCCGTCCGCACAAGAACTTTTGAGTCGCCACGGCGGCCTGATCGAATTCGAAAGCCGGCCGGGCCGTACGGTTTTCCTGGTGCGGATTCCGCTGACCGGCCACCAGGCGGATAACCGTGGCTGAACTCGAAGTATGGATCGTTGACGACGACCAGTCGCTGCGATGGGTGTTGGAAAAGGCCCTGCGCCTGGCGGGTATGCAGACGCGCAGCTTTGAGCGGGCAGAACATTTGCTGGCGGCATCAGACCACGGCACGCCGGATGTGCTGATCACCGATATTCGCATGCCGGGCATGGACGGACTGGCACTGCTCGATCGCCTGAAGCAGCGTTGCCCGGAGCTCCCGGTTATTGTGATGACTGCGCATTCAGACCTCGATCATGCTGTCGCCGCCTATCAGGGCGGCGCCTTCGAATACCTGCCGAAACCCTTCGACATCGATGAAGCCGTCGAGCTGGTGCAAAAAGCAGCGCGGCAAAAAGGCCACGAGATCGACCACCCCGGCCCCGCAGGCATTACGGAAATGCAAACCCTGATCGGCAAGGCACCGGCCATGCAGGAAGTGTTTCGTTCCATCGGCCGCCTGGCACGATCCAGCATGACCGTGCTGATTACGGGTGAATCCGGCACTGGCAAGGAGCTGGTCGCGAGGGCTTTGCACCAGCACGGTCCACGTGCCGGCAAAACCTTTGTCGCCTTGAACACAACGGCAATAGCGTCCGAATTGCTTGAGTCCGAACTGTTCGGGCATGAACGTGGAGCATTTACCGGTGCTACGGCGAGACGCATAGGACGATTTGAACAGGCGGATGGTGGCACGCTGTTCCTCGATGAAATCGGCGACATGTCGCCGGCACTGCAGACCCGGTTGTTGCGGGTGCTGGCCGAAAGTGAGTTTTACCGCGTTGGCGGTCAGACCTCGATCAAAGTCGACGTGCGGGTGATCGCTGCAACCAACCAGGACCTGGCGCGGGCAGTAAAAGAGGGCCGCTTCCGCGAAGACCTGTTTCACCGCCTGAACGTGATCCGGGTCAATACGCCGCCATTGCGGCAGCGCCGGCAGGACATACCACTGTTGTTGAATCACTACCTTGCGGATGCGGCGAAGGAACTCGACGCAACAACCAAGACGCTGAACAGCGAGGCACTGGAATTGCTCCAGGCGTACGATTGGCCTGGTAACGTCCGCCAGTTGGTCAACGCAACCCGCCGGCTGACGGTTACTGCGCCGGGTGGGGTTATCAGCGCCATCGATATCCCACCTGATCTTGGCGGCGGCTTGGCCAGCAAGGGTGCACAGCAGGAATGGACGCAAAGCCTCGAAACCTGGGCCGAACAGCAACTCGGCTCCGACGATGGCCGCCCGTTACTCCAGGCCGCCCTGCCGGAATTTGAAAAGACCCTGATCAAGACCGCGTTGCGGCGGGCACGGGGTCACCGGCAGGACGCCGCGCGCCTCCTTGGCTGGGGCCGCAATACGCTGACGCGGAAGATACGCGCACTCAACCTGGAGTAGGGGACAGGCCCCATTCGGGGTCAGTCCCGTTCTTCAGATATCGACAGCCTCTTTGCCCTCGCCTCCGTAACGGGTGGCAAAAAAACCGATTATCGTGCCGAGAATTGCGCCAAGGCCGGCGAGCCAGAACGGCGATTGCAGCAGGCCGTCCGTACCGAACACTGCCTCGAGAACCAGGCCGAAAGGTTCGTAAGCAAAGAATGCGAGCACGAAATTAAGCCACGCGCCGATGAACGGGGCGCGAACCCACCACGGAAATGGCAGCCGCAGGATCGGGTGATAGGTGAATACACCGAACACGCCGATGATCGCGCCGAAAGTGATGTACCACAACAAAACGCCCCAGCGAATCAAGGGGCTTATTTCCGGAACCAGGTTTGGAATCGCAAAAAAGGCGAACAGCCCGATAATCAAACCGATGCTCTTGCCAATCGCAATACGGGTCATCAAGGATGGGTTACCAAACATTTCGAGCCTCCTGTTTGTGCACTCAGATTTGCAGTGAGCCAATCAATTCTGCGCTTGACGCGAGCTTATGCCGCGCAAGGTATTGCGCCACACCGGCATTGATCTTCTGACAGACCAGTGGATCGTAGAACAAGGCCGTGCCGACACCAATGGTGCTGGCGCCGGCGATCATAAACTCCAGCGCATCGTTAGCGGTCGTTATGCCGCCCTGCCCGATGATCGGAATGTTTCGCGGTCCGGCAATCTGATAGACCTGCTGCACTTTGAGCAAGGCAATCGGTTTGATCGCCGGCCCGGACAAGCCACCCCGGACATTGCCGATAAGCGGTTTTCTTTGTTCGATGTCGATCGCCATCCCCGTAATCGTGTTGATCACGGCCAGCGCATCGGCGCCCGCCTCGATGCAAAGACGCGCGTTTTCCTGGATATCTGTCTGGTTTGGTGACAGCTTGGCAATTATCGGTTTGCTGGTCTGTTTGCGGCAGGCGTCAACGACCCTGGCCGACATCTCCGGGTAGTTGCCAAACGATACTCCGCCCTCCCTGATATTCGGGCAGGAGATATTTATCTCGATCGCGTCGATGGGTGAGTCATCAAACAGTTTGGTGACAAATGCGTAGTCGTCCACAGTCGAGCCACAAACGTTGGCGAAGAAGCGGGTTTCGCTGAAATCCAACTGCGGCAATATTTCGTCGACTACACGGTCTGCCCCCGGATTTTGCAAGCCAATCGCGTTCAACATTCCCATGGGTGTCTCGCAGACGCGGTGTGGCGGATTACCGAGGCGCAGCTCTCGCGTCGTCCCCTTCAACACAACCGCGCCGACATCGCGGTTGGAAAAGCCCTCGATACGCGTGTATTCCTCGCCGAAACCTGCGCATCCCGAGAGCAACACAATGGGTGAATCGAGGGTCAGTCCGCAAAAATTGACGCTCAAGGGGCCGGGCTCGGAGTTACGCGCTACAGCCATGAGAGAGGTTTCTTGAATATCAACTTGTCGGACCACTGGCATGCGATCATGCATTCTACCGTTAACGGATTTTCCTGCGCCATATGTTCAGCCTGATTCTTTACGAACCGGAGATTCCGCCGAATACCGGCAACATTATCCGGCTTTGCGCCAACACCGGCTTCGGCCTGCACCTGGTCGAGCCGCTGGGATTCGAACTGGACGAGCCACGCCTGAAGCGGGCGGGTCTCGATTACCGGGAGTTTGCTGCGGTCCAATCGCATGTGTCCCTCGGCGCCTGTCTGGACGAACTCGGGCGGCCAAGAGTTTTCGCGCTCAGCACGCGTGCAGAGACAACGTACACCGCGCCGCTGTTCGCGCCGGGTGATGCTTTTCTGTTCGGCCCGGAAACCCGCGGACTGCCAGCGGAAATCCTCGATTCACTGCCGCCGCAACAGCGCTTGCGCCTGCCCATGCAGGCACAGAGCCGCAGCCTGAACCTGTCCAATGCCGCGGCAGTGGTGGTCTATGAGGCCTGGCGGCAACTGGAATTCGCCGGAGGCGATTAGGCGTCCGCGCAGCCGGGATATTTCCGCCGCGCAGATTCCTGGCTGCTTATTCGGGCCGCAATGCGCGCCGCATAAGCGCACCGACAGCCTCTTTCGGTGGCACACCTTCATACAAGATGCGGTAGATCTGCTGACAGATCGGCATCTCGACCTGCATTCGCTCTGCCACTTCGTGTACCGCCCTGGCGGCCAGCACACCTTCGACGACCTGCTGAATTTCTTCCTGTGCTTCCTCGATCGTTTGCCCCTTGGCCAGCGCAAGACCCATGCGGCGATTACGCGACAGGTTGTCGGTGCAGGTGAGAACCAGGTCACCCATGCCCGCGAGCCCCATGAAAGTGTCCTGCTTTGCGCCAAGCGCAACACCGAGGCGGGTCATTTCCTTAAGCCCGCGGTTAATGAGGGCGATGCGCGTGTTGGCGCCGAAGCCGAGACCGTCGGATAAGCCCGCGCCGATGGCCAGTACATTCTTGATGGCGCCGCCAACTTCGACACCGATCATGTCCTCGGACGTGTAAGCGCGAAAACTGTCGCCGGACAAAACCTCGGCAAGATAAGCGGCGAAATCAGTATCGTTCGCCGCAATCGTCAGCGCGGTCGGCAGGCCCGCGCCGACTTCATTGGCGAAGGTCGGTCCGGAAAGTACGGCCATGGAAAGCGTGTCGCCCAAAACGTCTGCCGCCACCTGATGCGGCAGCTTGCCGGTGTTGAGTTCGAAACCCTTGGTTGCCCAGCAGATCCGTTCGTTGCCCGTCAACAGCGGTTTCAGCCGCGTCAGGGTTTCCCGCAGGCCGTGACTCGGCACCGCGATCAGAATGTCGTTGCAGTTGTGCAGACAGCTTTGCAGATCAGATTCTGCCCGCAGACTCTCGGGGAACGGAACACCGGGAAGATAACGCTCGTTCGATCGCTCCTCGGCAATCCGTTCGAGTTGAGCGGCATCACGACCCCACAGGCAAACCGCCCGGCCACCTCTTGCGAACCGCAATGCAAGCGCCGTTCCCCAGGAGCCGGCGCCAATAACGGCGAGCGGCCTGTCGGTAACACACTGCGGGTCGGCAGTGATCAGTGCGTGCCTCCACCTTCACCATTGCCGGCAACCGCGGCCTGCTGCTCCGCCAGTTGTTGCCGCGACTGTGCATAAAGCGCGTCAAAATTGATCGGCTGCAGGATGAATTCCGGGAATCCGCCCTTGCCTATGACGTTGGAAATAGCTTCACGGGCATACGGAAACAGTATGTTGGGACAAAAACTGCCTAGCAGTGTCGCCATTTCCTCGGCCTGGTATCCAGCCAGGTGAAAAATTCCTGCCTGGTGCAGTTCAACCAGGAACAAGGTCTTTTCTTCGTGTTTGGTGTCAACGGTGATCGTCAGCACAACCTCATGATTATCGTTATCGAGCGCCGTGTGCATGCTGCGCAGGTTCAGGTTGGTCTTGGGCGTCCAGTCACTCTTGGTAAATACGTCCGGCGCGTGTGGCGATTCGAAGGAAAAATCCTTCACATAGACTTTCTGAATCGAGACTTGTTTTGCGGGTACACTTGTTTCTTCGTCAGCCATTACTTTATTCCTGGTTAAATAATTATTTCTCGATGGTCGCGGTGCTACCGTTGAGAAGTTGATCGAGTTCGCCGCTTTGTTCAAGCTCATAGAGCTCATCAAAGCCGCCGATAGGCTTATCATCTATGAAAATCTGCGGTACCGATGTGCGTCCGCTGCGGCGCTGCATCTCCTGTTGCGCTGCCGCGTCAGTCGATACCGGAATATCCTCGTAGTCGAGACCCTTTTTCTTGAGCAGCATTCGTGAGGCGGTGCAATAGCTACAGTGCTCCGACCCGTAAATGACAATTCTTGGTTTCGCGCTCATGCGTGGCTTCCGGGCAGGCAAGTCCCTACGCTCAGGACTTTTTACCGGTTTTCCTGGCTGTCACCAGTGGCATGCTCGCCTGCGTCCAGGCACTGAGCCCGCCTTTCAAACCATAGACGGTTTCAATGCCCGACTTGCGCAGGTTATTGACGGCGCGGGTCGACGTCATACCGCCATCGCACACGGCGAGGATGGTCTTCGACTTCAGCTTATCAAGCTTGTCGCGGTTGGCATCCAGCTCATCGAACGGAATGTTGCGGGCGTTCACGATATGGCCGAGGGCAAACGCCTCCGGACTGCGCAGGTCGATGACCACCGCGTCCGCATTGATCAGCCGGACCGCTTCCTGCGGTTCAATATTGGTCAATCCGAGCGCCTTGCGCCGTAGCTCCGTGAACACCAACAGGAAGAAACTGAAGGTCAGCGCGCTGACCAGCAAGCTGTGGTTTGCTGCAAATTCGAGATATCTGTCCATGTAACGCTTTGTGCGGCCTGGTGGCCTGCCTTGGTGGGGTCCCGGCCGGAAAAGTCCGGCATTATACCAGCGCCGTATGCGCTAAAGCTTCAGGCAGGCAAAAAATCCCGAACTATCGGCCCGCGTTACGAACCGTTCTCCCCGGCGGCCAAACCATCTACACTTCTCCACCATGGTTAATCAGCGACTGCAGCAGCTGTCTGTCCTGCTCTTCCTGGGCGCCGCCGGATCGACAGCCATGGCTCAGGATGACGCCGGCCTTACGCAGATCAAGGAGCGTGAGTTGGAGGCTGTGCGGGAGCAGATCAGCGCACTGAAGCAAAACATGGACCGGCGCGCTGCCGATCGGGACCGCATCACCGGCGAACTGCAGGATGCGGAGATGCTGATATCCGAGAAACGCATTCGCCTGGCCGATCTGGAGCGGCAAAAACGCTTTAGCGAAAAGAAAAAAGCGCAGCTTGAACAGAAACTCCTTGACCGGGAGGCGCAGCTTGCTGAGGAGACACGCTTGCTCGAAGCGCAGCTTCGAGCCGCATACACCAGCGGCAGCCAGGAAAGAATCAAGCTGCTGCTGAACCAGCACGACCCGGCGACACTGGGCCGCCTGCTGACCTACTATCGCTATTTCAGCGATTTTCGTGGACGCAACATCGATACAGTGAATGCGCACATCGTGGAACTGAGTGCGCTTAAGGCACAGGCAGCCAAGGAGGAAAATCGCTTGGCGGGGCTGGCGCGCGCGCGGACTGCAGAACTGGCGGAACTCAATGCGGCGCAGCAACAACGGCAGAGCCTGCTACTGGCACTGCAGAAAAAAATGCAGCAGGAAGGCACTGAGATACAACGCCTTGCGGCGCAGGAGCAGGACCTGGCACGACTGATCGCCGAGCTTAACCGTATCCTGTCTGATTATCCGATCAGCTCTGAGGAACCCTTCAGCGAACTCAAAGGTCGGCTCACCTGGCCGGTTGCTGGCAGCCTGCTGCATGATTTTGGACAACCGCGTGCACGGGGGCTGAAGTGGAACGGTGTGGTACTGGCGGCGCCTCGCGGACGCGAAGTCAGGGCGATCTATCATGGCCGGGTCGTGTTTGCGGACTGGTTGGCCGGTATGGGGCTACTGGTTATCGTTGACCACGGTGAGGGCTTCATGACCCTTTACGGATATAATGAGACAACACTGAAAACAGCCGGCGATTGGGTGGCCCCCGGCGACGTGATCGCGACCGTTGGTGATTCGGGTGGTCAGCAACGGGCAGCGCTGTATTTTGAGATCCGCCAGGGTACCCGGCCGCTGAATCCGCACGGCTGGTTCGGCCGCAGCCCAAAAACGGGCTGACAGTGTAATGTGCTGCTCGCCTTGCAGAATTGCCACTTTCGCTGTGCTATGGTCGATTGCAACATCGCGGCAATACGACGGTCAATAATAATAGCTGTCGCGACGGGGATATTGGGAGCATTGTATGTCGCTGAAAACCAGAGGAATTCTGGTCATTGTTGTTGGCACGATCATGGGTTTGAGCCTGTCGTTGGGCGGCGGTATGGTCACCAGGCACAGCGACTCAGGTAGCCAGAACCTGATGCCTGAACACGCGCAACTGTTCGCCGAAGTCATGCAGCGGGTCAAGCAGGATTATGTAGAGGCGATTGACGACACGGCGCTCCTCGAAAGCGCCATCCGCGGCATGGTGTCGGATCTGGACGTGCACTCTCAATACCTGGACGCAGACGAATATCGCGATATCCGTGTCAGCACCACCGGCAGTTACTCGGGCGTGGGACTCGAGGTCAGCACGGCCGGCGGCGAAATACTGGTGGTGGCGCCTATCGACGGATCGCCGGCGCAGCGTTCCGGCATTCATGCCGGAGACAATATCGTGGCAATCGACGGCACGACCGTTGAAAATGAAGGCCTGCAGGAAACGATCAGGCGCATGCGCGGTAGCGCCGGATCCCGGGTTGCCATTACCGTGTTGCGGGGCGACGAACCAGAAGTGCTGGTGTTCAGCATGCGCCGCGAAAAAATCCGCGTTGCGAGCGTGCGGCACCAGGTGTTTGAGTCGTCAATTGGTTACGTTCGCGTCAGCCAGTTCAGCGAAACCACCGCGAGCGAAGTCAGTCGTGCCGTCGACGACATAATGGATGAGGTCAAAAATAAGACCGGTAAGATGTTGACCGGACTGGTACTCGATCTACGCAACAACCCCGGCGGCATACTGGACGCAGCAGTAGAGGTCTCCGACCTGTTTCTGGATTCCGGGCTGATCGTGACCGCTGATGGCCGCACGCCCGAATCGCGATTTACCAGGAGTGCCCGGCGAGGGGATGTTCTCGACGGTGCATCCATGGTCGTGCTGGTCAACAAGGGGTCCGCATCGGCGTCCGAGATCGTCGCCGGCGCCCTGCAGGATCAGAATCGCGCCCTGGTGGTCGGGACCTCAACGTTTGGCAAAGGGCTGGTACAGACCGTCATGCCCTTGTCGAAGGGTCGTGCCATCAAGCTGACGACATCCCGCTACTACACACCCTCAGGCGACTCTATTCACGAAATCGGCATTGCACCGGATATCGTCGTTGAGGGATCAGACGACTATCACGAGCGGAGCTTAAGCTTGAGCGTTGACAGAGACGGTGACGAGCAACTCACAGAAGCACTCGATCAGCTAAGCAATCAGCGCATTTTGCAATCAAGCGCCCGGTGAATGTTGCTCCGCCGGCTATTCAGAATTCACCAACCTCTCACAGGTTCAACGCTGGCAGCGCTGCTGTCGTTGCTGTGGCTGGGCAATGCAGCGGCCGAACCAGCGCGCATCGCCATCATCATTGACGATCTGGGCTATGAACTGGCGGCCGGCATGCGGGCCATTAATTTACCGGGACCGGTTGCCTGCGCGGTGCTGCCATCGACACCGCGCGGCCGGATACTGGCCGAGCAGGCAAACAGGCAGGGCAAGGAGGTTCTGCTGCATCTGCCGTTGCAGTCGGTATCGTACTCGGGGCCGCCGGAACAGGGTGGTCTTGTGCTGGACATGAGCCGCGATCAGCTGGCCAGGACCTTTGCCACGAGCTTTGCCTCGGTCCCGCATGCCATCGGTGTCAATAACCATCGCGGTAGCCTGCTGACCCGGCACCCTGGGCATATGAGCTGGCTGATGCAGGAAATCCGTGCTCGCGGTGACCTGATTTTCGTTGACAGCTACACAACCCACAAGAGTATCGCCCTGGCGATTGCCAGAGAATCCGGCATTTCGGCCGTCAAAAGAGATGTTTTTCTCGACGTCGAGCGGGAGGCAGAAGCGATCGCGGCGGAGTTCGCACGGCTGAAACGGCTGGCAAAACAGCGCGGCCTGGCAGTTGGCATTGGTCACCCCTATCCGGAGACGCTGGCATTGCTTGAAGAGCAAATACCGAAACTTGCGGCGGAAGGCGTCGAACTCGTCAGCATCAGTAAACTGGTATTCCTGAAGTCGGCTGACGGCATTCAGGTAGCGGCGGCACAGCAGGCAATGCCATGAGTTGGTATGCGGAAAAAGTACTGCCGCACCTGATCAACTGCACCTGTTCCATGAAGCCAACGCGGATGCAGCGTGAGAAAATTGTGCCGCTTGCAAGCGGCGATGTATTGGAAATCGGTGTTGGCACCGGTTTGAATTTTCCGTATTACCATGTGGATAAGGTCAGAAAGATCTGGGCCCTCGAGCCATCGGAAGGCATGCGAAAACTGGCGCGCAGGAATCTTGAGCAATCCCGCCTGGAAGTCGAATTCATTGACCTGCCCGGCGAGGAGATACCGCTTGAGTCAGCCAGTGTGGATACGGTTCTTGTCACTTATACACTGTGTACGATCCCACAAGTCGTACCGGCGCTCGAGGGTATGCGCCGGGTATTGAAACCCGGGGGGCGGCTGTTGTTTTGTGAGCATGGCGCCGCGCCGGATTCGGGCGTCAGAAAATGGCAGGATCGGCTGAATCCGGTTTGGAAGAAAATAGCCGGCGGTTGCAATATGAACCGGGATATGCCGGAAATAATTCGTTCCGCCGGATTCAGAATCGAAACAGATGAGCGCATGTACGTCCCGGGGCCCAGAATCCTGACCTATAACTACTGGGGCAGCGCAGTTCCTGACTGATATTTCATTGCCTGAAGCGCTTTGCTTGAGACCCGTTTCCGAACTTTGTAATAATCGCCACAATGAAAATGAGTAAGAATAAAACCAGCCGGCGCATTTTGCTGAGTGGCCTGATATGGGTAATGCTTGCAATAATTTCGCTGGCCCGGGCCGAAAACAATATTGTCGCTGCGCAGGCAACTACCGAGGTAGCTTGCACGATGCAGTATGACCCGGTCTGCGGTGTCGATGGCAAGACCTATAGTAATGATTGCGTTGCCGGAGCAGCCGGCGTCGAAATCGAGAGTGCCGGAGACTGCCCGGAGCTACCGCCGCTGGATTGTAGCGATGATATCGATTCAGTTTGTGGCGAAGACGGCAACACGTATAACAATGAGTGCCTGGCCAATGCGGCGGGTGTCGAGATGGCTTTTTACGGTGTCTGTCCCGATGCGGACGCGTGCACGGATGAATTTGCACCGGTATGTGGCGCTGACGGGATCACTTACAGCAACGCCTGTTTTGCGACGGCCGCCAACGTCGAGATCGAAAAAACCGGTCTATGCCAGGCGGACGCGGAAAGTTGCCCGGACGATTTCGAGCCGGTTTGCGGCGTCGATAACAACACCTACAGCAACGTGTGTTATGCGAATGCCGCGGGCGTGGAGATCAAGTCACTCGGTGCCTGTGCGGACGATGGCTGTCCCAACGTTTACGAGCCGGTCTGTGGCGTTAATGCACAAACCTATCGCAATCGTTGCGAGGCAGAACTTGACCGTATCCCGGTACAGCGTCGCGGTGCCTGCAATGTTGGTTCGTGCCCGGATATCATGGTGCCGGTCTGCGGCAACGGCGTCACGTACAATAATGCCTGCCAGGCGGAAGCAGCGGGCGTTGCTACGATGACGGAAGGCGCCTGCGACCTGCGCGCCTGCCCCCGCATATTCGTACCCGTCTGTGGTACGGATGAAAAAACCTACGGCAATGCCTGTTTGGCGGAAAGGGCAGGTATTCGCATTGAACATGCCGGCCTTTGCGAGGGGCAGGGCAGAAACTGTCCGCGTACCTACCAGCCGGTCTGTGGCATCGATGGCAATACTTACGAAAACGAATGTCAGCTGAAGAACGCCGGCCAGACCATGGCCTATGCCGGCGCCTGTATCGGCCAGTAAGCTGCTAGTCGATACCACCCATCAACTTCTTGAGTGGCCTGGTGAAGATCAGCAGGATGATGCCGGTGCCGCCGGTGGTGAGCACGATGGACATGTACTCGGCGGGAAACGACTGCAGATTGTTGGGGTCAAATTCACCGGCGAGCTGCCCGGCGATCAGGTTACCGAGAGAAGTCGCGAGGAACCACAGCCCCATCATCTGTCCGAGAAAGCGGCGTGGTGCGAGCTTGGTGGTTACGGAAAGGCCAACCGGCGACAGCGCCAGTTCGCCGATTGTGTGGAACAGGTAGGTGAACAGCAGCCAGGATGGCGCCGCCAGTTGGCCGCTGGCGACGACCATCGATGCGCCAACCATGGTCAGGAAACCCAGCGCAAGCAACAACAAACCGAAACCGAATTTGGCGGGAGTCGCTGGATTCAGGTTGCGCTTCGCCAGTGCGAGCCACATCCAGGAGAAGACCGGCGCCAGGATGATGATGAACATCGAGTTCAGCGACTGGAACCAGGTCGAGAACAAAGTGATAGAACCGAACTGAAGCTGCGTGTAACGATCCGCAAAAATATTGAGCGAACTGCCGGCTTGCTCGAAGCCCGACCAGAACATCGCGGCACCGATAAACAACACGATGAGGACGATGACGCGTTTTGTTTCAACCGAATCAAGCTTGCCCAGGGTCAAAACATAGGTGAAATAAAGTACGCCCATGGCAACGATTACGTAAGTGGTCTGGCGGGAGATTGCGATCGGGTTGAAGGTCAGCGCGCCGCTGATCCCCAACGCCGCAACTGCGGCAATAATCGCCAGCGCGATCCCTACCGCGACCCAGCCTTTTCTGCGGCTCGCAGCATCCTGTTCTGCATTGCCGGATGAAACCGGGTGTAAGCCGGCGCCACCCAGATTTTCACGCGTGAGCCAAAACTGGACGACGCCGAACAACATGCCAACGCCGGCGGCGGCAAAGCCGTAATGCCAGCCGAAGGCAGGGCTCTGTCCCAGCGTGCCGCAGATCAGCGGACCCAGGAAGGCGCCCAGGTTGATGCCCATGTAAAATATGGTGAAGCCGCCATCACGGCGCGCATCACCGGGGCGATACAACTCGCCGACGATGGAGCTGACGTTCGGCTTGAGCAGTCCGGTGCCGAGAATGACCAGCAGCAGGCCGATGAAAAAAGCGTGCACGGACGGCACCGCCAGCACGAAGTGGCCGGACATGATAATGATGCCGCCGAAAAATACTGCGCGTTGCGCACCGAGCAGTCGGTCCGCTATCCAGCCACCCGGCAGCGCTGCAAGGTACACACCTGCGGTATAAATACCATAAATAGCGTACGCGCTGGCGTCATCGAGCGCCATGCCGCCGCCCAGCAATTGATCGGTCATGAACAAGACCAGCAATGCCCGCATGCCGTAGTAGCTCAGCCGCTCCCACATCTCTGTGAAAAACAGGTTCACGAGACCACGTGGATGACCCAAAATCTGCGGGCCGACCGCAACGTCGGCGGTCGTTATTGCTTCAGCCATAAATGATTCTCTCCGCTTGTGGGCGACGAAAACGCCCTGCCAGGTTGGCAGTGTGGATCAGTCAGGTGAATTCGCCCCAGGAGGCTGCGTTTGTTAGCGAGGCAAGCCATTAAACACGATTACTTGAGCAGTGCAACCGCGGAAACCTATTCCGCGGCTTGTGGCTCCTGCTCTGAATCTTCGGTTCGAAGCGAAAATATCTTCGACATTGCTATGCCGAGTTCATATAGCAGGTAAACGGGCACCGCCAGTAATGTCTGGCTGATTATGTCCGGCGGGGTCAGGAACATGCCGACCACGAACGCCAGCAGGAACACATACGGCCTTGCCGTGCCAAGTTTCTCCGGTGTGGTGAGGCCTGTCCATACGACCAGGACGGTGGCGATCGGGACTTCGAACGCGATGCCGAATGCCAGCACAATGGTCGTGATGAAGTCGAGATACAGAGATATATCCGTCATCACTTCGACTCCTTCCGGAGCCACCGAAGTGAAAAAGTTGAACATCAACGGAAATACAACGAAGTAGGCGAAAGCGACGCCGAGGTAAAACAGGACGATGCTCGACGCCAGCAACGGCATCGCGAAACGTTTCTCCTTTTTGTACAGGCCCGGTGCGACGAAGGCCCACACCTGGTAAAGCACGACTGGCATCGCAATCAACAGCGCAACAAAAAAAGTGAGCTTGAAGGGCGTCAACAGCGGGGATGCAACCGCGGTGGCGATCATCGCTTTGCCGGGTAGCACTTCACGTAGAGGCTCGGACACCAGCGCAAATATCCTGCGGGAAAACGGCAACAGCATTACGAATACCACGAGAACCACCGCAGCAACCCTTACCAGCCGGGTGCGTAGCTCGACCAGATGTGAGATCAGGGTTCCTTCCTGAAGATCTTCGGTATCAACTGCAGCGCTGTCGTTATTGGCGTCGGTCACGGAAGCTTCTGTTCGCGCTCGGGCGTGGCATTGTCGACAACATCGGCGTCAGTCTCTTCCTCGGTAATGGCGTCATCGTCATCGACGCCGGCGCCGACACCGTCCGGGTCATGTGCGGGTGAATAAGTGTCGTCCACTTCGTTTGCCGGCTTGACGTAAGTCGGTGTATGTACCGACGGTTTCGGGTTGATGCTCAATTCTTTTTCGAGATTGAGTTCATCCTCGAGCTGCCGCTTCATGACCCGGGTCATGCGGCGCGCCTGGCCAAGCCAGCCGCCAAGCTGATTGGCCACGCGCGGCAGCCGTTCCGGGCCCAGCACAATGAGCCCAATGAGAAAAAGAATTATCAGCTCGGAAAAGCCGATGCCGGACATCTGACTGGACTATCCGTGATTTTCTTTGCTGGGCTCGTCCACCGGCGTGTTGTCAAAATCCGCGTCCTGGGATTTATCGCCGATCTGCTCAGCGGGCTCCTTTTCGGCGTCACTGACGGCTGAGCGAAAACCCTTTACCGCACTGCCAAGGTCCGAGCCGAGCGTCCGCAGGCGTTTTGTGCCGAAAATTGCGAGCACAATAACAAGAACGATCAGCAGTTGAACCGGACCGATGTTCGATAACATCTTGCAAACTCCTGGGGCAATGCCCCTTTTCCATACCTGTAAACCCGCGCGCAGCGCCAGCACTGGGGCGGGGGGCGAATTATGTTCATGATACGCCTGCCGGCGCAACAAAACCGTACTGGAGTCACGCTTACGATTCCAGCCAGAAGGTCACCGGGCCGTCATTGATCAGGGCAACCTGCATATCGGCGCCGAACTCGCCACTAGCTGTTTGTGGCAGCGCTTCGCGGCAAAACTCCAGTAACAACGCGAAATATTTGCGGCCCTTTTGCGCCGGGGCGGCGCGGGTAAAGCTGGCGCGCGTGCCTTTTTTGGTATCCGCCGCCAGCGTAAATTGTGGCACCAGCAGCAGCTCGTAGTCCAGTTCCAGCAAACTCCGGTTCATGCGGTGCCCGGCATCCGGAAACACCCGATAGCCGAGCAAACGCTCAGCCAGGCGGCGCGCTTTCTGCGGCGTGTCGTCAGGCTGCACCGCGACCAGTACCAAAAGCCCCGGCCCAATACTGGCAATGACCTTGCCACTCACCGTGACACTGGCCTCGGAAACCCTTTGCAACAAACCGATCATGACAAGGAAGCACGGCCCTTCTATCGCCAATTTATGCATCCATCATGCAATAACTTGAGCTTCGCCGGCCAGCGCTTCATGGCAATCTGCCATGGACCGGGGCCGCGCGCCGTTAAACGGCGCGCGGCAAGCCATGGACGGCATCGGGCGGGTACTGCTGCGACCGGTACGAAGGAGACAGCAGCCCCGGCCCACGGGTCGGGGCTGTTTCGCGACAAAGACAGGAGACAATTCCACAAAACAGGGGTAATGTCCAAATATGTTTAATAATATTCCCACCTTTTATAAAAGACATACAAAGTGGTAAATATTGTCACCATTTGCGCCGCAATATATCGATAGGTGGAATTAACAGCCTTATCCAGGCCGGTTTCCAGAGCGCCGTTCGCCCACTACACTGTGCTCTTCAGCGGCACCAGCCGCAACAACGGCAAAGGGCTTTCGATGAAGAGAAGGGTGTTTGTGGGCGGCCTGGCATTGGCGGCCGGTGTCAGCGCCTGCGCCAGGCAGGAGACCGACTGCGGTCCGGCGACGGGCCGGTCAAAGCAGGTCTTTGAATGGAACATGGTGACCTCCTGGCCGGAAAAACTGCGCGGCCTGGGTACCGGCGTGCAGCGCCTCGCCGAGCGCATCGACAAGGTATCGGGCGGACGGCTGAAAATTACCGTATATCCCGCCGGCCAACTGGTATCGGCGCTCGAGGTATTCGACAGCGTTAGCCGCGGCGTGGTGCAGATGGGCCACGATCCGTCTTACTACCATCGCGGCAAGGTGCCGGCGGCGCAGTACTTCACCGCCATCCCCTTCGGCCAGAATGCCAACGAGATCAACGCCTGGGTCTACCATGGCGGTGGGCTTGCGCTGTGGCGCGAGTTGTACGAGCCGTTCAACCTGGTGCCGATTCCTGCCGGTAATACCGGCGTGCAGATGGCGGGCTGGTTCAACAAGGAAATCAATTCCGCCGATGATCTAAAAGGCCTGAAAATGCGTATTCCGGGGCTGGGCGGAGAGGTGATGCAGCGTGCCGGCGTGGTGCAGGTTACCGTTCCCGCCCTGGAAATCTTCACCGCATTGCAGACCGGGGTCGTGGATGCGGCCGAATGGGTAGGCCCCTATAACGATGTTGCGCTTGGCCTGCACCAGGCAGCGAAGTATTACTACTATCCCGGCTGGCATGAACCAGGCCCGATGCTTCAATGCACGGTCAACAAGGACGCATGGGACAGCCTGCCGGAGGATTTACAGGAAATCGTTGCAACGTGCTGCCAGGCCACCAACATGGACATGCAGGCCGAATACAACTACGGCAATGCAGTGGCGCTTCACCAGCTGAAAAACGATCCGAAGGTCGAGATCCGGCCATTACCGCACGATGTCCTGGCCTTACTACACCGGCTGAGCCGGCAAGTGCTAGAAGAGCTGGTTGCCCGGGACGAATGGGCCGCGCGTATCCACAAATCGTTTGCCCCCTTTCAGGAAAAATCGGTGGCCAACCAGATGATCAGCGAACAGGCATACCTGAATGCCAGAACCGCAAACTAAATGGGGACAGTCCCCTTTTTGTCTATTCGTCTACCGGTTCGCAGACCCGCTTGCCACCGAGCCGGAAACCGGTATTTTTTTCACGGTAGCAACGCATTTTCGGCTTTTTGGTCGCGGTGTCGGCCGTCGCGGTGTCGGCCGTCGCGGTGTCGGCCGTCGCGGTGTCGGCCGTCGCGGTGTCGCCGCTCGCGTCAGTCGAATTAGTCGCGCAAGCGGACAGCCCGGCGGCCAGCACCAGGATCAGGAAGGTTCTTCGCACCGTTAATCCCCCGAACGATTATAGGTTTAGGGACTTTGACCGGCACATTACGTGAAGTTCCATACCACCTGGGCATCAAACCCCGGGAATGAGCAGGTGTCACTGGCCATACACGCGCCCCGGCAGCCAGGTTGCCAGCTCCGGGAAGAAGGAAAGCAACAGCAATGCCAGGAGTTGAATGGCGACAAAAGGAATGACGCCACGATAAATTTGTGCCGTAGTCACGCTGGCCGGCGCTACCCCGCGCAGATAAAAAAGTGCAAATCCGAAAGGTGGTGTCAGGAACGAGGTTTGCAGGTTGATGGCAATCATGATGCCCAGCCAGACAGGGTCGAGTCCCATGACAAGCAACACCGGCGCAACCACCGGTACGACAACAAAAGTGATCTCGATGAAGTCCAGCACGAAGCCCAGCAGGAACATAAGCAGCATCACCAGCAACATCGCGGCAATGACCCCGCCAGGCAGTGACTCCAGCAACGACCGAACCGCCTCGTCGCCACCGTAACCACGGAACACCAGGGAAAAAATGGAGGCGCCGATCAGGATCAGAAACACCATGCTGCTGACCCGCAAGGTGCGCTGCATGATCTCCTTGATGCGCAGAACGGACAAAGCCTTGCGTTGCAGTGCGATCAGCAACGCGCCGGATGCACCGACGCCCGCGGCTTCGGTCGGGGTTGCATAGCCCCCGAGTATCGAGCCCAGCACGGCGAAAATCAGCACAAGCGGTGGCAATAGCGCACGCAGAATCGCAGCAAGTGACACCGATTCGCCATCTTTTGCAGTGTACGGAGGCATAACAGACGGCCGCAAGATGGCGGTTCCGGCCAGGTAAAGCACATACAGCAAAACCAGCAACAAGCCCGGTATGAGCGCGCCGGCGAACAGATCACCAACCGAAACGGTAGCGGGAGCGAGCATTCCCTGATCGAGCTGAGCTTCCTGATACGAGGTCGACATGACATCGCCGAGCATGACGAGAATGATCGACGGCGGAATGATCTGCCCGAGCGTTCCTGACGCGCAGATCGTGCCGGCCGAAATTTCCGGCGTATATCCGCGTTTCAGCATGGTCGGCAATGACAGCAACCCCATCGTCACCACGGTGGCGCCAACGATGCCGGTGCTGGCCGCCAGCAGCATGCCGACAAGCGTTACCGAGATTCCCAGGCCACCCCGCAGCGAGCCAAACAGGGAACTCAGGGTTTCCAGCAATTCCTCGGCAATCCTGGAGCGCTCCAGTGTTATGCCCATGAATACGAACAGCGGTACGGCAACCAGCAACTCGTTGTTCATGATGCCGAAGATGCGGCTGGGCAGGGCGCCAAGAAACCCTGACGGGAAGCCGCCGCCGAGTACGCCGAAATAAGCGAATACCAGGGCGGTGCCGCCAAGCGAAAAAGCGACCGGAAACCCGGCCAGCAGCACCACCACGACCGCCAGGAACAGAGCTAATGCAACCCATTCCATGACCGGGTACTAATTGGTCCGGATCGTGTGCAGTGACTGCAGCAGCAGCGACAAGCCCTGCAATGACACAGTGAGTGGCATCAGAAACAGGAACGATTTCAGCAAAGGTATTGCGGGATACGGTAATCCACCGGCATCCCGGGAAATCTCGCCGATGGACCACGATATGCTGACGTAAGCATACGACTGATAAAAAAGAGTGATGCACAATGGAAAGACAAACAACAACACGCCAAACAGATTGACCCAGGCACGGCGGTTTTCGCTCGTCCCGCGATAGAAGATATCGACCCGTACATGTTCGTCTGCCTGGAGTGTATATGCAGCACCAAGCATAAAAACCGCAGCGTGCATCCAGGAAAGGGACTGCTGCATCCAGATGAACCCGGTACCGAAGACGTAGCGCATTACGACGATGGCAAAGGTGATGATGACCATCAGCAACGTCAGCCAGGCCGTGGCACGGCCGACGTTGATGCTGAACGCATCAATGATGCCGCTTGTCCCACCGTCGCTCATGAACGATTTTGGTCAATGGCGGCTTTCTCGAGACGTCGCAGGAATATCTTCATTTCCTTGGCTGCCTGGTGGTCACCGTTGGCCTCGGCGACCACAATACCCCTGGAATACACGAATCTTGCGTCATCAGAGCGACCCAGGTTGAGCAGCGCTCGTCCGAGCAGTTTCCATGCAGCGGAGTAGTTGGTGTCCAGATCAACCGCAGCCTGCAAGTGTTCGGCGGCGGCATCGAACTGCTGCTGGCTGAGATACTCTGTGCCCAGGGAAAAACGCAGCAGTGCGTTGTCCTGTCCAGCTCGCAATATCGCAAGCAGTGCATCGATTCTGTCCGACATCAGTACTCCAGCAATATCATCTTGACGGCGTATTAGTGCCGCCAGAACGTCGGGGTCACGAGAACCAGCAGCGTAAAAATCTCGAGACGACCGAGCAGCATGCCGAATATCGCAATCCATTTCGCAGTGTCGTTCAAAGTCATGAAGCCAGCGGCGACGTCGCCGAGCCCCGGTCCAAGATTATTCAATGTCGCTGCCACGGCAGAGAATGCGGTTACCTGATCGATGCCCGTAGCCATCATCAGGAGCAACATCGCGACGAACACAACCACGTAGACGGAGAAGAATCCCCAGACAGCATCGACGACGCGAAACGGCACAGCCGAATTACCGAGTTTGACCGGTATTTCGGCGTTGGGGTGAACGAGTCGGGCGATCTCGCGTATGCCCTGTTTGTAGATCAACAACCAACGAATGACTTTTATGCCACCAGCCGTGGATCCGGCGGATCCGCCGATAAAGCTGGCAAAGATCAGCAACACCGGCAGTGCGCCGGGCCAGGCAGCGTAGTTTGCGGTGGTAAAACCGGTGGTGGTACCGATCGAAACGGCCTGGAAGAGTCCGTTGATCAAACTCTGGCCTGCGTCATCATAGTGATCAAACCAAAACAACGAAAAAATGACGATGGCGGACAATATCAGCAACACAAACACGTAGGCGCGAAACTCGGGATCCCGGGAATAATGTTTGATGGAGACGTAACGCCAGGCAAAGAAATGCAAGGAAAAATTTATGCCTGCGGCAAACATGAAGAAAATGGCGATCAGGTCGATAACGGAGCTGTTGAAGTACCCGATGCTGAGGTCGTGAGTCGAAAAACCGCCGATGGCCACCGTCGAGAAGGCATGACAGATGGCATCGAATACATTCATTCCCGACAACCAATAGCTCGCTGCACACAGGATAGTAAACGCAAGATACACGTACCAAAGCGCTTTGGCTGTCTCCGTGATTCGCGGCGTAAGCTTGGTATCTTTCACCGGCCCGGGCGTTTCCGCACGGTACAGTTGCATACCGCCGACGCCCAACATCGGGAGTACGGCCACGGCCAGAACGATGATTCCCATACCGCCGAGCCATTGAAGTTGCTGCCGGTAATAAAGAATCGACTTCGGCAGTGAATCCAGGCCTGTCAAAACCGTGGCGCCGGTCGTCGTCAGCCCGGATATGGATTCGAATATCGCATCGGTCAGGGACATGACCGGCACATCTGCGAGATAGAGAGGCACGGCGCCGAAGGTGCCCAGAACGGTCCAGAACGATGCGACTACCAGGAAGCCATCGCGCAATCGCAGGTCCTTGCGGGAGCGAGAGACCGGCAGCCAGATAGCCACGCCCGCGGCAAGCGTAAGGCCGAAACTCAGAACGAACGGCAACCACGAGCCGTCGTTGAAGATCAGGCTGACCAGCACCGGCGGCAACATGGTCAGGCTGAACATCATCAACAGCAGCCCGAGTATTCGTTGCACCACCGTCCAGTTCATGATGCGGTCCCGGTGAGTCCTATACGAAAGAAACGCCAACCTGGAACAAGTGTTCCAGTTTTTCGATCTGGCGCCGATCGGTCATAAACAGGATGACGTGGTCGTCTGTGTCGATCACCGTATCGTGGTGTGCGATGATGACCTGCTCGCCACGTACCAGCGCGACGATGTTGGTACCGCGCGGCAGGTTCAATTTCTCTATACTGCGACCGACAACTCGCGAATCCTCTGCGGTGCCATGGGCGACCGCTTCAATAGCCTCTGCCGCACCGCGGCGCAGCGAGTGCACCTTGACGACGTCACCACGGCGCACGTGTGCCAGCAACGAGCCAATCGTGACCTGCTGTGGGGAAATAGCAATATCGATCGATCCGGACTCGACCAGTTCGGCATACGATGGCCGGTTGATCAGGGCCATCACTTTATGCGCACCGAGGCGCTTGGCCAGCATTGCCGACAGGATATTTGCTTCTTCGGCGTTTGTCAGGGCGCAGAAAACGTCGACGTTGTCGATATTCTCTTCCAGCAACATTTCTTCGTCAGCAGCATCACCGACCAGCACGATAGCCTTGTTCAGCCGTTCGGAAATAGCGCGCGCACGTTTCTGATCCCGCTCGATGATCTTGACCTGGTTGGTAGGCTCCAGTGCCAGCGCGAGGCGTAAGCCGATGTTGCCACCGCCGGCGATGACAACCCGCCGCACCGGGTCCTCGAGCTTGCGCATCTCACTCATGAAAACGCGGATATCCTGACGGGCGGCAATGAAAAATACTTCGTCGCCTTCTTCAATGACGGTTTCGCCGTCGGGCTGCATCGATTTACCGTTTCGATAGATCGCGGCTATCCTGCCCTCGGTATTCGGTATATGCTGTTTCAGTGTGGCGATCTTCTGGCCGACCAACAGGCCATCGCGGTCAGCACGCGCACCGACCAATCGCACCCGACCGTTCGCGAACTCAAGTACCTGCAACGCGCCCGGGTATAAAATTAGTTGCTCGATATACTCGCAGACCAATTGCTCGGGACTGATTCTGACGTCGACGGGAATCGCTTCCTGAGTGAAGAGTTTTTTGGCGCTCATGTATTCCGCAGCACGAATACGGGCGATCTTGGTGGGTGTGTGAAAAAGCGTATAGCCTATCTGGCAGGCAACCATATTCGTTTCATCGGTGTCTGTCAGGGCCACGATGATGTCGGCATCGGCGGCGCCCGCTCGCTCCAGGACTTCGGGATGAGCGGCGTGGCCGACGATCGTGCGGATGTCAAGCCGATCCTGCAATTCTCGTAAAACGTCGGCGCGCCTGTCGACCACGGTAACTTCGTTGGCCTCTTCGCGTGACAGATGATATGCCGCGGAAGAGCCGACCTGGCCGGCGCCGAGGATTAGTATTTTCATTATTCAGTACGGCTCTAAATTCGCACGCTATTTTACATCAGTTCAAGGTTGGCGTAGCTAAGTACCAGCCATTTTGTGCCAGCGGTCTCGAAATTAACCTCAACCCGGGCGTGTGCCCCCTGACCCTCGCAATTGAGAATGACGCCATCACCGAACTTGCCGTGGCGTACATGCTGACCGAGTCGAACGCCCAGGCCAGCTTGCGGGCTGAGGCCACCCGCTGTATGGCCCCGGGGTCGCGATACAGATCGCACAGGCCGGTTAACCTGTACCCGTGGCCGAATTTCCTCGATATGTTCCTCGGGTATCTCGGAGATGAACCTGGAGGCCTGGGAGAAACTGTCCGTACCGTGCAGCCGGCGTTGTTCCGCATGCGTTATATACAGGGTCTGCTTGGCGCGGGTAATGCCGACGTAACAAAGCCGGCGCTCTTCTTCGAGGCCATTGGGGTCGGCAATCGATCGCTGGTGCGGAAAAAGGCCATCTTCCATGCCAGCCAGGAATACCAGCGGGAATTCCAGCCCTTTTGCGGAATGCATGGTCATCAACTGCACACAGTCCTCCCAGGCATCCGCCTGTCCTTCGCCGGCCTCGAGCGCCGCATGCGACAGGAAAGCGTCGAGCGGCGACATATCGTCGGCCGGATCCGGCGCATAGCTCCTTGCCGCACTGACCAACTCCTCGAGGTTCTCGATACGCGTCTCACCCCGCTCGCCCTTTTCCTTGCGGAAGAACTCTATCAGGCCGCTCAGGTGAACGACGTGATCAACCTGCTGCTGCAAATCGAGACCACTCGTATCGCGCGCCGCGCGCTCGATCAGGTTCATGAACGCGAGTACGGCGGTAGCGGCCCGCCCTGCCAGTTCATCGCTGGCAACCGCGCCGGCAGCCCGCCACATCGAGCAGCTGTTGGCGCGCGCATAGGCACGCATCGCCTCGACGGTGCGGGCGCCGATACCGCGAGTCGGCCGATTTACAACGCGTTCGAATGAGCTGTCGTCATCCCGATTGGAAATCAGGCGCAGGTAGGCAAGCGCATCCTTGATTTCCGCACGCTCGAAGAATCGAAGACCACCGTAAACGCGATACGGCAAGCCCGTGTTAATCAGCGCTTCTTCGAGTACCCGCGACTGCGCATTGGAGCGGTATAGTACGGCGGCGTCAGCACGCGGATGGCCCTGGTCGCTCCAGTCACGCAGCCGGCCGACGATGAAATCGGCCTCGTCGCGTTCGTTGTAGGCCGAGTAAACGCGAATCGGCTCACCGGTAGCACCCTCGGTCCACAGGTTCTTGCCCATCCTCGAACCATTGTTGGCGATAACGGCGTTAGCAGCGTTCAGAATGGTCGCGGTTGATCGATAATTTTGCTCGAGCTTTACCACGGTTGCGTTCGGGAAGTCCTTCTGGAAGCGGTAGATGTGCTCGACGCGTGCACCACGCCAGCGGTAGATGGACTGGTCATCATCGCCGACCACAAACGGTACGCCGTCTTTGCCTGCCAGCAACCTGAGCCACGCGTACTGGATGGCATTGGTGTCCTGAAACTCATCGACCAACAGGTGTTGGAAACGCCGCTGGTAGTGCGCGAGCAGATCCGGGTTGTCGCGCCACAGTTCGTGAGCGCGCAGCAAAAGCTCCGCGAAATCGACCAGACCGCCGCGGTCGCAGACCTCCTGGTAGGCTTTGTACAAAGCGATGAATTGTCGCCGATTCGGATCACCCTCGTCGTCCAGGTGGTCCGGGCGCAGGCCCTCGTCTTTTTGTGCATTGATAAAATACTGAATTTCCCGCGGCACCCAGCGGCTGTCGTCCAGCTCGAGATTCTTGAGCAGCCGCTTGATCAGCCGCGACTGATCGTCGGCATCGATGATTTGAAAGTTCCGCGGTAAACCGGCCTCTTGCCAATGGCGCCGCAGGAACCGGTGCGCGAGGCCATGAAAAGTGCCGATCCACAAATGATTCACGGGTATCTGCAGCAGCGATTCGATGCGCCCGCGCATCTCGGCCGCTGCCTTATTGGTAAAAGTGACTGCCAGCAGACCCTGCGGCGACACGCCATCGACATCGATCAGCCACGCCGCACGATGAGTCAGTACCCGGGTCTTGCCGCTGCCCGCGCCCGCGATGACCAGCAGCGGTTCGGGCGCCGCCGTAACCGCTTGCCGCTGGGCCTCATTAAGGTTCTCGAGTATCGGGGTCACGTCCATGGGTGGCGCATCTTAGCAGACTTCAATCGTCTGCCGCGGCCGACAAATGGGGACAGTCCCCGACTTGCTCAGAAGCGAAACACGATGCCGACCATAGTCTCGAGTTGCCACAGCACAGTGCCGTCGATACGTATGGCGCAAATATTCTGGTCTGGCCCGGTTGCGCAAAAAAGATCGGTTTTGGAGTCCGTTAATATGCCATAGCCG
>Ga0255058_10000248_pt1 | contig 32017 bp, 30 predicted proteins | sample Cases_109_9_MG_FD_188637 | JGI IMG/M metagenome (GOLD analysis project Ga0255058, IMG submission 188637) | Seawater microbial communities from Amundsen Gulf, Northwest Territories, Canada - Cases_109_9 | ecosystem: Environmental > Aquatic > Marine > Gulf | place: Canada: Northwest Territories... | reverse complement strand
CAGTTCCCAAAATAGAGTGCCCGGATAAAAAGAAGCCCCGATTATACGGGGCTTCTTCAAATTCGCAGTGAACGGCAAAGCTATGCGGCCAGGCCCTTCACCATCATGTTCAAGCGGCTCTTGTGACGCGCCGCCTTGTTCTTGTTCACGATACCTTTGTTAATCATGCTATCGATGACCGGTACAGCGGCTTTGTAAGCTGCTGCTGCCGCTTCCTTGTCACCCTTTTCGACGGCGCTAATGACCAACTTGATATGCGTGCGCATCTTCGAGCGCAGGCCCATCTTGTGCAGCCTGGTTTTTTCTGCCTGCCGGGCACGCTTTTGGGCTGATTTGATATTTGCCACTTGTGAATTCCGTAATGCTTGCGGTTCTGCCGGATCACTCGTGTCAATCCGGCTGCAAAGAGCCGCGTATTATTCTTGTCCGGTCGTGGATTGTCAATGACCTTCTCCGAGGCCCGCGCCGCAGCGGTCACATTGTCTCTAGACGACTGATTCCTTGATGCATTCCACGCTAAACTAGGCGCCTGGCGGCAATCGAACCGACTGCTTTATGAGTCCCCATCAGAACCACAGTCCGCAGGAATCAAGATCTGCAGACGGCCCGGACAGGCGCCTGTCCGGCCTGCACCTGTTGCAGTCGATCTCGGTCGTCAGCTTCATGACGCTGGTCTCACGGGTGCTGGGACTCGTGCGCGACCTCGTCTTTGCCCGTTATTTCGGCGCGTCACTGGTGATGGATGCATTCATTATTGCCAACCGCATTCCGAACATGCTGCGCCGATTTTTCGCGGAAGGAGCTTTCTCACAGGGCTTCGTACCGGTGATGGCGCGGTATCGGGAGACTTCAGATCACGAGGACGCGCGGAAACTGGTGGATGCGGTTGCCGGTACACTGGGACTGATCCTGTTCGTCGTGACCCTGGCCGGTGTCGTTGCGGCGCCAATACTGGTGGCCATCGTTGCGCCAGGATTCATCGGTGACGATGGCCGTTTCGATCTGGCAACCGCAATGTTGCGATTCACGTTTCCGTACCTGTTTTTTGTGTCCCTGACCGCTTTTGCTGGCGGTGTTCTGAATACCTACGGCAAATTTGCGGCGCCTGCCTTCACACCCGTCATCCTCAATATCGCATTGATAGCCAGCGCCTTGTGGTTGTCACCGCACATGGAAGAGCCGGCGATGGCCCTCGCTTATGGCGTATTTCTTGCCGGATTGATGCAATTGCTCTTTCAGATCCCGTTCCTGGCGAAGATCCATGCGATACCGCGGCCGAAGTGGCGACCGGGGCATCAAGGAGTCCGGCGCGTCGGCAAACTCATGCTGCCGGCGATATTCGGCTCGTCGGTCGCACAGATCAATGTACTTGTGGGAGGCGTAATCGCTTCATTGCTTGGTGTCGGCAAGATCAGCTTGCTGTATTACTCGGACCGGCTGATGGAGTTTCCGCTGGGTCTTTTCGGCATTGCACTGGCAACGGTGACCTTGCCCACCCTGTCACGCCAGCACGCGAATGCATCGACAACCGAGTTTTCAAGTACCGTCGACTGGTCGATGAAACTCGTTTTTCTGATCGCGACCCCGGCAGCGCTAGGCCTGATGATTCTGGCTGAGCCGCTGGTCGCCACCATTTTCTATGGTGGGCAGTTCTCCGCGTTTGATGTGGAGATGACGGCGCTGAGCCTGCAGGCTTTCGCGGCCGGCCTGATCGGCTTCTCTTTCGTGAAGATTCTGGCGCCGGCGTTTTTCGCGCGTGAAGACACCAGGACACCGGTCAAAGTCGGCCTGGTCGCTTTGTTCGTTAATTTTGCGTTAAGCGTCATACTGGCCTGGTGGTTGACGAAAATCGGTTTTGCGGGCACGCATGCGGGATTGGCGCTGGCGACGTCGGTCGCTGCATTGATCAATGCCTGGTTGCTGTATGTACGGCTGCGCCGGGATGGTGTCGTCAGTCATTCCTCCGGCTGGCCCGGGCTCCTGCTGCGCCTGCTGCTGGCGAACGTCGTGATGGCAATCTGCCTGATCTATTTCGAGCGCCCGCTGTCGTGGTGGCTTGAAAGCAGCGTTCTTGACCGCTCGCTTCGCTTATTGGTGACCGTGGTCGCCGGTATCGCCGCTTATTTTGCGGCTTTACTCATACTGGGGCTTCGCCCCGGTGCATTACGGTTACGTTCGGAATAAGCTGCTCTTATGCACCTGGCACGTACAACCCGGAACTTTCCGTTTGACCTGGTGGCCGCTGGCAGCGTCGCGACGATCGGTGCGTATGATGGCCTGCACCTCGGGCACCAGCAGTTATTGCAGCGAGTGCTTGAGGCGTCCCGCGGCAGTGGCTTGCCGGCGGTCGTGATGAGTTTCGAGCCGATGCCGCAAGAGTACTTTCTCGCGGCAAGCCCACCGGCCCGCCTCATGCGCTTCAGGGAAAAATTTGAAGCGCTGGCAGAATTCGGAATCGATATTTTCTTTTGCCCGAGATTCGACAACGCGATAAAGAGCATTGCCGCCGACACGTTTATCCGGCAGATTCTGGTGCAGACGCTGAATATTCGGCGACTGGTCGTTGGGGATGATTTCCGCTTCGCCGCCGGGCGCCAGGGCAAGCTGCAGCACCTGCGCCGGGCGGGCAGGGTGCTGGAATTCGACATTGAGCAGGTGCCGAGCGTGGTGACCGTCGGTGAGCGCGTGAGTAGCACAGCGATTCGTGCCGCACTCGCGAGCGGAGATATGGATCATGCCACTCGGTTACTGGGTCGCCCGTACCGCATGTCGGGAAAGGTAATCAGGGGTGAACGACTTGGTCGTACGCTCGGCTTTCCGACCGCCAATGTCAAACTGATGCGACGCCAGAGTGCCGTCATGGGCATCTTTGCGGTGCGGGTGAGCGGCCTGGGAGGCACGGTGTATGATGCGGTCGCAAGCGTAGGCACGCGGCCGACATTTGACGGCACCAGGCCTCTCTTGGAAGTGCACCTGTTCGATTTTGACGAAGACATCTATGGTGCATACATTCACGTTAATTTTGTCGCACGGCTGAGAAGTGAAGAGAAATTCGACGATATCGATGAGTTGGTGGAGCAAATGCACCGGGATTCGGCGCAGGCAAGAGAAGTTCTCGCGGCGTGATCGGGGACAGACCCTGTACGGGGTAGTCCCTTCAGACACAAAGGACAGACATTGAACGAAGACGCTGGATATTCAGACGGACGACGGTCGTTCGCACTGTGGATGACAGTTTCCTTGTTGGTCGTTGCTTTTGACCAGCTTACCAAGTGGGCAATCATCAAGTGGGTGCCACTGTATTCGAAAATCCCGCTCAACTCATTTCTGAATCTTACGCACCAGGAAAACCGCGGTGCGGCGTTCAGCTTTCTCGCGAATGCCGACGGCTGGCAACGGTGGTTTTTCATCACGCTGGCCGTATCGGTCAGTATTGTGATTGGCGTATGGCTTTGGCGGTTGCGCACTGCCGGACAGAGTGTGTTGTCAGCCGGCCTGGCGCTGGTCCTCGGTGGCGCCCTCGGCAACGTGATCGATCGGGTTCGCCTGGGCCATGTCGTCGATTTTATTCAGGTTCTTATTGCAGGCTGGCCGTTTCCGTCATTCAACGTGGCGGACTCCGCGATTACCGTGGGTGCGGCGCTGTTGATTATCGACGCGCTGTTTATTTCGGGTCGCCAGCAAGCAGCCAGATAAAAGGGACAAACAAAAGGAACAGTCCCCGGATGGGGACTGTCCCTGCCAGCGCTTTCTAACGTGTCTTGGACCAGCAATCGGTGTCCGGCGATGAGGTCTTCACGCTGCGCCCGTCAATTTGAAAACTCGCGCATTTCGACGCTTCCGCGTCGCTATTCTGATAAGTGGCTACGGCAGTAAAGTTATTGGGAGTTGCCGTCGTAACGCTGACGGTATAGGAACCGCTGTCCGTCGTGTAGCTCGGCGTGGTGGCAAATCCCAGCACCATCAGATCTGTCGTGTAGGTATTGTTCTGCAGGTAGAAACGCTCCTGGTTGGTTGCTATCTGCAGCAACGCCGCCCTGGCTTCATTTCTCTTGGCCCGTGCAGAATAACCCCGGTAACTCGGATAAGCGATCGCAGTAAGGATGCCGATAATGACGACTACCACCATCAGTTCTGTCAATGTGACGCCGCGCATGTATTTTCGCACTGTTTTCTCCGTCAAATTCCGTTTACTGTCTTACTCAATTCCGTCCTGTGTCCAGAGAGTCCTGACCGGATTATTGGGACCTATGTCGGGATCACATTCGACACCAACGCACATAATTGGTGGCGCGTCGCAGTCGGCGCCCGTGCAATTCGGGTCATCCGGACTGGGGAACAGGACCGTTGGAGGAGGTGCAATACCACCCTGAGCCAGGGTCTTGCGGCGGGCATCGTCGGCATCGGCGGGGTCCATCGTATCCAGGTTGTTCACGACGGGGTCGCCATTGATGACGCTGACTTGGTACAGGAAGTTGGTGCCCTGACCAGTCGAACACGAAGACGCAGCATTAGCGTCCGGTGAGAAACTAACGAAGAATACCGAATTGTCGAAAGTAATCGAGTCGGACAGCACTTTCTCGCTTGCCGGCAATGTAAACTTCCAGCCACTATCGTTCGGGCCTATAACGACTTGCTTTTGCCCGGCTACTTCTTTCAGGTTGGCCTCTTTGACAATTGAAAAGCTGTCATACTCAGCTTGGGTCAATGCGTTGAAGATGTTCTTATCACGGACCGAATAGAAGCGATCAACCGCGCTCGTATCGAACGGGTGCGCCCGGTAGCCGGAGCCGATGCTGATCGCGATGAATCTCCGATCCTGTAGAACATCTTTGAACAGCGATATATCCGGTGCGGTGTAGAATCGCCTGGTCTCGGCAGCGGTCGGAGACGCCTGACCTTCGGCGCCAAGCTGCGCCAGTACGCCGCCAGCGACCAGCGTATTCGGTGCCTGACCATTGAATATATCGAAGCGCCAGATTTGCCCGCCCAGATCAGATGCATACATCCGGTCGGCCAGGCCATCGCCGCTGATATCGGCCACGCTTAGTTTATTCGGAATGGCCCGGGTCATGGTGCTCAGCTGTCGGTCCGCGCCGGCATCCGGGCCGGCGCGCCACAATTCTGCGCCGGATACCAGGTCGAACATATACACGCCTGCTCCCGACGAGTCGGGCGAATTCGGGTGGGAGGCGGTATCGTGTACCGTGTCATAACCGCCGCCGACGATCACTACCCCCTTGTCGGCATTCTGCCCGGAGGTGTTAACGTCTATCCTGGCAACGACCGGGGTGGACCAGGTTTGCCCGAATCCCGACTCGTTCTTGATCCACAGCAGTTGCGGTGCGTTCTTGTCGGTGACATTAAGTGCATACAGGGACTGGCCGCCACGTCGCATGCCGAAAACCAGGTAGACGAAATCGGCACCATCGACCACACCGTTCTTGTTCTCGTCTTTGACGACCGGCACGACGTTACCGTCGATCCCGTACTGTTTGTATTTTGCGGCCGGATCGAAGTACAGGCGAGTCATGTTCGACAGCAGTTCTTGCGGTATGAAAGACCACAATTCAACGCCAGTGCTGCCATTGATGGCATGCAGGTAGCCGTCATTTGTCGCCGTGTAGACGACAACATCCGGGTTTGCGGCAGTGCCGCCGTAGACCAGAGCAGCCGGTTGCGAATGCAGCGGGTCGCCCATGGCGTTGCGCACCGTGGTCGCTGCATTGCCATCTTCGTCGCGCACGTCTTCTCCGCGCATCCAGCGAATCAGGTCGTCTTTGGTCGGTTCGCCGGCGGCGCCAGTCAAACCGAAGTCGGAATCCAGGAATGCACCGGCATTTGACGGCGTAATCTGGTTGTTGGCCGCCGACAAGTCATTGCTTCCGCCATTGTTGGTATACAGGTTTCTGACCGACGGGTCCGGCAGAGCGTGTGCCGCGCCGCCGAGCCGTACGTCGTTGCCATCGGCGCCGCCGACGGTCCAGACGCTGAGCGCGGTGTCAAAAAAGAAACCGGTAAGCGGATCAACCGCGAGAGCATCATTGGCGTCCACAATCGTGCGGTTAACGATCTTGTATTTCTTCAGATTACCTGGCCAGTGTGCATTTGCTTTCGCGCCGAACATGGTCAGATACAAGTTGTTCAGGTTCTGCGTGCGGTTGAAGGTGTTGACCGAAACCGCAGGCGCTGAGAAGGACTGCGAACGATCATTGATATTCGCGATAATCTGCAACAAAGCAACCGTCAGGGTCTCGACATCATCGGCCAGAAAGTACTGCCCGCCGGAGGCCAGCGCGGTATCGGCCAGGATCGGCAGGTTGATGGTGAAACCGATGGTATGCGTCGTGACGGTCTGCGTCCCGGTCTGAGTCGAGTCGGTATCGACGATGGACAGGTACTCCGCTATGTCATCGAGGCAGTCGCCCATAGCCGTGCCGGTGCAAGCCGTACGGCCGAGCGCATCCTCGAATTCCGGCAGGGTCGGCGCCAGTGTCTGCGCATCCATGTCGTCGACCGGCTCACCGTCCGTCAGCAGCACGTTGTAGTTCTTGGCGCAGACGTCGACCGCCGGCTGCGCATAGACTTCCGGCCCTGTCGAAAAAAGCGCAGCAGGATCCGTCGGAGTCTCGCTGATCAGCTCGCCATAGTGTGCGGGCAGTCCACGCCAGTACAACGCGCTTTCATATAATGTCTCCGCCAGCGGTGTGCGGCCAACTGCGGGCAATGCATCGATAGTACTGAGGATTGCCGCGCGATTGGTCTCCAGATCCTCCATCGCCTGGATGACCGGACCGCCGTCCATGTTGTTGAAGCGCATGATGCCGATATTCATATTATTCACGGAATTCAATACTTTCTTGGTAACGGCGATCATGATCTCGTTGCGCGTCATAGTGACGGTCACCGGCGATGCCTTCCAGTTGAGATAATTACCGTCAAAAATGGTATACGAAAGGTTGCGCGGAGCACTGCCCCAGGACAGTTCGTCAGCGGCCACTGCCGTGTACGGGTCCGGCAGGCCGGAACCGCTGGCCGCGTATACTTTACCGGCGCTGCCGTCGCCGTGTACGCCGGAGTCGACCTGGCACTCTACCGGATCGGTGTGGTTGCCCGGCTCGATGTACTGCCAGGTGGCTGCCGCTGCTGCCTCCTGCCGGTACTGCACCATGGTGTTGGTGAAGCTGCCGATACCGGACAGCTGCTGTGCCGCGCCGGCGCAATTGAATACGGTCTTGAAGACATATTGTGTCTCGGTACCGTCACATACAGGCGTTACATCCACATCGGTCCAGTAAACGGCACCGTTGTCGCAGTTACCAGTGTACGTGACGGCACTGTCGTAGGGTGCAATCGTCTGTTCATCGGTAATCATACTGCCCGACGTATCCAGGATGAACATGACATTCGGCTTCGGACCCGGCGACGTGTCCGGGTTGAGCAACAACAACTCTGTGTCGTCAGCAAAGGCGGGACCGCCACCAAGCAGGGCCAGCGCGCATCCAATAGTCGTCCATGCGGTTTCTTTCGTTCGGATCTTCATGATCTGTTCCTCAAAATCCTTGTGCCAGCCAATCAGAGATTTACGCTCAGAGAGGTAATCGTGTCTGATTTCAGGTGATGCTTGACGATGACCGTTGTGCGGGCACGATCGCGGATCTCAAAGACACTTTTCCTGAACTCTTTAAGCTCCACGACATCGCCATTGATGATGAAATTTGTCGCCAGAGTCATGCGCACGATTTTCGTTTCGCAGTCGGCGCACTGGCGGAACATAACGGAACCGCTTTGTGCGACCGGTACGGTAAAGTCGCTGAGCGCAATCTCGTAGGCACGCTCGATGGTTGTAAACTCCGCCACAGCCGGCAGGCTGAGGCATACAATTAACGCCACGAACAATTTTCTGATATACATCGTTAGTACTCCGTTTCCTTCTGAGTCGCTCAGCTATCGATCAAAGTGTCGCTGGTGCCGGCCCGACTTTATAAAAAGCCTGTGAATGAACGGCAGAAGTATCGCGGTCTGTGGCGGGGCCGGACGTGCCCGCGCGCTTCGATGTCGCCGTTGCCGTTACGTTAAAGTGATAAGCGGCAATGCCGCCGCCAAGGCTAAAAGCACGGTCCGGTACCAACGATATCGATTCGAACTGAATGGCGGTCGTGACCTCCTCATTGGCATTAATCGTCCGTGTCACTATGATGGGAGCCGGGCTCGGGATGAAACGACCTTGCGCCAGCACCTGCTCCAGCCCGGTCTCCGCGGCCTGAAAAGCGTTTTCGAAGTTCTGGTCATTACGCGCCATGGCCAGCTCGGTGGTTGCCGTGTTCATGCCGGAGATGGCCAACACAGTGATCACCACCAACAGGACCAGGCTCACGACCAGTGCGGCGCCGTCCTGATGTTTCGCGAAGTTGCGTATCTGCATGTCGTTTCTCTGTCAGGTTCTTGCGTTGCGCATCAGGATCGTTTTCGAAACCTGCATGCGACGGAAGTTATCGTTGTACGTGCCAAGATTGACATCGCCCGGCTGGTAATTGCGATTGTCCTGAATACCCATCTCCGGAGTGATACCGCGAACAACCAGCCAGATCCTGGCCGTGATGACCCGAGCGCCGGGAACGAAGCCGGCGGCCGTCGGGTCGATGATCGGGTCGCCGGGGTTGACGTATCGATCGATCGTGTTGTCTTGGTCGACATCTACACCGAATTGCAATTGCATGTTCTCGACGCCCGGTGCAACTTCCTGGTCAACCACCACCGGCGCTGCGCCGGCAATCTGCAGCGTCTTGCGACGCAATGCCGGCACGCCGGGAATCAGTACAGAATCTGCGGCGACGTAGTAGGTATTGACCAGCAGGTTATGCGTCTCTGAATCCGGCGCAGGAAGAAACGCTGCCGGACGGACGCCATCGTCGAAGAGCTCGCCCTGGATTCGAGTCGTCTGAATCTGCAGACGGCCATTTTCCAGCGGCATTGCGGCAATTGTCGTCCGCCGTATCGTCACCATGTCCGAATTTGCCTGCACACCACCTTGTGCCGCACAGGGCAGGGTGTAGGCGTTGTTGTCGCCGTCCACCGGGCGTCCGAGGTCGAATGCCCAGGTCACGCCACAGCCCCCAGCAGGTACAGTCAGCCCGGTCGGGTTCGGATCAGCCAGCAGGGAACGGCCTTGGACCGAGGCTCCCCGGCTGTGCATGCCCCAGTTGCTGGCCATGCGCAGATCGGCCTCGACGGTTTCCATTGCGAACTGGGCCGTTTCCTGGACCTTCGCGATGGACTCGTTGATGATGAAAGCCTGCCGGCTCTGGTTATAAACCTGCATCGCACCGATCATCAAAAAAGACCCGATCGACAATGCAACCAGGATCTCGACCATCGTGACACCGGACTGCCATATACGTAAGTGGATTGCTCTCGTCATTATGAAACCTAAATTCCGAATACAGGGATGGTGACGGAATAACTCGGCGTTTCACCTGGCTCATTCCAGGTCACGGTAATCTGGTAGGTTGGCGGCACGATAGCGTTGTTGAGCACGATGTTCACCGTGCCGTTGGGGAGCGTGTTAGCCGCCTGCTGATCCCAGAGCCAAATATCGTTGGCCGCCATTTCCGCCGGCGAACAGTCGACACCGCCGTCAACGCAGTTGTTGTTTCCGCCGGCAGCGACATAGGCTGCGGCAGCCCGCGGGTTGGCGCGAATCCGGTCGGCCACATCGCCCGCCAGGGTCACCGCGTGGTGCCGGAACAGCGAGGTACGGCCGGCCTGCATGCTGTGCACGTACAGTCCGGCGATGCCGAGCATACCGATCGACATGATAACGAGTGCTATCAGCACCTCGATCAGCGTAAAGCCTCGCACGGTCCTGCACGTGTTAGCGTTTAATGTCTGCTTCATTGCTGGCATGAGCCTGGTTCCACTGCTGCTGTTCGACATTGCATGACAAAATACCGCGCTACGGGCAGATATCCCCGGATGCGTCAATCATGTCCTTGTCCCGAATGATGGTCGCCCGGCCAATCGGCGTTACAACCAGGCGACGCGCGGTCGACAGGCCGCCGGACGCGATAATATTGCCCCGGGGATCGCAAATCATTGCTGTCTGTACAGCGGGATTGCCGCCGACATCGCCGCGACCCAGCCCGGACGCGGCATAACTGAAGTAGGTGGCACCGGCGTTTGGCGTAATCGTGATCCCGTTGGGTACCGCCTCCTGTGCGCGCAGTACATTCTCGCCGACGCCCGCGCGATCGATGTCGCCATTGAGATCGGTGAAAATAATCCAGCCCTGAGCGAAGGCACCCCCGCAATTGGCCGCGGCGTTGGTCGCATTGGCACTCGCACAAATAGTGACCGGCGCCTTGGCGCGTGCCGCCTCGGAGCGCGCCAGCTGGAAGCTGGAGAGCAGGTCATTTGCTGTGCCCGTCATGCGGCTGTTGGCCGTGAACTCGCTCAGGTTGGGGATGCCGACGGTCAGCACGACGCCGATGACCAGCAGGGTGATCATTAACTCGTAGAGCGTAAAGCCGTTCTGGGATCGCCTCTTCATGGGTGCAATATACACTTGACGCCGAAGCGGCTTTCGGGATTCCGACGAGCGGCAAACTGACCCCGACCAGCGGTAGATAATGGCCGCCTATTTGACCTAATCCGGGCATTCATAGGGATCGCCGCTGCGATCGGCATATGCTACCCGCGGTCGCCCGGTATAGCTGATTACCAGCGCCCGCGGCGTTGCGCGATTGCTCCGGTCACAGAAAATCAGTGTGCCGTTGGTCGCGCGAAGCGCGGTCGTGCGCAACGTAAAGGCGCGGCGATTGGCGATAATGCGGCTGTTCTTGTCCGCCTCGTGGTATTGCAGCACGGCTTCGTCGGGGTCTCGTACCGGCGGGCTATCGCGGTCGGTATTGACGAAGCGTATCCAGCCGCCTGACCAATCGTTGCCAACGGTGCAGTTCAGCCCGTCATCGCTCGGGCAAAGCGTGACCGCGCGGCGCCGTACGATCGAGTCCTTGCGCGCCAGGTGGATCGCATGGAACAACGCATCGACTTCTGTCCGCAAGCGGTTGTTGGCGACGATGGTGGAAAATGACGGGATGCCGAGGGTCAGGACTACGCTGATCAGCCCCAGAGTCATGATTAGTTCATACAGGCTGTAGCCGCCTGAGCGCAGTCGATGGTGCATCGCGAACCTCCCTGTCCGGAGGGTTCAGACTAACCCTTGGCCCAGCCTAAAGTTAAGCCGGTGTTTCGTGGCAAAACCCGGCATTTGGCGCGACCGGCTGCCCGAAGTTGGCAAAGTTAAATTGAGCAATTGCTCTTAGAATTGGTCTATACTGTGCAAGCGATTGATTTACACGGAATAGCCTATGTCCAGGCCGGAAATTCTTGGCAGACTCCGACAGCATGACGTGCTGCCGACGCCACAGCGCATTGAAGTTGCCGAATTGCTGCTCAAAAAGCCGCAGCACCTGTCAGCGGACCAGATTCTTGATCAACTGCGAGGGAACGGCAGCCGTATCTCCAAAGCGACCGTCTACAACACGCTGAACCTGTTCAGCGAGCAGGGGCTGGTACGGCAACTCAACGTGGATCCGAGCCGCAAGTTCTATGACTCGACAACGCACGTGCATCATCACTTTTACCACGTGGACACGGGTGAGTTGAGCGATATTCCGGAGCATCAGGTCGGCCTCATGAAGATGCCGTCCCTGCCGGCGGGCACCGTGCAGGAAAGCCTGGAGATTCTGATCAAAGTCAGGAATAAATAGGTCTTCGGCCAGTCTGGCCGAACAGCCAAAGCACAGCCATACTCGCGCCGCTGCCGGTATAGCTCAGTTGGTAGAGCGCCTCATTCGTAATGAGGAAGTCCGTGGTTCGAATCCGCGTACCGGCACCATCCTTCAATTTACCGGGGGACTGTCCCACCGGGGGACAGTCCCCGCATTACCGCGCGGACGCCTAGATTTCTTCTTTGGCAAGCGCACGAATCGCTTCGTAATTGTGGTAGATGCTGCCGTAGATCTGATCGTCATCGGTCAGTGACTCATCGATGATGGCACTGTCGCCAGAGACCAGCGGCTGGGTCATGGCCGGCATCGATGCCAGGTCGTCTATCTGTTCGAGTAGCTGCACCAGCAGGTAGACGTTGTACTGATCAAGCTGCGTCAGCTCGTCGGCGCCTTTGGATATTGTCATGGCCTGGCCGGATTGTTGCGGCATGCTCTCGGGAATATCTTTGGGCTCAGGCTTTGCCAAAACCCAGTGTACGGTCGACCCCACGCAGTGCTCGCCTGCAAGATTGTCGTCGCAAGCTAACACCCGGTACAGAGTACCGCCTTGTGCGCCTGCCTTGCGCGTGGCATAGGCTTCCCTGCTGGGTCCGCCGACATTTTTCCAGCCCCGCTGCCTGATACTGTAACTCTGCAGCTGGTAGTTTTCTCGTGGCGTCGCGGTCATGTTCCAGGCCAGGCGGCAGCCGTCGCCGGCGGCACTGCGGTCGCAATCGATTTCCCCCGAGTTGAGCGGTGGTTCCGCAATTGCAGGCCACGCAGCAAATAACAAAATCGCGGCAAGTAGTCTGATCATCATGATTTTTCCTCACATTGGTCTGTCGTTGTATTGGCGGTTCATCGATAGCGGCCTGGCGTCAAAACACATGGCAGCCCCGGATGGCGTAGTGCAATGGCACCCAGACTTTTGCCTGCTCCCCACCCAGCAGCGCCCAAACCCGGTACCACCTCAGGTTCACGGCCGGGAAGTAGCAAGCGGCGTCACTCAGACCGCCCTCCACGCCGCTCCAGGGTCCGAGGTTCGAGGGCCCGTTTTGCAGCTCCAGGCTGCTGAATGCGCTCCATGGCCCTTGCCAGCTGACCGCCCAGAGCTTGGTGTAGCCGGCGCAGTCCCACCATTCCTTGCGCATGCTGCCTCCAAAAACCAATGATGGCGCCAGCACAACAAGCGCCAGCAGTAATAGTCGTCTTCGTCTCATCGCAGAAATCCTTTTCTTTGTTTGCCCGCGGCGATCCCGCTGCGAGCGTGTTACAGGATGAGACTGGAATACTATATGGGTTCCGTTTCGGGTTCGATTAATAAATATGGGTATTTTAGCCCATTTTCAGCGTAATAAACCTGGATGCGCTGAAATCTACGCAAAAAAAGCCCCGCAGCAGTCGCTGCGGGGGACAGAGCCTTCAATTTCGCGCCCAGGGGAGCGTGGACGCGCCACTTTTCAGGGTTTTGTCGACACCTCAGGGCTCAAGCAAGTAGACGCCGATCTTGTAGGCGCTGAAAACGTTGCTATCGCCGTCATAGTGGCCCCGTGCAAACATCGAGCGGGCGGTTGTCGAGCCATCGAGTTCCAGTGTCAGCGCATTCACGAAGTCGTCGAAGTCGGAGTACAGTTGCACGCTGTCGCCGGTTTTGATGATGAACAGCTTGCGGCCGCTTTCGCGCGGCGCGATCAGCGTATTCGAATCCAGTCCGGTCAGGTCGATCAGCACCGGATCCTGTTTGATGTGATGCCGCTGGTCGATATCCGGATTCTGATTATTCAACAGCAAACCGTCGCTGCCGATACTCAGGTACGGAGCAATAGTGCCTGACGTTCCCCAGCCGACACCCAGTACGCTCTGTACGTCAGAGAAGTCGACGATGGTCAGGCCTTCGAAATCCGGCGGTGCGGCCCCGAAACTGTTGGGGAATCCGTACACCACTACGGGCTGACCGGTGTTGTCAATATTCAGCAGCATATTGCCGGTTGCAATCTCGTAATTGTCCGGATCGGCATCAGTCTCGGTGCTGGTTCCGGTGCCGGCGAAATCGAATATCTCAACCCTGCGACGGTCGATTGACTGCAAGGTAATTTCGGTCTGCCCCGGAACAATGGCGTTGACCAGCCCGCTCAGATGAGTGATGTGCAGTCTGACTGCGCCATTGGTCGCATCCAGGTGGACGCGCTCATCGTCGCTGACGGTCACCTCGCCACGCACGGTTACCTGCTGGCCGATCGAGATAGCACTGATATCGAGCGCTCCGTCGCGGATGGATTTCCACACTTTCGTATCCGGTCCGACAGTCACGACAACGTCGTCGTGAAAATAGGCATCGCGTTGCGGCCGCAGGATCGTAGCGCCGCGAATGACCAGCTTAGTGGCGCTGCGGGAAATGACATTGCCATGTACGGCGTCGCGATCGAGACCCGGCACGCTGCTGCCCGCGAGCACGAGCCTGGCGGTAAATTCACGTTGCAAAACGTTCAGCGTACCGCGGGCAACCGTCGGGGTTCCCGGACCCGAAGCGTGCAACGCGCGCAGACCTTCGCTGCCGGAAAAGACGTCGCCATTGACCTCGAATTCGGTATCTCTAGTGACCTTGACTTCCACCCGGCCAAAGTCGCCGTCGCGATCATGAAACGGCCGCAATCGAACCGTGTAGCTCATCGCCGCTTCGTTGACCGAGTCCAGCAGACCGCGTACCCGGATGTCTTTGTGGTCGACCGGGTCGACCTCCGCAACGATAAAGGGCTCCGCCGTGGCGAGTGCAGGCGTCGGCAGGAGATCCACCGTGTGCGAAGCCGCCAGGTCGAAGTCGACTGTCAGCAAAGCTGTGCGGCCGCGCGTGACCAGCAGTTGCTCCCGATCAGACAGATCGATCTTCATCTCGGTCTGTGTGAGGACGTTGCCGTGGGCATCGACCACCGTGGCCGGCCTGGATTCTCCGCCCGCTGCAACCACGACTTCTGCATTGCTGTAATCCAGGCGGATGGATCCGGCGACGTAGGTGCCGGGAGGTATCGTCTTTGCGCTGATAAACTCGGTCAGGTCCACGTAGTTGGCGAAGTCGATCCGGGTGCTGCGAGGCAAAGTTTCGACAACGGTGCCATTGGCTTTGTGCAGCGTGAGTGACAGTACGTCAACGGTGTAACTCAGAAAATCGCCATCGGCATCCGTAAGTCCTATCAGCACGGTGCCGCATTCTGCGGCAGTCGATGGGTCAGCGGGATTGCATGCCGTGACCACCGGGTCGGCCGGTTGCGTGGTACTGCCGCCGCCGCTGCAGCCGGTCAATGATGCAACCACCAGTAGCAGTGCCACCCAGGTCCGGCTGGTCCGGGTATTGATTCCGCCCGTCCGGCGGTCGGCAAAAAAAATCATGTTGGTCTCCTTGTGCAAAACGTATTTGTTACGTGGCTATAACGCCGCCATTTCGGCACGGTTGACCCGGGAGTCTGCACTTATGTAGAAAGCAACAAAATACAGACACTTATCTTGTATTCCTACGGTAACCTGTCAAAATGCCGGCGTAACGGCTATTGCAGTGTCGATGGCATCGACAAAGGCTTGGGTCACACCTTAAGTCACAGCCAATCGGCTAGACTGGAACCATGAATTCAATGCGGTGATTGGCAGCTGAATGACTACAGCGTCCGGCAGTAAAATAACGAAACCCGCGCCCGTCAAGCGTCGCAGACCGCGCGCCGGCGAGAGAAACCGTGGTGCTGTTGACGCGCTGCAAACCAAGATCGCCGTCAACGTGCAGAATCTCGATCCGACGCGATTCCAGGAGCAGTTGCGCGACAATATCGCTGAACTCCCTGATGCCACCGGCTGCGATGCTGCTTTCCTGGCATTGTTTCATGGTGACGTCTCCGGAATCGAAACGGTGTTGTCCTCGGGATCGGTATTTTGCAGCTGCAATCCCGATGCCCTGACTGGAGAGGTGCTGAGTGACTGGCCCTGGCTCAGCAAGCGTCTCGGGCATTTGCGCATTATCGAGATTGCGGATACCGACCAGGGGCCGAAGGTTGCGCGCGCTGAACTGCTGCGTCTTGCCGGGCTGCATATGGGTTCTGTGCTGATGATCGGTTTCACAGTGCGTGATGAAGTGGCAGGATTTCTGGCGCTCGCCAACGAACGCCCGGTTGAAAGCTGGGATGCAAACCTGCATCTCCTGATGAAGTTGATTGGTGCATCACTTGCGTCCGGCATCGAGCGCATGCGTGCGATCGAGAATCTCAAAGAGATGGAAGAGCGCAACGAACTGGTCGCCCTGACGGCCAACGATGGCATCTGGGATTTTGACGGCGAGACCAAGCGCATAGAGCTGTCACGCCGCTGGAAGACCATGCTCGGTTACGCAGCCAACCAGGAAGATGTATTGCCGGACTGGTACCGGCTGGTGCATCCGGATGACATGGCCAGGGTGCAGGCGAAAATGCGTGATCACCTCGAAGGCAAATCGGAATTCTTCGAAAGCGTGCATCGTATGAGGCACCAGAACGGGGAGTGGCGCTGGATGACCAGTCGCGCCATAGCCAGGCAGGACGACAAGGGACGCCTGATACGCCTGCTGGGAGTCGAAGTCGACATAACCGAACGTAAACTGTACGAGGAAGCCCTGTTTCGCGAGAAAGAGAGTGCGCAAATCACGCTACGCTCGATCGGTGACGGTGTCGTCACCACCGACGCGGAGTGCAACGTCGAATACATCAATCCGGTGGCCGAAGAATTGACCGGCTGGAAGGTCGACGACGCCAGCGGTCGTAAGGTCGATGAAATTTTCCGCAGTTTTCACGAGGAGACCTGCGAGCCGCTGGAGAATCCGCTCGCCGTATCGATACGACGCAATCGATCGATAAAGTCCGTGCGGCCGACCTTGCTGATCCGGCGCGACGGCAACGAACTGTATATCGACAGTACGGCGTCGCCGATTCGTGACGGCAAGGGTGATGTCACAGGCGGCGTGCTGGTATTCCATGACGTCAGTGAAGCCCGCGAGTTGAATCGCCGCCTCAGCTATCATGCCAGTCACGATATCCTGACCGGCCTGGTCAACCGGCGTGAATTCGAGTCCCGGCTGGAACGAGCACTGAAAAGCGCCAAGGCCCGGGAAACCGCGTATGCGCTTTGTTACCTGGATCTCGACCAGTTCAAGATCGTCAACGATACCTGCGGGCACAGCGCCGGTGATGCGCTGCTCGGGCAACTCGGCGCCCTCCTGAAATCGAAGATTCGCTGGCGCGATACGCTGGCGCGCCTCGGCGGAGACGAATTCGGTGTGTTGCTGGAGAGCTGCAGCCTGGACGAGGCGATGCAGACCGCAGAAATTTTGCGGTCTGCCATCGGAGAATTCAAATTTATGTGGGATGACCGCAGTTTCCGCCTCGGCGTGAGCATCGGCGTGGTGCCGATCACCGCCGATAACGAAGATGTCGCGGGGATGCTGAGTGCCGCCGACAGCGCCTGTGCGGCGGCCAAGGATGCGGGTCGCAATCGCATTCACAGCTTCCAGGAAAACGACATCGACCTCATGCGCCGCCGCCGCGAGATGCAATGGGCCGCACGCATCAACAATGCACTCGAGGACGATCGTTTCGAGTTGTTCCGACAGACCATCATGCCGCTGCAGGCGGATGCGGAGGGCGCTCACTACGAGATCCTGTTACGCATGCGCGACGAAGGCGGCAGCATCATTGCACCCGGGCTGTTTATCGAGGCGGCGGAACGCTACGGCATAACACCGAGCATTGATCGCTGGGTCATTCGCAACGCGTTTTGCTGGTTGGTGTCGGAGGCGGATGAACGCGAGCGACTTTCCCTGTGTTCCATCAACCTGTCCGGTCAAAGTCTTGGTGATGAAAAGTTTTTGCCGTTCGTCATCGATCAGTTTCAGATGAGCGGGCTGGATGCGACCAAGATCTGTTTCGAGATTACAGAGACCGCAGCCATCGCAAGCTATTCGCAGGCCAATCGCTTTATCAATGCGCTGAAGGAACTCGGTTGCAAGTTTGCGCTGGATGATTTTGGCACCGGACTGTCGTCGTTCGGCTATCTGAAACACTTCCCGGTGGACTTCCTGAAGATCGATGGCAGCTTTGTCAAAGAAATACTGCACGACCCGATCGACCGCGAAATGGTCCGCTCTATCAATGAGATCGGGCACCTGACCGGCAAGCAGACGATTGCCGAATTCGCCGAAAATGAAGAAATCATCACCATGCTGCGCGGCATGGGTGTGGATTATGCGCAGGGTTACGGCGTGTCCGAGCCAAAGCGCGTAACCCGCGCGGTCGCCTGAGCGAACAAATCCTTGTAATTTTCCCGCAGGAGGCTTTTCTGCACCTTCGCCATCGCGTTGCGTGGCAGTTCTTCCACGAAGATAACCCGCTTTGGCACCTTGTAGCCGGCCAGGCAGTCTTTCGCGGATCCGATGATGTCCTGCTCGTCAAGCTGTGAGCGGGGTTCGCAGACAACCACCGCGACCACGCCTTCGCCGAAATCGGCGTGCGGCACGCCGATAACCGCGGATTCCCGGACGCCAGGCAGATCGTCGACAAACAGTTCGATTTCCTTCGGGTAGACGTTGAGCCCACCGGTGATAACGATATCCCTGGCGCGACCGACGATAGCGACGTAACCGTCATCATCGATGAGTGCTTGGTCGCCGGTGTTGAAGTAGCCATCAGCCGTAAAGTCCTCGGCGGTCTTTTCCGGCATTCGCCAATAGCCGATGAAAACATTGGGCCCACGCACCTGCAGGTTGCCGATCTCGCCCGTTGGCATTGGCTCACCGTCGTCATTCGTGACCCGTAGTTCGACGCCCGGCAGAGCCCGGCCGACCGAGCCCGGCTTACGCACTCCGTGCAGCGGGTTGGAGGCGTTCATATTGGTTTCCGTCATGCCGTAGCGTTCGAGAATTCTGTGACGGGTTCGCGCCTCGAACTCGCTGAACGTTTCCTGCAGCAAGGGTGCGGATCCCGATACAAACAAACGGACGTTACTGCAAATGTCGGCGGTGAAACCGGGCTCTGCCAGGAGGCGGGTGTAATAAGTAGGCACGCCCATCATCACGGTGCACTCGGGGAGGAAGTGCACGGCGTCTTGCGCGCTGTACGCAGCCAGCCAACGCATACTGGCGCCACTCAGCAACACGCAGCCAAGGGCGACAAAGAGGCCGTGCACATGAAAAATCGGCAGCGCATGTAACAGTCGATCCGTGTCGGCGAACTCCCAAGCCCGGACCAGCGACCGGGTATTGCTCAACAGGTTTTGGTGGGTCAGCATCACGCCCTTCGGAATACCGGTTGTACCGGACGAATAGAGCAGGGCGGCAAGATCATCCGGTCCGCGTGGCACCGTCGTGTACGCTGCGCTCGCATCGCGGGCGGCGTCTGCCAGGCTACCCTGTCCAAGCCGGTCCAGCGTGAACAGGTGCTGCACACCGGCGGCCGTTGCCAGCGGTTGTACAAGCGACTCGTCAGCCGGGTCGCAAATAACGACCGCAGGTTCGGCATCGCCCAGAAAATATTCCAGTTCGGCCGGCCGGTAGCCGGGATTGAGAGGATGAAAGACCAGGCCGGCGCGCAGGCAGGCCAGATACAAAGTCAGCGCTTGCGGTGATTTTGCCACCTGCACGGAAATTCTTGCGCCTGGCATAACGCCGAGATCACGCAGAAACGATGCCAGTCGCGCAGATTCCTGATCGATATCGGCGTAGCTGTATGAGCGGCCTTCATCCGTACACAGCAGCTCGTCATCGGCATGCGCCGTGAACTGACGCTGGAAGTGGTGGTAAAGATTGAAATTCCTGTCGGGCATCGCGTTTTCCCGGTGTTTCGAGCATGATAAAACGATTGCCTGTGCCGTGGCCAAAACAAGGGGAACCATGATGGTGATCTACGGGGTGGCGCTGCTGTCCTTCTGCATGCTGGTCGGAGAGTTGGTCGGAGATCTGCTCGGTGAGTTGCTCGATGTACAGGCGAATGTCGGTGGTGTCGGGATCGCCATGTTGTTGCTCATCTTCCTGTCAAATCTGTCGCCGCACAAATTCAGGCTGAATCCCATCACGGCATCCGGCATCGGATTCTGGAGTGCAATGTATATTCCAATCGTTGTCGCTATGGCGGCCAAACAGAACGTGGTGGCTGCGATTTCGAGCGGCTGGATGGCAATTATCGCCGGTGTTGCGGCCGTCGCCGCCAGCTTCCTGATGATTCCCGTGCTGGCGAAACTCGCAAGGGACTCGAACGATGATCGTTGAGTCGCTGGGAGGCGTATTGACTGCCAACGCGCTGATAACGGCGTTCGTTTTTGTCGGCACGCTGGTCTGGCTGTCATACTGGTTGTCCGACAAACTTACGTTTGGCCACCTGCATGGCTCGGCGATTGCCATAGCATTTGGCCTGGTGCTGGCGTACGTCGGCGGCTCGATGACGGGAGGCAGCAAGGGACTGGCGGATTTCAGCCTGCTCGCCGGTGTCGGCGTACTCGGTGGCGCCATGTTTCGCGATTTCGCGATTGTTGCGACCGCGTTCGGCGCAGATATCGAGGCGCTCAGGAAAGCAGGTGCGATCGGCGCCGCATCGGTAATTATCGGCGTGGTCCTGTCCTTCACCGTGGGCGCAGTGGTCGCCGTTATGTTCGGTTACACCGATGCGGTCGTGATCACTACGATTGGGGCAGGTGCGGCAACTTATATCGTCGGGCCGGTTACCGGCACCGCGCTAGGCGCCGAAAGCGGTGTGATCGCCCTTAGTGTTGCCGCCGGCCTGACGAAGTCGGTGCTCGTGATGATCGGAACACCCCTGGTCGCCCGGCGCATCGGACTGAACAATCCACATTCGGCGATGATCTATGGGGGTCTCATGGGCACCACCAGCGGCGTGGCAGGTGGACTTGCGGCTACCGATCCAAAGCTTGTGCCCTACGGCGCAATGACGGCGACCTTCTACACCGGCGTAGGGTGCCTGCTGGCGCCGTCTGTGTTGTACCTCGCCGTGCGAGCGATGTTCGCCGCGTAGCCCGTCTGACGCCATGGATGGCGGGACTGAGGGTGCTGCGACAGTTGTTCCCTGTACTTTTGATCGGTAGCGGAATTTGTCCCTTTGGCCGGGTTACAGGTCTTTTGCTTCGAGTACCATCAAGCAAGGCCCGACGTTCGTATCGTCTCCTTCTAATCGCAATCTTTGCATCAACCAGGTATTGCCGTCGGGTGCTCGTTAATTAATGTGAGGGGCCACGGATGACAAAAATCAATCCTCTGCATATGCGAATGTGTTGCCGATCCTGCTTTGCTGCATGTTGCCTGATCGCGTCAAATCTATCGTTGGCCGATCACCCGACCCTGGGATTGCAGCAGGAAGCAGCCGGATCGATTACGACTCTTTCTGCGATTACGTTGCCGAAGGGCAGCGGCACAGTGGGGTTCGAATCGCAATTCATAGCCAATGATGAAATAAGTGACGCCGATCTTTCACACTATGCGGAGAGCGGTGAGGAAGTACACAGCACTGATGCTGTATACAACATCTCGTTGAACGCAGCATTTGGTGCAAGCGACAATCTGACCGTCGGACTGAATTTGCCGTACGTCAGTCGATTCAATATTCGGGAGGCTACGCATCACGAGGCCGAGGAAGCTGAACACGCACACGCAGCCGATCACGGCGCTGCCGGAGCGAACGAGATCGCAGTACTGGGCGACTCGAGCGGCATCGGAGATGCGACGCTTTACGGCCAGTATCGATTTCTTGGATACCTCGATAGCGAATTTCATGCGTCGGCGCTTTTTGGCGTCAAAACGCCAACGGGCGAGACCGACGTACGCACAAATGACGGACAATTCTTCGAGTCCGAGCATCAACCGGGATCCGGTTCCTGGGACGTGTTGACAGGCCTGATGGTGACGCGGCAGTGGCCGCGGCTGACGCTGGACAGCAACATTCTCTACGCATTCGCGAACGACGGATCACAGCATACCAATCAGGGTGATATCTTTAATTATAATTTCGCTTTGTCCTACCGGTTGCAGTCTGTGCCGGCGCATTCACATCACGGCGCGCACAGCGACGCTGCTGCCAAAAGGGGATTTTGGGATGTTGCGATCGAAATAAATGGTGAATGGCGGGACCAGGTAATCGTAGGCGCTGAGCGTAAACAACACACCGGTGGCAACATCGTCTACGTCGCGCCAAGCGTACGTTACGGCCGGGACAATGGCTTTAGCGCGTATCTCTCTTTAGGTTTGCCCGCCGTAAAATCGCTGAACGGCATACAGAGTGAACCTTCGATGCGTGTTTTTGCGGGCGTAAGCTTCGGAATTGCAGGATCGCCCTGAACTGTCCGATGCGCGTGAGCGACGCACGCGAGGCAGGTGAATGCTCATACAACATCTGCACTCCCATTATCCATGGCGGTCGTGCCCACAACTGCGGAACGGTGCCGACAAATACCGCTGTCGGGACTAATGGGGACAGTCCCCATGCGGGGACAGTCCCCGAAAGCGCATCGAGAGATCGATCGCCCGGATGTTCTTGGTCAGTGCACCGACGGAAATAGTGTCGACACCGGTCTGTGCGACCACCCTAAGGTCTTCTATGGTCAATCCACCAGAGGCTTCCAGCTCGGCCGGCGGCTTGCCCTCTGCGCGGTTGATTGAGACCGCCTCTTCGAGTTCACTGACAGCGAAATTATCGAGCAGGATCCGTTCTGCTTTGGCATTCAGCGCCTGCCTGAGTTCATCCACTGATTCGACTTCCACCTCCACTGGCAGGTCTGGATGCAGCTTTCGTGAGGCGCTGATCGCAGCGGCAATACCGCTGCTGGCAAGAATATGGTTTTCCTTGATCAGGATGGCGTCAAACAGGCCGATGCGGTGATTTTTGCCACCGCCACAGCGTACCGCGTATTTTTGCGCCATTCTCAGTCCGGGCACCGTTTTCCTCGTGTCCAGAATGGTCGCGTTTGTAGCTGCGACTGCCGCAACATACTGCGCTGTCACCGTGGCAGTCGCGGATAACGACTGCAGAAAATTCAATGCCGTCCGTTCACCACTCAGAATTGATCGAGCCGAACCCGACAAGCGGCAGATTTCCATATCTACGCTGACCTTGTCACCGTCCGCGTAACACCAGTGCAGCCGAACGGAGGGATCAATCTGGCGGTATACCTCGTCGACCCATGGCCGGCCGGCCATGGTCATCGGCTCACGGGCGACGATGAAGGCCCTGGCCTTTGCCGCAGACGGCAGCAGAGCGGCGGTCAGGTCACCATCGCCGAGGCTCTCGCCAAGGTCCTCGTTGAGCGCAAGCGTGACATTGGCGCGAATGACCGCGTCCTGTGAGCTGTCGGTTTTCATCCTTCATACAAGAAGCCCGGCACGCGGCCGGGCTCATGTCTCCTGTTGGGCTGGCGCTACATGATGAAGCCGTGATGCGCGCCGACCATGCTCATTACCATCGGAATCGACATCAGCGTATTCGATCGGGATGCGAGGAGCGCGATGCGCTTGCCCTTGGCGATTTCATCTGCGGTGGCTTCCACCATGCCCAGTATTTTCTTCTGGTTCGGCCAGATGAGCACCCAGACGTTGAACAGCATGATCGTGCCGAGCCAGGCACCGATGCCGATCGTAAGGGAACGCGTGTTGATTGCGTCACCGCTCATGCCGAGCAGGAACACGTCAACAAAATCATAACTGGGACTGTGCAACAGGTAGGCGGCACCCGTCAGCCAGGTAACGGCCGCGCCCCAGCGGAACCACCAAAGCGCCCGCGGTGCAACGTATTTGGTGATGCCTGCGCCGCCCGGGCCGCCGTCGTCCGCCGCTGCGTCGGCAAGGGCCGGTACCTGGACGAAATTGAAGTAGTAGAGCAGCCCGATCCAGGTGATGCCGGCCAGAACGTGCAACCAGATGATCAGCGATGTCGGGTCTGCCACGTGTTTGCCCATAGTCGCCACAATCAGGATGATCGCGAGGACCACGCCACCAAAAATGGTGCCGGCGACGGTATTTAATGGATTCATATTTTTTCTCCCGGGAATTATTTGATTTTTGTAGTGTTGCAACCGCATGCCGCGGTAGACTCGCTGCTACCTCATCGGGCGAGTGACCGTATTATAGTGTCTGGTTTGCAGAAAATCAGGACTCGCGAAATGAAACTATTAATTGCTGCATGCACTATCCTCTTGTTGACCGGATGCTCCTCGGTGTTGCTTGGAGGATCAGCCTCGGGCGGGCAGGAATTGGGCACAGACAATCGCAGCAAGGCGCAAATGAGTGCAGACGATCGCCTGACTGCGACGATTCGCAGCCGCTTTGCGCTGGACTCCGAGATCAGCAGTTACAATGTGGGGGTCAGTACCCGAAATCAGGTCGTGACTTTGAGCGGCACTGTCGGCAGCTTTGCGATTCGGGACCGTGCTGTCAGAATCGCCCGTGACACCGATGGCGCCCGCAGTGTCAGCAACCAGATTGCAGTGAACACACAGCAATAGTGCGGTTGAAAACACCGAATTCGTGCATACTCTACGACATCCAGGTGTGAAACATTGATCAGCGAGACAGCATAAGTGGATATAAAAGACAGAATTGATACGCAACTCAGTGACAATCCGGTACTGCTGTACATGAAAGGTACGCCGGATTTCCCACAGTGCGGCTTTTCAGGGCAGACGGTGGCTGCCCTCAAGGCAATCGGTAGGCCGTTTTCCTTCGTGAATATCTTCGAGGACTCCGAAATTCGCGAGGGCCTGAAGACTTACTCGAACTGGCCGACCTTTCCGCAACTGTACGTCAACGGCGAACTGATCGGCGGCTGCGACATCGTCGTCGAAATGTATAACTCCGGCGAACTGCAGAAGCTCCTTGGCGACGAAGAGGGAGATTGAGGGGCATTACAGCAGCCCCTCGAGGCCATCGAGGTCATTGATAACCCGCCACTGGCCACCGGATTTTTCAACCCGGCTTTGCCACTCATCCAGTCGCGACAGGTATTCGCGCGGATCGATATTGTCGCTGCGCAATTTGGTAACATTCAGCGCGATTACGCTGAAGCCGTCCAGATCGAAGCTGATGTCCCGAATGTAGCCATCCTTCAGATCCTCTTTCAGGTCCGAGAAAATGAGGATAGTCTTTTTGCCGGTGCCTTTTTCATTCAGATACTCGACGGCCTGCAGCAGTCCGCCAGTGATGTCGGTATATGACGATGACTGGACGCTGTCAACGAAAGCACTGACCTGCTCGGCGAACAACCGTTTCTGACGATTGACGGCGCTCGGCCGGTCGTCAAACGAGGCCTTCGCGACGATGTCCTTTTCACTGAAGCTGCCGGTATCGATGCGGGCGACGGCGAAGGTGTCGGTCGCATCGAGCCGGGACAAGGTATAACGAATGATCTGTTCGGCTTTCTGCAGTTCCTCGCGATAGGTTCCGGAGGTGTCCAGCAACATGTAGACGCCGGTATTCACCGGCGTCGTCGGCGTGCAACCGGCGAGCAAAACCAGTAACACGGTGATCGCAAATGTTTTCATGATCTCAACTCCTGCAGGCTTGATTTTCCTTTCTGCGGCCGGTCGCCGTTGTTGCGCTCCTCCAGCCATAACGGAATGAATAAAGGCAGGTCGTAAAGTTGCTCGGCCAGCGCACCGATGTAACGGAATACACTACCGGCGAGACGCAGCATAATGGCCAGGAAACGCAGTACGCCTATGGCAATCAGGCCAATGACCGTTCGCAGTGAATGTACGAAAGTCTCCAGCGGAATGGCAACAAAAGTCAGGGCGAACGGCAGTATGAACCCCATGCCCATCTGCGCCGCCGTCGTGATCCACAGGTATTGCCCGGACAGTTCCTGCGTATCGCCACCGCGCAATAAGGCACTGGTGGCAAGCTCGTCATGCAGCAGCACCTCACGCATGAAAGCAAGGCCCGCTTCTACAGTCGCCAGCAGAAACAGGATCGTGAACGTTATCCAGATCATACGGACTCTGGTCTTGTCCGGCAGTGCACCGATGACCGGGAACAGGCGTGTTATGCGTAACGACTCCATCAGGAACAGGCCCATGGAAATCTCGACCAGGATAATCACCAGCGCCGCAATATCGGCAGTGCGGAAGCCGCCGATCAGGCTGGTGCCGCCGACCATTTCGGCCATCGGTCTGGCGATGAGCGAGAAGTTGACGGTTGCACCACCGATGGCCACTGCCATCACCAGGGCGGAGACGAAAAAGAAAACGAGGGACGATGACGACAGGACCGAGATCGCCCGATCCTGGCCGCTGACGATATCCTCGTATTCCTGCATGTGCCGGTCAATGGTGACGGATCGGCTTAACAGGCTGTCGACATTCTTGCCGACGTGATTCAACGTCTGCTGAATCTGGCGCCAGTCGGGACGCATGCGGCGCAGCAGGGCATGCCGCTGGCCACTGGCCTTGTGGTAGGCCGCCATTGCTTCTTTGTGTGCTTTGACCAGCGACTTGTGAATATCGCTCAGAATGTTGCCGACGCCAATGCGACCTTCGCGGGAATCCAAATTGGCGACAGCTTGCACGGCTTTGACCCACCCCGGCGGATCGGGCGGTACATCGACGGCATCCTGGTGATCTTTCTCTATTCGATTGATGGATTCACTCAAGGCACGGTGCAATGCAGAGAAATTCGCAAGATCTTTCCGCACGGTCTCGTTAACGCGATCAAATTCGCGTTCAACGATTCTTTCCTTCGCCTCCCGGCCGGCGGCCAGCAACACCTCGCGATTGCGTGTGGCAAGATTGACCTCGGCACGCGATACGGCTTTGGACGCGACTCTAAGTGTGCGGTGCAATGCACCCGCGGCTGCGCGAATCGCTTTGTGCGCCGTCGGTCGCGCGAAATACAAAGCGGTCACGACCAGTACGATCCACAGCAATGCCGAAAGTACGGGAAAGGGAGTGATGCTTAAGAGGAAGTCCATACTGGTAACCCCGCTGTCGTAGTAAGACCTTAGACCGGTAGCTTTGCGAAGCGTCCTTTCGGAAGCCGTGCCATTGTCGAATTGGCGGCTAGACTTTCACTTCGGCCTGCGGCTGTCAACCAATCGGTAGACACTTAAAAGAATTCGGCGGCGACGTTTTTCCGATTGCCTGTGACATTTTGACATAATTACCGACAGCATGCCGGATGACCTGTATATGGGCGCAGGCTCTCACGCAGCGCGAAATTTCCTGGCCAAAACCTTCGCTGCTGTGCGCCGCCGCACAACTGAGACTCATGTCACTGCACCGCTCAGGCCGGTTGCTATATTGGGTGCTTCGTCAGCGGTGGATGCCGCAGCAAAAAATACTGAAAATCAACAGGATATAGCCTTCGCAGGCAATGGAGTCCTCGGCAATGGAACAATCGGAAGGGATGTGGCGTCATATCGGGCAGCTTGTGTTGGCACTGTTGCTGGTATCGATGTCCGGCTGTGCGATTTTTGCGCCCGAACCCGTACCGGAGCCTGTGGTCGAGGTCCCCGTAGCGGAACCGCCGCCAGAGCCGGTTGTTCCGGAACCGCGTCCTGAGCCGGCGCCCCCGCCGGTCGTTGTGATACCCGAGACTTTCGCAGCGCCGGTTGCGGTCGTCCTCACCAGTCAAAAGCCGGCCTATGCGGGCGTGGCGGCTGAACTAAGCTCGGTGCTGGAGGATCACTCTTTATATGACCTGTCGGACAGAAGCCAGTCCGTGCGACAGGTATTCGAGAAAATCGAAGCCGAGAAAGCGACGGCTGTCGTTGCGATTGGTTTGCGCGCAGCACTGGTGGCCAAAAACCTGTCACAGGTACCGGTCGTCTTTTGCCAGGTTTTCAATATCGAGGACAACGAACTCGTTGCGGATCAGCGCAAGGGAATCGCATCCATTCCACCGCTCGATATGCAACTCAAGGCCTGGCTGGAGATTGATCCCGATCTGAAGAACATTGGCGCAATTCTCGGTGAAGGGCACGATGCACTCATTGACGAAGCAATGGCAGCCGCCACGGCCGCCGGTGTCAAGCTGCATTACCGCGTGGTCGGCTCAGACCGCGAAACGTTATACGTATTCAATCGCCTGATTCCGGATATAGACGGATTCCTCCTGTTTCCTGACAATCGCGTGCTAAGCCGCGATGTCTTGCGAGAGATGCTGAACTATGCGTCTCGCCACCGTGTTCAGGTAGCGATGTTCAACGATTCATTGTTGCCCCTGGGGGGGACGTTCAGCGCATCCGCTGTAAGTTCCGATATCGCCGCCTCTGTTGTAGTCGTGCTGGATAAACTGGCCAGGGGTGAGGGAGGCGCGGTTCCGGATATTTCGCCTTTGCATGAAATCCAGATTCACACTAATGACGCATTGGTTCGTCAATACGGACTCATCGACACAGGCATCGATACTCAGGACACCGTGGCGGACGCCTTGTGATTGCAAGGCTGAAATCCATTCTCAAAGCCATTCCGATCCCCGAGATCGCTCGCAGGCCCGAGCGCCGCAAGGGTAGTCGCGTTCTCGTACGCGAAATTCTGTCACTACAAATCCTGATCACCGCAGTCATTGGGGCGATGGCAATCGCTGCACTGTACTGGGGCAGTCAGTGGGTACTGCAGGACAACTACAGTCGTTGGGCATTGCAGTGGACCGAGGAGCTAAACGAGCTCGGCGCTCCGCTTTATCTGCGTAATGATGACGACGCCTTGTTGCGGCTGGAAAGCTTCGTCGACAAATATTCTGAAATTGGCCGGGTAATCTATTATGAGCGTGACGGCCGCAGCATATTCAATATAACAAATGGTCCGACTACCCCGGATGACGTGAGCGATCTGTCTGCCGGGGAACTGGAACAGGCATCGGCCGTCGTTGGTCAGGAGCAACCGTTCATCATGGAGAGCAGCCTGATGAATGCCAGGGCGTTTCATATCCTGGCACCGGTCTGGACGGAATCAATACCGAGTGACGGACTGTTTGATTTTAACCCGTCGGAGCAATCCTCGGATGGCTCGGTCGAATTGGTAGGCTTTGTCGGACTCGACCTGGACTTCATGCTGTTCCACAATCGGCTGCTGGCTAACATCAAGGTCGCCACCATGGTGCTCCTGGGCCTTCTGATCATCTCCGGCGTCATTGCCCGGCACACCCTGCGCAGAGCGTTGTCTGCAATCTCCGATTTGCAACGACCGATTGCCGAACTCGCCAAGGGCAATCTTTCGGTTGAATTCAAGCCGGCCGAACACCGGGAGATCTCGGAAATTGTCGAAGCGCTTGAAACAACTGCAAGCGCTCTCGGCGAGCGCGACGCCAGGTTGCTGGAATTAGCCAATCACGATGTGCTGACCGGGCTGTATAACCGGCGGCGCCTGGTCGATGAACTAAAAAAGGAAATCGATAACGTCTCGGTCAATGAGACCATCGGAGCATTGCTGTTCATCGACCTGGATCAATTCAAGTATGTCAACGATACCTGTGGTCATCCGGCGGGAGACCGAATGATTCGAAAGGTCGCCGATCAACTTGTTCGTTCCGTCGACGATGCCGGTTTCGTGGCGCGCTTCGGCGGCGATGAATTTGCGGTCCTGGCGAACAAGATTTCCAGGCGCAAAGCGAAAATACTGGCCCAGAAAATCCTCGATGATATGCGGCGTCTGGCACATATCGAGAACGATAACGTATTTCACGTTCATTGCAGTATCGGCATTGCTATGATCGATTCGGACAAGGCCGATCATGACGACATCATTGCGCGAGCCGATATCGCTTGTCGTGAAGCCAAGGCAAGCGGCAGAAACCGGCTCGAGTTCTACAGCATGTCGGAGCGCGAGGCCGAGAAGATGGTCGCCGACGTTGGTTGGATGAGCAAGCTTCGCGAGGCGATAGACAACGATTCCTTTTTGTTGCGTTACCAGCCGATCGCCTGTATCGCTACGGGTCGGACAACGCACCATGAAGTGCTCCTGCGGATGAGGGGCAAGAATGGAAAGCTGATAGCACCCGACGCATTTCTGCCGGCCGCGGTTCGCTTCGGATTGATGGCCGAGATCGATACCTGGATGATCGAACACGCAATCGCGGCGCTGGCGGAATACCGCAGTAATAAGCAGGACCTCAAGTTCTCTGTCAATCTTTCGATCAACGCATTCGAAACGGAGGATCTGTCGGCGTACGTGCAGACGCAACTTGCAAGGCACGATTTGGCTGCCGAAAATATCATTTTTGAAATCACCGAAAGCCTTGCCGTGCGACACCTGGACCATGTAGAGGAGCAGATTTCGGCGCTGCGCAAACTCGGCTGTGAAGTGGCTCTCGACGATTTCGGCACCGGTTACAGTTCATTCAGTTACCTGCAGAGGCTGTCGGTTGATTACATCAAGATTGACGGTTCCTTCATCAAGGATCTGGTTAAAAACCCGGTCGACCAAAAGATGGTGCGCCTGATCGGCGAGATAGGCCGTGAAGCAGGCATGAAAACCATCGCCGAATACGTACAGAGCGCGGAGGCGGTGTCCTTGCTGAATGAACTCGGGATCGATTTCGCGCAGGGATATTACATTGGCCGACCGACGGCATCGCCAATCAACAAATCGGCCCCGGTTCCAATCAATGCGCAACAGCACAGGCAAGTGAAAAAAGCGATATCCTGAGCTAATGGTGCCGGTGTTGTCTTATTTGTCTTATTTTGCCGTGCTCATGGTGAGCACGGCAAAATAAGACAAATAAGACAACACCGGCACCATTAGATCCTGCCCGTTACTTCCCAATCCTGTGGCAACGCAGATTCGAATATCGGCCTGAAGCGATTTACGATTTCGCAAAAGACATCCGCCGTAATCTCCGCATCGTATATGGCAGAATGTGCGGATTCTTCGTCCCAGCGCAGGCCGGCCGCTTGCACGGCCCGGGCCAGCACCGTCTGCCCGAATGCCACCCCGCACAACGTTGCTGTATCAAAGCTGCTGAACGGGTGGAAGGGGTTGCGCTTGATTGCGCTACGCTCGATGGCTTCGTTTATGAACCCCAGGTCGAAAGAGGCATTGTGGCCGACAAGGATTGCCCGCGTGCAGCCAGTGTCCCGCACAGCGTGCCTGATTTCGCGAAACAGTCGCTGCAGCGCATCGCGTTCGTCGATCGCCGGGCGTAATGGATGATGAGGGTCGATGCCGTTGACTGCCAGCGATGCGGGCTCCAGATTCGCGCCTTCGAACGGTTTTACGTGGTAGCGATGAGTCTCTCCGCGTACCAACGTGCCGTCTTCCGTGAATTCGAGCAAGACGGCCGCAATTTCCAGCAATGCATCGGTTTTGCAGTTAAAGCCGCCGGTCTCGACGTCTACCACCACTGGTAAGAAACTGCGAAAACGTTTGGCGATTGAGTAAGTATCGTTTACGAGCACGGCAGTACTGAAGTGGGGCAAAGGTGCCGGTGTTGTCTTATTTTGCCGTGCTCACCATGAGCACGGCAAAATAAGACAAATAAGACAACACCGGCACCTTTGACGTTTACTTCCATTTGGTGTTTTCCAACGCTTTCTTGTCCAGGATGAGATTCATGGAATAGCGTACACCGAAACCCGTTATTTCGCTCGGCACATGCGCGAGCCCGCCTTTGCGACTGCAGGCACTCAGATCGATGTGAACCCAGGGAATGTCGCTGTCGACGAATTCATTCAGGAAACTGGCGGCGAGAATATGGTCTCCGCCGCCGTTCGCCGCGCACTGTTGAATATCGGCTGTTTCGCTTTTCAGGTCTTCCAGGAATTCCTTGCCGACCGGAAACGGCCAGACCCGTTCGCCGCTGTCACGACCCGCTTTCTTGAGCACGGGATGCCAGTCGGCGTGATTCGTGAATACGCCGCTGTAACGTGTGGTTGTGGCGCTGACACAGGCGCCCGTTAACGTGGCGTAGTCGATGATCAGACCGGGCTTGTCCCGGCATGCCAGCACCAGTGTATCAGCCAACGCCATACGGCCCTCCGCATCGGTGTGGATCGTCTGAATCGTCTTGCCATTTGCCGCTGTCACCACATCCTGAGATTTGTAGGCAGTCGGCCCGGTGCGATTTTCTGTGATCGCCAGCCAGCAGTCGACTGACTGATCGAGTTGCAGATCCGTAATTGTCTGCAAGATGCCGATGGCAACTGCGCTCCCCCCCATGTCAATGTGCATGTGGAGCATTGACGTGAACGGTTTAAGGTTGGTGCCGCCGGTGTCGAAGATTATGCCTTTGCCGACCAGCGACAAGTCCGGCTTGC
>Ga0255058_10000247_pt1 | contig 32210 bp, 30 predicted proteins | sample Cases_109_9_MG_FD_188637 | JGI IMG/M metagenome (GOLD analysis project Ga0255058, IMG submission 188637) | Seawater microbial communities from Amundsen Gulf, Northwest Territories, Canada - Cases_109_9 | ecosystem: Environmental > Aquatic > Marine > Gulf | place: Canada: Northwest Territories... | reverse complement strand
ACGCGTGGCGAAGGTCGAGGCGACGCCATAGGGGGACAGAGGGGACAGATTTGAAATCTGTCCCCCAGCGGCTTTATTGCGCCTTCATGCCCTTTCTGGTATACCCCCGCGTCTGGTTGAGCACCGGCCTTCGTCCCGGTGCCGATAACAACCAATTTCTGGAGTCGAAGACAATGCCCGAGACGTCGACCAATACCGTCGAGTTCAAGCCGTACAAAGCCAAGCGCGGCGAAGAGTACATGAACGATAAGCAGGTAGAGCACTTCCGCGGCATCCTCGGTGACTGGAAGCAGCAACTCATGGAAGAAGTCGACCGGACCCTCCATCACATGCAGGATGAGGCCGCCAACTTTCCGGACCCCAACGACCGTGCGACCCAGGAATCCGAGTTCACCCTGGAGCTCAGAACCCGGGATCGCGAGCGCAAGCTGATCCGCAAGATCGACGAGGCGATCACGTCTCTGGACGGTGGTGAATACGGTTTTTGCGAGGCCTGCGGTATAGAGATCGGCATTCGCCGCCTGGAGGCTCGCCCCACCGCGACCCTCTGTTACGACTGCAAGGTCCTCGACGAAATTCGGGAAAAGCAGATGGGTTGAGGCGCCCGTGGCGCCCAGCAAAGCGCGGGCAGACCCAATCGAAGCGCGCCAACCCAGCAACAGTTCCACGCCGGTGTCACGCAACGACACCGAGAGATACCTGGGCCGATTCGCGCCCTCCCCCACCGGCCCCCTGCATTTTGGCTCCGTCATCGCCGCCGTGGGCAGCTTCCTGCAAGCACGCTGCCGCCGAGGCGAGTGGCTGGTGCGCATCGACGATCTGGACGGGCCGCGCACCGTTGCGGGCGCCGCGGACACCATCCTCGCGGATCTGGAACGTCTGGGGCTGTGCTGGGACGGCGAAGTCTGCTATCAGCACACGCGCAGCGAACATTACCGTCAGGGCTTGGAGGCCCTGCGGGCAACCGGGTGGACTTTTCCCTGCGGCTGCTCCAGAAAAGACTATCGAGGCATCTATCCCGGCACCTGCAGAAATGGGCTGGCACCGGGAAAACGCGCACGTACCCGGCGCATGCGGGTCGCCGAAACATGCATCGCGCTGGATGATGCCGTTCAGGGCGTCTGCCGCCAGCCCCTGAACGAGTCGGTGGGCGATTTCGTCATTCGCCGGGCCGACGGAATTTTCGCCTATCACCTGGCGGTGGTGGTCGACGACGCGGACTTCCGTGTTACCGAAATCGTGCGCGGCGCCGATTTGCTGGATTCCACCCCCAGACAGATTCATTTGCAGCGCTGCCTCGGCCTGCCGACACCGGCCTACGCCCATCTGCCGGTGGCCGTCAACGGCGCCGGCCAGAAGCTCAGCAAGCAGACTTTCGCCGAGCCCGTGGCCGACAAGCCGGCCGTGCCGTTGCTCATCGGCGCACTGGACTTTCTCGGCCAACAGCCCCACCCACAGCTGCAATACGCAAGCCTGGATGAACTGTGGTCATGGGCCATTGAGAGCTGGCGCATGGACCGCGTACCGCGCCAGCGCGCCATCCACTGGCCCACCGGAAAAGCCGCGCACTACGTTCCGGCCAAGTCGGATGAAATCGTGGACTAGCAGCGCATGAGTACGGTCATTCGCATGGGCCTGCTGCTGGTCCTGTTGTCGACGGCGGTGGGTGCAGCGGCGGTCAGCAAGATAACCGTCGTAGGGCTCTTCAAGGATACCGCCATCGTAGTGATCGACGGCACCCGCCGATTGCTGCGCAGCGGCGACACGAGCCCGGAAGGCGTCACCCTGATCTCCGCCACGAGTACCGAAGCCGTGTTGGAGTTCGACGGAGAGCAGAAACGCTACGGACTCGGCGGGCAGATCGGCGGCAGCTACGCCCGTTCCGAGCAGCCGAAAGTGCGCATATGGCCGACGCCGAATCACATGTACCTGGTGACCGGCAGCATCAACGGTTTTCCGGTGGACTTCATCGTCGACACCGGTGCAACGCTGGTTTCGTTGAGCGGCCGAGAAGCGAAACGACTCGGCATCGATTACCGGGTGGTGGGCACCCCGGGGCACTCATCGACGGCTTCGGGGATCGAAGAGATCTATCTGGTCAAGCTGGACAAGGTCAGGGTGGGTGACATCGAACTCAGGAACGTCCAGGGCGCAGTGCACGACGGCGATTTTCCGCCGGCGACCCTGCTGGGCATGTCTTTCCTCGGCCGCCTCAATATGCGCCAGAACGGGCAGGTTCTGGAGCTCGAAAAAAAATACTGATCTTTTCGCGCCGTCAGCCGCGATTGCGCTTCGGGTCCCAATACACCTCGCTGCCACGGGCGCGCGCCAGCGCGCGCGCCAGCACGAAGAACAGATCCGACAGGCGGTTGAGATAAGTTCGGCTGTGCACGTTCACGTCGTCGCGCCGCGACAGGGTCAACAGCTTGCGTTCAGCACGCCGGCAGACGGCCCGCGCCACATGCACCGTCGCCGCCGCGCCGCCACCGCCAGGCAGAACGAATTCTTTCAACGGTGGCAGAGTCGCATTGACTTCATCGAGCGTCGACTCGAGGTGGGCCACGTATTGCGGCGTGATGGTGCGCGAGCCGGGGATCGCGAGCTCGCCTCCGATGTCGAACAGCGCGTGCTGCACATCCGTGAGGCACTCGCGCATTTCCGTCGGGATCTCGTGGGATAGAGTGCAGCCGACGTAGCTGTTGAGCTCGTCCACGGCGCCCATTGCCTCGATACGAATGTCGTCCTTGTCGACGCGACTTCCGTCGGCCAGGCCGGTGGTGCCGGCATCTCCCGTGCGCGTATAAATCTTGGAAAGTCGATGTCCCACGGCGTTCTCCTGATGGACGCAACCTGAGATGTTAGCTTGGGCCCCGGGCAATGTCGAAAAGCCCCTGGCTGGACCTGGCTGGACCTGGCTGGACCTGGCTGGCCCTGGCTGGCCCTGGCCGATCCTGGCCAGCGCTTGGCACGCTCGGCGTAATCTGGTATGTGTTGTCGCCAGCGACGGTTCCCTTCGGGGACGCAAAAGGGAACGGGGAAAGTCGGCCCACGCCGACAAAGCCCCGGCTGCCCCCGCAACTGTGTGTGGGTAGCGAGCGCCCATGTTATGAGCCACTGGGAAACCGGGAAGGCCGGGCGTAAGCGCCGCCGGCGTATGGTGCGCAGCACGATTCGCCGGAAGTACCCACCAGCCAGGAGACCTGCCGCCGCAAGCGTCGCCCAGCCGCCGAACGGGGAGTATTCGGCGGAGCGGACCCCCGTGTCGGCGACGCGGGAAGCGCGGTTGCGCGAGCACGCTGGGCTGCGGCCGCGATTCGGCTGCACCCAACCTGCTTACACGCACCGTGCCCGGCCGCGCAACGCCCTCGTCGCCCGCCAACCCGCTTCCTCGTCACACGCCAATAAGCGACACGAGGAGTACGGGGATGCGCGACACGAACTGCACAAACTATTACCTGTGCCCACAACGGCGCTGTCTTTCAGCGCTGATCGGCTGGGTAGTCACGACCATAGCGATCATCGGCACGGCGCAAGCCGAGCCCCAGCCACGCATGCTTCCTGAAACGGTGGTTTCCGCCAACCGCGTCGCGGTTCCTTCCAGGGAAGTAGGCAGCTCGGTCACGGTCATCACCGGCGAAGAGATGGAAGAGCGCCAGATCCGCGTGGTTGCGGATGCGCTGCGCGACGTTCCGGGTGTGAGCGTCAGTCGCACGGGACCCCGGGGGGGGTTCACCCAGGTGCGTATCCGCGGTAACGAGGGAAACCATACCAAAGTTTTCATCGACGGCGTCGAGGTGAACGACCCGTCCGGGGATGTCGAGTTTGATTTCGCTAATCTGCTGGCCGCGGACATCGAACGTGTGGAAATCATCCGCGGCCCCCAGAGCGCCCTCTGGGGCAGCGATGCCATCGGCGGCGTCATCAATGTGATAACGAAGCGCGGCAAAAGCGGGATGCGCGCCAGCGGTTATCTCGAGGCCGGATCCTTCGACACGTACTCGGGCAATGCTGCGCTCAGGGGGGCCGGTAAGAACTACCGCTATTCCGCCAGCGGCAGCTTCCTGAAGACTCAGGGCGTCAATATGTCCCGATTCGGTTCGGAAAAAGACGGTTACAAGAACGGGACGCTGAACGTGTCCGGCGCCGTCGATCCCAGCGAGACGCTGGAGCTGTCGGTCAACGGCATGTATATCAAAAACAACGTGCAGAGTGACCCCCAGGACTTCACCTTCGGCGGCCCCTTCGAGGGTCTGTTCGTCGACGGTGACCAGGAACGCAAAGGTGAGCAATTCTATGGCCGGGCCCAGGCAAAGTTGAAGACCTTTGGCGGCCAGTGGGAGCACATTTTCGGAGGCAACTACACCAACACCGATTTCGAGAATACCGTCGACAGGACCGTTTCGAGCACCAACGCCGGCAGCAAGAGTCGACTCGACTATCAAACGAATATGTTTTTCTCCACCGCCGGCGTCGCATCCGCGGGACACACGTTGACCTTGTACGCCGAGTACACCCGCGAAACGTTCGAGAACGAATCCGCGGCGTTTCCAGCCGCCAGCCAGAACCAGTCGATGAACACTGCCAGTGTCGCCGTCGAGTATCTCCTCAGCCTATGGCAGCGCTGGTCCTTGACGCTCTCGACGCGATACGACGACAACGATTTATTCGACAATGCGACCACGGGCCGGGTGACGAGCGCCTACGTGCATCCCGAGAGTGGCACCCGAATCCACGCCAGCCTCGGCACGGGCGTCAAGAATCCCGGCTTCTTCGATCTATTCGGATTCTTTCCGGGAACCTTCATCGGTAACCCTAACCTGAAGTCCGAGAAGTCCTGGGGCTGGGATCTCGGCTTTGAACAGAAGTTTTTTCGTGAGCAACTGGTCATGGATCTGACCTACTTCCGATCGGTCCTGACCGACGAGATCGTGACCGTATTTCTCCCCGGGGGTCCGCCGTTCCTGACCACGGTGGCAAACCAGACAGGCGAGAGCAATCGCCAGGGCATCGAGTTCAGTGCCAAGGCAGCGCTCGCGAAAAACTTGAGCATGACGGCCGCCTACACCTGGACGGACGCCACGGATCCGGATGGGCGCGTGGAGGTACGCCGCCCGGAGCAGATCGCCAGTCTGGTGTTCAATTACCTGTTGCCCTCTAGACGCGGCAACGTCAATCTGAACATCCAGTACAACGGACCCATGCAGGACAATGAATTCAGTTTTTCGACTCCCAACGACCGCGTCGATCTCCCAAGCTTCACACTCGTGACCTTGGCAGGGGCATATAATTTCAACAAGAGCGCGCAATTATTCGGCCGCATCGAGAATTTGCTCAACCAGGACTACGAGGAAGTGTGGTCCGCGCAGTCTCCGGGGATCGGCGTCTTCGCCGGTGTACGATTGAACACGGATGTGAATTGATGTTGCGGATGTTGACACTGGCGGGCTTTCTGCTGGCGGGCCTGCTCGGCACTGCCAGTGCGGCGCCGCCGCAGCGCATCGTATCGATCAACATCTGCGGTGATCTCCTGGCGCTCAGCCTGGCGCCGCGGGCGCGCATTGCTTCGGTGACCTTTCTCGCCGCCGACGCGCTCATGTCGCCGATTGCGAAGGCCGCCGACGGCGTGCCGCTCAACTATGGAAAGGCCGAGGAAGTACTGGCATTCGAACCGGATCTGGTGCTCGCCGGCCGCTACACCACCCGTGCCACGGTGGCGCTGCTGGAACGCCTTGGCTACCCGGTGATCGAATTGGACATCGCCGAGTCCCTGGACGACGTGCGCGCGCAGATCCGCGTGGCGGCCGCGGCGATGGGGGTGGTGGCAGCCGGCGAAGGCATGATCGCGACCCTGGACGCGCGTATCGAAGCGGTCGCCGCCGAGCAGCACGAAAGCCGGCCGCTGGCAGCCGTGTACGGCCCCAACGGCTTCACCCCGGGGCCGCGCACCCTGAGCGGTTCGCTCATCGAGCTGGCCGGCTTCGAGAACCTGGCTGCGCGGGCCGGCATCCGCTACTGGGGCCATCTGCCTCTGGAGAGTCTCCTGCTGGCCCGGCCCGATGTGCTCATCGTCGAGGCCGAGGAGGATCTCGCGTCCGCGCTGGCCAGTCAGATCCTCGCCCACCCGGCGCTTCTGGATCTGCGCGACCGAATCACGGTGGTGGCCGTGCCGCGCCCCCTGTGGAGCTGTCCGGGACCCTGGATAGTCGACGCCCTGGATAAGCTGGCGGCGGCGCGCACAGCCGCGCACCAGCGCTCCCGGCCTTAGCGGCATGGGCAGTCCCGAAGCTGCGCGACCTCATTCGCCCGATGGTAGCGGACGCTTTGTACTGGTGCTGGCGCTGCTCGCGCTCCTCAGCGGCTGCCTGTTCGTCGCCTCTTTGTTCGTCGGCCGATCCGCCGCCCCGCTGCTGGATCTGTTCATGGGAGGCGACGTCCATGACCCGCACACGCTGTGGTTGATCTTCAACGAGATCCGGCTGCCCCGGGCGCTTCTGGCGACGGTGGTCGGCGCTACCCTGGGCCTCGCCGGTGCCGCCTTGCAGGGCTACCTGCGAAATCCCCTGGCGGAGCCGGGCCTGGTGGGCGCCTCTTCGGCCGCCGCCTTCGGCGCCGTGCTGATGCTCTACACCGGCGCATCCGCCTGGTTTCCCATGGCTTTGCCCCTGGGGGGAATCGCCGGGGCCATCGTCGGTCTGGCGCTGGTCACGCTGCTGGCCGGCGGCGGCAGCGGCGCGTTGACCCTGATTCTCGCCGGCGTCGCCGTCAACACCTTTGCCGCCGCGCTCACGTCGCTGGCTCTGAATCTTGCCACCAGCCCTTACGCCGCCCTGGAAATCGTGTTCTGGCTGCTGGGATCCCTCGCGGATCGCAGCTTCGAGCACCTGCGCGTGGCCCTGCCGTTCATGGTGGTGGGATGGCTGCTGCTGCTGCGCCTGGGCCGCGCACTGGACGCGCTCACCATCGGCGAGGAGGCGGCCTCCAGCCTCGGAGTTCACCTGCCGCGATTGCGTCTGTCTCTGCTGCTGGGCGTGGGGCTCTCGGTAGGCGCGGCGGTGGCGGTTTCCGGGGCCATCGGCTTCATCGGCCTGGTGGTGCCCCATCTGCTGCGCCCGCTGGTGGGCCATCGTCCCGGCGCGCTGTTGCCGGCGAGCGCGCTGGGCGGTGCTGCTCTTACGCTGGCGGCAGACATCGGGGTGCGATTGCTGTCGCCGGGCCCGGAGCTCAAGCTCGGTGTGTTGACGGCATTGATAGGCAGCCCCTTCTTCTTGTATCTGCTGGTCAGCATGCGCAAAACCACCCAATGAGCACACTCGCGGCAACGGCAATCGGTGTCAGCCTCGGCGGCCGGCGGGTTCTCGACCGGGTCGACCTGGCGGTGGCGTCCGGAGAAGTCATCGGCCTTCTGGGGCCGAACGGAGCGGGAAAGTCGACCCTGCTGCGGGTGCTGGCGAGCGTGCTCAAATCCCATTCCGGAGAGCTTCGCCTGGATGGGCAGCCCGTCCACAGGATCCCGCGAATGGAGCTCGCGAAGCGTATTGCCTATCTCCCCCAGGGCGCCGAGTGCCACTGGCCCATGGCGGTGGAGCAGGTCGTAGCCCTGGGACGCCTGGCCCACCGCCAATCCTGGAAACCCATGAGTCAGCACGACTGGGATTGCGTGGCGGCGGCCATGGCAACCACCGATGTGGAGCAGTTCCGCGGACGCAGCATCGGCGCGCTTTCCATGGGTGAACGCGCCCGGGTGCTGGTGGCCCGGGCGGTGGCCGGCGAGCCGCGCATACTGCTCGCCGACGAGCCGGTGGCGGGCCTCGATCCGGCTCATCAGCTGGAAGTCATGGCGATGCTCGAGCGCATGGCCGCGGAGGGCGCCGCGGTGGTCGTGGTGCTGCACGATCTGACCCTGGCGGTGCGCCATTGCAGTCGCCTGGCGCTGCTCGGCGCTGGCCGCCTGGTGGCCAGCGGTGACGCCGACACGGTCTTGAGCACCGAGCATCTGCGCGATTGCTTCGGCATCCGGGCCCTGAGCGGCGAGTCGGCGGACGGTCGCTTCGTGATACCCGTAGCAAGGATCTGAGCAGCGCAACGAGCGGGTTATACTCGATGCATGACTGCATCGCGCCACCTGTGGGCGACATTGCGCGCCCATCTGAACCACCGTGCCAGCAGCTGGAGCATCGGGGGTTACGGCGCGATCGCGGAATTTCACTGGTTGCCCGACGACCGCCCCGGCAACGATTCGGAGAACCTGCAGGTCGTCACCGGTGCCGGCGCCCTGACCCTCGAGCTCCGTGACGAAGTCGTCCCGCACGCCTATCAGGGCTTGAGCCGTCACCCGGATCGTTGGCTGCAGGGGATCTCTCTGTGCCTGCCCTGGCGGCGCGCGCGCCGCGGGGCACGCCAGGTGCTCACCGAGCTCGGCCCGGACCTGCACGCCATCCGCCGCGGGGATCGGGATGCAGTGCTCTTCGACATGGGTCTGGGTCTACCCCACGTGGATGCCTGCGTGCGCAGTGATTCACCGGAATTGCTGAAGTGTCTCCGGGCGGGCTGCGGCCAGCCCGTGCTTGCGCCGGGTAACAGCGTCATGCCAGCCATCAAGGAAGCCAGCCCACATCGGGTTTTCGTCTCCCAGCTGGGGCGGATGGAGGTGTACCAGCGGATCGGCGACCCGGCGCATCACCCGGCGACCCCTCTGGGACCACATACCCACGTCCTGCCGCGCCTGCTGCGCGCGGGGCGCGCGAACGCCGAGGACAACGACGCGCCCGCCTATCATCGCGCCTGCGCCACTCTCTACCCGAAGCACCCCTTGATGGACAATCTAGGCAATCCCACGGCCTATGACCGCGGCGCCCATGCCCGCTTCACGGCGCTGATGGAACGCTGGGGCGACGCGGCCTTCCTGGCGGAGAAAAAACGCGCAACGTGCGCCATGGGCGCCGGCATGGATGCGCGCCGCTACCGGGCGCCGACGGATCCGAAAGGTCGCCATGCATTGCGCATCGCCATTCGCGAGCTCGCCCAACAGATCGGCGAAACGACTGCCATCGACGACTGGCGCGCCCGCTTCGACCGCGTGCGGCCACCGTCTCACCCGCATCTGGCGCACTGACCTTGCCTGATGGTGCCTGATGGTGCCTGATGGGGACATCAGGCATTGCAGGAGCGGCGTCAGCCGTCGCCGTCCAGTCGAAACATCACCGGTACGTACAGCAGCGATCCCGTGTCGTATCCGCCGCGCCGGGCGGGTTGAAATCGCCAGCGCTCGACCGCCTCGATGGCGGCGCGATCCAGAGTCGGGTAGCCGCTACTCTTCAGCACTGCCAGGCGATCCGCCGCGCCTTGCGCGCTTACCCAGACGCTCAACACCACCCGCCCCTGGTGCCCTTGCGCGCGCGCGGTCCAGGGATACTCCGGAGGCGCGTTACCCGACGCGGGCAGCGCCTGGCGATTCGAGCCGGGCTGACCCGCCACCGCCCGGGGCGAACGCGGAACCGCGCCACTGCCGGTCTCGCCGCTCGCAGGCTTGCGCGCCGCTACCGCCGCGGCCCGCTTCGAGGCTGGTGCCGCGCCCACCTTTTTGCTCGTGGCAGGCGCCGGATGCATGTTCGGGGGCAACGGTTTGTTGACCTTCTCGCGCAGTACCGCCTTGGCGACGCGCATCTTCGAGGGCGCAATCGCTACCTGGACGATGGAAGACCTCGGATCGCGGGCGCGCAGCTGGTGCTCGGGCCCGCGGGCCTCGACCAGCGGTGCATCCAGCGCTTCGACGCTATCCAGAGCGTGCGCGGCAATCACGCTTTCCGGCTCGTCGATGACCTGGACGCTGGCGGGCGCCAATGGCCGCACTACCGCCGGCGACAGGGTTGCCGTCGCCGCCGGCGCGATACTGTTGAGAACCGCGCGTGGCGCCGCCGGCGCCAGGGCCACGGTCAAGGCATGCTGGGCGGGCGCCGCGGTGGAGGGCAGCCGGTCGCTCACCACCCAGGCGAGCCCCACGTGCGCTGCTGCCGAGAAACTCAGCGCTACCGCAAGACGTCCCTGAATCAGATACACGTCGCCACCCCGACCGTCATTTTACGAACGCTACCGAAGCGCGGCTGGAGACGCGGGTGGTGGTGACGCAATCACCCAACTCACCGGCATCGGAAGCACATGCCGGAATGTCATTGAGGAGTATTCGTCCCACCCCCTTACAGGTGAGACCGGCCAGCTCGAACTCCTTGACCATGGTCTTGTTGGCCCGTAACGGCGCCGTCTCCAGGGCCAGGCGCCGGGAGATAACACCGTCGGAGGAAAAAATCACCAAGTCCAATCGGTAGCTGGTGTAGGCGCGCGGGCTCTTGTTTTCCAGCACCAGGTGCACACGGCATGCGTCGCCGCGCTCTTCGAGGCGATTGAGCTCGACGTGCAACTGGCCGGTTTCCGCCCCTGCCGGCGGGAGTGTTGCCGCAAGCGCGATGGAAAGCAGGGCCGAGGCAGTGGCGAATCTGATCATCGACGATTCAATCCCCGGCTCGCCGCTCACAGTCGCGGGGGCAGCCACGGAATTCAACCGTGTTCCCTTGGCCGTTCCGGGCTAGCATAACGCCTGTCGAACCGTGGTCAAGGCATGTCCAGGTCACAATCAACAGAGGGAAGGTCATGAGGCTAGCGGACAAGGTAGCGGTGATCACCGGCGCCGGCAGCGGTTTCGGTGCAGGGATCGCCACACGCTTCGCCGAGGAAGGCGCCCGCATCGTCGCTGCCGACATCAACGGCGACGGCGCCGCCCGAATCGTCGAGGACATTCGCAACGCCGGCGGCACGGCTTTCCCTGTAACCGCGGATGTCAGCAAGGGCGACGAGATGGCGAGAATCATCGCCGCCGCCGTCGACGAGTTTGGTGAGCTGGATATTGTCGTCAACAATGCCGGCACCACCCATAAGAACCGGCCCATGCTGGAGGTGGACGAAGCCACTTACGATCGCGTCTTCGCGGTGAACGTGAAAAGCGTCTACCACAGTGCGATTCACGCGGTGCCGGTATTCAGGCGCCAGGGGCGGGGCAGCTTCATCAACATCGCATCCACGGCGGGAATTCGCCCCCGACCCGGGCTTACCTGGTATGCCGCCACCAAGGGCGCGGTCATCACCATGACCAAGGCAATGGCGGTGGAGCTCGCGCCGGACAATATTCGCGCTAACGCGATCAACCCGGTGGTCAGCGCGACAGGGTTACTGAAAGACTTTCTGCCGGGTGAGGATACGCCGGAGACGCGGGCGAAGTTCGTGGCCACCATTCCCCTCGGACGTATGAGCACGCCCCGGGACGTGGCTGCGGCCTGTTTGTTCCTGGCCTCGCAGGACGCGGAGTTTCTGACCGGCGTGTGTCTGGAGGTGGACGGCGGGAGATGTATATGAGATTGCGTGATGGCCTGCTCCAGCGCTCCCGGCGACCGCCTATCGACATCGTGCCTGTGGCGAGCGATGAATTTCAAAAGTGGCTGAAGGGCTGCGGGGCCAGACTGCGACGCTGGGTGGCCTCATCCGACTTCCGCGCGCGACCCGCCAGTCACTGCCTGGTGCCCCGCACCGACGGCTCCCTCGAGTCGGTGCTCGCCGGCATCGGATGCGAGGACGATCCCTTCGCCATCGGCCATCTGCCCGCGGTATTGCCCGCGGGCAGCTATCGGATCGCCGCCGACTGGCCCCAGGACCGTCTGGAGCGAGCCGCCATCGGCTGGGCGCTCGGCACCTATCAGTTTACTCGCTACAAGAAGCGCGACGAATTGAAAGCCGGGCTGGTGGTGGAATCCACTACCCTCCTGCGCAGGGTCCGTAGCCAAGTGGCGGGCCTGTTCCGGGTACGCGATCTGGTGAATACGCCCGCCCAGGACATGATGCCCGATCACCTGGCTGGTGCCGTCAAGGACATGGCCGGGGAATTCAGTGCGAACGTTCGTGAGATCGTTGGCGATGCGCTGCAGAGCAAGAATTTTCCCGCCATTCATGCCGTCGGGCGCGCCGCCAGCCACGCGCCGCGCCTAATCGATCTCCGTTGGGGAAAGAAAAAGCACCCGAAGCTGACCCTGGTGGGAAAAGGCGTTTGCTTCGACAGCGGCGGGCTCGACTTGAAAACCGCCGGTGGGATGCGGCTGATGAAAAAGGATATGGGCGGCGCGGCCCACGCAATCGGCCTCGCCCATATGATAATGAGTGCCGGCCTGCCGGTGCGCCTGCGGATGCTGGTGCCAGCAGTCGAAAACGCCGTCGCCGGAAACGCCTATCGCCCCGGCGACGTGTTGACCTCGCGCAAGGGAATCACCATCGAAATCGACAATACCGACGCGGAGGGGCGTGTCATCCTGTGCGATGCGCTGACCGAGGCGGCCGCCGAGTCGCCGGATCTTATCATCGACTTCGCGACCCTCACGGGAGCCGCGCGCGTGGCACTGGGCACGGATCTCCCCGCCATGTTCTGCAACCGCGACAAGGTAGCGCAGGGGCTCGCCGAGTCGGCCGAGCGCGTGCACGATCCTCTCTGGCGCCTGCCCTTGCATCGCCCTTACCGTGAACTCATCGACAGCCCCATTGCCGATATCGCCAACTCCGGCGGTGGTCCCTACGGCGGCGCCATCACCGCCGCGCTGTTCCTGCAGGACTTCGTGCCCGCCGCCACGCCCTGGGTGCACTTCGATCTGATGGCGTGGAATCTGCGATCACGGCCGGGGCGCCCGGAAGGCGGCGAAGCCATGGCCCTGCGCGCGGTGTTCGACTATCTGAGAAGGCGTTATGAAGAAGCGGCCTGAACATCTACGCCTCTTGTCTGGCGCTGTGCTCGCAACCGTGGTGCTGCTCGCAACCGGCTGCAGCATCTGGCAGCTTGGTGACGTGGCGCCCGACTACGTCGACGCGTCGACCCACCGGGGAGTCCAGGTGCTCGCCTTCGATGCCGAATCCAGAATTCTGGCGAGCGGCGGCTGGGACGGCAAGATAGGCATCTGGACCCTGGGCAGGGAAAAGCCCGAGCAGGTCTGGCTCGCCCACGACGGCTCCGTGCAGGGCCTTTCATATAGCGGTGGCCGGCTTATTTCCGGTGGCCAGGACGGACGCCTGGTCATTTGGAGCCGCCGCGGAGAAGCGCGCCGTTCCCTGGACACCGGCAGCAGCATCACACACGTCCAGACGTTGAACGACCTGGTGATAACCGGTCACTATGACGGCAGCGTGCGCGCCTGGACGCTGCCCGCCCTCGACAATGTCATGCGTCTCGATCTCCACGGCAACGATCTGGTGGCGGCCCTGACCGTCGATACGCTAAGCGGTCGCATCGCCTCCAGTGGCTACGACGGACGGGTTTTTCTCATCGAGGAAGCCGCGCGCTACCGGGAACTCGCGCGCCCGCCCATGGATGCCGTCAGTCTCAGCTTCGCGCCCGGAGGCGAGGTGCTCTACGGCGGCGGTTGGCTGCGGCTTTACCGCTGGAGCCTCGAAGCGGACGGCTTCGACACCATCAGCACGCCGCACTGGGGAGCCATCGCCGGTCTCCAGTACCTGCCCGGGGAGGGCGTCCTGGCGAGCATCAGCCGCATCAACGACAGCTCGGTGTTTTTCCTCGACCCGACAACCGGTGAGGGCGTGCGCCATTTCCAGCGCCAGTCCATATGCGGCAGCGCCCTTCGGGTGTCGCCAGACGAGCGCTACATGGCCGCCACCGGTGACGACGGTATCGTTCGTATCTGGGATCTGAGCGCGACTACCGAGCAGTAGGCGGCCCGGCGCTTTGCACTTCGCGCAAACGCTGGCGGGCGAGTCGCACGCGCTGCTCCGCCAGCCCGATGCGTTCCGCCGTCGCGCTTTTCTTGCTCTGCTGCGTGGACAACAGATTACGCTCCGCGTTGGCGACCTCCTGGCGTGCTTCGGAGAGACTGGCCTGGTACTTGCGCCTTGCATCCGCCTCATCCGCGTGCTGTTTCTCGAGGCGTTCAGTGGCCGCGTCGATTTCCTGCATACGCTGCGCGCCCTGCTGCTCGATGGCTGCGCTGTCTTGTTGAATATCCATTTTCTCGACCGTCGTTGCCGTCTCGGGCCGCGTGTCCGAATAGCTCACGGTGCCGTCGGCGTGCACCGATTTGAAGGTGTAGATGGGCTGTGCAATACAGCTCGCCGCTGCGGACCACAATAAGAAAGCGAAAACCACGCGCATGGACGGATTCCAACAAAAGCAAGTCACTGGGAAACAGTGTAGCCAATCACCGGCGCGTCGGCGAAACGAACGAAAGTATTAGATGGATGCGCTTTGCTTTTCTCCGGCCGCGTGCGCCCACTGGCCGGTAAACTCGTCGATGACCTCCCCGGCGGAATCGGCGATGTCGCCCAGAGCTTCGGCTCGCAGGCGAATGATTATCAGCGTATAGGCCGTTAGCGCGACCTGATCCATGCGTCGCCTCGCTTCACCGTGGAGCTGCTGAAAGCGGTAGAGAATCTGATCGCGACTTTGTTCATGCTTGTCGAGATGTGCGCGCGCCTCGGTGAGACTCTCCAGGGTCATGATGGCGATGTCGCGTACCCGATCCACGGGAAAGGACTTGGTCGCGGAATCGATGATCGTCGAGGCATCGCGGGTCAGGCGCTTCGCCTCGCGATCCGGGTTGTTGAACAGCGTTTTGAGAACCTCGAGCACGGGGGCCTACTTGAACAAGCCCTTCAATAATCCTCTGACGGCATCGTCGCCGACCTTCTCGTCGATCACGTCCTGGATCTTGGATTTGGCAAGGGCCTCGGCAAGCGCATCGGTATCGAGAGCGTAATTCGGATCGGTGAAGTTTCCCGTCACATGGATGGGAATGGGAATGCCGATCAGATCTTTCAACTCCTCGCCGCCCTGCCCCTTGAGCGTCTTCACAATCGTGGCTGCCACCCGGTAGTCCACAGTCTGCGCCGGGAGGTTTGCCGTGCCCTTGCCGTTGATTCGCAACAGAGGTGTTCTCACAGTGAAGTCATTGTTGGTCGCCACGCCATTTCTTACCCGCATGCTGCCGCGCAGCTCGCTGAAATCCGTTTTCTGTTCCACTTCCTCGACAGGCAGCTTCGCGCCCTTGATGCGTGCGTATGCCTCACGAATCATGCGCGCAACGTTGACGCCGTTGATTGCACCGTCCGTGAAGGCGAAAGTGGCGCTGCCGTTGAGAGATCTCTGCACTTCGTCGGCCGTTGCCCCCTCGCTTCGCATGGCGATACTGACGTTGGCTTTTCCCGAAATGCGGTCGTGGCCCTGTAGATCCTGCAGCAGCGGACCCGCGAGCACACCTGTCAGGTTCTCGTCGACGGTGGTGCGGGGAGAATCTCCGCGTACATCCACCGTGATGTTGCCCCGGTATGTGCCGCTGTAGAGATTGGCGTCGATGGGATGCAGCCGAATGACTCCGTTTTTCGCCTTTACGGACATGTCGACGTCAGAGAGATTCAAGCTCGCCACCTTGAGCTTTCCAATCGTCATCCTTCCGATTACGTCCAGTCGGCGCAGAGCTTCGTTGGGCACCTCGGTGGACGCAGCCGTTGCGGCGGCACCGGGCGTAGCCGCCACAGGCGCCCCATCGCCGATTGTCTCCTTTCCTGGCGGCAAGTAGCGATCGACGTCGATAGCATCCAGCGCGAGCTTGAAGCGCAACGCCTGGGACGCGATATCGGGTACCGCCACTTCACCGTTGAGAGTGGAATCATCGAGATGAATCGTGAGCGGCTTCACGGTCAACTGATTTGGCTTGCCGGCGATAGTGGCCTGCAAAGATACGCGCGTAAGTGCATTCGGATCCCTCGTCTGCAGGGCGTCTCCGGAAAAAGTACCGAGCAGCTTCTTCGGATTGAATTCGCCGATGCTGATGGTGCCCATCGTGGTGGGCGCAGAATCGATGTTGTAGACGCGGAGCCGCCCGGTGATCTTCACGTCCTCGGCCGCGAGCTGCAGGTCTTCGACGAGCAAGCTCTTGTTGCCGGCATCGTAGTCGAGCTTGCCCTCGACGGTAATGTGCCGGCTGACGTCCGACTCTCCCGCCTGCACGTCCAGTGCGAGCTTCAGATCCACCGGTTCGCCGGCGGAAATGGCGCCGGTCTGAACGGTGAGATTGCCGATTTTGAAACGCTGGCCGCTACTCGCGTCGTTCCAGCTCAAGTTGGCATCTTTGATGTCGAGACCGCCGATGGCGAGCGCAGCCGCAGCGCTCGCATCGGGACTGGCCGGGGAGTCCGACGACGTCGACCCATCGGCACTGCCAGTATCGCCACCGGCTTTGGCAAGATCATCCCAGTTGCTGCGTCCGCTGGCATCGCGGGCGAGATTCAGGGTCAGGCCGTGAATGGTTACAGTGTCCATCTCCAGGCGCTTCGAGAGAAGCGGCAGCAGCTTGACCCGAATGGACACCTTGTCGGTGCTCGCGAATACGGGATTGTCAAACCCGGCCGCGTTGCCGAGTTCGACCTTGCCGAGCGCGACACCGATCCACGGAAACACGCTCAGTGAGATGTCACCATCGATTCGCAGATCGCGTCCGGTTTGCTCCTTGACCTGCGCGATGATTTCCGGCTTGTGATCGTTGGGATCGATCACGATCGGCAGCAGAATCGCTGCCGAGACGATTAACAGAACGATAATGGCGACGATTGCGGCAAGCCACTTGAGCGGTCCTTTCATGGGGGTCCTGCTTGTCGCCTCTTCCTGTCTCGCGACTATTGTACACCCCTGCCTGCTGCTGCCACGCACTTACCAGCCGCCGCCGCCACCCCCGCCGCCGCCGCCGCCAGAAGATCCTCCGCCTCCCGAGCCCGAGGACGATCCGGGCGCCGTGGACGAGGATGAGACCGTGCTGGCGAGGGTGCTCCCCAGGGACGAAGCGAAGGAACCGACGGAGTGGCTTCGCCATTCGCCACCGTGGTACCAATTCGGCTGGCGGTAGCTACCGTCGCTCTGGGCTCGTGCGATGACCTCGCTGAACTTGTCACCCCACACCTCCTCCACATCCAGGGCCAGGGCGTAGGGCAGATAGCGCTCGAACAGCTCCGGGGTTTTTTCCGGCGGGTGCTTGAATCGAAGCTCATCTTTCTCCGCCACCACCAGGTAGTCGCGAAATCCGTCGACCTTGTCGAGCAACTTTCTGCCCATGCGGGTCGGGGCCTTCATCAGCTCATAGAAAAACCAGTTGACGAATATCAAGCTGATCAGGATCGCCACCACCGCGACACCCGCCGCCTTGGCAAGAAACACGACGCCCATGATCTCGCCGCCGAAGAAGGGCAGCGCAAACAGGGTGATGACCACGGCACCTGTGGCTCCAACGATGCCGTTGACGTTCCGCCACGCCATGGTCACGGCTCTGCTCAAGGCAAGAACGCCAAATGTCCAACCCGACAGCCACACGACCATGAATCCCGCTATCGCCATCTCCGGTATGCTCGGACTCATGATCACCACAGCGGCGAGCGCGAGCACGCTGATGACGACACCGAGAACGGTATAGCTCGCGTTGCTCTTGAAATAGCGCTTCTCGTAATCGGCTTCCAGAGACTGACTGTGGGCGCGAATCGCAGACTTTATGCGTTTGTGATTTTTTCGTTCCAGCTTCAAGGAGCCGCCCTCGGCAAACAGGCGCCGCAGCAGAGCCGATTCCCCCGCCGCCAGATTTCCGGTGGCGCCAGGAACCTCCTCGAGCACATAGTCGCCGTCGTCGTCGTGGATAATCAGCCGACCTTTCACGGCCAGGTTGATCAAAGCTGATGAAAAACCCTTTTCGTCATAGCCCATGTGTCGTACGTAGCGCATGGATGACGGAGAATAGCCCTTTGGCGGCGTGTATCGGGGAATGACGATGCCGGGCTGTGGATCGCGCCCCACACGGCTCCAGGACACCGCATAGTAGAAGAGCAGGATCCCCAGACCGGCGGCGCCCGCCACCAGCGCCGCGTTATCCTCGAGAAACCAGTCAAGCCGTTGGCGAGCGCTCGGTTCGACCACGTGCCCCTTGGGCCAGCTGACGACGATGGTGAAACCCTCACCGCCCACCAGGCGACGCGTAGTACGGAACTGCGCGATGCTGTCGATATCGAGGCTCGCCTCGAAGTCCTGTCCCTTGGCGCCGGCGGGGCCGGTGTAGGCTTCCAGCACCATCTCCGCGCCCGGCACGGTGGACGGCAGGCGCACGCCGGCGCTGGCCCCGTCGATGGGAAAGCGCCAGCCGTTTCCCGTGACGTTCCAGTACAACTCGTCATGGTCGTCGAAGAACCCCAGCTGACGGTCGGTCCGGTACGAAAGCGTATAGGTGTATTGGCCGGTCTCCAGGAAATGGTTTTTGTCTCCCATGTAGATGCGGATACCGTTGCCCAGGCCCGTCTCATGATGCGGCTCCGGTCTTGCGTCCCGCAACACGCCGATATGGGTATAAGCCACACTGATCCGACGACCAGCGGCGTCACTATAGGTAGTAGGGAGATCGCGGTATATGCCGCGCTTGATGTCGCGGCCCTCGGCGCGAATCGTGATGGTCTCGATCACGTTCATGCCTCCGTCAGCCTGCACGTCGATGTCCGCATGAAAGCTGACGATGCGCTCGGCCGCTAAGACCTGCACCGGTGCCAGGAACAGCGATACCAGAAAGGCGCGTTTGAGCAATGTCATCGGGATGGCCTAGTCCAGCGGCGGGGATTCACGTTCCGTCGCGTCATTGATCTCGAAATAATCCGCCTTGATGAAGCGAAACATCCCCGCCACCAGGGTGTCCGGGAACGAATCGATCCGCGTATTCAGCATCCGCACGGCGCCGTTGTAATAGCGGCGTGCGTACTGAATAGTGTTTTCGACATCCGTGAGGTCTTTCTGAAGGGTCAGGAAGGCGTCATCAGCCTTCAAATCCGGATAATCCTCGGCCAGCGCCACCAGATCCCGGACCCGGCCGGCGAGCCGTGACTCGACGCCGCCGATCTCGGCGATGCTATTCGATTGCCGGCTGCGGGTCCGCAGCTCGGTGACTTCGGTCAGGGTGGCACTCTCATAGGCGGCGTAGTGCCGAACCGAATCCACGAGCTTCGGGATGAGATCGTGGCGGCGTTTGAGCTGCACGTCGATGTCGCTCCACGCCGATAGCACGCGATTCTTGTCGCCGACGAGGCGGTTGTAAATAAACACGCCCCAGATAAGAACCGCGACCAACGCCATGAAGATGGCGGTCACGTCAGATCGAATACGCCATCACGACCACGGCCATACTGAATGTTGTAGCTGACCAGCTTCACGATTTTCTGCCGGCGAGCGCGCCATTCTCGGCATCGCCGAGCAGGGCAGCGCGGAAACGGTGTTTGAGATAGGTGCCGTCCCGGGGCGGCAGAACAGTTTCGTGGCGCTCCGTCGACACCTTGACGTCGGCGAAAAGCGGCCCTGGAGCGTCGTACAGTGCCACCGACAAGGTATCCAGATCGCTTTGCGTGTACACCGTGCGGGCACTCTCGAAACCGGCGGCAGCCGCCACGCCGGCCAGGTCGACGCCAAACCGCGTGTGGGTATATTGCATGCCGGTCTCGCCATAGACTTCGTTGTCGATGACGACCACGGCAAGATTCTTCGGCCGCTGCACCGCGATGGTGGCGAATGCACCCAGACCCATCAGCATCTCGCCATCGCCGGTAATGACCAGCACGCGGCGCCCGGGCTGTGCCAGGGCCACGCCCAACCCGATCATGGCGGCGCCGCCCATGCCACCCCAGACATAGAAGTTTTCCGCCCGATCGCCGGCGGCCGCCGCATCCCAGGTCGTGCTGCCCAGACCCGTAACGAGCAGCGCACGCCCACGTCCGGCGAGCAGCTGCGCCACAGCCTGGCGGCGATCGAGCTTAGCGGCGCTCTGCGACGATGTGCTCATCTCCAGACCTTGGTGCCGATGATCCGCTGAGAGATGGACACCGCCACCGCGCGAAAGGCGTTGAAAGCGAGCTCCGATGCAGCCGCCACGGTAGCCGCGACATCGCCGGCATCATCCACATGATGGACGATCACTCCGGCATTGCCGAGCGCCTGCGCCACGCCCTGACCCATGGGCACCTGCCAGGGATTGAACTCGCCCCACTCGCCGCGCATGGTGACGATGGCAAGCAAAGGAAAGCGGCACTCAGCCACCACCGATAGCATGTTGATGCAGTTGCCGACACCGCTGGACTGCATCAGCAGCACGCCGCGGGCGCCACCGAGCCAAGCGCCGGCAAGCAGGGCGACGCCTTCCTCCTCGGTGGTCAAGACCACACTGTGCATGGTGCTATCGGCGTGACATAGATCGATCAAGCGCGCGTGCCCGGCGTCCGGCACATACGCCACTTGCGTCACGCCAGCGTCGCAGAGCACATTGAAGATCGCCTGGGGCCACTCGGAGGTTTCGGCAGGCGCCGCGCCCTTTGCCATCTTATTGGTTTTCTTGGATTTCCTGGTTTTGCTGGTTTTGCTTGCGCTGGAGAATACCTTCTACTTCTCTTGCCTTGTCAATGGCCTGTGTCTGGCCCTTCCACACGTGCTCTTTGCTGGCCTGTGCTTCGTCGGACTCGGCGCTGCATGCCGCGAGGGCCATGAGCCCCAGGCTGAGAATGGGAATAATGATTATATTACGCATGATCCGTGCTTCGTTTGAATACCTGTAAAAAGGTAGCCCAAATTCGGCGCCTCACAGGAGCCCGCTGGCTGCCATCGCCTCGGCAAACCCCTGATCGTCATTGGATGCGACCACCGTATAGCGCCTCTTGAGAGGGTCCGCGGCATTGGCCACCACATAAGCCTGGTGGGCCCATTCCAGCAAATCCCGATCGTTGTAGTCATTGCCCACCGCCACGACGTCACGATGGGCCACGCCGTGCCGCTCCCGCAACCAGTCCGCGGCCCGGGACTTGGAGGCGGCTCGCGGAAAGATCTCTATCCACCGCGAGCGGTGATCCAGGGGCGAGGTGGTGAGCACCACGTTGAGACTGGCCAGCTCCGTGACCAGCGCATCGTAGTGGGATTCGCTCCCCGGCGCCTCGATGGCGAGGAACTGGCTCACCTGCAGCCCTTCCAGAATACGGCCGTCGAGGGGCTGGGCAAATTCCGAATAGCGCTCCCGGCGCCGGTCGAAATCCGGATTCTCACCAGCCACCTGGCCGGGTCGTTGGCCGCCTGGCTGGTGATAGTAGAAATGGTGATTCTCGGGAATTCCGAGATGCACCATGAACGCCATCCCCTTGGCGAGCAGCAGATCCAGGGTCCTCTGAACATGCTCGGAACGCATTTCATGGGCGGCCAACAGCTCGCGGCTGCGCCACTCGAGGATGCCGGCTCCCGATGCGAACACCAGGTAGTCGATGGGAAAGGCCGCGTCGAGCACCAGCTCCGCGGAGTGCAGCGAGCGTCCGGTGGCGACGACTCGCAGGCAGGCGCTCTCGCCGAGACACTCCAGCGCCTGCCGGTTGGCAGCACCGAGACGCGCGTTCGCGTCCAATAGAGTGCCGTCGAGATCGGTGACGACCATGGCCATGGTGCCGCCCTCAGCGTGCCCTGGCCACCACCAGCGTGAGGTCGTCGTCCTGCATGCCCTCGCCCGCGTGCGCTGAAATTCTCTCGAGTATCCGATCGCGGATGGATTCTGCGCTGTGCCCCTCGGCTTCCGCGATGCAGGCCTCCAGTGCCTCGTGCTCGAACATTTGGCCCGCATCGTCGCGCGCCTCGGTGACACCGTCGGTGTACATGACCAGCACGTCGCCGGGCTCCCATGGCATCGTACGCTTGGCGTATCCGCCGGCTTCTACATCGAGGGCGCCGAGTATCGGGTCGAGGGCCTGGAGCCGGTGCAGGAACCCTTCACCCGCGCGGTACAAATAAGGGTAAGGATGGCCGGCATTGGCATAGTGCAGGCGACGCACCCCGGGCTCGAACAGCACGTAGCAACAGGACATCAGCAAGCGTCGCAAAATGGAGAGATCCAGGGTGCGCCGCATGGCCTGCATGACTTCCCCCGGATCGAAGCTGAAGCGCGTCTGGGTGTGCAGGCAACTCTTGGCCATGGCCACGAACAGTCCGGCGTAGAAGCCGTGACCGGTGACGTCACCGACAATCAGGCCTACCGAGTCGCCGTCGGGGCACAGGTAGTCGTAAAAGTCGCCGCCAACCTCCGATGCCTGACTACACACGCCCGCGAGTTCGATGCTTTCAGTCAGCAGCCGCCCGGCCGGCAGCATACCCTGCTGGATTTCCCGAGCCCGCACCAGGTCCTGACGCCAGCGCTCCCGCTCACGCTCCAGGCGCACGGTGCTCTTCACGTCCTCCCGGAGCTTTGCCGTCAGCATCTTGAAGATGCCCCGGGCAACCTCCGGATCCTGACCCAGGGTCTCCTGGAAATCCCGTCGCTCCCAGCGCAGTAGCCTCACCGGCGTATCGGCGATGGCGGCCGTGCTGCGGGGCTCGTCGTCGATGAGGGCGATCTCGCCGACACAATCGCCGCGGCCGCGGCTGATGACCGTCATGCCATCGGATTCCAGGCGCAGCCTGCCCTCCACGACCAGGTAAACCGCGTCGCCCTCTTCACCTTCATCGAAAAGGATCTCCCCGGCCGCCAGATTCACGCCCTCGAGGGTGCGATCAATTTTCGTGACCAGGGCCTCGGGCACGGCCGAAAGCAGCTCGGTGGTTCGAAGAAAGGCCAGTCTGTCGCTCACGTCGTTGTCTCGGCAAGGATCCTATCCACAGGCTAGCCGATGGCATTGGCCCAGGCGACACATTACCATGCGGACACTCGGAATTCGGGAACCCCGGCGGCGCGGGCGCGGTCCGCTTACGAGAGCCCGTCTACTATTTACTGACATGCGCAGATCGAAGACCGCCCCAATTGCCACACTGGCCACACTGGCCACACTGGCCACCCTGGCCGCCCTGGCCCTGGCCCTCGGCGCCGCCGAAGCGAGCGAGCCGCAGCCCGTTCACGGGATCGCCATCCACGGCGAGCCGAAGTACGGCCCCGATTTCACCCACTTCGACTATGTCAATCCGGATGCACCGAGGGGCGGCAGCATGCGTATCGCGGCCCAGGGAACTTTCGATAGCTTTCATCCCTATATCGCCAAGGGAAATTCGGGGCCGAGCTCCGATATCGAAACGCTGCTCACGAGCAGTGCGGACGAACCATTCACGGCCTATGGGCTCATCGCCGAATCCCTGGAAGTGCCCGAAGATCGCTCCTGGGCGATTTTCACTTTACGCCCGCAAGCCCGCTGGCACGACGGCGAGCCCATCACCGCCGACGACGTCATCTGGTCCTTCGACACCCTCACGACAAAGGGCCATCCCAGCTTTCGTTTCTATTACAAGAGTGTGGCGAGCGTGGAGAAGCTGGGTCCGCTTCGCGTGAAGTTCACCTTCAATGAGCGCAACAACCGCGAGCTTCCACTCATCGTCGGTGATCTGCCGATCCTGCCGAAACACTACTGGGAGCAGCGCGATTTCGAACGCACGACCCTCGAGCCGCCACTCGGAAGCGGGCCCTACCGGGTTGCCGATTTCGAGCCGGGACGGCGTGTAATACTGGAACGCGTGAAAGACTACTGGGGCAAGGACCTGCCCGTGAACAGGGGCAAGTACAATTTCGATCGCGTCCATTACGAGTACTTTCGCGACGTCACCGTGATCCGCGAAGCACTCAAAGCCGGCGACATCGAATTTCGAACCGAGAACCAGGCGAAGGCATGGGCGCTCGCTTACCTCCCCGACAAGGTGCCCGCTATTCGCAACTCCTGGCTGAAGAAGGAAACCATCGGCCATCAACGCCCGACGGGCATGCAGGGTTTCGTATTCAACACGCGGCGCGCCGTATTCGAGGATCCTCGCGTGCGGGAGGCGCTGGCGCAGGCCTTCGATTTCGAATGGACCAACAAGAACCTATTCTTCGGGCAGTACACGCGCAGCGAGAGCTACTTTTCGAACTCCGAGCTGGCCTCTACCGATCTGCCTTCCGGCGAGGAGCTGGAAATTCTGGAAAAATTTCGCGGAAGGGTTCCGGATGCCGTCTTCACCAAGCCCTATCGTGCTCCTGCCACCGACGGTAGCGGCTGGCCACGCGAAAATCTTCGCAAGGCCTTCGCGTTGTTCGCCGACGCCGGCTGGGTGGTACGAGACAAGAAGCTCGTGAACGAGAAGACCGGCGAACAGATGCGCTTCGAGATCCTGCTGGTGTCCAAAGAGTTCGAACGCATCGTACTTCCCTTCGTACGCAACCTGCAGCGACTGGGAGTAGATGCCAGCGTTCGCCTGGTCGACTCCTCTCAATACATCAATCGCCTGCGAAGCTTCGATTTCGACCTGATCGTGTCGGTCACGCCGCAAGGCGAATCGCCAGGAAATGAGCAGCGCAATTATTGGACTTCGGCGGCCGCCGATTCACCGGCGGCGCGTAACCTGGCAGGCATCAAGGATCCGGTCGTCGACGAATTGGTCGACCTGGTTATTACTGCGCCGACCCGGGAAAGCCTCGTGGCCCGCACCAGGGCGCTCGACCGTGTGCTGCTGCATGGCCACTACGTCATTCCCAATTGGCATCTGCAATCGGACCGAACGCTTTTCTGGGACAAGTTTTCCCGTCCGGCGGTGACCCCGCGTCGCGGCACATCTACCGACTACTGGTGGTTCGACGCCGAAAAAGCCGCCAGGCTCGAGAAGTCACGCGGCGAGCAGCCACAGGTGACGCAGGACCGGACGTCGGATTCACCCGGGGCCAGCATCACGATTCTGGCAACCATCGGACTTCTGACCCTGGGCTACTTCGTATTCCGGCATGCCTTGCGTCGCCCTTCGGCTTGAGGACAGCAACGCGTGACGGCATACATCATTCGTCGTCTGCTACTCATGATTCCGACCCTGTTCGGCATCATGCTCATCAACTTCCTCATCATACAGACGGCGCCTGGCGGCCCCGTCGAGCAAGCCATCGCGCAGATCACCGGTGAGGGAGCGGACATCACCGGGCGCATCACGCAATCCGGCCGCGGCGAGACGCTTGCTCCCAAGACGCTCCAGGGCAGCGCTCCGAGCCGCTACCGGGGTGCACAGGGACTCGACCCGGAGTTCATCGAAGAGCTCGAGCAGCGCTTCGGTTTCGACAAGCCCATGCACGAGCGCTTCTTCCACATGGTGAAGAGCTATATCGTGTTCGATTTCGGCGAGAGCTTCTTCCGCGATCGCGACGTCGTCGATCTGGTGCTGGAAAAGATGCCGGTTTCCATTTCACTCGGGTTGTGGACGACACTGCTGGTCTATCTCATCTCCATACCACTCGGGATCGCCAAAGCGCGACGCGACGGCAGTCGCTTCGACATGTGGACCAGCTTCGCCATCGTCATCGGCACAGCCATACCGAGCTTCCTGTTCGCCGTCTTTCTGCTCATCGTTTTTTCCGGCGGCAGCTATCTTGACTGGTTTCCATTGCGCGACCTGGTATCGGAGAACTGGGACACACTGTCGCTGGGCAACAAAATCACGGATTATCTCTGGCATATCACACTGCCGGTGTTCGCCATGGTGATCGGCGGATTCGCCACCCTGACCATGCTGACCAAGAACTCCTTCATGGACCAGCTCCATCAGCAATACGTGCTCACCGCCCGCGCCAAGGGATTGACGGAAAAGCGCGTGCTCTATGGTCATGTTTTTCGCAACGCCATGCTCATTGTCATCGCCGGTTTTCCCGGCGCCTTCGTCAGCATCCTGTTCACGGGATCGGTGCTGATAGAGATAATTTTCTCGCTTGACGGCCTCGGACTCCTCGGCTTCGAAGCGGCCTTCAACCGCGACTATCCGCTGATGTTCGGGACGCTGTATTTCTTTTCGTTGCTTGGACTGCTGCTCAATCTCGTCGGTGATTTAATGTACACGGTGATCGATCCACGCATCGACTTCGAGGCGCGCGAAACTTGAGATGATTAAGCTGGGGCCTCTGGGCCAACGACGGCTGTACAACTTCCGCGCCAACCGGCGCGGCTACTGGTCGCTGTGGATTTTCCTGGCGCTTTTCCTGGTCAGCCTGTTCTCGGAGTTCGTCGCCAACGACAAACCGTTCCTCGTCTACTACAGCGGCGAGCTCTACACGCCGATTTTCAAGGCCTACCCGGAAACCGACTTCGGCGGCGAGTTCGAGACAGAGGCGGATTATCGCGATCCGGTGGTGGCGAAGCTCATCGATGAAAAAGGCTGGATGCTGTGGCCACTCATCCGCTACAACCACCAAACTGTCGCCTGGAATCTGCCGCAACCGGCGCCTTCATCCCCCGATGCGGAGCACTGGCTGGGCACCGACGATCAGGCCCGCGACGTGGTGGCGCGACTCCTCTACGGCTTCCGCATCTCGGTGTTGTTCGGTTTCACCCTGACCGTCATCAGCGCCATCGTCGGCGTCGCTGCGGGGGCCGTGCAGGGCTACTTCGGCGGCTGGATCGATCTGTTGTTTCAGCGATTCATCGAAGTCTGGGCGGGGATGCCGACGCTGTTCCTGCTCATCATTCTGGTCAACATCGTTGAGCCGAACTTCTGGTGGCTGCTGGGATTGCTGCTGCTGTTCAGCTGGATGGGGTTCGTCGGCGTGGTGCGGGCCGAATTCCTGCGCGCGCGGAATTTCGATTACATCCGCGCCGCGCGGGCGCTGGGCGTCAGCAATGCGCGCATCATGTTCCGCCACGTGCTGCCCAATGCCATGGTCGCCACCATTACCTTCATGCCCTTTACATTGGCGGGCTCGGTGACGGTGCTCACATCGCTGGATTTTCTCGGCATCGGCCTGCCGCCCGGATCGGCGTCACTCGGTGAATTGCTTGCCCAGGGCAAAGCCAATCTGCAGGCACCGTGGATTGGATTCACGGGATTCTTCGTCATCGCCATCATGCTGAGCTTGCTCATTTTCATCGGCGAGGCGGTAAGAGACGCCTTCGATCCACGCAAGCTCTTCGCCGGCGCCCCGCCGCCGGAAACCGATCCCGGCAACGAAGGGGTGACGCCGATCCCGGCGACCGCCGGAGAAAGCGAATCATGAGCCCGCCGCTGCTGGAGATCTCCCGTCTCGGAGTGGAGTTCCACCTTCCCGAAGGCGTCACGACCGCCGTGGATGGCTTATCTCTGGAAATCGAGAAGGGGCAAACGGTGGCGCTGGTTGGTGAAAGTGGCTCAGGCAAATCCGTTTGCGCCCTGTCGATACTGCAGCTTCTCCCCTATCCGGTGGCGCACCACACACCGGGCAGCTCGATCCGCTTCAAGGGCGAGGAGCTGGTGGGCGCCAACGAGAATCGGCTGCGCGCGGTACGCGGCGACCAAATCTCCATGATCTTCCAGGAGCCCATGCTGTCGTTGAATCCCGTGCACGTGGTGGAGAAGCAGATCAACGAGGTGCTGTTCGTGCACAAGGGTATGGAAGCCGGCCCTGCCCGCCAGCGCACCCTGGAGCTGCTGGATCTGGTGGGTATTCCAGAGCCTGAAAAACGCCTGGCATCCTATCCCCACCAGCTCTCCGGCGGACAGCGGCAGCGGGTCATGATTGCCATGGCGCTGGCCAACGAGCCGGATCTGCTGATCGCCGACGAGCCTACCACCGCGCTGGACGTCACCATCCAGGCCCAGGTGCTGACACTGCTTCGCGGGCTACAGGCGCAGCTCGGCATGTCCATGCTGCTCATCACCCACGATCTGGGCATCGTGCGCAAGATGGCCGAGCAGGTGTCCGTCATGCAGGCCGGACGGGTGGTGGAAAGCGGATCCGTTGAAAAAGTCTTCGCGACGCCCGAGCATCCCTATACACAGCGCCTGCTGGCCGCGGAGCCCAAGGGCGATCCGCTGCCGGCACCAGCCGATGCGCCGACCTTGATGCACGCGGAGAACGTCAAAGTGTGGTTTCCCGTCAAGCGCGGGCTTCTGCGCCGCACGGTGGATTACATCAAAGCCGTGGACGGTATCAGCGTCACGGTGCGCGAGGGCCATACCGTGGGGGTAGTCGGCGAGAGCGGCTCGGGCAAGACCACCCTGGGGCTCGCCCTGCTGCGCCTGCAGTCGAGCCGAGGCGTCATCGAGTTCGATGCGAAGGACATACAGGGCGGCTCCAGCCGCGACCTGCGGGGGCTCCGCCGCGAGATGCAGGTGGTATTCCAGGATCCATTCGGGAGCCTGAGCCCGCGCCTTTCCATCGGCCAGATCGTCGCCGAGGGTCTGGAAGTCCACGGCATGGGCGGCGGCCCCGAGGGCCGCGAGGCGCTCATCATCGAAGTGCTGGAAGAGGTGGGCCTGGACCCGGAAACCCGCCACCGCTATCCCCACGAGTTCTCCGGCGGACAGCGCCAACGCGTCGCTATCGCCAGGGCCATGGTGCTGAAACCCCGCTTCGTGGTGCTCGACGAGCCCACCTCGGCCCTGGACATGTCGGTGCAGGCCCAGATCGTGGATCTACTGCGGGACCTGCAGGCGCGCCACCGGCTGGCCTACTTGTTCATCAGCCACGATTTGAAAGTCGTACGGGCGCTCTCCGACGAGCTTATCGTCATGCGTGACGGCAAGGTCGTGGAACAGGGCTCGGCCCGGACCATCTTCGCGTCCCCGCAGCAAGCCTACACCCGGGCGCTGATGGCCGCGGCCTTCGATCTGGAAGCCCGGGAGGAAGGCGCCGTCAGGATGTAGCGGCCGGCCGGGCCCCCTCCCCTCGGAATAGTTGACTAAATTACTCGGGTACCCGTACCATTACCTGAGTAAATCACTCGGGAATTCCCATGGCTAGCCAAGCACCGGAAATCGAAGACCTGGTCCACCAGGAGTACGAGCACGGCTTCGTCACCGATGTGGAGTCCGACACCATTCCGCCGGGGCTGGACGAGGACGTCATCCGGCTGATTTCCCGTAAGAAGGGGGAGCCGGAGTTTCTCCTGGATTGGCGGCTCGCGTCCTTCCGCCACTGGCTCACCATGAGCGAGCCCGTGTGGGCCCACGTGGACTACACCCCCATCGACTATCAGACGATCTCCTTTTACTCGGCCCCCAAGTCCAGCAGCGACGGGCCGAAGAGCCTCGAAGACGTGGATCCCAAGCTGCTGGAGACCTACGAGAAGCTGGGCATTCCACTCGCCGAGCGGGCAAGGTTGGCAGGCGTCGCCGTGGACGCGGTCTTCGACAGCGTCTCCGTCGCCACGACCTTCAAGGATACCCTTGCGGAGCAGGGGATCATCTTCGGCTCGTTCTCGGAGGCCGTAAAGGATCACCCGGCGCTGGTGGAACAGTATCTCGGTACCGTCGTGCCGCACACGGACAATTTCTTTGCCGCCCTGAACTCCGCGGTCTTCACCGACGGCTCCTTCTGCTACATCCCCAAGGGCGTGCGCTGCCCGATGGAGCTGTCCACCTACTTCCGCATCAACGCCGCCAACACCGGCCAGTTCGAGCGCACCCTGCTGATCGCCGACGAAGGCGCCTATGTGAGCTATCTGGAAGGTTGCACGGCACCCATGCGCGACGAAAACCAGCTGCACGCGGCGGTGGTGGAATTGATCGCGCTCGAAGGCGCGCAGATCAAATATTCCACGGTGCAGAACTGGTACCCCGGCGACGAGCACGGGCGCGGCGGCATCTACAACTTCGTCACCAAGCGTGGTGACTGCCGCGGTGACAATTCGAAGATTTCCTGGACCCAGGTTGAAACCGGCTCCGCCATCACCTGGAAGTATCCCAGCTGCATCCTGCGCGGCGACAACAGCGTCGGCGAGTTCTATTCCGTGGCATTGTCGAATCTGCACCAACAGGCCGATACCGGCACCAAGATGGTGCACATCGGCAAGAATACCTCCAGCACTATCATCTCCAAAGGCATCGCCGCCGGACATGGCCAGAACGCCTACCGGGGGCTGGTGCATATCGGCAAGGGTGCCGAGAAGGCGCGCAATTACACCCAGTGCGACTCGTTGCTCATGGGCGACAAGTGCGGTGCCCACACCTTTCCGTACATGGAAGTCAAGAATCCCACCGCCCGGGTGGAGCACGAGGCGACCACCTCCAAGATCAGCGAGGATCAGCTTTTTTACTGCCGTCAGCGCGGCATATCCGACGAGGATGCCATATCCATCATCGTTAACGGATTTTGCAAGGAAGTATTCAAAAAACTGCCGATGGAATTCGCCGTCGAGGCGCAGAAATTGCTCAGCGTCAGTTTGGAAGGCGCCGTCGGCTGATACGCTTACTCAGTCTGCTTGTAAATTTTTAATCCATGCTCAGCATCAAGAATCTGCACGTCCGCGTCGACGGCAAAGAAATCATCCGTGGTCTCAATCTGGAAGTGAAGGCCGGTGAAGTGCACGCCATCATGGGGCCCAATGGTTCCGGCAAGAGCACCCTTGCTCACGTGCTGGCCGGCCGCGACGGCTACGAGGTCACCGAGGGCGAAATCCTCTACGAAGGCAGGAACCTTCTCGAGATGCCCGCGGAGGAACGCGCGCGGGAAGGCCTGTTCCTCGGCTTTCAGTATCCGGTGGAGATCCCCGGTGTCAACAATACCTATTTCCTGAAGGCCGCCTTGAACGCCGGGCGCAGGCATCGCGGCCTCGAAGAGCTCGACGCCATGGACTTCATGAAGCTGGTCAAGGAAAAGCTCGAAGTCCTGCACATCGACGATTCGCTGCTGCAGCGACCCGTCAATGTCGGCTTCTCCGGCGGCGAGAAGAAGCGCAACGAAGTCTTCCAGATGGCGGTGCTCGAGCCGCGCCTCGCGATTCTCGACGAAACCGATTCGGGACTCGATATCGACGCGCTCAAAGATGTGGCACAGGGTGTCAACGCGCTTAGACGCGACGATCGCGCCGTCGTCCTGATTACCCACTATCAGCGCCTGCTCAACTACATTACCCCGGATTTCGTGCATGTCCTGAGCGACGGCCGTATCGTGAAGTCCGGCGGGCGGGAGTTGGCGCTCGAGGTCGAGGAAGAAGGCTACACGCAACTTCGCCGCAAAGTCGCCCCTGCTTGATCGTGGCCAAGCCCGCCGTCGATCATTATCTTGCGGAGTTTTCGGCGTTGCGCGCCGAGCTTCCCGGTCAGGGTCTCGAGTGGCTTGACCGATCCCGGCGGGGAGCGCTGGATGCGTTCGCGAGCGCCGGCTTTCCCACGCCGCGCCAGGAAGACTGGAAGTACACTCGCGTAACACCCATCGAGAAACGCAGCTTCAAGTTCGCGGATCAAAATGGCATCCACGTGCGAGAGCGGGATGTGGAGCGATTCAATCTCGGCACTCTAGCGTGCGAGCAGCTGGTGTTCGTGGACGGCCGCTACGTGGACGCGTTGTCCAGACGCAACGTGGTGGACGGCGGTGCGCGAATTACGACCCTGGGAAGCGCCATGAATGCGTCTTCCCAGCTCCTGGAGTCCCACTTGGGACGCTACGCAGACATCACGGGGCAGCCGTTTTCCGCATTGAACACCGCCTTCATGACCGACGGCGCAGTCATCCATGTGAAGAACCAGGGCGCGGGGAAGCCACCCATTCATCTTCTATTCATCGCCACCAGAAAAGACGTGGTCGCGCATCCCCGGATCCTGGTGATCGCCGAAGCGGGAAGTCAAGCCGCCGTGGTCGAGAGCTATACGAGCTTGTTCGATGGCTGTTATTTCACCAATGCGCTCACCGAGATTGCAGTGATGGAAGAAGCGCGGGTGGATCACTACAAGCTGCAGGAGGAAAGCATCAAGGCATTTCACGTAGCGACGCTACAAGTCCACCAGGATCGCGACAGCCAATTCGCCTCGCACTCCATTTCCTTCGGCGGCCAGCTGGTGAGAAACGACATCAACGTGTTGCTGAATGCCGAGGGTGCCGGATGCACGCTCAACGGGCTGTTCATGGCGAGCGGGCGTCAGCACGTCGACTATCACACGCGCGTGGATCACGCGAAACCGAACGGCACCAGCGAAGAAGTCTACAAGGGCATCCTGGACGGACGCGCCCGCGGTGTCTTCAACGGCCGCGTGAAGGTGCATCCGGACGCCCAGAAAACCGACGCCCACCAGTCCAACAAGAATCTCCTGCTGTCCCGGGATGCCGAGATCGATACCAAGCCCGAGCTGGAGATCTACGCCGACGACGTCAAGTGCTCCCACGGCGCCACCGTCGGACAACTGGACGGGCTGACTCTTTACTATCTGCGCTCGCGGGGCATCGGCGAAGCCCAGGCGC
>Ga0255058_10000246_pt1 | contig 32239 bp, 27 predicted proteins | sample Cases_109_9_MG_FD_188637 | JGI IMG/M metagenome (GOLD analysis project Ga0255058, IMG submission 188637) | Seawater microbial communities from Amundsen Gulf, Northwest Territories, Canada - Cases_109_9 | ecosystem: Environmental > Aquatic > Marine > Gulf | place: Canada: Northwest Territories... | reverse complement strand
TTTTTTATCTTCATTCCAGACTTCTTGAACGAGCCGCAAAAGTAAACGATGACCTTGGAGGAGGATCTTTAACAGCTCTCCCAATTATCGAAACTCAAGGTGGTGACGTTTCTGCGTATATTCCGACCAATGTTATTTCAATTACAGATGGCCAGATTTATCTGGAAACCGATCTCTTTTATTCAGGTGTGAAACCTGCTATTAATGTTGGGTTATCAGTTTCAAGGGTTGGTGGTAATGCCCAGAAAAAAGCAATGAAACAAGTCGCGGGAAGTTTGCGTCTTACACTTGCACAATACAGAGAATTAGCGGCATTTACTCAATTTGGTTCTGATCTCGACGCTGCTACTCAAGCTCAGCTTACTCGAGGCAAAGTAATGGTTGAATTATTAAAACAAGACCAATATGTGCCTATGCCTCTATACAAACAAGTGCTCGCAATTACAATTGGTAATAGCGGTTTTCTCGATGATTTAAACGTAGAAGATATTAAAAGCTTTGTTGCTGATTTATCCGAGGTAGTTGATAAAAAATTGTCAGATTTTCAAAAAGAGGTCGAAGAGACTGGTAAAGTTTCCAAAGAGATGTCGGAAAAATTAATTGGTGTTGGAGAAGAATTTAAAAAAACGTGGTCTTCTAAGAGTTAGGTTATGGCGACTCTAAAAGAAATTGGCACTAGAATAAAGAGTATTAAAAATACGCAACAGATAACAAAAACCATGCAAATGGTAGCAGCCTCCCGTTTTAAAAAGTCTGAAGCCCAGTTTCGCGAGGCTAAGGAATATGGTAATAAACTCGATAATTTAGCAAAAACATTAAGCGGTTCTATTACTAAGAGCATTACAAGTCCTTTATTTGAAAAAAGAGATGTTAAAAACGTTTGCCTAACAATTGTCACATCTGATCGCGGATTATGTGGTTCCTATAATGCCAATATTATTCGTGAGGCTGAGTTTTTCTTACAAAAGAAAAAGGATGAATCAAAGACAACAAAGCTAGTTTTAGTTGGAAAAAAAGGGTATGATTTTTTTAAAAACAAAAATGTCTCAATTGAGAAATCATTTCTTGACCTTGGTGGAAAAATTGACGTAGAGGCAATCGGAAAAGTTGCCTCTTTTTTACCTGATTTTTTCATCAGTGGTGAAGTTGACGAAGTTTATCTTTTGTATACTCATTATAAATCGGCCATAAGTTATGTCCCAACTCTAGAGAAATTTTTAAATTTAGAAAAGGAACTTGATGAGGGACCAAAAGAAGAAGAACAAGGACCATCAACTGATTATATTTTGGAACCAAACCTTGCGGGAATACTTGAGGATTTTCTTCCACAATACATAAAGACAAAAATTTTACATTCCATCTCCGAATCTTTCATATCTGAAAATAGCGCAAGAATGATAGCAATGAAAAATGCTACAGACAATGCAGGAGAAATGATTGAAGATATGACAAGAATAAGAAATAAAGCGCGTCAAGCATCCATTACAACAGAAATTTTGGAAATTGTTGCCGGAGCTGAAGCTTTAAAATAATTAGAAATACATGATATAGATTTTCAAAGATAGCTTTGTTAGTTGTTAACCATTTTAAAAATTAACTTAATAAGCGAGGATAATCAATATGGCCACAGGTAAAATCTTACAGGTAATCGGTCCTACAGTTGATATGAAATTTCCTGGAGACTCTCTTCCAAGTCTTTTTAATGCAATTGTAATAGATGATAAAGATAGAGATAGATCCATTACATTGGAGGTAGCCCAGCATGTGGGTGAAGACACTGTGCGTTGCATTTCTATGTCATCAACAGATGGACTGGTTAGAGGAATGGATTGCGTTGATACTGGAAAACCAATATCTGTTCCTGTTGGAGAACAATCACTTGGTAGAATTTTCAATCTTTTAGGTGAACCAATTGACGGAAAAGGCGCTGTTGCTAATCCTGAAAAGACCTTACCTATTCACAGAGATAGTCCTGTTTTAGAAGAACAGGTCCCAGTGGTTAGTCAACTTGAAACAGGAATAAAAGTTATCGATTTATTAGCTCCTTATGCAAAAGGCGGGAAAATTGGACTTTTTGGTGGCGCTGGTGTTGGAAAAACAGTCATAATCATGGAGTTAATCAATAATATTGCAAAACACCATGGTGGTTTCTCCGTTTTTGGTGGTGTTGGAGAACGAACACGTGAAGGGAATGATTTATATCTTGAAATGACCGAATCTGGCGTTATAAATAAGACCTCTCTTGTATTCGGCCAAATGAACGAACCTCCTGGGGCAAGATTACGAGTTGGATTATCTGCCCTTACGATGGCAGAACATTTTAGAGACGAAATGGGTCAAGATGTTCTTTTATTTATTGATAATATTTTTAGGTTTGTACAAGCGGGAGCCGAAGTTTCTGCATTACTCGGAAGGATGCCTTCTGCCGTTGGATATCAGCCAACACTGGGAACTGAAATGGGTAATCTTCAAGAACGTATTACATCAACGAAAAAGGGGTCTATTACCTCCGTACAAGCTATTTATGTGCCAGCTGATGACTTGACTGATCCGGCGCCTGCAACTACATTTTCACATTTAGACGCAACTACTGTGTTATCCAGACAAATTGCTGAGCTTGGAATTTATCCAGCAGTTGATCCCCTTGATTCAACATCAAGAATTATGGATCCGAGATTAATTGGAGATGATCATTATAAAGTAGCCAAAGAAGTACAGAAAATGTTGCAGAAATATAAAGACCTTCAAGATATTATTGCTATCCTCGGTATGGACGAACTTTCTGAAGAAGATAAATTAACAGTTCAAAGAGCCAGAAAAATTCAGAAATTTTTGTCACAACCTTTTCATGTTGCAGAAGTATTTACTGGCACTCCCGGTAAATATGTAAAAATTAAAGATAGTATTGAGGGATTTAAAGCAGTTGTTGCTGGAGATATGGATCAATATCCTGAACAGGCTTTTTATATGGTCGGTGGAATTGATGAAGTTATAAAGAAAGCTGAAACCATGAATAAGGCTGCATAAACAAATCATTCCAAGAATAAAATTATGGCTAATAATCAGGTAAAATTAGAAATTCTTACTCCAAAAGGGGTAATTTTTAGCAAGGAAGTAAATTCAGTTATTGCACCGGGAAAATTAGGCTCATTTGGTATCCTTCCCGGGCATGCTCCACTAATTTCGAGTTTGGGACCTGGAAATATAGTAATTGATGAAGAATCAGGAAATAAAACCAATTATAAAATAGATAGTGGATTTCTTGAAGTGCTGGATGATTTGGTTACAGTTTTAGCCAATTCTGCAGATATTGTTTAGGTACAAAAAAATATCTTATTATTTTTAGGTCATCTATACATAAGAATTTTTTACTAAAAGCTTAGCGCTTTTACATACTTTTTCCCAAAAATCAAAATTTCATAAAAAATGGTAGTGGCTCAGTTTGAATTTAATAAATTTAATATTTCTTCGACTTCCCACGCATGATCGCTAACTCCAGCTTCCATTGCTGAGGTTACTCTTAAAGTTTGATGAATCCTGCTAAAATTATAATACATAAAGTGAAGTGAAACAGCATGGGCTAAATTTTCCATTTTTTTTGAGAATCCTTTGCTTAATCGAGTGATAATTAACCGCAGCAACCAGAAAAACCCAATGCTAATCCCCATCCCCATAGTCAGCCCGGCAGTCACCTCAAAAGACCAGATGGAAATAGAAATTAAAAATATAATTCCAGTTAAAATCAGGGACGTATAAAGGACCCTTTCGGGGAAGCCTTCATCAATTTTTAACCTATTTATCATTTCCAGATCTCTCGATCTGTTTTTGATCTTTCTTAATCTTAGTCTTCTTCAATAATGGCGTCAGAAATTCTATAAATGCCCCGATAATACCTAACAGGATAAAAACAATTAAAAAAAATGGGGAAGTCCCTAAATGCCTATCTAAAAAATCCCCCGCATAATAACCCAAAAAGATAGAACCAGCTAACAGGAAACTAAAACTTCCCATATTAGCCAGATCTTTTGCTACTTTTCTATAGTCAGACCCTAACCTTTTTTTAAAAACCATAATTTAGATTAAGGGTTGGTAAGAAATTACTATTACAAAAAGCGCCGATTTTTTTTAAATGATAAAAGCATAAACATATCAAGATATTATTGTCAATTCAATTTTATTTAATTCCTGTAACTCCAATTTTTTTGGTTTATACTCTCTCAAAGAATTTTCTCTTGGCGCTTTATAAACTTTTCAGAAATAATGTATTTGCTGAAGCCAAACCGCAATTAGGTCAGATTCAACAATTTATATTGGGTTAAGAAAGTGAAAAGTAAGACCGCTGACTTGAGGAATTGCAAGAAGCATTAGGAGATTAAAAAAATTAAAATTAGGCTGATTTATGTAGAGATTATCGCTATTGACTTTACATATAATGACAACCATAATATCACTAAATAGCAACCTAAAATAGCCCTCCAGGAAAAAACATTAGTGTTTACGCAGAGTGCCCAGGGTTACAACCAAAAGGGCTTCCGCCCGTTGCCCAGGAAAAATTGTGTTAAAAAACACAATTTTACAAGTTTGTAATACAGAATAGGATTTTTAAAACCTATTACGGATTGACATTTATACTATTACCCTGCAAAAACTTTTTTTTTGGGAAAGTCTTTTTGTTGATTCTCCAGAGCGGAAGCTCTATTTGGTTGCGGCCTCCTGGCCGCTTTATGTCATCTCTCTTTGGACGATCTTGGAAAGTTTGAAAAAATAGGATTATAACTATATGATAATAGGCACGGGGATTGATATTGTTGAAATTGAACGCATACAGAAAATCTTAGCTAAGCATAAAATTCGTTTTTTAGAAAGAATTCTCTCCGATGATGAAATAAAATATTGCGCAAAAAAGTCTGGCACAGCTCAACACATTGCTGGAAAATTTGCCGCAAAAGAGTCGGTAATGAAAGTTTTGGGCACAGGGTGGTCAAAAGGCATTGATTGGAAAGATATGGTGGTAGGGCCATCTCATCCGAAGGGGCGGCCCGAAGTTAAATTATCTGGGAAAGCGGCCGAATACGCAAAAACAATGGGAATACGGAAAATTTATCTTTCCATTTCCCATTCGGATCATTATGCAGTGGCTTTTGCGGTTGGAGAAAGTTAGGGGGGAGATATTTTTTCTTAGTGTTCTTCCCTATGGTAAATGTTACATATTAGGGTTTTTCCGTTTTGCTATAAGCGCCCCCCCCCACTTTAGCTCCCAACAAGGCAATAGGGAACTATAGGGGATAGCAGATTCACTTTAGCGCGGGTAAATACCGCTTAGTTTGGAAGGAAATATTATGCGCAAGAATAGCATAAAGCGGCGAGGCGCCGCAACCAAAAGGAGCTGTTGCTCCGGTGAGCTAACAGAAAAAACTTGTTCAAAAAATAAGTTTTTACAGAGTAATAGTCTATATCTCTTATTTTTCGTCCCATTTCTCTTTTTTGGTTGCGCGAAGGAATTAGTTGGGGTTAATGTCACAATTATTGATCAGAAAACGGCCTTAGAAAATCAGGTCCTTGGGACTTATGAAGAAATTGGGACTGACATGATGCTTCTTGCTTCTGTCCGTTCAATTGATGAAACGGGCAAAATAATAGCCGTTGATCCTATTCCGGATCAGAAAAAAGAAGCGATACGGGCAAGACAGAGAATGGAGTTTAATAAAGATGATATTGAAAATTTCAAAGCCCTTGGGTCTGCTGGAGAAAATAATGAAGGATTTCTTACATTTTTTGAAATCGACAAAACCAGAGAAGATCCTAAATTTGACCTTTTTGTAAAAACAATTATAGAGGAAGAAAATGCAGATCGTTTAACCATCATGAAACGCATTGTTATGGTTAACGAAAATTTTAACGAGGAAGACTTGCCGAAAGTGCAGAAAATATTTGCCAGCCTTAACCGCGAAAACGCAAAAAAGGGAGAAAAAAACCAGTTGGAAAATGAAACATGGGTTGTGAAAGAATAGAGTTGAGAAATTTGCTAAGATGCCAGCAGATTAATTTGATGGGCAAAATATCCAGCTCCAAAGCCATTGTCAATGTTTACAACCGCCACACCTGTGGCGCAGCTGTTTAACATAGTTAAAAGAGCCGCCAGCCCCTGAAAACTGGCGCCGTAACCAATGCTGGTAGGCGTAGCCACAACCGGCTTATCCACCAATCCTCCAACAACGCTGGCTAAAGCGCCGTCCATGCCCGCTACTACAATGATAACATTGGCGGTTGTCAACTGTTCTCTTTGATCAAGAATTCTATGAATCCCTGCTACGCCTACATCATAAATTTTTTCTACCTTGCTGCCAAGGATGTCTGCGGTGACAACCGCTTCTTCTGCCACAGGGATGTCGGAGGTTCCCCCTGATAATACCAATATTTTGCCTGTCTTCCTTTTTTCTTTTTTGGGAGGAATGACAATTGTTCGCGCAAACTCATTATATCCTGCGCGGTTATTTATTTTTTTTAACTCTTTGTATATATCCTTATTTCCCCTTGTAGCCAGGAGGGTATCTCCTGAAGAAAGAATTTTTTTTGCAATGGCAGAAATTTGGGATATTGATTTTCCTTCGCAATAAATAACCTCGGGAAAACCCTTTCTTAAATCACGGTGATGATCTATCCTGGCAAATCCCAGATTTTCATAAGGCAGTTTTTTAAGCCGCTCTAAAACCTTATCCGGCTTAATCTTCCCTTTATAAAGGTCATTCAATAATTTTCTAAGTGAAATTTCGTTCAATGGCTCTCCTTTTTTTCTGGGACATATAAGTTTTCGATGAAGCCTTTATTCCAATAATACAATCTATTACTCCTTAAAAGATTTGGGCAATGCCTGAGGCATATCCCATATTCCTTCCGAGACCTCTAGGCGAATGAATTTACTTTTCAATGGCCCTTGACATGAAAAAATTCATACTCATCCTTATATCAATTTCAAATTCAGGACTTAGGTTTGATTTGGAAATAAAAAATGGTTTTATTGTTTTGTTTCATTACGAAAATCTGATTATAATAACACAACAGCTAGTTATATTTGATAACCGATTGATTTTTTTTATTATGGAGGTTTTTATCCAATAGGGTTTTTTCTTCCCATATTTCTTAATATTATGGATCCTAAACGAAAAATAATAATTGTTGATGATGAGAAAAACATACTGCAACTTTTAAAAGATAACCTTAAAGTTGAATTTGATGTCTATTTAGCTGATTGCGGAGTAGCCGCTCTTAGACTGTTTGAAGAAAATGATTTTGATCTTATGATAGCTGATGTGAGGATGCCAGGTATGGATGGTCTTCAATTATTAAGATCAGTAAAGAATCAATGCGGCAATTGCGTAGTTCTATTAATGACAGGTTTTGCTGAAACTCAAGTAGCGGTTAATGCTCTTAATGAGGGGGCTTTTGCTTTTGTAATCAAACCCCTGGAAATGGGTGTTTTATTGGAACGTATCCATTATGCTGTTGCTGTAATCCGGAACCGGGAAAATCAGGAAAAGGTGTTAAAAGAAATGAAGAGCGAACTATTAATGCAGTCTTTGTTTGCTCAACGGCTCTCGGCCCTTGCGGCTTTGTCTGGAGGAATTGCCCATGAAATACTTCAACCATTGAGCGGGATTAAAATTTATTTGGCCACTCTTCAGGACAAGGTCAGGGAAGATAGTCAGATCGAAAGCAATTATTTGCTTGAAACTCTTGAGAAAATTTTAAAGCAGGTGAATAGGGCCACAAAAATTATAGAACATATGAGAGAGTTTGCAATTGAAGGAAATAGGAATGAAATCATGACTTTAACTTTGAAGGAGGCTATAGAGAGGTCATTAGAATTATTTAAAGTTCAAATCAGAGCCCATGGCATTGAGCTAAAATTGGATATCCCGGGAGGGCTTATTATTCATGTTAATCCAAATAGATTTGAACAGGTTCTTGTTAATCTGATTGCCAACGCCAAGGATAGCATAATTGAAAAAGCGTCAAAGAAAAACATGGAGGGATCTAAAAAATGCATAACTATTCAAGGTCGAGAAGATAAGGACTGGACCATTCTGGACGTCACCGATTCCGGTCTGGGTGTTCCAGAGGAAATTCAAAAAACGTTGTTTGAGCCATTTGTCACCAGTAAAAAAAACAGCATGGGTAGCGGATTGGGCCTGGCTCTTTGTAGGAGAATCCTCCTTGACTATAAAGCTAACATTGAATTATTAAGATCCAGCTCGGAAGAAAGCGCTTTTAGAATTCGTTTTCCGAATAATTAAATTTTTGCCAGCTTCCTAGCAAAAATAGTCCCTTTGAAAGGGAAAAAAATAATTTTTCCATGTTGTCCTTTCCGACGGTGTTAATCGTGGACAATTATGAAGTTATATTTGACAGTTCTCCTCCTTATAAAAGGACTAGGCGGAATTATTTCTTAAAGATTCCGAATTCGGAGGCAGAAAACTTCCATTTTCGGTTGTTTTCTGCTGGTTCTTAAATTTATAAAATAATATTTAACTGAAAAAAAACACTTACCAGCGCGGCACACTTTTTGCATTTATTTGTGGCTATCATAAGAACAATTCTTCTTACTTAGCGCAGTAATTTTTCAAAGTTGAATTTAAAATAATTGTAAGCTGAACAGCTACAAATTTATTTTCTAAAGCCAAATTTTTTTTTCCAGGAGGTGCTTCAAGCCGTGAAAATTGTAGTCGTGGATGATGAAGAGGTAATGAGAGATTCTCTATGGGGATACCTAACTGTAAAGGGACATCAATGCCAGGTTGCAAAGAGCGGGGAAGCTGCGCTGGCCCTGATTGAAAAAGATGGGGCAGATGTGGTTATCACAGATTTTAATATGCCAAATATGGACGGTGTTGATCTTTTAAAGATTCTCAGAAAAAAGTATCCAAAGGTGAAGGTGGTTCTTCTGACCGGATTTGCCGATGTTGAAAACGCTATTGATGCTGTTAATCTTGGAGCATACGGTTTTTACCGGAAATCCAAGGACATTTTTAAGTTTACAAAAATGATTAACCAAATTGAAAAAGAAAATCTCGCTAAATAAAGGAAATCGCTCGAAACTAATAAAGTTTGTCATGAAAGTGTTTAGAAAGCGCATTTTTCGCAGGTCTACGAGTCCAAACCTGCCGGTTCAAGTTTAAAAAATAATAGCTTTCTTTGAAAAGCCAGTTGACATATATCTGTTACGACGACCATTTGAGTTTCTGGCTTTTTATTATTCATAATTTTGGCATGTTCTGAAATACAAAAATCTCAACTTGATGTTTAATAACCAGCGCCCTTTTCAACCTTATTAGTAATTCCCCAAAAAGTTTTTCTAACTAGTCCTCCCCAAACGCTGATTTGGAACAATCTGCAATAAAAGTTTTAAATTATTGATTATTGTATTAAAATCAAATTAATTTTTCCTTTCGGTCTTGGCGCCTCAAATTTTACACCGCTTAGTGAGAGAACATTAATTCATTTTGGCAAGCTCTAGTTTTTTATGGAGACTTCATCTTTGGGATATAAACAGAAAAGAATTCTAAATATTAAAGCATCAGAAAAGGAGAGAAACCTTCGGGTAGATGTGTTTTTATCTAATAAAGATATCGGGCTCTCCAGGTCGCAAATTAAAAAGATTATTGACGAGGGGTATGTTCTTTCAGGAAAGCATTCTCTAAAAGCGAAACATAGGGTCCGAGATGGAGAAGAAATAGAAGTCATTATTCCACCCGTAAAAAAGCTGGACCTTGATGGAGAAAATATTCCTTTGGATATTGTTTATGAAGATGATTCTGTCATTGTAATTAATAAGCCAGCAGGAATTGTAGTTCATCCTGCCGCCGGAAATTATTCAGGAACATTAGTCCATGCCCTTCTCTTCCACTGCAAAGACCTTTCCGGAATAGGGGGCGTGGAAAGACCGGGAATTGTCCATCGGTTGGACAAAGATACTTCGGGACTTTTGATGGTGGCTAAAAATGATTTTAGCCATAAAGAAATTACCGAACAATTGCAAAGTAAAACCATTTCCAGAAAATACATTGCCATTGTGTGCGGCATAATTAAAGAGGGTCATGGGACCATTGATAGAGAAATAGGAAGACATGTCAAGGATAGAAAAAAAATGTCCACCATTACCTGTAAAGGAAGAGAGGCCGTTACTCATTTCCGTGTTATTAAAAGGTTTTCCGAAGCCAGTTTGGTAGAATTATCATTAGAAACAGGAAGAACTCATCAGATTAGAGTTCATTTGTCCAGCATGGGATATCCTGTTTTGGGAGATAAAGTTTATTGTGGCAAAAGGGCTCTAAAAAGCGGTTTCCTTATTAATCGCCAAGCCCTTCACGCGGCTTCATTAGGATTTAATCACCCCACGACAGGAAAGTATATTGAGTTCAATGCTCCCCTCCCCCGGGATATGCAGGAAGCAATTAATAAGTTGAAGGCGGCTTCATTGAAAGATAATTCGCCTTCCTAACTACGGTAGGTTCCTCTATGCAAGAAAAGAAAATATATCCTTAAACCTAATAGGGGAATTTGGAACCGTCGACTAGTTGAATAGCAAGGACCCGAGAACTATTTCGGCGAATTCCTGCCAGCTTAGAGGTGTAAGAAGAAATATCAACGAGAGCATAATGCGGCCAAGGGGCCGCAACTAAATAGGGCTTCCGCCCTGGAGATCAAAAGAAAAAACTTGTTCAAAAAAACAAGCTTCCACCAGGTAATAGTATTATAACTAAGTTTTAAGTGAATTAATGCAAAAAATAATAATTAAGGGCGGGAAAAAACTTAAAGGAAAAGTTAAGATTAGCGGATCTAAAAACGCTGTTTTGCCCATTCTTGCAGCCACGATATTAACAGAAAACGAGTGTATTTTAAATAATGTGCCTCAGTTAAAAGATGTTGACACCTTTGTGCAACTACTTGCCACCTTAGGGGCTAAGGTCAGTAAAAAGCGAAAAAATCAATTATCTGTTGATCCTTCAAAAATCAACAATCCTGAAGCGCCATACGATCTGGTAAAAACAATGAGGGCTTCTTTTCTTGTGCTGGGACCTTTGCTTGCCCGGCTCGGAAAAGCAAAGGTCTCTTTGCCGGGAGGGTGTGCCATTGGAGCCAGGCCCATAAATTTACATCTGAAAGGGTTTGAACTTATGGGGGCAAAAATTAAAATTCATGAGGGATATGTCATTGCCAAAGCAAAAAAAATAACGGGGGCAAAAATATATTTTGATCAACCCACCGTTACTGGCACAGAAAATATAATGCTTGCCGCTGTTTTGGCTAAGGGAGTCACTTTAATTGAAAATGCCTCAAGAGAGCCTGAAGTGCTAAATCTTGTAAAGGTATTAATAAAGATGGGCGCGCGAATTAGCGGGGCAGGAACAGATATTATCAAGATTATTGGTGTCGCGCGTTTGAAGGGGTTTGATGAGACAGTCATACCCGACCGTATAGAAACGGGAACTTTTATGATTGCCGCCGCCCTGACAGGTGGAGAAGTTGAAATACAAAATTGCATTCCCGAACATGTAGAGGCGCTTTTTGTTAAACTGCAAGCGGCCGGCTCCGAAATAGTAATAAAAAATCATTCTTTGTTTGTAAAAGGGAGGTTTCCTATTAAGCCAGTAAATATTATCACTGCCCCATATCCTGGATTCCCAACTGATATGCAGGCACAATTTATGGTATTGATGGCTCTTGGTAATGGCGTCAGCACTATATCGGAAAAGGTCTTTGAAAACCGCTATATGCATGTTGCAGAGTTAAGAAGAGCAGGCGCTGATATAACTATAGATGGGCATACCGCCATGGTGAAGGGCGTAAAAGAGTTTTTAGGCGCTCCAATGATGGCCACAGATCTTCGCGCCAGCGCTTCCCTCATACTTGCCGGCCTTGCAGCTAAAGGGATAACTACAATCTCAAGGATTTATCATCTTGATCGTGGTTATGAAAGAATTGAGGAAAAATTTTCAGCCCTGGGAGCTTCTATTAAAAGAGTCACGGATAAAATATGAAAATCATTTCTCAAAAAGATAAGGACTTCAGCAAGATTATAGAAACCCTTTCAAAAAAACGAGGGGGAGAATGCGACAGGGAGGTTGAGAAATCCGTATTAAACATAATAGATGCCGTGGGAAAAAAAGGGGATAAAGCCCTATTTGAGTACACGAAAAAATATGATGGTCTTAATTTGAATATCCGGAATATCAAGGTATCCGCTAATGAAATAAAAAAAACCTACAATGATTCTCCAAAAGAAAATATCCAGGTTTTTAAAAGAGCGGCTTCTCGTATAGCTAATTTCCACAAAAGACAGAAAGAAAACTCATGGAAATTTAAGGAAAAGGATGGAGTCATTCTTGGACAGATCATCAAACCTATAGAGAGGGTAGGACTTTATGTTCCCGGAGGAAAAGCTTCTTACCCTTCATCAGTTTTAATGAATGCCATTCCCGCAAAAATCGCTGGAGTCAAAAAAATAATACTTTGCACACCGGCTCCCCATGGGAAAATAAATCCTTATGTATTAATTGCCGCAAAAATCGCTGGTGTGGAAGAAATTTATCGTATAGGAGGAGCGCAGGCCATTGCCGCAATGACCTTTGGGACAGAATCCATTCCTAAGGTGGATAAAATTGTTGGGCCGGGCAATATATTTGTGGCAACGGCCAAGAAACTAGTGTTTGGGAAAGTAGATATTGATATGGTGGCGGGTCCTAGTGAGATTTTTATCATCGCTGACGAATCAGCCAATCCTGTTTTTGTTGCCGCAGATCTGCTTTCCCAGGCAGAACACGACGAGTTAGCTATTCCCATTTTGGTTTCCACATCCAAAAAACTAGCGACCAGAGTTATTTCAGAGTTGAAAGCAAGAACAGAAAGTTCTTCTCGCTCCGAAATTATCAGAAAGGCCCTTTATAATAATTGTAAAATTTTGCTGGTGAAGGATTTGAAGAAAGCGGTTCAAATATCCAACGCCTTTGCCCCGGAACACCTGGAGTTATCCGTAAAAAAACCGGAGAGTATTTTAAAGTTAATTGAAAATGCCGGGGCAATATTTCTAGGGCGCCATACGCCTGAAGCATTAGGAGATTATGTCGCGGGCCCAAACCATGTTCTTCCCACCGGAGGAACGGCTCGATTTTTTTCCCCCCTGGGTGTTTACGATTTTTATAAACGAACCAGCATCATTTCCTACAATCCCCATGCATTAAAAAATATAGCAAAAACGGTGATAAAACTTGCTGAACTGGAAGGCCTTCCTTCTCATGCAAGGGCAGTTAAAGTTAGATTGACTGAAGGAGATTAATTAGCAAAGGTAGGCCGGAAGCGCTATGGTCTCCATTAAAACTTTCTTCGGTTTCCTGCCTGTTCCTTCGGATGGCATGGCAAAGAAGATAAATCTCCGGACGAGTCAATAAAATCAACCATAAAATTTATTTTAATCAAGAAAGGATTTTTTGAATGGGCCCGCGAAAACTCTTTAAAGAGGGTCTTTAAAGTTGTAAAATAAATCCTATTGGTTAAACAGGTAAAAATGGACGAAGCTGACAACATTTGACAGGAAGGATATTTTAATCCTTTATCCTGTGTGACGGATATTTAAAAAAACTTACAAGGACTAACTTTGCATTTTAGCCTATTCCCCCACATTTAAATATTATGGATACAAAAAGAAATATTGAGCATTGGATGGTTGCAAATCCCCTGATGGTTGATTGCAAAGCTGATATTAAAAAGGTTGCAAAACAAATGGTTGAAAAAAATATTGGCGCAGTATTAGTAAAGGAAAATGATAAATTTGTCGGAATTTTTACTGAACGCGATTTGGTAAGATATGTTTCTTCAACCAATGATCAATCATCGCAGTCTATTGAAAAATTTGTCACCAAGTATCCTATATGCGCGCAAATCCACGAAGATTACCATCTTGTTTATATGAAAATGAAGGTGCATAAAATACGCCATTTGCCCATAATGAATAGGGATAAATTAGTAGGCATTGTCTCGATCAGGGATCTTTTGCGTTACTACCAAAACCAAATAGAAAGCGATCTCTTTGAAAGGAAAGATGAGATTAAAAACCTCCAGAAACTGGTAAACCTGTCTGACAGTGAAGTAGTCGATAAACTTATCAAAGAAGTAAAAAGGCTTGAAGAGATAAGTTTGACAGATGATTTAACGGGCTTATACAATGTAAGATATTTTCGCTCTCGTCTTCGGGAAGAAACTGAACGAGCTAAAAGAAATAAAAAATGCCTTACGTTGATATTTTGCGATATCGACTATTTTAAACAAATCAATGATAAATATGGGCATCAGCAGGGAGACAAAATTTTAGTGGAAATTTCCAAAGAATTTTTAAATACTGTGAGCGGATACAACATTATTTCAAAATTGAGAAAATCTGATATTATTGCTCGATACGGGGGGGAAGAGTTTGTTATAGTTCTTCCAGAAATCTCAAAAGAAAATGGACTAATAGTTGCTGAAAGATTAAGAAAAGTAATAGCTAATCATAAATTTACAAACCAGCATGAAAAGTTAAAAATAACTATGAGTTTTGGTATTGCGGAATTTCATAAAGATGCAAAAAATGATATTGAATTGATTAAGAATGCGGATACCGCCATGTATATGGCCAAAGAAAAAGGCAGAAACAGGTCTGAGGTTTATACAAAAGAGGTAAAATCGCGGTAATTTCCCCATATATTTCCAATTGATATTACTATTCATGAGCTCCTTGCAAAAAGGAATTCAATGCCCAGCAATGGATTTCCATAAAGGGGACCACCTTCAAGGCCTTCTTGATTTTGTGATTCCGATAATTTTATTTTAAATACGCCCACAATCCCGATTTAGGTTTTTCCTCGATCACCTGTCGCAATGTTGGAAACCTGTCTGCTCCAAGCGTCTTATGGAACTTGATTACTTTCTCGTATGGTTAGGACTTCTCTTCTCCCTCAATGAATGTTTCAATGTAATATTTTAATCCGTCGGTGGAAATGGTGGTGGCTCCGTTCAGATCTGTGCGAAAAATTCTGATATTGTTTTTTTTATATCGATTAATCACTTGCTTTGATGGATGACGATATCTATTTAGCGCGCCAACGGGGAAAACGGCCACTTCCGGGTTAACAGCTTTTAAGAAAGCCGTTGTGCTTGAGGTTTTGCTCCCATGATGGGGAGCTTTAAGAATTGTTGAGTGGAGCTCGTCGCCATATTTTTTTACCAAAAATGCTTCCGCTTCTTTTTCTATGTCGCTTGCAAAGAGAAAAGATACTATCCCATAGCTTAGCTTGAACACTGTTGAAAAATTATTTTCTTTTTTTTCAAGATAATTTAAAGCAAATTCTCTGGTAGGATGAAATCTTTCTATTTTTAAGTTAGGATTGTTTAGTAAAATATTTTGATATTTTATCGGAATATTTTTCTTGTGCGCAAGATTTTCCAGGGCCGCTATGTTAGTTGGGAAGGGAATTAGTTTATGATTCCATAAATATCCGGTTTTCATTTCTTTTAATACATAGAAAAGGCCCTCCATATGGTCATTGTCTGAATGTGTTGGAATGATATAATCTATTTTTTCAATTCCATGATCCCATAAATAAGGAGCTAATACGCTCTGGCCAATATCAAAATTTCCAAATACCCCCCCGCCATCCACAAGCAAGGTTTTATTATCTGGCAGTTGTATAAGAATTGCGTCACCCTGACTGACATCAATAAAGGTAACTTTTAAAATGCTACCTCTGGGATAAGGACTGTAATTGAACAATATGAAAATGCATAAAATCCCTCCTGCAGCTATTGATATATATCTCATTTTAATTTTTCTTTTTAATTTGATTAAAATAATGCCAAGGATGTAAAAGCTAACCACAGCAAATAAGGGAGGGGTGGCAAAGCGCAGGCTAGCAAAGGGAAGTTCTGAAAAAAATTTTATTGCCAACATGAGAAGAGATGTTATGCCAGAGACAATCTTTAACGCCAATATTCCCGCCCACTCTGAAATCGAGAAAACCATCATGCTGATTAATGATCCCGGTATAATTAAAACTGCAAGGGGTATGGTTAAGATATTAGAAAATAAACTATAAGGGGTGATACGGTTAAAGTAATAAAATATCAATGGCGATGTTCCTAGTGTGGCAAATAAATTTATTGCGATGTTATCGCGGATAATTTTAACCATTTTGTTTTCTTGAAAAGGAATATCATTTCCGGTTTCATTTTTTTCCACCAGTTCCCTATAACAAAAAATAATTGTTAAGATCGCCATGAAGGATAATTGGAAGCCATAATCCAAAAAAGATAAGGGCTTCCACATCAGTATAATAAATGCCGCAATAAAAATACTTCGGTAAATTTCTTTTTGCCTTGTAGAGGCCAGGGCAAAAAGGTAAATAATTGCCATAATTCCTGCTCTAACGCAGGAAGGCTTCCAGCCAACTAACAGCATATAAAATATGACAGGAACTATGCTGGAAAGAGCCGCAATTGGAACAATCCAACCAGACAATGCTTTCTCTAAAAAGAACCGCGCCATAATACAACTAATTGCTTTCCTTATGGTCCAAAAAGAAACAAAAGCCACAAACCCTACATGAAGCCCCGATACTGCCATTAAGTGGGCGGTTCCGGACTTTAAAAAAAGTTCTTTATCTCCTCTTGTTAAAAACCCCTTTTCCCCTAAAACCATTGCTATGACGATGGGAGCGTTCTCTTTTCGCAAATAAGCCTCAAAGGATTTCAGCATCTTGTCTTTTAATTGATAAACTACCTTGAAGAGCTCGTTGCCATTATTTTTATCAATTAATTCTATTTTATGTCTATTTCCTATAGCTCCCATAACGTAAATATCACGATTTTTCATGTAAGTTACATAATCAAAGGCTCCCGCATTATTAAAATTCCTTGGCCTCCTTAATCGGACCTCATAGACCTTTATTCTGTCTCCATATATATAGGGTAGTTCTCTATTGTAAATTGATAGAACCACTTTGCCTGAAACATGGTGATGTTTTCCATTGAAAGTTATATTTTCTGAATCTAAATAAATGCGAGTTTTTTTTCTGAATCTTTCAGGGGGGTTAATGATTTTGCCTGTCAGATCCACTTTTTGGTTGGAAGAAATGAAATTGCTTAGATGATCCTGCGGAAGAACATCAAAGGTTAAAAAACGATGGAATGAGATTAATAATAAAATTATATAAAAAAAAATATTTTATTTTTTAATTTCAAAAGAAAATCCAAAACGAATTAATAGATGACTATGTTTGTAATATATATTAAAATTGTTATAATAATCAATTTAATAAAGAGAAATTCCGGCGGAAAGAGTTGTGGATTAAAGAATTGAAAGTGATTTTAAAGCGAGGATGTTGGAAATAGAGGAGAGATAAGATATTCTTCCCGGGACGCTACTGGTGGCGGCCATGTGATATCCCAGAGGAAAAGAATTGCTAAGTTTTGGCGATGTTATTATCTCTATGGGGACCACGTTAGAAAGGTTTTAACTTTGGAATGGAAGTTGAGCTATCAAGCGAATAATTTTTTTTAAATTCAATATTCTATAGCCACAGCAGTCTTTTTTGCGCTAGCCTCTACTTCAAGGGATTCATCTTTTTCAATTTGAATAATCTTATCCTTCTCTTTAGACAGCATTTTGCATTGGCCCTGGAAAGTGGCGCCTTCTTCAATAAAAAGGAGGGGCGTCTTGATATCTCCAATTAGCTCGCTTTTCGCTCTGATTTCTATTTTTTTTGACGCGGTGACATTCCCCTCTATTTTTCCTATGGCTACTATGGAGCCAACGGATATCTCTGCAATTATATGGGCCTTTTCACCAACAATTAAAGTATCCTCAGTTATTATCTCTCCTTCCACATGCCCATCCAATCTCACGGTGCCGCTAAATTTAATAACTCCTTTAAAGATAGTGCCTTCCCCTAAAAATGCTTTTATTTCTTTTCCTTCAAACTCCTTTTTAGCCATAGTAGCTCCTCCAAGATATATTTGCCAGCAAACTGTTCCTTAAAATGTTAAATATCAGCATGTCAGGACGCAACTTAATTTTTTATATATCCTTTGGGGTGTTACATAAAGGTGTATCATATAAAATTAAAAAAGTATTAAAAATGGAACGAAGCGGATAATTCAATTTTAAATCTATTATAAAAAATGCTTTGGCGTTAACTATAATTTAATTTTTTACTAAAATTGCAAAAAATGCTATATTATCACAATTTTAAGGAATTTCTTATCAATTTGCGGATAATTTTTATTAAAACTATAAGGAGGGTTAAAAAATGAGTAGGGTAGAGGAAATTTTAAATGCATATAACTCTGATAATGCCGGAACATTATCTAATATTTACAGATTGTTAATGCATGGTAAATTATCTGGCGCCGGAAAATTAGTAATCCTTCCTGTTGATCAGGGTTTTGAACATGGTCCAACCAGAAGTTTTGCTCCCAACGAAGGAGGTTACGATCCAGATTATCATTTCGAACTTGCAATTGAAGCGGGTCTTAATGCTTATGCTGCTCCTCTTGGTTTTCTTGAAGCAGGGGCAAGAAAATATGCCGGCCAAATTCCTTTAATTCTTAAACTCAATAACAGTGATTCCCTCTCAAAATCAAATGACCCCTGTTCCGCTATTACTGGCTCCGTTCAGGATGCTATAAGGTTGGGATGCTCTGCTATTGGGTTTACTATTTATCCGGGAAGTTCCAATAGAAATACCATGTTTGAAGAAATTAGAGCGATTGCCCTAGAAGCAAAGTCTCATGGCCTAGCTGTGGTTATTTGGTCTTATCCCCGCGGGAGCGGGATATCAAAAGAAGGGGAAACCGCAATTGATATAGTTGCCTATGCCGCGCAAATTGCCGCCCAACTTGGAGCACACATTATTAAGGTAAAATTGCCCAGCGATTTTATAGAGAAAGAAGACAACGCAAAAATGATTGAAAAATATAATGTTCCAATCAAAACGCAAGCGGATAGAGTTCGGTATGTTGTTAAATCAGCTTTTAACGGGAAAAGGATTGTTATTTTTTCAGGTGGAGCAAGCAAAGATCTCGAAAGTCTGTATAAAGAAATTGAAGCAATCCGCGATGGAGGTGGGTTTGGAAGCATTATTGGGCGAAACACCTTTCAAAGGCCTAAAAAAGATGCGCTGGAAATGCTTGATAAAATAATAGATATATATAAGTCAAAGTAAAAAGAGTGGAGGAATGATTGCATTCTTCACGTATTTTGAATGTGTATTCTAAAAGGGATTGACGCTTTGATGCAAATTTTTATGGAGTGAAAATTATATATGCAGATATAAGGATTTCTCCCTAAAGAAAGGGTGATTGCGAGTAAGGGAAAAATTTTTGGTAGATATAAAGCAGTTTTTTTAAAATAATTAGACTAAGTAAAACTTGCCAATTCGTAAATTTTTAAAAATGGATGTGAATTTTTACTAAAATGTTAGAACGAGTTCTAAAAAATTTATTTTTTATAGTTAAATGGCATGATTGAGGAAAAGTACTATTGGTTGGCGCTGAACATGGTGTCTGGTATTGGCCGAACATTGTACCACAGGTTGATAAGCCATTTTCAGTCTCCTAAATACGTTTTTCAAGCATCTCCCCCTGAGTTATTACAGGTAGATGGCGTTGGTGATCGTCTGGTAAAAAACATATTAACTTTTGATGTTGAAAAGGCTATTCATCAAGAGGAAAAGCTCATTAAGCTAAATAAAGTATCAGTCCTTACCTTTCGAGATGCTCTGTATCCTGAAAACTTAAAGAAAATTTTTGATCCTCCTCCTGTTTTATATTTCAAAGGTTCTATCCTAAAGACAGACTCTGTTGCTGTAGCGATTGTAGGCTCCAGGACACCAACGCGATATGGCAATTATGCAGCCGAAAAGATTTCAACAGAATTGGCTGAAAGGGGGGTTGCCATTGTGAGCGGGATGGCAAGCGGTATTGATTCTATTGCGCATAGGTCTGCCATTTCCGCAAAAGGGCGAACTATTGCAATTTTGGGATGCGGGGTAAATATAACCTATCCAAGGGAAAATAACAGCTTGAAAGCTAAAATACAGGAAAATGGGGCTATCATTTCGGAATTCCCCCTGAACGCTAAGCCTGAACGAGCCAATTTCCCAATGAGAAATAGAATTATCAGCGGTCTCAGTCTTGGAGTGATCATCATTGAAGCCGCGGAAAAAAGCGGGGCTTTAATAACTTCTGACTTTGCTTTAGAGCAAGGAAAAGAAGTTTTTGCGGTTCCAGGAAGTATTAATTCTCCAAAGAGCAAGGGGCCAAACCGTCTTATTAAAATGGGCGCTAAATTAATTGAAAACGCTGATGATGTTATAGAGGAATTCCCTCATAATATTAAAATGTCTTTCAAGCAAATCCCTAAAGAAGAAACAGAGGTTTCGAGCTTATCCGCTGATGAAAAAAAAATATATTACTTGATATCTGAAGAGGAAAGCCACATAGACACATTAATACAGGAAAGCCAATTTCCTTCCCAAAAAGTTTCTGCCCTGCTCATTCAATTAGAATTAAAAGGCATAATCAAACAACAATCCGGTAAAATGTTTGTAGTGAACTAGAGCAACCAATTTAGAATTAGGCTAAAATAACCTTAAGGCTGGGTTCTAAGAGATTACCTTTGCAAACTAAGCTTTTGGAATAACATTCATGAATAAGCTCTTGAAATATTTCATATATGCCAACGTAATAATACTTGTCCTTCTCGTTGGCTCGAATATTGTGGCGTATTTTATAGCTAAAAAGACAGGCAAAGCGCCTGGTTATGCGGGCGTAAAAACGGAAAAATTATATATTCTTTCTGAGATAAATCCATCAGAAGTAGGAGAAATATTAACCGATACGGAGCTATACACCTTTGAATCCCAAACGATAGATAAATGGGTATTTTTTGATTTTTCCAGAAGAAGTGTCGTTTCCGATGTATCGAGTTTTAAAGATTCAAAAAATTGGGATCTGGCCATTAGAAGGGCAAAAATTGTTTCAAATGGAGGAACTACGGGCAGAAAAGGAAAGGTTGAGATCTCAAAGCTAGCAACCACAAACTTTGAATCAGTTAAAAAAGTCCCCGAGGATGCTAAATTTTTAAAAGATGTTCAGTTTAAATCTGACCCCGCAAATATTAATTTTGAAAAATGGTATGAATATGATTTTATTAGTCACAAACTCAAATCCAGAAAAAATGTATTTATTATAAAGACTAATGAGGGGAATTATGCCAAGATGCAAATTTTGAATTATTATTGCAGTAAAGACGGAAAAAAAATTTCCAGCTGTTATACAATAAAATATGTTTACCAGGGAAATGGCTCAAAAGCATTCGATAAACAAACAGAAAATCAATCAGTTAGCTCTTAATCTTGTTTTTTTGATAAAAATCCACTATGGCTTGGGTGAGAGCTTCAATTGTATAGTCATCAGGGATTATATGAGGCTGCAGATTATATTTCTCCACCGTCTTAGCAGTGATGGGGCCAATACATGCAATATCAACCCCGTGAATTAAACTGAAGATTTCTTCTTTTTTGAACATATTTACAAAGTTTGTCACCGTTGACGACGATGTAAATGTAATCATGTCAATTTCTTTGTTTTTCAACATCTTTCGAATATCATCCGTTTTTTCTGCTGGTTGTATAGTTTTGTAGGTATCAACCGCCTCAACAAAAGCGCCCATATTTTTCAATTCTTCTGGCAATATTTCTCTGGCAATTGAAGCTCTGGGGATCAAAATCTTCTTCCCTTTGATTCCCTTTGAAATCAATTCCTCAATAACTCCTTCAGCTTTAAATTCTGATGGGATATAGTCAATTTTAATGCCCGACTTTTTTAGAATACCCGCGGTTTTAGGACCTATGGCACAAAGCCTGATGTCCCTTAAATCCTTGATGTCTACCCGGTTTTTCTCTAATCGCTCCAGGAAATATTTAGCTCCATTAGCAGAGGTAAAGATGATCCAATCATAATTATTGATATTTTGGATGGCATGGTCTAGGGCTTTCCAGCTATCAGGTGGAACGGTTTCTATTGTAGGAAACAAAATGGGGAAGGCTCCTTTATTTTCTAATAAATCAACAAAAGAACGGGCCTGATCAAGAGCCCTGGTTACAAGGATTTGTTTTTTTAACAATGGTTTATTTAGAAACCAATCCATCTTTTTCCTTTTATAGTCAGAAGGCCTGGGTCTCCTGGGCCAGCGCCAATAAAAATAACTTTACCCTGATACTGCATTTTCGCTCCACAAAATTTGTAAAAACAAAATTTTATTGATACAATGCGACGTTTTTTTAAGTAACATAAAAAAATAGCTGATAAAAGGAAATTTTGTTATATAAAACAAGAAACTATTAAATTATTTACCTTAAATTCAATTTAATAATAAGCGCCCAGGAAATTTACAAATAACATAAAAAAACATAACCACAATTCTCTGAATCCTTTGGAATTAAATTATTTTGCAAAGAATAACAATACAATTTTGAAGAGTCAATGTTTTTGCCATAAAATGGCATGGGCAAGGTCTTCAATTCATAATAATAAAAATTTTTAGATTCAATGGGTTAAAACAACTTAGAAGCATAAAAACTTATTGTTTTGCTTGACATCCTATGTTTGTCATTTTATATAGGAGTCAGGTAAAAGAGAGTGGAAAATGCTTTGAAATTAATAATGAAAGGAATCTATTATGGGAAAAATTATTGGAATTGACCTTGGCACAACAAATTCTGCCGTGGCGGTAATGGAAGGAGGAGATCCTAAAGTTATAGTAAATGAAGAAGGAAGCACGACAACTCCCTCAATTGTAGCCTTTTCCAAGAGCGGAGAAATTCTTGTGGGACAGGTAGCCAAACGGCAAGCAGTAACCAATCCGGAAAATACTATCTATTCTATAAAGCGTTTTATGGGACGGCAATATGATGAAGTGTCCGAGGAAATGAAGATGGTTCCTTATAAAGTAATAAAAGGACCCCAGGGTGAAGCAAAATTAATAGTTCAGGGAAAAGAATATACTCCCGCTGAAATTTCCGCCCTAATTTTGCAGAAACTTAAAAAATCAGCGGAAGCTTATCTCGGTGAGAAAATAACAGAGGCAGTTATTACTGTTCCTGCATACTTCAACGATAGCCAACGCCAGGCTACCAAAGATGCAGGCAAAATAGCCGGACTTGATGTAAAACGTATCATAAATGAACCAACGGCCTCCGCATTAGCGTATGGCTTGGACAAGAAAAAAGATGAAATTATTGCGGTTTATGACTTTGGCGGCGGGACTTTTGATATCTCAATCCTCGAAGTAGGGGATAATGTGGTTGAAGTCAAAGCTACAAACGGAAATACTCATCTTGGTGGAGACAACCTTGACCAAAAAATCATCGATTGGTTGATTGTAGAATTTAAAAAGGATCAGGGAATCGACTTAAGCAAAGACAATATGGCTTTGCAAAGGTTGAGAGAAACAGCGGAAAAGGCAAAAATGGAACTATCAACAACAATGGAAACAGATATCAATTTGCCCTTTATTACCGCTGATGCCTCCGGCCCTAAGCATTTAAATTTAAAACTAACAAGGGCCAAATTTGAGCAATTGACTGAAGATGTGGTCCAAAAAACTTTAAAACCCTGTCAGGATGCTATGAAAGACGCGGGTTTTTCTTCAAATGATATTCATCAAGGAATTCTTGTAGGAGGGTCCACTAGAGTTCCCAAGGTCCAGGAGTTGGTAAAAAATCTTTTCGGCAAGGAACCGCATAAAGGTGTAAATCCGGATGAAGTGGTTTCCCTTGGGGCGGCAGTTCAGGGAGGAGTGTTAGGTGGTGAAGTCCATGATATTCTTTTGTTGGATGTAACGCCGCTTTCCCTTGGAATTGAAACGTTGGGCGGCGTAATGACAAAACTTATTCAACGTAATACCACTATTCCAACTAAAAAAACTGAGGTCTTCTCCACAGCCGCCGATAATCAGACAAGTGTTGAAATTCATGTGATACAGGGAGAAAGAGACATGGCGGTAGGCAACAGAACTCTCGGCAAATTTCATTTGATAGGAATCCCCTCGGCGCCGCGTGGCATGCCTCAAATTGAGGTAACATTTGATATTGACGCGAATGGCATTGTTAATGTTTCCGCAAAAGATAAGGGAACTGGAAAAGAGCAAAAGATAACTATCACGGCCTCCAGCGGCTTAAAAGAAGAAGAAATTGAGAAAATGGTCAAGGAAGCAGAGACCCATGCTGAGGAGGACAAAAAACGGCGGGAAGAGATTGAAACCCGAAATCAGGCCGATGCGCTTATATATCAAACCGAAAAAACACTCAATGAACAAAAGGATAAACTATCTGAAAGCGATAAAAAGCCTCTTGAAGAAGCCCTGGAACGAGCGAAAAAAGCGCTTGAAAGCAATAATACTGATGAAATCAAAAAAGAAATGGAAAATTTAACTCAGGCTTCTCATAAATTAGCGGAAGTGATGTATAAACAACAGACGGAAACCTCTTCAGCCAATCAGGCTTCTTCCGGACCGGAACCCGAGCAAGGGAAAAAACCGAAAGACGATAATGTTGTAGATGCTGAATTTGAAGACACCGAGAAAAAAAGTTAAATCATTTGTTGGATTCTGTAAACTATATAAGGTTGAAACAATTTTATTTTTATTTAATTTTTTTTTATCACTTCGTAAGAAGACCTGAAATGGCTATTTAGTTTAGGTCTTTGCCTTTTTTAGGGGTTTATTATGAATACAGAAAATCTTATAGAAGAAGCTAGAAAAATTTATCCAAACCGCTTCCTTTTGTCTAAAATTATAATTGAGCGAGTAAAGCAATTACAGGAAGGCGCAAAGCCAAAAGTAGAAGTCGAAGAAAAGACGCCCTTACTGAATATTGCTTTAAAAGAAATCATAGATGGTAAATTTGAAGTAATTAATCTCGAAGAACTGGAATTGCAATAAAATTTTGTCAGAGGAAATTTGTTGTAAAGCAAGTAAGGTCCATTATTATTTTTATTGCGTTAAATAATGGAGTTCCTCTTCATTGCCTTGAAATTCTTTTCAAGAGCATTCGATCTTCAACGAAAAATGTGGTCCCAACTCACTTGTAATACGGTAAGAGTGTGCAAAATTATTCACATGTGCAATGATTCAAACTGAAAATCTCACAAAATTTTATGGACATGCGCAAGGCATAAATAATGTCTCCTTTTCAGCCGAAAAAGGGGAGATTTTAGGCTTCCTTGGGCCTAACGGCGCTGGTAAAACAACAACCATGCGCATTCTTAGCTGTTTTATGCCCCCAAGTAGTGGAAAGGCAAGCGTAGCTGGTTATTGCGTTACGAAAGATTCTTTGGAAGTCCGGAAACGTATAGGTTATTTGCCAGAAAACTCTCCTCTGTATACCCACTTGACTACTAAAGGCTTTTTGCGTTTTGTTGCGGAAGTTAAAAATATTCCCGCAAAAGAAAGAACCCGGAAAATTGAACGCGTGATGGCGGATTGTGGATTGAAGGATGTTTCAGGAAGGATAATTGGAGTTCTCTCCAAAGGCTACCGGCAGAGAATAGGAATTGCTCAAGCGTTGCTTAATGATCCAGCGGTGTTAATTCTTGATGAACCAACAGCGGGCCTGGACCCCAAGCAGATTATAGAAATCAGAAACTTAATTAAAAATCTGGGAGGAGATCGCACGATTATATTAAGCACTCACATATTGCCGGAAGTTAGTATGACATGCAACAGAGTCATTATTATTAATGAGGGCAGAATTGTGGCGATGGATACTCCTGAAAATTTAATGACTCGACATCAGGAAAATCTTTGTGTTTTTCTGCAGGTGGAAGGGCCAAAGCAAAAAGTTTTTGAACAGTTGCAAAAGGTAGAGGGCCTAATGAAGGTCTCAGAGCAAAAGTCCCACAACAATTCCATTCACAACTTCAAGATAGAAGCTAAGAGAGGAGTGGATATTCGCAAAGCTATTGCGCAAAACATTGTTGAAAATGGATGGGGGCTTTTGGAATTAAGACCTGTCGAAATAACCCTGGAAGATATCTTCATTAAACTTGTCACCAAGGAATCTGAATAAACAAATGAGAAATTCCTTTTATATTTTCAAAAAAGAAATGTCGGCCTATTTTTGTTCTCCTATTGCCTATGTTCTTATAACTATTTTTGCCATTCTCTCGGGAAATTTTTTCTTTAATTTCCTGTCTTATTATAATTTTATAGCATTTTCTGTGGGCATGAGATCAGCTCAGATTGGTTCCCAGTTAAATGTGGTGGAAATGGTTTTAAGGCCTCTTTATAACAATATTGCTATTGTTCTTCTCTTTATGGTTCCTTTGCTCACCATGAGGCTTCTTTCGGAAGAGAAAAAAATGGGCACGATAGAGCTTCTTTTTACCTATCCGGTTCGTGACAGAGAAATGATTTTAGGAAAATTTGGGGCCTGTCTTGCAGTTTATGGAATTATGGTGGCGATGACCTTTGTTTATCCCCTTATGATATTCCTCTTTGGCAATTTAAGTTGGGGACCGGTCTTTTCATCCTATTTAGGTCTTCTTCTGATGGGGGCTTCATATATCTCTGTTGGAATTTTACTCTCCTCTATGACGGAAAACCAAATTGTGGCTGGTAGTTTAACTTTTGGAATTCTTCTTATTTTTTGGGTAATTGACGCATCAGAGAGATTTGTGGGGCCTGGCCTGGGGGCTGTTTTAAAAGATCTTTCAATTATAGGCCATTTTGAAAATTTTGCTAAAGGCGTTATAGATACTAGAGATATTATTTTTTATCTGAACTTTTCTATTTTGTTTATATTTTTGACCTTATGTTCCCTTGAATCCAAAAAATGGAGAGGGTAGTAATTTAGTGCAAAAATGAAATTACAAGCGCTTAAATATAGCTTAAATGCAGGCTTTGCCATTGTTCTTGTATTAGGCATTGTTGTTTTTGTCGAGGCAATTTCTTACCGACATTACAAAAAGTTTGATCTCACCAGCTCCAAACAGCACACATTATCTGATCAAACAATAAAGGTTCTGTCGTCCATTCAAAAAGAAATAAAAGTCACTGGTTTTTTTAACCAAACTCAAGTCGCGGAAGAAGAGATGTTGCGAAATTTGCTTGATTTGTATGCTTATCATTCTTCTAAGTTTTCTTATGAATTTATTGATCCTGACAAAAACCCTGGCAAAGCGAAAAGATATCAAATTACCACCTATGGAACTTCTGTTGTGGAAAGCGGAGATAAAGAAGAAAAAATATTGGAGATAGAGGAAGAAAAGATTACCAATGCAATTTTAAAGGTTATCCGAAAAGGGGAAAAAATTATTTATTTTTCAAAGGGCCATGGGGAAAAAAATATTGAGGATTTAAATGAGCAAGGATTTAATTTTGCAAAAAAGGCCATAGAGGAATCCAATTATAAAGTTAAAGAACTGTTCTTGGCCACTGCGGAATCCCTGCCTGAGGATGCTAACCTATTAATTATTCCGGGTCCACAAAAGCCTATATTAAAAGCTGAACTGGAAACTATAGAAAAATATATTAAAGATGGTGGGAAGGTCTTTTTCATGGTTGATCCCGGCGATCTCCCCGAATTGGCTGAATTTGTAAAAAATTTCGGGATATCCCTTCAAAAGGATCTTGTTGTGGATAAAGTAAGTCGAATATTTGGAGTGGATCCTTCCATGCCGGTAATAACCCAATATGGCGAACACCCCATTGTAAGAAATTTTTCAATTGCCACTTTTTTCCCATTGACTCGATCTGTGGAAATGACAACCGATTCTCCAGAGGGGATAAATGTGGTTTCTTTGGTTAAAACAAGCCCAAATTCATGGGCAGAAACAGATTTAGATCGCTATGAAAAGGGTGAGGTTGTTTTTGAAGAAGGAAAAGATAGGGCGGGACCAATTTCAATTGGAGTGGTTGCATCTTTGAATAAAAAATTGGATGACACAGACCTTTCATTGCAGCCATTGGAACTCAAACAAAACCAAATCGAAGAAAATAAAAAAACTAAGGAAGGGCGAATTGTTGTGATTGGTGATTCAGATTTTGCCTCTAACTCAAGAATTAATATCCTTGGGAATAGCGATTTTTTTCTTAATGTAATCAACTGGCTGTTGGAAGAAGAAGACTTAATCTCAATTAGACCAAAAGGATCAACCGCAAAGACTTTTACGCTTACCGGGGTCCAGCAAAAGATGATTTTTTGGGTTCCTTTGGTTTTTATGCCTGGTCTATTTATCCTCTCAGGGATTATGGTTTATAAGAAGAGGAAAAACATGAAATGAGTTTCAAAAAAACGCTCCTTTTGTTTTTGATCTTCGCCTCCATCGGGACCTATTTCTATCTGGTAGAGATTAAAAAAGTAGAGAAAACAAAAGAAATTGAGCAGGAAGAAAAAAAAGTTTTTTCTCCCATCCAAAAGGAAGAAATCTCAGAAGTAATAATTAAAAAAAATGAGATTAATAAAATCACGCGCCTGGTCAAAGAAAATAATAAATGGATGATAAAAGAGCCAATAAAAGCGGATGTGGATGAAGAAAACGTTCATTTGTTTATAGACAATATTGCAAGGCTTGAAAAGGACCGGATCGTGGTAAACTCTTCTGAAAATCAAGCAGAATATGGGCTTGAAAATCCGATTCTTACTCTCCAGATAAAAGCCAATAAATCTGACCCCAAAACTCTTCTGATAGGAGATGAAAGTTCCACAGGGAATATGTTTTATGGCAAATTAAAAAAACAGGGCCCTATATTTTTCATTGCTTCCTATAATAAAACAGGCATTGAAAAAACTCTTTATGAATTGAGAGATAAAAGGATTTTTCATTTTGAGAATGATGATATAAAAGAAATTAAAGTCGCTTCCGGAAAAGGAAATTATTCCATTGTAAAAAAGGAAAAGGAATGGCGGATTTTAACGCCTAAAAAAGCCCTCGCAGATGCTAATAAAATTACTTCTTTGTTGCAAAAAATAAAAACCTCCAAAATAAAAAAATTCATTGATGAAGAGGCAGATGATCTTATCCCCTACGGTTTGAATGACCCGGACACTCAAATTACGCTGCTTATCGGGAAAGATAACGCCCCGCATGTTTTGAATATTGGAAAAGAAAATGCAGAAGAAAATGGGATATATGCTAAAAATGATTTTAAAAATACTGTTTTCCTTCTTGAAAAAGAATTCTTGCGGGAATTCCCCTATTTTCTGACTGATGTCCGCGATAAAAGCATTTTACGTTTCGATAAAAACAAGGTTGCTCAAATTCAATGGATTTATCCCGATAGGACCATTACCACTATTCGCGAAAATGAAAACTGGAAGATCATTGAGCCCAAAAAAGCTAAAGCGGATTCTCTGGAAATAAATTCCTTGCTGGATGAAATCGAAGAGACTGAAGTCGTAGAATTTATTTCTAAAGAAGGACAAAATGAGACCTTTGCCTTGGATAATCCCAGGCTAACTGTCAAGGTTTTTGAAAAAGACATCAGCAATCCGAAATTTATCTCATTTGGTTCTGATAATCCAAATGGGGATACCGTCTATGTAAATACGGGGGCCTCCGATGAAGTTTTTCTGGTTGGAAAAGAGTTCTTGGCTAAGCTTAGCCTTTCAGAGCTTTCTCTTAGATATAAAAACCTTTTAGAAATAAAAGAAGAACAGGTGGCAGGGATCCAGATTAAGGCAGAAGGAGATGAATATATATTGACTAAAAACAAAGATGAATGGTCTTTGGAGAAGCCAAAAAAAAAGAAACTGGATGTTTTGGACGCGAAAAGGATTCTGTGGGATTTGGGAAGTATAAAATTTAAAGAGATAATAGATGAAAGTGGAAACCCGAACTTGGGTCTTTATGGATTGGAAAAACCGCTTATAAAAGTTTCTCTCCTGGACGATAAACAAAATAATTTGGATACGCTTTTTATCGGGTCAAAGGAAAAAAACAATAACAAGCTTTACGCAAGAACGTCCAAAACCAAGACTATTTATTCTGTGGAACTCAAGGTTAAGGATGACCTATTGAATAACATTCAAAAATTATAATACTTTAAAAAGGTTAAATTAAAGAAATGGTTGCGAACAACCGTGATTATTACGAAATTTTAAATGTCCAAAAAAACGCCTCCGATGACGAGTTGAAAAAGGCCTATCGCAAGAAAGCGATGAAATTTCACCCCGATAAGAATCCTGGAAACGAGGAAGCTGAGGAGAAATTTAAAGAAACTGCGGAAGCATATGAGGTTTTGAAGGACCCGGAAAAGAGAAGTCTTTATGATCGTTTCGGGCATGACGGATTAAAAGGAACTCGAGTAGGATTTGGCGGTTTTGAAGATATTTTCTCCAGCTTTGGAAATATATTTGACGATTTCTTTACTTTCAGCGGAAGTCGAAGCAGGTCAGGGACATCTGCCCGCCAGGGAGCCGACCTCAGATATGATATGGAAATTTCCTTTGTTGACGCTGCTTTTGGAATGGAAAAGAATGTTGAGGTGGAAAAAAAAGCAAATTGCTCCACCTGCGATTCTACTGGCGTTGCGCCTGGCACCACCCCTGAAACTTGTTCAGAATGCCACGGTGTTGGACAGGTAACCAGAGCCCAAGGTTTTTTTAGTCTCACCACAACTTGCCCAAGCTGTCATGGTCAGGGAAAAATTATTAAGACACCATGCAAAAAGTGTTGCGGAACGGGCGCTGTCCTCAAATCTAAAACGATTAATCTAAAAATTCCTCCCGGAGTAGATACCGGAACAAGGTTGCGACTTACCGGGGAAGGAGAACCAGGAAAATTTGGCGGCCCCCCTGGAGACCTGTACGTTTTTATCAGTGTAGAATCTCATGATTTTTTCGAAAGAGATGGTTACGACATTTACTGTAAAGTGTCTATTTCCTTTTCTCAGGCAGCTTTGGGAGCAGAAATTGAGGTTCCGACTCTAAAATCCACACATAATCTTAAGGTGCCAGCCGGAACACAGACAAATACAACTTTCCGTATTCAGGGGGCCGGTATTCCACACATTAAAGGCTACAGTCGAGGCGACCAAATCATTATGGCCCAAGTAGAAACTCCAACCAAACTGTCCAAGCGGCAGGATGAACTCCTGAGAGAACTTGCGGAAATTAGTGGGGAGGAAGTTTTACAAAAAAACAAAGGGTTTTTCCAAAAATATAAGAAAAAAAAGTAACGCTTCTTTAGAAGAGCTACAAACCCCCAGACGGGAAAGCGCTTTTTAAATTCATTTATTTATTAAACTGAAAATTGTTTTTTACTATTACACTGTAAAAACTTCTTTTTTGAGAAATTTTTTTGGTGTGTTTCCCAGGGTGGCAGCCCTATTTGATTTCGCCCATCCCTGGGCTCAACCCTTCGGGCGGTCTTCCTTCGGAACCCGTCCAATTCGGCTTTCTCTGCCGAATTGTGGATGCGGCCCTTGGCCGCTTTATGTCTTAGATACTTTCCCGGCAAAAGACGATCCAGCAAAACCAAAGAAAAAGGTGCGTATATTCGAAAAAAAAGAATTGGCCTTTCATTAATGCAAAAAGAAGTGGCAATGATAATAGATGTGATCTGCCCCAAAGCATTTATGTCACCTACAAGATAACGCTTTTTCTATGCCGTCCTTACTAGCCAGTGATAGAAACGTTTACACAAAAACTTGAAATGTTTCATAGATTTTATTTGAATTAAATTTTTAAAAATTATTTTAGGTCTCAAATAAAACTTCATAAAAGCCATTTTTTGATAATGCCTTAATTCTTTATGTGAAATGTTTTTTGGGGAATAGGGCGCGCTTGTAAAGTAAAAATGGTCCCAATCAACGTTTTCAAGTTCGTCTGATTTTAGCAGATCGCTATAACTTTTTGTTCCCGGGAATGGCAAAAAGGTAAAATAGTTGGCCCGAATTAGATCCAATTCCAGAGAAAGATCGATTGTTTTTTTTATCTCTTCTTTGGACTCTCCAGGGAAACCAAGAACAAAAAACGCTGCTATATCAATTTCTTCTTTCCGTATTAATTTCACTTTTTCTTTAATCTTGGCCAAGTTTAGATGTTTGATTGTGCTTTGCAATATTCTTTCAGAGCCAGATTCAATCCCCAGAGAAATAATGTAAAGCCCTGATTTTTTCATAAGTCTTAAAAGTTCCGTATCCAAAGAA
>Ga0255058_10000245_pt1 | contig 32284 bp, 37 predicted proteins | sample Cases_109_9_MG_FD_188637 | JGI IMG/M metagenome (GOLD analysis project Ga0255058, IMG submission 188637) | Seawater microbial communities from Amundsen Gulf, Northwest Territories, Canada - Cases_109_9 | ecosystem: Environmental > Aquatic > Marine > Gulf | place: Canada: Northwest Territories... | reverse complement strand
CCATAGGGACCTCCCCACTTACTTTCAGATACGCCGGTAGCCCATCGCTCGCCCCAAAGGTATCCTGGGCGCGGACGGCATACCCATCCATGTTGGAGCGGGGAAAGGTCGGAAGTTGAGCCGGCGAGAGAATGTTTGCAGCCAAGACCCGCCCCAGGGCCTCCTGAACCGGAATTTCTTCGGTCTCTTTTATGGTTGGGAGACCTTCGAGGAGCCGGTCAAGGGCCTCCGCTGGGGTCAGGACTTGAAAGAGCTCGGTCATCGCTTGCCTCGGGATCTTTTGCTGTGATTATACCATCCGCCAGAGGAACCTCAATGAGAAGTGCCTTGCGGAACCGTCAGGCGGGGTGGATCTCGAGACTGATATCGAGGGCCCGAGGCGAGTGGGTGAGGGCCCCGACAGAGATGAGATCCACACCGGTCTCGGCGACCTGACGTACATTTCCCAGCGTGACCCCCCCTGAGGCCTCGATCAGGACCCTGCCCTTGTATCGGCGAACCACTTCCTGCATGTGCTCAAGAGACATCTGATCCAGCAGCAGCGCATCCGCCCCGGCCTCGACGGCCTCGGTTGCCTCCTCCAAAGTTTCGACCTCCACCTGGACCTTGAGGAGATGGCTCGCTCGATCCCGGAGTCGGCCTAACATCGTCTTGAACGTTTCTCCACGGCCCCTGACCACCGCCAGGTGGTTGTCTTTGACCAGGATGCCGTCGCTCAGGGTCAGGCGGTGATTGAACCCCCCGCCCATCCGCACAGCATACTTGTCCAGCCACCGCATGCCCGGAGCGGTCTTCCGGGTATCCACAATCCGAACCGGAAGTCCCGCCGCGGCGGCCACGTATCGGGCGGTCTCGGTGGCGATGCCCGAAATCCGCTGAAGAAAGTTCAGAGCAACCCGTTCAGCCTTGAGAATACTTGCCAGCGAACCGCTCACAGTAGCGACCCTCTCTCCCGGGGTGACGTGGCTCCCGTCCACAACCAGCAGTTCCACCGAAAGGCTTTGGTCGAGCGTGGTGAAGACTTGGGCGAAGACCCACGTCCCGGCCACCACGCCGGGCGCCCGGACCACCGCCTCCGCCCTGCCCCGCTCCTGATCGAGGATCAGAGCCTCCGTGGTGAGATCCCCGCTTGCCAAGTCCTCCTCCAGTGCCACCTCGATCAGATGACGGACCTGGAAGGGAATGGTCCCCTCTAACGGAGTATGCTCCGACTCGCCCAATACTCACCCTCCCAAAATGATTTGCCCTTGACCATCCGTGGCAATTCTCCTAGCATAATAGGTGAAAGATCGTCCTGGAGAAAGACCATGGAGAATCAGACCGCCATCACCCAAGAAATCCTACGACTTAAGAGGGATCGGAAGGCCGTTATCCTCGCCCATAACTACCAGGTGCCCGAAGTGCAGGATGTGGCTGACTTTACGGGAGATTCGCTGGGCCTCTCCCAAGCCGCAGCCGAGACGGATGTGGACTTGATCGTTTTCTGCGGCGTCCACTTCATGGCCGAGACGGCCTCGATTCTCTGTCCCGACAAGACCGTCCTCCTCCCAGATCTCGAGGCAGGCTGCTCTTTGGCGGCAACCATTACGGCCGACGAGCTTCGGCAGTGGAAGGCAGCGCATCCCGCCGCGGTCGTGGTGTCATACGTGAACACCACGGCCGAAGTCAAGGCCGAAAGCGACTACTGCTGTACCTCGGCCAACGCCGCCAAGGTGGTCCAAGCCGTCCCCCCCGATCGGGAGATCCTCTTTCTCCCTGATCTGTACCTGGGCGACTATGTGGCCCGGGTGACCGGCCGCAAGAATATCCGGGTTTGGCCAGGAGAGTGCCACGTCCATGCCGGAATCCGTCCCAGCCACTTTGAAGAAGCCCTCCGCCTGCATCCGGATGCCGAGGAGATCTTCATCCATCCGGAGTGCGGTTGCACCACGAACTGTATGACCTTTGCCCAAGAGGCGCCCGGCATGCAGGACAGAATCCACATCCTCTCCACCAGCGGCATGATCCGGCGGAGCAAGGCTTCTCCAGCCCTGAAATTCATCGTGGCCACCGAGACCGGCATCCTCTACCCTCTCCAAAAGGGTAACCCAGATAAGGCCTTTGTCCCTCTCAAGGAGGATGCGGTCTGCGAATACATGAAGCGGATCACCCTGGAAAAAGTCCTATGGTCGCTCAAGGAGACAGTCTTTCAGGTGAAGGTCCCGGAGGACATCGCCACCAGCGCTCGGATCGCTATCCACCGGATGCTCGAGCTCGCCTAGTCTTCCCCTTTTCTCTCCCCTCCAAAGCCCACGGTTATTCATCCAGCACCAAGCGCTAGACCCCCTCAGGGGCCTCCTGCGGGGCGGGGGAGCGCCGCATCTTCTCGATGATCCGGACAGCCCAGATCCCCACCTCGTACAGGAGGCAGAGGGGACCGGCCATGAGAGTCTGGTTGAAGATATCCGGGGTGGGGGTCAGGATGGCGGCGATCACGAAACTCAACAGGATTGCGTACTTGCGGTTGCGGGAGAGAAACTTGGAGGTGACCAAACCAAGCCGGGCCGCAAGGCTCATGAGGAGGGGGAGCTGAAAAATGAGGCCGAAGGCAAGGAGGAACTTGACGATGAAATCGATAAAGAGACCGATAGAGAGCATCGGGGTCAGATGCTCGGTCTTATAAGTGAGGAGGAAATCCATGGCGAACGGGAGGACGATAAAATAGCAGAAGGAAAGGCCAAAAAAAAAGAAGAGGCTCCCCAGGACAACAAAGGGGAGCGCGTAGCGCCGCTCCCGCTCAACAAGGCCAGGGCTGACGAAACGCCACAACTCGTAAAGAATAAGGGGGATGGCCAGCAGGAGCCCGGCGAGAAAGCCGATTTTAATATGAGCCCAGAAGGCTTCGGCTGGCGCCACGAAGATCAACTGTGGCGGGGGCTTCGTGGTGGTGACCACGAAGGGGTAAGTTGTCTGGATGACAAAGCTGGTCGTGAGAATGCGCTTGAGGAAGGCCATGATCTGCTCGGAGAAGTGAAAGGAGACGGCGAAGCCGACGCCGATGGCGATGAGCGAGGCGATCAAGCGCTTTCGGAGCTCCTCCAGGTGGGAGAGGAAGGGCATCTTCTCATGAGGCATCGGCCAGATCGTCCTTGGAAGGAGGAGGCTCGGGAGGGGAAGTGGGTCCTTCGGCAGGGGGACGCGCTTGCGTTGGAGGCTTTTCCTCTTCCTCCAAGCTGAAATCGGTGGTCAGGCTCTCCTTGAGATCCTCGGAAGCTCGCTTGAATTCCGCAAGCCCCCGGCCCAAGGCCTTGCCCAGGTCCGGGAGCTTCTTTGGGCCAAAGACCAAAAGGGCCACGATGAAAATCACGATCAGCTCGGGCATCCCGATGCCGAACATGTGATTTCTCCTGTAATGAACGCTCTAAATCGAGAGTAGCCACCGCACCCTGCTCTGTCAAGGAGATTTGCCCCTCATTTGCGCCAGACGAGGCTCCGCCAGAGGCCTGGGGTGAAGAGAACAAGCACCGTGAAGAGTTCGAGACGGCCCAAGACCATACAGGCACTGAGGATCCACTTTCCCAAGGGGTGAATCGCCGCGTAGGTCTCCGCCGGTCCCACCCCGCCGAGCCCAGGCCCCACATTCCCAAGGCTGGCCGCGACCGCCCCTATCGCGGTGACCAAGTCCATATCGAGCAGAGTGAGGCTCGCGGTGGCAACGAAGAAGGTCAAGAAGTAGAGGAGCACGAAGACGTGCACGCCATCCAGGACCTCCTTCGGCACCACCTTGCCTCCGATCTTCACGTGGCGGACCGCCTTGGGATGAACGAGCTTGTAGAGATGGTCATAGACCACCTTGAAAAGCAGAAGGCTCCGCACCTGTTTGACCGCCCCGGCGGTGGAGCCGGCACACCCTCCGAGCAACATCAGGCACAACAGGAGGAACTGGGCAACATAAGGCCAGGTGGCGTAGTCGGCCGTTGCAAAACCCGTCGTGGTCACGATAGAGACCACTTGAAAGGCACCGTAGCGCAGGGCAGAGGAAAGATCCGGATAGACCCTTCCCCAGAGGACGAGAGTCATACCGATGACGATGATCAGAACGCTTACGGTATAGAAGCGAAACTCGGGGTCTCGAATGATCCGGAAATTTCCCCGAAGGGCCTGGAAATGGAGCGCGAAATTGGCGCCGGCCAGGAACATGAAGAGGATGAGAACCATGTCGATGGCTGCACTGTGGTAGGCACCGATGCTCGCGGCCTTGGGAGAGAATCCTCCCGTGGACATGGTCGTGAAGGTATGCAACAGGGCGTCGACGGGCGGCATCCCGAGCAGGACGAGCACGAGGAATTCAATACCCGACAGGAGTAGGTAGATCCCCCAGAGCAACCTCGCCGTCTGCCCGATTCTGGGGACCAGTCGGTCCGGGACCGGTCCAGGCACCTCGGCTTTATAGAGCTGCATCCCGCCCACCCCCAACATCGGGAGGATCGCCAGGGAAAGGACGATAATTCCCATGCCCCCCAGCCACTGCATGAAGGAACGCCAGAAATGAAGGACCAGGGGTTGCCCTTCGATGTTGGTCAGGACGGTAGCCCCGGTGGTCGTGAAGCCGGACATGGCCTCGAAGTAGGCATCGGTGTATGAGGGGAGCATGCCGGCGAAGTAAAAGGGGAGGGCACCAAAGGCGGAAAAAAGGACCCACGCTGCCGTGACGATAACGAATCCCTCCCGAAGGCCGATTTCGGTGCGAGGGACGGTTTCGGCTCGACGGCGAAACGTGAGGAAACCGAGAAGCCCGCCTCCTTCTCTGGAGATGCGAGACACGAGGAACCCGAGAACTCCTCCCCCTGCGGTACAGATGAGGGAAAGGAAGAGCGGGAAGGTCTCCGGTACGCCCGTGACGAGGGCAATCAGGAAGGGGAGGCTCATGGCCCCGGCAAGGCAGAGGAGAAGAAGGCTCAAAGCACGGAGGATGGGGGCGATCTGCATCCGGCCCTCCGGTCGACTTAGCCGCTAAAGAGCCGTTCCACCTTTGGGATCGCTTCAGGGAGAGTGAACAGAATGACGCGGTCGTCGGCGAGGATTTGACTGTCCCCCTTGGGTATTATTATCTGCTCTCCCCGTTTAATGGCCGCTACAATAGCCCCTTTGGGCATATTCACCTCTCGCAGGGGGCGGCCCACGACCGCCGTGGTGGGGAGGGCGACGAGCTCCATAATCTCCGCATCCCATTCCGGCATCTCTACCAGGGAGACGACCGGGCCGCCGCGGACATACCTCAAGATCGCGCTTGCAGTCGTGAAGCGTGGACTGATGGCCGCGTCGATCCCCAGTGAGAGGGCCAGATGGAGAAAGTGAGGTCGCTGAATGAGCGCGATGACTTTCTTCGCCCCTTGCCGCTTTGCAAGGAGGGCCGCTAAGATGTTAGTCGCCTCGTCGTCGGAGACAGTGACGACGGCATCTTTTGTCTCATCCGCCAGGATCTGGCTATCGGTGCCGTCTCCCTCGATGACCTTGGCTTTTTTTAGACGTTCAGCGAGCGCCTCACACCGCTTGGAGTTCCGTTCCATGAGTGTGATGGGAATCCCCTCGTTCTCCAGGAGCTCCGCCACACGGAGCCCGACCCGACCCCCGCCGATGATGAGGACCCCCCGCGGTGGTTCCTCCTGCCGCCCCAAAAGCGTCAGGATGTCTGGGATATCGTCTCGACGAGCCACCAGGTAGAGATGATCTCCAGACTCGATGACGGTCTCGCCGCGCGGGATCTGGAGGACCTCTTTACGGGAAATGGCGGTCACGAGGAAGGGATGCTCAGCTTGAAACGAGATCAGGTCTTTCAGCTGTTTCCCGAGGGCTGGAGCCTTGGCACCGACATGGATTCCCAAGAGCTGCACCTTGCCTTCGGCAAAAAAGGCCACCTCTGCCGCCGCGGGGACATGGACCAGCTTGGCAATCTCCTCGGCCACCGCTTGGTTGGGATTGATCACGAGGTCGATGCCCAAACGCCCCCCAGATCGGAGAAACGGGCTGGCTGACAACTCCGGATTCCTCGCCCGGGCGATCGTAGTGGCGACACCGTATTCCTTCGCCAGCACCGAGGCGATCAGGTTCACCTCGTCCTCATCCGTGACCGCGATCATCATGTCGGTCTTGGCCACTCCCGCCTCCTCTAAGGCAGTCGGAGAGGCCCCGTGGCCCTGGACAGCTAGAACATCCAGTTCCTTTTCCACCCGCTCTTTGATGGCGGCATTCTCCTCGATGATGACCACATCGTGGCCTTCTTGCACTAGGCGCTTGGCGATGTGATAGCCCACCTCACCGGCCCCAACTACGATTGTCCGCACGTCACCCTCCTCGAATCATCACCGGGCCCAGGCCGTCCCGAAATGCAGCAAGTGGTATGCCATATAGGCAACGAGGGCCGCCCCTGGAAGCGTAAACAGCCAGGCGTACAGGATCTTCAGGCTCAATCCCCAGCGGACCGCCGACAGCCGCTGCGCAGCCCCGACCCCCATAATGGAGGTGGTAATGGTATGGGTGGTGCTCACCGGCACCCCCATGTCCGAGGCCCCAATAACTATCAACGCAGCTGTGGTTTCGGCCACAAAGCCGTGGACCGGTTGCAGCTTCAGCATTTTGAGCCCCAGGGTCTTGACGACTTTCCACCCGCCTACGACGGTGCCGAGTCCCATGGCCAGCGCCGCGATCAGGATCACCCACCACGGGACTTCCACCGACGGCAGGTATCCGCCAGAGACCAACGCTAACGTGATGACCCCCATTACCTTCTGGGCGTCCCCGGTACCGTGGGCGAAGGCCATAAAGCTGACCGAGACGACCTGCAGCTTGCGGAAGAGGGGATTGGCCCACGCCGGGCTCGTGCGAAAGAATACCCAGCTGAGGCCCACCATAAACAGGAGACCCAGCACAATTCCCAGCGCGGGGGAGAGCACCATCGCTGCGAAAATCGGCTTGAGTCCCTGAAAGTTTAAAATCCCCACGCCCCCGTGGGCGATCGCTGCCCCCATGATTCCCCCAATCAGCGCGTGGGAAGCGCTGATCGGCATTCCGATGAGCGTCATCCAGCCATTCCACGCGATACCTCCGATAAGGGCGGCCGCCACGGTGAGCTGGGTGATCGCGGTGGGGTCGACGATCCCCTTTCCAATCGTCTTCGCCACCGCCGTCGAGTAAAACGCGCCTGCGACGTTTAGAACCCCGGCGAGCAGGACCGCCTGAATCGGACTGAGGACCCGGGTCGAGACGACGGTGGCGATGGTATTGGCGGCATCGTTCCACCCATTGGTGAAATCGAAGACGACCGCCAGCACCACCACCAAGATGATAGTCCAGCCGGGCTCGCTCATGGGACCTGTGGTCCGGTTGACCGTTCCCCGTTGACCGTTGACCGCATCCGAGAGCCTGCTTCCCGGCACTATCCGACGACGGGACGAACCGCTTCTCTGTGATCCGTGAACGGTGCACTGTGAACCGCACTAGGCATTCTTGAGGACGATCCGTTCCAGAATGTCGGCCACGTCCTCGCAGCGGTCTGTCGCCATCTCTAACGTCTCGTAGATCTCTTTCCACTTAATGATATCGATGGGGCCGTGCCCTCCAACGAAGAGGGCAGCAATGGCATCTCGGGAGACTTGGTCAGCGAGATTCTCGAGGCGATTGATCTCGACACAATGGGAGAGAATACTGTCCAGGTCCTTGAGTTTCTGGACGGCAAGAACGATCTCCTCAGCCATTTGGTGAATCAGCGCGGCAAGGTGCTTGGCCTCGGCCGTACATCGTTTAATCTTGTAGAGGGTGAGACGGGTCGCAGCCGCCTCAATGAGGTCCATGACGTCATCCAACCCGCTCCCAAGCTGGTGAATATCCTCGCGGTCCAGGGGGGTGATGAAGGTCTGGTTCAGCCTTTTGATCAGGTCGTGCGTTAGCCGATCCCCCGTGTGCTCATACTCTTCAATCCGCTTCCACCACGTTTCGTAGTCACCCTCCGATTCGGCCATCTCCTTCAAGGCCGTGGCTCCCTCTCGAATATTCAGGGAAGCAGTCTCAAAGAGATCGAAGAATTTTTCATCGCGAGGGATGAAGCGGAACACGGATTCGACCCTTTCTCCTGATATCTGAGAACAGTCAAGCGTACCAACCCCCGAGGGGGTTGTCAACGCGGGGTGACGGTAAAGAAATTCACCGGCCCTCTGGCCTCTCGTACGTGGTGAGGAACTGACGCCGCTCGTCGTGACGCTCGAACGCCAGTTGAATCAGCCGGTCCAACAGGGCTGGGTAGCTGAGCCCGCTAGCCTCCCAGAGTTTCGGGTACACCGACGTCGCGGTAAAGCCTGGGATGGTATTGATCTCATTCACATACGGCTCTTCTGTTGCGCGTTCGAGGAAGAAATCCACCCGGGCCATCCCGGCACAATCGATGGCCTGATAGGCCGCGATGGCCTGCGCCTGAATCTTCTGGGTGAGTGATGGGGATAGAAGGGACGGGATCTGGACCTCGCTCATGCCCGGCTCATACTTGGCCCGGTAATCGTACCAGTCCCGCTTTGGGACGATCTCGCCGACGACCGAAGCCTCGGGGTGATCGTTGCCCAGGACGCCGCATTCGACTTCCCGACAATCCACACCTTGCTCTATCAGGATCTTTCGGTCGTATCGAAAGGCCTCATCGACCGCGTGACGAAGACCCTCACTATCTGTCGCCTTACTCACCCCCACACTGGAGCCGAGGTTGCTGGGCTTGACAAAGATTGGATATGCGAACCGCTGGTCCAGAGCGCTCAAGAGGGCGGCGGCATTTTCCCGCCAGACACTGATCCTAACGACCTGAAAAGGCGCCACCGGCAATCCGGCTTGCTGGAAGGCAGCTTTCATTGCGACTTTGTCCATACCCATTGCGGAGGCCATGACTCCAGCACCGACGTAGGGCATGCTCAAAAGCTCCAAAAGCCCCTGGACCGTGCCATCCTCGCCATACGTGCCGTGCAGGATGGGAAAGACCACATCGAGGGTATCCTGTAACCATCGACCCATCTCGCGATCCGGATCCATGCCCACCAGCGGGCGTCCTGAGAGCCCAGGGACAATCCCGATCCTGGTCCCCTTGCCCTCTGCCAGTCGGTCCGGCCCATCCACCAAAAGCCATTCCCCTACGGGGGTAATCCCGATGGGAATTACCTCATACCTGGACCGGTCCAGAGCGTTCAAGACCGACCTGGCCGAGGCGAGTGAGACCTCATGTTCTCCTGATCGGCCACCAAAGAGGACTCCTACCCTCAACCGTGCACCTCCCACCAGACCTCCTCCTACGGAATGCGGCTCCTTTGACCGCTGCGAACTGTGGCAACATATTTGCAAGTAACGTTTGCCGACCCTGACCTGGAGGGCTTAATGGTACCCGGCTTCAACACGAACTTCTCCTGGCGCGAGCAGACTTACCATATCCAGACGGAAGACGTGGACCGGGACGATCCTCATATTCTCACTGTCGCGTACCTGGGGGGCGCCGTAGTGGCCCGGATCAAGACCCCCTACCGAGAACTTCTCGGCCCTGACCCTTCACCCCAGGCTGTACGTACCCTCATAGTCCGCCAGCACCGCCAAGTGATTGCGGATATTCAAGCGGGAAACATCGAGGGAGAGGCGGCCCGTTGATCGCTTTACCGACGTCCAGACCATCGCCGGCTGAGGTCGGTATGAAGTCCGACCTGATCTAGGATCCGCCCAACAATCTGGTCCAGCAGCTCCGGCACGGTGCTCGGCAGCTGATAGAACGGCGGGATTGGGGGGACGATCGCCACACCGAGGCGAGCCAGTCGCAACAGGTTCTCCAGATGGATAGAATTTAAGGGGCTCTCGCGGGGAACCAACACCAGCCGCTTTCCTTCCTTGAGCGTCACATCCGCCGCCCGGCCGATCAGGTTCTCTGCATAGCCAGACGCAATGGCGGCCAACGTCTTCATGGAACAGGGTGCAACGATCATGGCCCGGACATGGGGAGAGACATAGGACCCGCTCGCGAGCGGAGCTGCCAGATCGTGAGAAGAATGGTAGAAGGTGGCTAGCGCCTTGAGGTCCCCGACCGCGCGCCCGGTCTCCTCCCGAATCACGGTCTCCGCCCCCGGCGAGATGAGGAGGTGCACCTCTTCTCCCCGCTCTGCCAATGCCTCGAGGAGGCGGACCCCGATGGCGACCCCGCTGGCCCCCGTAATGGCCAGAATCAATCCCTGCCCCGATCCACTCATTTTTTACCCCTGTCTTCGACCCCTCTGAACAGCAGATCCCGGCAAACATGGCATAGGGCCTTGTAAGGTGTCAACTTGAATCAAAACTGTTTGTACAGATAGGCACCCAGCAGGAGTCCCAACAGACTCGAAAGATTGATGCGGACAGTAAAACCGAAGGTCAGCGAAAGGATCTTGAGATCGAGGGTAGCAGGCGGCTGAAGGCCAGGAGTAATTCCTTGTGCAAAGATTCGCTCTAGGATGCCACCAGGAAAGAGGTACGCAATAAGTTCTCCCAGGGCCGTGCCGATGAGGGCTCCGAGAATGAGGATCACAACAAGAGCGGTCGTTCCGCCCGGTTTTTTCGCCAGGGGCCTTTCCTCCTCTCTCCGCAGGCGATAGCTTCCTTGGCATGAAGGCCGGAGGTTTTCCTATGCTGGCATGAAAGGGAGGGAGACGCAAGGGACAAAATTACCTTGGCGGGGGCGTGCGATTCGCGAGATGCGTGACTAGGGCCTCCGCCAGACTTGGGATCGTGAATGCGGACGGGATGACGTCCGCGGCAAGCCCGTAGCGGCCCGCCGTCTCGGCGGTGATCGGCCCGATACAGGCAATGGTCACCCCCTTGAAGAGTACTGACAGATCCTCTCCCGGAAACACTTCGGCAAAGTTCACAACGGTCGAAGAGCTGGTGAATGTCACCGCATCGATCTGTCCGCTCCGCAGATCAGCCAGAACCGTACCAGACTCGTCGGTCACCCCCACTGTTCGATACACCGGCACAACCTCCACCTCGGCCCCCCGGTCCCTGAGACCAGCAGGCAGAACCTCTCGCGCCTCTGCGGCCCTGGGGATGAGAAATCGCATCCCCTGGAGGTCTCCGTCCAATGCTTCCAGGATCGCCTCAGCGCGGTACTCCCCGGGAACCAAATCTGGGTGGATCCCGGCTTCTTGCAAGGCGGCTGCCGTGGCTGGACCAATAGTGGCTACCTTGGTGCCGTGCAGCACCCGCTGATCTCTTCCCCTTTCCCGCAGCCGTCCGAAAAAGAAGCGGACCCCGTTGGCGCTGGTAAAGATCACCCAGTTATAGCTGCCAATACGATCGAGCGCCTGGTCCAGGGTCCCCCAATCTTTGGGGGGAAGGAGGGCGATGGTCGGACATTCGATTACCTCTGCCCCGTAGCCCTCCAAGAGCTCTGTAAACTCACCCTGCTGCTCTCGCGCTCGAGTGACCACGATCCGTCGACCGATGAGGGGCTTTGGGTTCATGGTTCACTCTTCGATGACCGTTGACCGACCGTCTTCACTCAGTCGTCGGTCGTCGGTCATCGGTTAACAGTTTACGGGGAGGCCGGGGGTATAATCTCGGCCCTTGAGAGCTCCTCGAGGATCCGTTCCGCCCCCCGCCCCAGAAGCTCTTCCGCAAGGGCTATCCCGATCTCCTCCCCGTGGGCGGAAGGGCCTTGTCGCTCTCCGCGGACTATTTCGGTCCCATCCGGCATGCTCACCAGGGCAGTGAGATGAAGCTGATCCCCATTCAGCTGTCCGTACGCGGCAATAGGCACCTGACATCCGCCCCCTAACCGCGCAAGAAAGGCTCGCTCGGCGGCGACCGTCAGCGCGCTCGGTCGGTGGTTCAAGTGTGCAATCAAATTGTGAATCTTCCGGTCTTCTTCGCGGACCTCCAGACCTAGAGCCCCTTGGCCGACGGCGGGGAGACTGATCTCCGCGGAAAGGATCTCGGTGATCTCATCTTGCCGCCCGAGCCGATACACGCCGGCCGCCGCAACGACCACCGCGTCGAGAGTCTCGGTTCTCAGCTTTCGGATTCGAGTATCGAGGTTCCCCCGCAGGGGGACCACTGTCAGGTCCGGCCGGTGATTCAGGAGCTGCGCCTGCCGCCTGAGGCTACTGGTACCGATCCTGGCGCCTCTCGGTAAGGCATGTAGCTTTTTCCCCTGCCGGGAAATGAGGGCATCGGATGGGTCTTTCCTCTCGAGAATCGCAGCAATGCTCAGGCCCGAGGCGATCTCGGTTGGCACATCTTTCATGCTGTGGACCGCCAGATCCACTCGCTCGTCCTGCAGCGCCTCCTCGATCTCCTTAATGAATAGTCCCTTGCCTCCTACTCGGGACAGGGGAATGTGGGCGAATTTATCACCGCTTGTCTTGATCTTCACCAGCACCGGAGCGAGGTCCGAGTATCTGCGCTTTAGCTCCGCGGCGACTTGCTCCGCCTGGGTAACGGCTAGAACGCTTCCCCTGGTGCCAATCCGCAGTTGACGGTTCATGGTCCACAGCTCATGCCGCGAGGTTCGTGGTGATTTACGACTGACCGTTCAACCCTCAGACATCATGGGCCACACACTACGTGCACAGTCGGTCATCGGTCCTCTTCCTGTAGGCCAAAGAGGCGGCGCAATGCGCTCACATAGAGCAGCCCATCCCGGTTGACGGACTGTCGCTTGAGCTCGGTGGTAGGATGGTGCAGGATCTTGTTGATGATACCGTGGGCCAATGTCCGCACCACCTCCTGTTGTGCGGGGTCGAGATCCTGCAGGCGACTCAACGCCTTCTCCAGCTCCATCTCGCGGATCTCTTCTAACCGCCGCCTCAGCGTCACGATCGTCGGCACCACCTCCAGGCTCTTGAGCCACCGTTGAAAGCTCGCCACCTCGCGCTCGATCAACAGTTCCGCCTGCGCCGCCTCCCGCTCGCGGTCCTGGCGATGGCTCGCCACCACCCCGACGAGATCATCGATATCGTACAGGTAGACGTTGTCAATCTGGTTCACCTCGGGATCAATGTCCCGTGGGACCGCAATATCAATCAGGAACAGGGGACGATTGCGCCGGAGGCGAATCAGCTCCTCCACGTCAGCCCGGTGCAGCAGGTAATGCGGGGCGGCGGTGGAACTCACCACGATATCGGCCTGGCGCAGCTCATCCCGGATTTGGTCGAACCGGACTGCCCGGCCTTGCAACCGTGCGGCCATCTCCGCAGCCCGGTCGAAGTTCCGGTGGGCCACCAGCACCGCCTGGACTTCCTCACTCTGCAGGTGCCGGGCCGCGAGTTCCGCCATCTCTCCCGCCCCCAAGATCAGGACCCGCCGGTCCTTCAGTTCCCCGAAGATTGACTTGGCCAGCCCGATGGCGGCCGACGGGACCGAGACCGGCGATTCGCCAATCCCTGTCTCCGTCCGTACCTTCTTCGCCACCCCAAGTGCCCGCGTCATCAGGGTGTTCAGGATCGGGCCGGTCGCCCCCTGGGCCTGGGCCACTTGATACGCTTCCTTCATCTGGTGCAGGATCTGCGATTCTCCGAGCACCATCGAATCGAGGCTGGAAGCCACCCGGAAGGCATGGCGCACGGCCTCGTCCTGCACATGGTAGTAGAGTTTATCCTGGAAGACGTCGAGGGCGGTCTGGGTCCCCGCCGCCAACAGCTGAGGGATCGCCGCCTGGGCCTGGTCGGGGTCCGAGGTAACCGCATAGACCTCCACGCGGTTGCAGGTCGACAGCACCAGCCGCTCGAGGACCGTGGCTTCCTTCCCCAGGCGCTCGAGCACCGCCGGGAGCTGCGCCTCCGGGATGTGCAGCCGCTCCCGAATCTCGACCGGCGCCGTCGTGTGATTGAGCCCTACCGCCAGAATCACCATGGCTCAGTTGCCCAGATGGGGGCGGCCCACCAGGACACTCACCCCCACAAACGTCACGAGCAGTGCACAGAAACTGACAACTGCCAAGAGCGCGGCCTTCCGCCCCCGCCACCCCCCGGTCAGCCGGGCCTGCAACAGCCCCGCATAGATCAACCAGGCGAGCAGGGAGAGGACCATGGTGGGGTCCCAGGTCAGCACCCGCCCCCAGGCCGCCTGGGCATGCAGCGCCCCGGTCACCAGCCCGATCGTGAGCAGGGGAAACCCCACCAACAGCGCCCGGTGCCCGAGGCCATCCAGAAATTCCAGGGAGGGAAGCCGGTGATACATCGTGCCGAGACTCTTGGACTTGAGTTGCCGTTCTTGGAGCACATACATCAGCCCCACGCCGCAGGTCAGCGCCAAGGCCGCATTGCCCAACAGGACGAAGGTGACGTGCAGCCAGATCCCCGTGCCGGCCAGGGCCGAGGGCAACCCGGGGCCCTTGGGGAGGCTGGCCGCGGCGGCGGTGCTGAGCAGCACGATCGGCAGGACGAAGGCCCCCATGACCTTGCGTTGGAATCGGAACTCCAAGACGAGATAGACCAGGACCGTGACCCACGCAAAGAAGGAAAGAGCCTCGTAGGTATTGCCAAGGGGTGGGCGGCCGGCAGCGACCAGACGAAAAAGTAAAGACACAGTGTGGAGCGTAATGCCCCCGACCGTCGCCGCAGTGGCGAGCCGGGCGAGGGCACCGCCCTTGACCGAGAGGAGCAGCAAGTAGGCGAGCGTCCCCACCACATACAGAAAGAGTGCCCCGTAGAAAAAGGTCACATCCATGGTTATTGACCTCGTTCAGGGTTCACGGTTCATAGTTCATGGTGATTAGTGATTGGAGCCAAGAGACTCAGGAGGGCATGTCAACTATGAACCGTCAACTGTGAACCGCCAGTTACGACCGACGGGGCCGCCGCTGGCTGGTCCCCAGCAGGGACTTCACTTCTTCCACGAACTCATTGACGTCTCTGAACTGGCGGTAGACCGAGGCGAATCGGACGTAAGCCACTTCGTCCAAATGGTAGAGGTGGTTCATGATCAGCTCTCCAATTTCTTGAGAGGTGATTTCCCGATCCGACTTCTCCATGAGCCGCGTCTCCACCTCATCGGCGATTTTTTCGAGTTCCGCGACGCCTACCGGTCTTTTTTGGGTGGCCTTCAGCAGGCCGCTGAGAACCTTATTACGATCAAAGGGCTCGCGACGGCCGTCCTTTTTCACCACCATGAACTGAATTTCCTCGATCCGCTCGTAGGTGGTGAACCGTCGCGCGCAGTGGAGGCAGTGCCGGCGCCGCCGAATCACCCCTCCATCCCGGGCCTCCCGGGAGTCCACGACCTTTTCCTCTATGTGCCCGCAAAAGGGGCACCTCACGATTGGTGCTCCTTCGCTTTGGGTCCGAGCCGCTCGGCGTAGAGGGGAAACTGCTGGCACAGCTCGCGGACTTTTCCTCTGACGCGCCGCTGGCGGTCTTCATCCGCCGCCTCCTGGAGGACCTCTGCAACGAGCTGACCGATGAGGCGCATCTCCTCCTCCCGCATCCCTCGCGTCGTCACCGCCGGCGTTCCGATTCGGATGCCACTCCCCACTGCGGGCTTTTCCGGATCGAAAGGGATGGCGTTCTTGTTCACGGTGATCCCCGCCTTCTCCAGCACCGCCTCCGCCACCTTTCCGGTGAGCCGTTTTGGCCTGAGATCCACCAGCATCAGGTGGGTATCCGTCCCCCCCGCCACCAGGCGAAACCCCTGGCGGCTCAGCTCTTCGGCGAGCGTGACCGCGTTTCGTTGGATCTGCTGTTGGTAAACACGGAACTCCTCACCCAATGCCTCCTTGAAGGCGACCGCCTTGGCCGCAATGACGTGCATCAGGGGGCCGCCCTGAGAACCCGGGAAAAGGCTTTTGTTCAGAACAGCTGCATACTCCTGCTTACACATAATCAATCCCCCGCGGGGGCCACGGAGGGTCTTGTGGGTCGTGGTCGTGACAAACTCGGCATGGGGGATCGGGGAGGGGTGAAGTTTGGCGGCAATGAGTCCGGCGGGATGCGCGATGTCGGCCATGACAATCGCCCCGACCTCTGTGGCGATCTCTTTGAACGTGGCAAAATCGAGGATCCGCGGATAGGCACTCCCGCCGACCACGATGATCTTCGGCTTGTGCTCTTGAGCCAACCGCTTCACTTGCGCAAAGTCAATCTGTTCGGTCTCGGGATGGACCCCATAGGAGATGACCTGGAAGAAGCGACCGGAAAAGTTCACTGGGCTCCCATGGGTCAGATGCCCGCCATGCGCCAGATTGAGACCCATGATGGTGTCCCCCGGCTGGAGCACGGAGAAGTAGACTGCCATGTTGGCCTGAGTCCCAGAGTGGGGTTGCACATTGACATGGTCTGCGCCGAACAGCGCCTTGGCGCGTTCGATAGCCACGGTCTCGGCCCGATCGACGAACTCACAGCCGCCATAGTAGCGTCGGCCAGGGTAGCCCTCCGCATACTTGTTGGTCATCACCGAGCCGGTGGCCTCCATCACGGCTTCGCTCACGAAGTTTTCGGAGGCAATAAGTTCAAGGCCATCCGCCTGCCGCGCGGTCTCTAGTCGGATAGCCTCATCGATCTCCGGATCCACCTCGCTGAGTCGCTTCACCATTTCCTCTTTACCCGTCCCGGCTCAAAACGTCAGCCGCCTGCAGTCAGTAATCAGAAATCAGTGGTCAAGAGTCGGCAGTCAGCCACCAATCCGAAAGGCTCAAAGCCTCCTGCCTTCCAAGTCAGAAGCACATGGCTGACTGCTGACAGCTTTCTGTGTATCCCCCTCAACCCCATTCTGACTTCTGGCCGATGAGATGGGCAAGCTCCCGAGGGAGCGTGTGCAGGGCTGTATGCATCCCCGGTCCGTAAAAGCGGAGTCTGGCCTCTGGTCCCAATCGCTCACTGATCCGGGCCGCCAAGTTCCCCGTGGAGAGGGGAATTAGCTCTTCTCCTGTTGTCGCCAGCACAAACCCCCAATCGGCCCGGAAGGATGGAATGTAGGCGCGGTACGAGAGGAGCCATGGAAAGACCTTCCCCACCTCTTTCCGAATCGTCAGGTGGCCTTCAAAATCCGACACGGTGCACTCCACCGCCTGCATGGCCAGGATCCCCCGAGTGGCCAGGCGTTGTCGGATCGCCCGGTAATAGGCCTCCGAAAAGTCCACGGTGGCCGGATCGGTGATGTCTTGAATGATCACATCGAATGGGGAAACAGACCGCTGAAGAAACTGACGCGCATCCTCACACACGAGCGTCGTCCTCGAGTCCTCGAAGGCCCCCGCTGACCATTCTGGGAGATACTCCTGGCAGACTTTGACGACTTCTTCATCCAGATCCACCATCACCACTTCCTCCACCGTCCGGTACCGTAAGACCTCCCGGAGGGTGGCCCCCTCCCCGCCGCCGAGAATCAGAACCCGGCGGGGCTCCGGGTGCCAGAGCATTGCCGGATGGGCCAGGACCTCGTGGAAGATATACTCATCCAGAGCGGCCGACTGGACCTTGCCATCGAGGATCAGCATCTTCCCGAATTTGGGACTTTCGACCACCTCGATGGCCTGAAATTTGGTCTGCCCGGAGTACAGCCAGCGCGACAGGGCGTACCCGTGGAACTCGTGCTGATTGATCTGATCAATATAGTACTGCGACGGGCGGGGAACCATCTTCGGATCCTTAAAAATTGCGCACTTAACGCAGTTGATGCTACTCTACCCGCTCGAACTTGTCAACCGCGAACTGCCGACGGTTTTGCTGAATTGTGTTATCGGAGAGTAAGAAGGGGCGGGGGATTGCTATAGCGGGGAATTCCTCTCGGGCCAATCACCCGGTAGACGCGGTATGCGGTAGTGGCGCGAGGATACATGATTGGGGCCCCGCCATATCGGCGTAAGACCTTTTTGACGTACTCGCGGGTCTCGCGATACGGGGGAATACCGTCATACTCGACTACCGCTTTTTCCCCCGCATTATAGGCAGCCAGTGCTAAACGGAGGTCTCCTTGAAAGCGGTGAAGCAGATCCCGAAGCAAATGTAGCCCTCCCTGAATGTTTTGCAGAGGATCGAAGGGGTTGCGAACGGCGTACTGGCGCGCGGTTTTGGGCATGAGTTGCATGAGTCCCATCGCTCCCTTGCGTGAGACCGCCCGGGGATTGAAGGCCGACTCGACAGCGATGATGGCTTCGACCAGGCGAGCGTTGATCCCGTGTCGACTGGCGGCGGACATGATCAGCGCCCGGAGACTCCCAGAGAGCTGCGAATGTCTGCCTTTGGAAGACAAGGAGGGGTGAAGAGGGATGTTGCTGTAGCGAACTGTACCAGAGGCGTCCACATGCCGGTAGACCCGGGTACCGCTCTCTGCTGTTGCGCATTCAGGGAGAAAGAATACAGCGATGAGCAATCCAACAAAGAGATGCGCCGCTTTTCGCATCGTTCCCCCTTGATGATAGGCTGCGGCGATTCGCTGCAAGTCCTATGCCGGACCCCGCACCGTCTCTCTTACACCAGAGGAACGAACAACCGAAGGGTTCCCACCAGGGCCATCCCGCCTACCACCGAGAGGATAACTTTCCAATTGAATTTCCGATGCGCTTCTGGCAGCAGATCGCTCGCCCCGATGTAGATAAAATCGCCGGCGATGAAGGCCAGGGCTTTTTGATGAAACAGGACGGGCATAAACCCAGCCAGCAGGGCTCCGAGCGGGTAGAGCAGGCCAGCCAGGGATAGGGCCAGGATAATGCGCGTTTTGCTCCACGCAGCCGCCTGCATGATCAGGGCAGAGGCAATTCCCTGTGGGATCTCATGGAGGACGACAGCGACGGTAATGCTGAGCCCCAGCAGCGGATCGATGAGAAAGCCCACCGCAATGCCGGCCCCATCCACGAAGTTGTCCAGGGCCATCCCCACGACCGCCACCGGTCCAATCTCGTGCGTCTCGCATTCACTCTCGCCGCAGGCATGGATCATCATGACTTTTTCCAGCACATAAAACGTGAGAAACCCAAAGGTCAGGAAGATGGCATCCTCCTTGAGGTTGACTACCGGGAGAATGTCGAGAAAGCAAACCGCCAGTAACACTCCCGCCGCAAACCCGATGACGTACCGGGATTCGACCTTCGCCGTCATTCCCCGCAGGGCGAGCCAGCCGGCCGCAATGTCAGATAGCCCGGCTATCGTGGCATACAAGTAGATCATCCCGACTCCGTTGTGCTGACCCCTCTCCGACGACAGGACCGACAGAGACCGAAGAGATCGAGCACGTGGGACCGAACGGCAAAGCCGGTTCGTCTCTGGATCTGTTGCGTGAGGCGGCCAGCCTCGACCGGGCAGGTGGTCACATCCTCAATTCGCCCGCACGTATCACACACCAGGTGGTGATGGTGATCTCGGTAGCCGTCAGCCAGCTCATATCGGGGGGCTCCTTTCCCCAGCGTCACCCGGCGGACGATGTTGAGGGTCTCGAATAGACGGAGAGCCCGGTAAACAGAGGAGAGGTTGATGTGCCGATTCTGAAGCGCCCGATGGATTTCCTCTGCCCGCAGCGGACGCGGATGTGTGGTTAGGACGGTGAGGACCGCCGCCCGCGCCTGCGTCCAGAAGTGTCCCTGTGCGCCCAGGAGGACCCTGATATGTTGGAGTGTCTTGTGCATGGCAAATTGCAAATAATTTGCAAATCTATTCTAGCGAAGTCGTGGAGGGAGTCAACAGAAACGGAGCCCGACCTTGTCGGCACGGGAAAGGCGTGTATAATAAAGCGACATACGTGGCTGGACACGGGACCTGAGATGAGCGAGAGAAGCGGACCCCTTTTCGAACGATTGGTTAACATTATGGCCACGCTCCGGGCTCCCGGAGGCTGTCCCTGGGACCAGGAACAGACCCGGGAGTCTCTCAAGCCCTTTCTCATCGAAGAGGCATACGAGGTTCTCGAGGCGCTGGATCACGGAGGGAAAGAGAAGCTGCAAGAGGAACTGGGAGATCTACTCCTACAGGTGGTGTTTCACGCCCAGGTGGCCGCAGAGCTCGAAGAATTCACCGTGGATGAGGTTCTCAAGAACATCGCGGACAAGCTCGTCCGCCGTCACCCCCACGTCTTTGGCGAGACCCGGGCAGAGACCGCTGCAGAAGTGCTCTCCAATTGGGAGAAGATCAAGCAGGCCGAGCGGGGTGGGGCAATCCAGGCCTCGGCCCTCGCGGGCGTTCCCAAGACCTTGCCTGCTCTCCTCCGTGCTCAGCGCTTGCAAGACAAGGCGGCCAGAGTGGGGTTCGACTGGGGAGAGACCACTGAAGTTCTCCACAAGGTGGAGGAGGAGCTCCGCGAATTCAAGGCGGCGATTCGCAAGGGACCAGAAGCAGTAGAGTCAGAGATGGGAGACATGCTCTTCAGCTTGGTCAACCTTGCTCGGTTCCTCCACCTCAATGCTGAAGAGGCCCTTCGAAAATCTATCGATAAGTTTAGCCGCCGGTTTCGCCACATCGAATCGGCGATCACGGAGCAGGGAAAATCATTGGCAGAGAGCAGCTTGGAGGAGATGGACGCGCTCTGGCGGGAAGCAAAGATCGGAGAGGATTCCGGGGGAGGCCGGTGAATCTCCCTCCCGCGGGTATCCTCCTTGTTCTGGTCGACGGCCTTGGCCTGGGTGAGCCGGATGAGGGTCGAAATCCTCTCGCCGTTGCCCGGACTCGATGGTTTCGTTGCTTCCGGAACCAGATTGCGGTGACCGACGGCTGCTTGGTCGTGCCGACCGACGCATCACTTGGAGTCCCAGGCCTCCCCCAGAGTGCCACAGGGCAGACCGCACTGCTGACCGGCCTGAACGCCCCCCTCCTGGCCGGCCGACATATCCAGGGATTCTGTACACCCACCCTCAGTTCCCTGCTCGCCGAGCACTCTCTCTTTCGAACCTTCTCCCTTCACGGGGGACGGGTCGCTTGTGCCAATGCCTTCCCCGCCTCCATCTTGCAACGCCACCGGTTTCCCTCAGTGACCACCGTGGCCGCAAGAACCGCGGGAATACGGCTGCGGGACCTGGACGACCTGACCAGAGGCCAGGCCCTTCACCATGACTTCACCAACCACCTACTCAAGATCAGAGGCCACTCGGTTCCCCCACTTTCTGCGGAGGAGGCAGCACAGCGTCTGGCAGAGATCACCGCGGAACATGATCTCACCTATTACGAATACATTCAGACCGACCTGGCTGGCCACGCCCAGGACATGGATCGGGCAGTCGCACTCCTGGAGGGGTTAGATCTCTTTGTCTCCAGACTGATCGAGTGCCTGAATTTGTCTCGGCACCTCCTCGTCCTCGTCAGCGACCATGGCAACGTCGAAGATCTCGGCACCGCCGGTCACACCTGGAACCGCGTGCCGACCATGGTCTGGGGGCAAGGGCAGGAACGTTTCGTTCGCCGGATTCACGCCCTCACAGACATCACCCCCGCTCTGCTCACCATCTGGGAAGCCAATAAACGCCGCTAGGACTCTGGAAGGCTGGATGCACGCTGCAGGGTACGATCCGGGCGCACCTGTCTTCTTTGTAGCCTCCCAGCATCCCAGCGTTACAGCATCCCAGCGGGGATCTTCCCATAGGGGAACGCCTTGCAAATTCTCAAGCCACAGAGTACTCTAAGAATATGAAAGTTATTCGCGCCTTTCTGCTGCTGTCCCTCCTATCCGCCCTGTTTATCCCGGCAGGCTGGGCGGGTTCCGACGACGTCTATGTCGCCCGCGTAGACGGGATCATTACGCCCAGCACTGCGGACTTTATTGTGGGCGCTATTAAGAAAGCGGAAGAGGGCAGAGCCCAGGCGATCGTGATCGAGCTGGATACTCCCGGCGGCCTTGATCTCTCCATGCGGGTCATTATCAAGGAAATTCTGCGATCCCCGGTCCCGGTCATCGTCTATGTCTCTCCCAGTGGGGCGAGGGCTGCTTCGGCGGGCGCCTTTATCACCATCGCCGCGCATGTGGCCGCCATGGCTCCCGGGACGAACATCGGGGCCGCCCATCCCGTCCAAATGGGCGGCGGGGAGATGGACGAGGAGATGGCGAAGAAGGTCGAAAACGATGCCGCTGCCTACATCCGGGGCCTGGCTGAGCGTCGGGGGCGGAACGCCAAATGGGCGGAGAAAGCGGTCCGCAAGAGTGTCTCAATCACCGCGAAAGAGGCGGCCAAATTGAAGGTCATCGATCTCGTGGCGGACGATTTTGACGATCTTCTGGCGAAGGTTGACGGACGTGTGCTCGAGACCGGAGCCGGCAAGATCACCCTGAAGACCAAGGCGGCTGCAACCGTCGAGGTCGAGATGACCTTTCGGGACAAGATCCTCAAGGTCATCACCAATCCGACCATTGCATACATGCTCTTGCTCCTGGGCATGGCCGGCCTCTATTTCGAGTTGTCCACTCCCGGCGCCATCCTGCCGGGGGTCCTGGGTGGGATCTCTCTCATCCTCGCCTTCTACGCGTTTCAGGCCCTCCCCATCAACATTGCAGGACTGCTCCTGATTATCTTGGGCGCGCTCTTCTTTGTCTTGGAACTCCAGGTGGCCTCCCATGGCCTCCTGACGGCGGCAGGTATTGTGGCGATGTTGCTGGGGTCCTTGATGTTGATCGATTCTCCTGCCCCTTTTCTGCAGATCTCTCTTTCTGCCATCATCGGGGTCACAGCTGCCACCGCCGCCTTTTTCATCTTAATCGTCGGCGCAGCCATCCGAGCTCACCGTCGACAGCCGACCACAGGTCGCGAAGGACTCATCGGGCTCACAGCCGTGGCGAAGACTCCGCTGAAGCCCGATGGTCAAATCTTTCTCCGCGGAGAGCTGTGGAACGCCACGTGTGAGGAGGCGGTAGAACTCGGGGGGAAGGTCGAAATCACCGAGGTCAACGGGTTAACGTTACATGTCAAAAAGCTCCCCCAGGAGGCCCGAACGACGGGCTAGATCCTCTGGGGTTTGCTGCCCAAAAGAGGGCAGGGAGGTAAGGACCATGCCGGGCACCTTCCCGTTAAGTATCACGGCGATCGTCATCCTGGTCGCCTTCCTGTATTTTGTCTCCACGGCGCTCAGGATTTTGAACGAATACGAGCGGGCGGTCATCTTCCGCTTCGGGAGATTAGCAAAAGCCATCTTTAATCCCGGAGGGGAAGGGAACGGACCGGGGATTGTACTCCTCTTTCCCGTCATCGATAAGATGGTCCGCGTCAGCCTGCGGATCGTGGCGATGGATGTCCCCTCCCAGGACGTCATCACCAAGGATAACGTCTCGGTAAAGGTGAACGCCGTCATCTACTTTCGGGTGGTGAACCCGGAGTCCGCCATTGTCGAGGTGGAGGACTATCTGTACGCCACCTCCCAGATTGCACAGACCACCCTGCGGAGCGTCCTCGGGGAGTCAGAGCTGGATGAGCTGCTGGCCGCGCGAGAGCAGATCAACCACAAGCTCCAACGGATCATCGACGAGCACACCGATCCCTGGGGGATCAAGGTGACGTCGGTTGAGGTCAAGCACGTCGATCTGCCGGCCGAGATGCAGCGGGCCATGGCGCGGCAGGCAGAAGCCGAGCGGGAAAAGCGCGCCAAGATCATCCACGCGGAGGGCGAGCTCCAGGCCTCGGACAAACTCTCGGAGGCTGCCCGGATCATGGCGGCCGAGCCGATCACCATCCAGCTCCGGTACCTCCAGACTTTGACAGAGATCGGGACTGAAAAGAGCTCGACCATCGTCTTTCCTCTCCCGATTGATCTCATCGCCTCCCTCGCCAACCGGCGGGCCGAGTCCTCCTAAAGAAGGGGCACCAACCTAGGGAGACGGGCCTGCAATTGAGGACGGATGAAGACGGCGGATGTCCTGATCATCGGCGGGGGCATCATCGGCTGTTCCATCGCCGCCGAACTGTCGCGAGCACAGGTCCGGGTTCTCATGCTCGAACGGGATCGGATCGGGTGTGAGGCCTCGGGAGAGGCCGCAGGGATGCTGGCCCCTCAGGCCGAAGACATTCCCTCCGGTCCGTTTCTGGACCACTGCCTCAAAAGCCGGGAGATGTTTGGCCCGCTGCAGGAGTTGCTCAAAGAGGAGACCGGAATCGATATCGAATACGTCCGCTCTGGAATTCTCTATCTCCTCCTGACCGAGGATGATGAGTTCCAGGGAAGGCGGATGTTTGATGAGCAACGCGCCCGCGGACTCAAAGTGGAACGGTGGGATCGCCAGCAGGTGCTGGAGGCTCAACCTCAGGTGACCCCCACAGTTCGGGGAGCTTTCTACTTCCCCGACGATCACCAGGTCCAGAACGCTCGCATGGTTCGGGCCCTGTCCATCCTCGGAGCCCGACGAGGGGTCCAAATTATGGAAGGAGCACCCGTCACCGGTTTCGTGCAGGATAAGGATAGGGTACTCGGGGTTCGCTCCGTCGCCGAGACCTACTATGCAGGGAAGGTGGTCATCGCCGCCGGGGCCTGGTCAGGAGGCATCGGTGAGCTCCCAGGTCAGCAGATCCCCATCCAGCCAGCCCGAGGGCAACTCCTCTCTCTGGAAACCCGAGGGGATTTCTTTCGTCACATCCTTTATACCCGAGAGGCCTATCTGGTCCCACGCCCCAACGGGGAGTTGATCGTCGGGAGCACCGTGGAGTTTGCCGGATTTGAAAAACACGTGACGGTCGGTGGCATTGAGGCTCTCCTGGCAGCGGCGAGGCGACTTGTCCCTGCCCTGGGAAGCCGGCCGATCCTCAAGGCCTGGGCAGGTTTTCGTCCCTGGACCCCCGACGAGCTGCCGTATCTTGGCGATATTCCAGGCTCCCCGGGTCTCTATATCGCCTCGGGTCATTACCGCAACGGGATCCTGTTAGCCCCGGTGACCGGCCAGCTCATGGCCGAGTTGCTCCTTGAGGAGCAGTCTTCTCTTCCCCTGGATCCCTTTCGACTGAACCGATGAATGTTCGACGCCTCCACCGTTGGGATGTCCCACCCGCCGAGGCAACCCGGATTCAGCAGGTGCTCAGACGGCGCCTGAACGTCAAAGATTATCGGGGAGCCATCGACACCGTCGCCGGACTGGATGTCTCTTATGACAAGCGCTCCTCCACGGTCTACGCGGTGGTGATCGTGATTCATCTAAAGGATCGACAAATCCTGGAAACGGCCACAGCGGTGAGCCAGGCCACCTTTCCGTATATCCCAGGTCTGCTCTCGTTCCGCGAGGCTCCGGTCGTCCTGAAAGCCTTCAAGCAGATTCACCACCGGCCCGATTGTCTTCTCTGTGATGGGCAGGGGATCGCACATCCGCGCCGGTTCGGCCTCGCCTGCCACTTGGGTTTGTTGCTGGACCTCCCATCGATTGGCTGCGCCAAGAGCCTCCTCGTGGGGAAATATCGCGAGCCAGCGCAGCATCGAGGCAGTTCTCAGATTCTTTACCACAAAGGGGATCAGGTCGGGATCATCCTGCGAACTAGGGATGGGGTCGAACCGGTCTACATCTCTCCCGGCTATCGGATGAGCTTTGATCGGGCGCGCAAGGTAGTTCTGCGGGCGAGCGGAGGCTACCGGCTTCCCGAGCCGACCCGCCAGGCCCATCTCCTGGTGAATGCACTGCGGCAACATGCCAATCGATCCGCGTTGAAGTCTCACCGGAGTTCTGGATCAGAAAGGAGTGTTGAAACCATAGCTCGTCGGGTCCAGAGATAAGACGCGGGCCACCCAGTTCGGACGAGCAAAGGAGAGAAGGCCTTCTATCCGGCTGCAAAACAAACGCATCTAGGAAAACAGTGAGGAAGGAGGAAAGCGATGAAACGTATCGGGATCGCGGTTCTGACCACAATCATCCTGGGGGCGGGGGTCGCCACGGCCCAGCAGGCACCTCCCATAACTCCCGAGCCGAAGGCCACGACCGTGCGGAAATCAGAGCCGGGCCGGTATGTCTTTTACCCGGCCGAGGGCAAAAGGTCGTTAGAATATCTTTTGGACACGGCGACCGGAGACATGTGGGTCATCTCCAGGGACCCGGACACCAATTTTTGGTTCCTCGGTTTTGTTCCCAAAGCGCCGAGCTTTACTTATCAGGATATCCTCCAGCAGAAACAACGGAGGGGGATTTCCCCCTAGCCGTGATCTCGAAACGGGACGATGGCTGAAAGACAGCAGAAAAATGTGTGGGTCTTCGATAAGCCCTTTGCCAAGGCTTTCCCCGAACTGGCCGATGCGGTGGTCGAGTGGGAAGCGTGGACTCGAGACCTCGTCGATACCGACTCTTCGCGAGGGCGGTTCGCCATGGGTGTCAGCACCGGTTACTTTCAAGGGTGGGTCCGCTGTCACCATCCGGAGTGCCAAGCAGGAGGATTTGAGATCGAGCGGATCGTGGATGAGATGGTCCAACAGCGGGAGCAGGCCAGGGAGGGGATTCTCGTATGTCCCGGCTGGATCGGGGAACGTGACCAGCTTCCCTGCGTCAACAGCATCACATACAGAGTCGACCTGAAATACCGAGCCCGGACGCCCCCCAAGGAACCGCGCAACTGAAAGGACTCGACACCTTTGCCTCTGTTATATATATTTGTCTGCCGCATGGGGGGTTAGCTCAGTTGGGAGAGCGCTGCCTTCGCAAGGCAGAGGTCGGGGGTTCGAATCCCCTACCCTCCACCATTTCTCCATCCATTGATTGGCCTCGCCCGAAGAGTAGCCTGTTCCCTTTTTCCCCAGTGACTAGCCCAGGCGATTCTATGCAGCACGCCGGCCCCAGCGAGGCAATAGACTGAACGCAGTGAGGGAGGCGGAGCAGATGCTGTTGGCGCAGCGGTATACACGGAAGACGAGCCTATGAGTCTCTCCAGTAGGGATGAGGTAGCAGCCACAGTGCGGACAGGGACGGCGATCTGCGTAATGGTGTTCAACGTAGTTGCAGATCTCCTGGCAACTACACAACATCTCGGCATCTGGGCCGAGAAAGAGATAATCCGTGATCATGGTAATCCTCCTCCACGGTCGTGCCTAACTGATACTCTATTAGACGTGTCTCATCTAACTCTGTACAATCAGGCACCTCCCAAAAGCTGCTGGCTGTTGCGCGGACTTCCGAGACGACCGGTCTGTGCGTTATCCGCGTCTACGCGACACGTGGCCGATCAGTCTTTTGGCCCTTCCCTTTCCTCCCTTGTTTGAGCAATTCTCGCCAAAGCAGCCTTTCTTGTTCCACCTTTCTTTTGGAAGCCATCCATGCCTGGATCAGCTCCGAGTTTGAATACCATACTGTCCTGCCGTGGCTCCCGCGACGAAGGCGGAACATCACAAAGCCCTCTTGGTCCAGGGCCCGCAGAGGAGTCTGTGGATCTCGCCAGCCCATATAGGCGGAGATCGCTTGAAGCCCCCATAATTCCTTCTGCCTCATAACCAGCCCTCCATATCGGTCTTACGCCCGACCGAAAAAAGCAAAAACGCCCTCCCCGGGCTCTCCTGCACCCAAGAGGGAAGGCGTCTCAGTTATTGGTGCATCAAGGGTTTATGCCAGCGGTAGGCCCGGGGCAACGATACCCCCATTCCAACTCTGTGTGCTAAGTATCGTGCAGTATGTAGGCGATGTCAAGCGCTAGGGGTCGGCCTTACCTTCATAGTTCCCGTCCAGCCTCCAACTCCCGCCGTACATCCTTGTTCTCCTCCAAGACCTCCTCGTTGGCCAATAGGCCCCTCCGTACGAGACCCAACTACTAAGCCTCGCGGTGTCTGAGTGCCCGGCAGACCCGGGTGGCGTCCTTGGCATACTTCCTGCACCAACGCAAGAACAAGATGGACTGGAGGCCCTTGCAGGAGAAGTAAAATGGAAGGGTTATTTAATGTAGTTGTGGTCGTCGTAGTTGTTGCCGGTGGCTATTTCCTGGTAAAAAGAATGGCACAGGATGCGGTCATCCAATGGGCGCAACGGAATATCTCGCCAGGAGTCGCCCAACAAAGGTCCATCGTCTTTCCCCGCATCTGGACGTTCAAATTCCTCCCGACCAAGAAGTTCATCGATGAGTTAAACGCCCCGCCAGAGCATCCCGAGTATGACCCGACCTTACGAGAAACGTTCCTAAAACTAGAAGCCACGTCAGAATTCTTGTACAAACTGGTGATCGAGGAGTACGCGACTCGAATCCGGGTCCATCGGTGGCTGGTTGGTAACTCAGGCTCCGTATCAGACCTCCCGCCCGAAGATGCTGCCGGTGCCTTTGAGTGGCATCCGGCCCATTCTCGTTACGAGTGGTTTGACGTCGCTCATCACCCCCATTGGGCGTCCAAAAAGGGGTCGGGGCTCCGTGATGCTGTGGATTTGTGGGACTACTCGACGGAGCAGATGCACCGTGCCTTGAAGCTCTCGGGTGCCTGGCACAAAGATGCTTCCGGGGACCGAATCTTCTTCCAACTCACTATGTGGATCGAACGTATCGAGGACGTGGACGAGGAAATCCCCCCCAGCGACGTGCTTTTCGAGGTCCCGCTAGACCCTGGCATTTTGGACGATCAACGGGACCAACCCGTATACGTCAAGGGAGAGGAACGCAAAGCAAGCAAGGTACTACCTTACCCACTGGACGAAGGGGACTGGGAGGCCAAATCTGGCGAAGGCAATGATTGGCGATGGTCCTGGCACCTGCGGATGCAGACCTTCGACAAGGGGTCAATGTTCTGAACCCGCATTCTTCCAAGGTGTAGCTACAGACGTAGCTGGCCCAGCGTGAAGTCCGTGTTGTCAGGGAGGTAAAGGATGACCAAAGATGAGTTCGTCCACACTTTGTCAAAAAAGAACTGGGTGGAATTCGGCAAGGGTAGAATCTCATCCCCCGACTCCGTCATCTCTGAAGCAATTGCTAAAGACCTCTCGAAGATTCTCCCGCCGAGCGCGGAGATTTACTATGCTATCGAATTATCGCACTTTGGAGAGAGCTTGACAGGTAATCTTGCGTGGCTCCTTTTGCTCCTCAACCAACTTCTCCAAATAACCGCCACTATGGTTAAAGCAGGACCGAAAAAAGATGAACTACTCCAGATAACCCATCGTTTCTACCCAGTGGGACGGCTTGACCGAGCAGAGATTCAAGTACAGCACACAGAGGGGTCCGGGGAGAAAGGGCGAACAGAGTTTCCGTACAGTGCAAGCGCAGTATTAGTCTTTGTGGGCGGGGAACGCATTGAAGTTCCCCGGCGGGTAGGGCCAAGCGGGGTTGAGGCATTGCGTGAGTTTATGGGCTCCCTGTCGCCGCAGTCTCCAACGATTTAGCCGGCATCCGTCAGGTCCCCCTACGGTGCGCTCGAGATGCCCTTCTTCGGCAGACCAGCCCTGGTATTCCTCCTGACAGACCCGAAATCTTTGCATGACCATGTAAGCCTTGCATGAGGATCAGGACCGCTCCGCGACCCCAATGCGGTTGGCCAAATTCGTTGCAATCGATTGCAAACAAAGGACTCGTACGATCGAAGCGGGCGCTGCAGTTTGTATTGGCATGAGGAGTGCAAATAAAAGCGTCCTTCTCGAACAATGAAACCACAAAAACCCTTGGCGGATGAGGGCGATGCGATGAATGACCTGGCCGGTGAGAGACGGTCGCCCCGTATTCCTTGTGACCTTCCGTTGGAGTATGAAATCAAGGGTCTTGGCCTTCGGGACGGGCGGATTACCAATCTCGGGACCACGGGGGCGCTGCTCACCACGGAGGATCCGGTCCCGCTCGGGACCGAGATGGTTCTGAACTTCCGCCTCCCCCTCACCGACCGGCCCCTCCGGACGGCCTGCAAAGTGAAGTGGGTGGGTGTACGCTCGGTGGGTGTGCTGTTCGCCCACCTCAACTTTCAGGAAAAAGACGAAATCTGGAGGTTCTACGCGAGGGAGTCGTCCAAAAAACGGCAAGCGCGTTCGTAGACTTCACCCCCCTCCAGTCTCACTCTTCCGTTTCCATTCCATCTCCCGCCCCCTCCTTCCCTTTAGGGTGTGCTCCAGAGACGTTGCGGCCGACGCGACTTCAGTGAGATTACCTTACCGGGGCGGAGTGAACGCTAGGCTCGTTAGGAACGGTTCAAGCTCCGCTTCTATAGGAAAGGGTTTCTGTCCTCGTGGAAATCTCTGGCTGTATTCGAACCAAATGTAAGATGTTGGAGAATGCGGGAGAGGAACGATAAACCCTTCCCTGATCATTATCAAAACAGAGCCTGAAAAATCACGCGGACTGTGTACCTCAACCACTTGTTTATACCTTACGCAATCATATCCCAGGCACTCGTCCAAGGACGTCTTGACGTCTATAGGCTTAAATCGTGGATTCTCGTACTCCAAGCCAGCAGACGCAAGATCCTGTAGAAGTTCGGTCCGACTCTTAGAGGTTACATCTGCCACATACCTGAGGTCTGTAGTCATAACCCATGCATGAATCGAGTGGATCTTCGCGACCACTTTAAAGAAAACCGCCGCCCACTTCCAAGGTGGCACGGGGGCGGCCTGAGGCTCAACAATGAACCACCTTTCTCCCCTCGGAGGTAAGATGGAGAAACCTTGAAACTCGAGGCGCTCCGTCGGATTAGTAATGGGAGTTGCCCTCGGACGCCGCGCCTGCCCTATTAACACCGCAGCGACGAGCACGGCGAGTGCTGCCATTCCCGCCCTCTTCAAGTACCGGTTCTCCCGCTCCTGTCGTTTTAGCCGGTGTGTTGGTGTCATCGTCGCTGCCTTCTTTCTTATTTCTCCTCTCCTACGGACGCTGAGACACACCGGGCAGTGAGGAATTTAGCAAGGAGGACATGTATTCTGCGGTCTTGCATTTTCTTCGCTACCGCTTCAAACTCGTCCGTCATCTTATCCTTATGGGCTTCACACGCCGATGACGTTTCGAACGTTTCATTCGGGTACCACTCGGACAAGGGGGCATCCGTCGCTGCTTGAGGTTTCTCACCCTCGAAGACAACCGGGGGCAACATGAGAATCCAGCCTTTCTCCTGGGCAACTGCCGGGAGTATCATTCCCACCACAAGCACCCCCGCTACGGCCCACTTGAGGATGCGATTCTCCCGTCCCACCCTGTCCAGCCGCCGTGCCAGGATTTCAATCTTTGGCCCATTCATCACTTTCTCCTTACCTTCGGTCAGTTCCACCTTCATCACCAGACGGCGGCGGCTTGTCCATCACGGTCAAATGTACCCTTGAGCGCCGCAGACTGCCAGGCATCGGCTTGAACGAATGGTTGGGGTGCACACTGGAAAGGGGCCGTCCCACAGCTTGGATAGAGGATATCCTTCAGTAATAAGGGCCGGGAGCCTTGCCTTCTGCGTAGTCCTTGAGGCGGTACATTAGCATCCCCCAAGTCGAGTTGCAGTATGCAAAATAGCCGCTGGTCGAGCGCCAGTCGCCGTGGACAAAGCGGAGGACGGTCGTACCCTCCTTTTGGGAGATCTGCCAGATAAGCCGCGTACCCTTCCATTCGTCATTCTCTCCAAGACACGTCCAGACCACTTTTTTTCCAGGCGTGAGCTTTTCAATGCGCATGCGGAATAACAACCGGCGATTGTAGAAGCCGAACACTGCAACGCTTCCGACACGGGGTTCAGCCATGCTATCAGCTGTCCACCAGCCGCGAAGCCCGGCCTGCATCGTTATGGCCTCGAAAACCTTCTCAGGTGGGGCGTCGATTTCGACCTCATGACGCATATTGGCCATTTGCCCTCCCCTTTATATTTAAAATGACTCCTTCCCTCGACCTAATACTTCAAATCCTCCACTTGCCTCGGATGATCTATGAACCGGTTGCGAGTGCCCTGGAGTTCTTCGATTACGTTGTTCCGCCGCATCCCATTGTAGTTTGGGGGATCATCGCGGTTCCACTGCTTCAGCAGGTCCACATCGCGAGAATCAATCGGGAGACCATACTCTTTGTGCATGTAGAAGATGGCCCTAGCGATATTACCACGGGTGACCGGACGCGGCTCGACAACGTGGCTGTCCATGTCGCGCTCGAAATTACACTCCCCAAACTCGCGTAACTCATCCTTGATCATCGCAAATCGGAAATTGGACCTGGCCTGTTTAATCTCGGCTCGGACGGGCAAGAGGTTGTGTAGGTCTGCCTCCATGCGGTTAAACCGCTCACTGGTCTTGCGGCATTCCTTCCTGCTCCCACAACCTAGAAATGCTACCATCCAGGAGGCAGGGTAGACGTGCTCCACGTTCAGCCCCGTCTTATCCTCGAACGGCTCACCACAATAGAAAGTGAATCCACCGTCTGTGTAGAGTCGCCCCCAAACGAGTTGTCGGGCCGTGTTGTAATTGCGGACCTTGTTTTGATCGGCAAGGGTGGGGGAGGTGAGGAGGAGGGTCAGCAATAATCCAAGCCACCACC
>Ga0255058_10000243_pt1 | contig 32573 bp, 27 predicted proteins | sample Cases_109_9_MG_FD_188637 | JGI IMG/M metagenome (GOLD analysis project Ga0255058, IMG submission 188637) | Seawater microbial communities from Amundsen Gulf, Northwest Territories, Canada - Cases_109_9 | ecosystem: Environmental > Aquatic > Marine > Gulf | place: Canada: Northwest Territories... | reverse complement strand
CGGCTCGCGCCGCTCCTCGCTGTACAGCATCGTGAGCATCACCCGCTCGACGACGCTCACCTCACGCCCCTCGTGGAGCCGCGGTGGATCGAAGAAAGCGCCGTGACCGCAGTGAGAGCACACCTCGGTGTCGAAGCCGATACCGATGCCGCATCCCGGACACCGCTGTTGTTCGCGATTTACTGCCGTCAACTTTCACCATTCCCCGAACCAATGCTAGCCGGGCCTCGCCGACCAGACGGGTGTTCGGCTTCCACTAGTGTTTGCCGCTGCCGCAAAACGAGGGAGCCGCCGTGGCCGACACAAACGCCAATCCGGTCATGCATGACGCCGAGCATTACATCCTGGAGGTGCAGAACCGCGAGCGATGGACAGCCGAAGATCAGGACGTTGATGCTCGTCTGGAAGCGCTGAGGGACAAGCACGGCGGGCCGCCGAACATCATCCACATCATGTGGGACGACACCGCGTTCGGCGACATCGGCATCCCTGCCCTGGCTGCGATCAGAGGTTTCGACACACCCAACCTGGATCGGATGCGCGACGAGGGCATCATGTTCACCCGCCTCTACTCGGAGAACGCCTGCACGCCGAGCCGTGCTGCGGTGATCACCGGCCGGCACCCGGTTCGCACCGGCATGGGTGTTGTCGACTGGCCCCTCGGCTTCGGCGGGCTACGCGGCGACGAGGTGACGACCGCTGAAGTGCTTTCCGAGGAAGGCTACGCCACCGCGTTCTACTCCAAGTGGCATCTCGGCGACATCGAGGAGAGTTGGCCGCATTTTCACGGGTTCGATGATGCGTTCTTCCTCCCGTACAACCAGGTGAGCAGCATCTGGAACCCGATGGGCGACGTCGCCAACATCGCCCCGGGCTCTGCACATATGCGCAAGGACAACGTGCACGAGATCGACGAGCACGGGTTGCGGCCCGACGGCATGGTCATGGTCATCGACGGCAAGAAGGACGAATTTAGCCGGGAGTGGGGCGCACCCGACGTCGAAACCTACATGAAGGTCGACCTAGAGTCGGAGCAACGGCTGATGGCGTTCGTCGACCAGAACGCCGCAGACGACAAGCCGTTCTTCATCTCGTACTGGCCGAACGCCTTGGGCTTCGTTCCAAGCCAGGAGCCCAAGTCGACGCTGAACGCCGGCGGACTCGCCGAGGCGCTCAAGCGGCTCGACGGCTTCATCGGCGAGCTGATGGACAAGCTCAACGAGCTCGGGATCGCCGAGAACACGTTGCTGGTGTGCATGGCCGACAACGGGCCGATGATCCACAACCCGCCGAGCCTGCTCGGCATGATCGACACGATCTTTCGGGGAGGCAAAGGCGACTTCCTCGAGGGCGGCGTCCGGGTGCCGGGGTTCGCCTGGTGGCCGGGCACGATCGCTCCCGGCCAGTTCGTCAACGACATCGTCCACGAAGTGGATCTGTTCACCACGTTCGCCCGGATCGGTGGGGCAACCGGTCACATCCCGACCGACCGAGTCATCGATGGCGTCGACCAGACGTCGATGCTCCTCAACGGCGATGGGTACAGCCGACGGGACTACGTGTTCATCTACTCCGGCGATCAGCTGGGCGCCACGGTGAAGGGTCGCTACAAGCGCCATTGGATCACCGAAGGTGAAGATACGGGAACCTCTCCGGTGTTCTTCGACCTGATCACCGATCCCCGCGAATCCATGGCACAGCTCGTCCCCTTGATCTGGTCGAGCGGCCAGTTCGATCGACTGCTGGCCCGCCACCTGCTGTGGAAGGAGCGGTATCCCGACCGCGAGAAGGGGCGGGGCGTTCCCTTCACCGGGATCGAGAACGCCCGACCGGAAACGCTCGCAATCGGTGACACCCTCGAGCAGCTCCGCAAGGAGCTCCCGTTCGACCCGCTCGAGTTCATCGGCTTCACCATGCCTGACCAGTTCCGGGCATCGCTGCGGACCGACGGCGTCGACTAGTCGGCGCGGGCTCCCCGAGAAGCGCTGATCGCCGCTCGGTAGAGAGGCGTCACCAATGACGGACATGTGGATCGATCTCGTGCCGCTCCTGCTGGCGATGATGATCTCCCCTGCTCGCACCCTCGCCGTGATCTTGCTGCTACACACGCCACGAGGCGCGACGACCGCGCTCGGGTTCGTTGGCGGAATGGTCTCGTCGATGCTTCTTCAAGGGGCTGCCCTTGGCGCAGCCATGAGCATCGTTGGGCGTGCCGCGGAAGATCGCTCGGCCGACCTTGCGGTCCTGATCGGTGTGCTGTTTCTTCTCGGTGGGGTGATTCTGCTCGCTGGCGCCTTCAAGATCGCGACTGCGCCGGGTGCCGGGGGAACGCTCCGGTCGCTGCTCGAGCGCCTCGAGAACCTCGATCCGAAAGGCGCATACCAGGTCGGTTTTGGATGGTTGCTTGCGAGCCCGAAGCAGTGGGTGTTCGTTCTCACCGTCGTCGCCGTGATATTTGCTGCTCAGCTCCCACCGCTCGGAAGTTTGGCCAATTACCTGGTCTTCACGCTCCTGGTCCAGGCCGCCTACTTCCTGATCATCGGGGCGTACGCCCTGGCGAGGGAGCGGGTAAGCGGCATACTCGACGCCGCGTTCGGATGGATCAGGATGCACCTCAGGGCCACCGCGATTGGGGTGTTTGGCTTCTTTGGCGTGGTGTTTGTCATCAAGGGCCTGACGACCCTCGGCTAAGACGCGACGCACTCCTCGCCTCAACCACGCAGGGGGAGATCGGTGAGCTCTGGGCACGGCGCCAAACGTGACGCCCGGCTATTGGGAGCGCCAGGAGGCATCCGAAGAGTCATCGTGGCGGACGACTGACGGACGTTCCTTGTCATGCGGCGAGGCGCATTCGCGGGGGAAAGCGCCATCCATCGGGCGGCGACCCTGCCGGGTACTCGGTGACGATCGCTCCGCCGTCGTCGAGGAGTTGGTGGCCGAGCGGTTCGTGCTCGCGTGGATACGAAGGTGGGTTGGATGTTGTAGGTATCGGCGAACATATCGGGATCGTTCGGCTCGACGTGGCGCCGGTCGTTGTCCGACGCACCATTCGTCATTTGTGGATGGCTCCGGCCGGAGCGTCGTCTTACTCTCCACTGCTTCCCGGCTTGGTTGACACCAACATGGCCCGACTCGACCGACGAACCACGACCGAGCCATAACGAATCAGTGGCAAGAATGGCGTACGACTCGATGGAGTTGGGTGGTTCCGAAGACTCGGGCTCAGCTGAGGCCGGCGTGGCCGCCAAAAGAGCAAAGGCGGGCAGCGTTAAGAAGAGCGCGAGCCCCCCAGTTGCGGTTCGCCCAACCGACCTCAACGACTCCCCCGACGTTCAGCCCCGTGTCATGTCTGGTGCAACTTCTACACGCGTCTGAGGAAGGTGACAAGGGCCATTCGCGCTGAGCGCGCGTGCGACCACCGTGCGCGGTGCTTATCGCGTTCCGCGATCAGGGGACGGTCCCCAGGGCCTCAGCGAGCGGGCGGAGGATGCTCTCGGCGAGGTGGTCGTCCGCGATCTCGACAAACACGATCAGGCGTAGGTCGCTCGACATCAGTTTCAATAGCCAATCCTCGCCGGCGTACGCGTGCAGCGAGGCGTCCAACCGCAGGAACCCTGCGTCGTCCAGCCGGTCGATTGCAACCTGGAGGTCCTGCCGCGCAGACTCCGACGAACTCGCCGCCGGGTAGTGGAGGTCGATGCGATGCGGATGGTCCAATCCGTCGCTCGACTGGGTTGATTCGGGCCGTACAGCGGTCCCTACCCAATCAATCGTTGGGGCAACGGCTTCGAGATTCGGGCACCGGCAGGAATCGGAGAAGTCGCCGCCACCGTCCCTGCCAAAGCCGATGCAACCCGAGAGGACGATTGCCAGCGGCAGCGCCAACCATCGGATCGTCCGGACAGAACGAGAGTCAACACTTCGGATCATCTCAGGTCACCCTATCCGAGCTACGGAACTTGAGGCTTGCGATTTGCGCGTTGAGCCTTGTGCCTTGAGACTCCCTGCATGGCCCGCCCCCTCGCCGTCGGTGTGCAGCTTCCTGAGGTCGAACGCGTGGTTTCGTGGCAGGAGCTGCGAGACATGACACTTGCCGCTGAGGCCACGGGGTTCGACTCGATCTGGGTTGGCGACCACTTGCTGTATCGGGATGGTGACGGGGCCAGCGGTCCCTGGGAGGCCTGGTCGGTGCTGGCGGGCCTGGCCGCAATCACCGACCGGGTCCAGCTCGGGCCTCTGGTCGCTTCGACAAGCTTTCACAATCCGGCGATGTTGGCCAAGAAGGCGGCCACCGTTGACGAGATCTCGGGGGGTCGGCTCATCCTCGGTTTGGGAGCGGGGTGGAATGAGACCGAGTACGCCGCCTTCGGCTTTCCCTTCGATCATCGGGTCGCACGCTTTGCCGAGGCATTCACGATCATTCGCACGCTGCTCACCCAGGGCAGCATCGACTTCGAAGGCGACTACTACACCCTGAGGGACTGCGAGCTCGTACCCCCACCGCGACCAGGCGGCCCGCCACTGATGATCGGATCGACCGGACCAAAGATGCTGGCGATCACCCTGCCCTACGTCGACCTCTGGAACGTTTGGCATGCATGGCACGGAAACCGACCGAGCGGGTTCGGTGAGGTGAATGCGACCATCGACGACGCGTGCCGAGAGGTAGGCCGCGACCCCGCCGAGGTGGGAAGGACGACGGCGCTGTACTGGCAATTCGCCGGCGGTACCGGCCGGGTCCAATCCAACCCCGACCGCGACAGTGCTCCTCCGCTATCGGGCGGTGCCGACCAGCTCGCCGACACGTTGCTCGCCTTCGCCGAGGCAGGCGCCAACCACGTCCAGCTCGTCCTCGACCCCATCACCACCGAATCGATCGAGATCGCCGCGGAAGCCTTGGCCATTCTTGACTAGGCCGCGCGGTTCCTGAGGGCTAGTTCATTGGCGCTATTGGCAGGCACGCACTTAAGGATTAGTGCCTCCGGCGCCGATTCCAATGAGGTAGGGGAAAACGGTCGATGCGCACTGCTCGTCGCAGATTTGGTGTGGTACACATGCAACTGGCGGCTCCGTCCCGACTCCGGGCACGCACGATCATCGTGATCATCACGGCCCTCATGCTCGCTTTCGGCGCGCCGGCTCGCGCCGGCTCGCGCCGGCTCGCGCCGGCGACGATGACGGCGTCGAGTCGGCTCGCGCCACGGCCCTCGAGCACGTCAACTACAAGATCAACTCACTCAAGGAGTACCGCGAGGGAGGCAAAGACCGACCAAGCTTGGGCGATCTACACCGAAGGTATCGAAGAGCTCGGCGGAATCAAGGCTCGAATTCTGGAAGAGGACAACACCGAGGAAATCTGGGCCCTCAAGGACAGAGCCAAGGCGGTCTGGGCCGAGACGAAAGAACTCGCCGCCGCTGCCGACGCCGATACCAAAGAGGACAATGACGATGACGACGACGGCAAAGACGAAGAGAGCGAAGGAACCGGCGGAGAAGAAGACGATGGCGCAGAAGAGACCGCGATCATCCTCATCGCCCTCAACGCCATGGAACTCGAAGTAGACAATTACCAGATCGCAATACAGAACACGATGCATCCCGACGCAGGCATCGGTACGCCGGAGGGCTTCGTCGCTCTCGACGCCGGCTGGGCTCTGCTCGACGCCATCGACGCAGCCAGGTCGTTGACCGGCGACGAGCTGGCCCTCGCCTGGGCGGGCATCATGAGCCAGCACAGCGCCTACATCCAGCTGGTAATGACCTACGACCGGGAGTGGGACATCGGTCTCTTCGCAGGTTCGATCGTCGCCGAATAGCCACTAAGACGCTCTCAGGCCCCACTCGGGGCGCGCTGCCCCCGGCTTTGTCGGGGGTGGCGTGTATTTGGGGCGGCTAGGAGGGTGTTGAGCAATCCTCCAGCGTGCCGGCGCTGACTGGAGAAACCGAGTCACCGCAACAATCAAGCGAGCGGCGGCTCAGCGCACTCGTCATTGTTCAACACCCTCCTATTCCGATACCGGCTCAGTCACCGCAACCAACAGCAGATCGACGGTCGTCGGGTTGTCACGGGTGATCACCGGGTAGTTGGTGTCGGTAGTCCACAGCAGCCGGTCGTCGGCGCTGATCGTGGCCCTGATCGAGTACCCGTGGCTCTCGACGATCTCAGCAGGGTCGAACCCGATCGAGTAAGAGAGGGGGACGGATCGCGGGTCATCGATCACGTGTGCACCAATCTGCTGGGAGGGGGCGTCCAGCCGCGACGTATCGAGCAGTTCGACGATCACGACCGCGTCGGGTGGCATTGAGATCTGTTCGGAATACGTCACCGAGCCGGTGACCGCACCCGACGATGACCAGCGGCTTCCGCGCACCTTGGCGACGACTGCATCCTGGATCAGTGCAAGCTGCTCGGGCGACACCCGCTCTCCGATCTTGTCCTCGAGTACGGCGCGCAGCTCGTCGTCGGACATCCTCCCCAGCCGCCGACGCTGCCGTACGACCAACGCCACACCAACCGCGGTGCTGATCACGACGACGACTGCGACCAATGCGAGGAACCGCTTCATGCGGTAAGGCTACAAGTCAAGGGGCGGCCTCTTGGCCGCCCCTTCCTTATGACTCGTGGCTCGCGACTGGCGACTCGCGACTGTTGTCTACCGATGCCGCCAGACAATCCGGCCCTTGGTCGGGTCGTAGGCTGACACCTCGACCTCGACCTTGTCGCCGGCAATGATCCGGATCCCTCGGCCACGCCGCATCTTCCCAGATGCTCTGGCGATGACCTCCAGGCCGGAATCGAGCTCGACACGGAATTCCGCGTTCCTCAGGGTCTCAACGATGGTCCCCTGGGTACGGAAAGTGTCGTCACCTCTGGCCAAGCTGGCTACCGCCGTGGCCTTGCTTCATTAACGGTGAGTGGACGACCGTCGAGTTCGTAGCCGTTGAGCTCCTCGATGGCTTTGTTCGCCTCCGCTGAATCCGTCATCTCGACGAAGCCGAATCCGCGAGACCGACCGGTCTCACGATCGTTGATCACGGCTGCGGAGTCGATCGCCCCATATTCGCCGAAGAGCGTTTCTAGCTCCCCGCCCGTCGCTGAGAACGGAAGGTTCCCTACGAAGATGTTCATACTTGCTATGCCTCCTATGGCATTCCAACGAGCCTCGTTGGCCCGCTATTCGGCCGGGTTCATCAATCTACATCGAACCAGCCGAAGCCATCTCGAGCGAGGGACGTCCCTAAGCGAGCTAGACGATAGTGCGATTCTGCAGTTGCTGACGGGAACTTTTGCCGTGAGCATGGAGGCGAATGTTCACACACCCCGCCGATCTCGACACCACCCGGGCGACAATCGTGGCGCGTGGCCTGGTGCCGACCGCCTCGGCGTACCTGACCGATGACGTGGCGACCAGCCTGCCGTTCGAGGATCTGGCGGCTTTCAAGGATCTGCTGAAGCGGTTCTTCTCCGACACACCTTGGACCGAAGGGAACGACGCTGCTCTGGCGGAGCTGGTTACGCCCCATGTCGGCGATCAATGGCGCGAGCACGATCTCGGCGGAGGCATCAGCCTCGACTATGGGAACCGGCATGGCAGATTCGTGCTCACCGCCTCGGGCGGGTCAAGGGGTGCATCCTCGATTTTCGACCGCGCGTTCGAGGGGCCGGTGGTTCCGGAGGCCACGCCACACCCACGCAAGGTCCGCTTCGTGATGGGCGGCAGCCCCTCGCCGGGCGAGTGGCATCGGAGAGGCGACTCGATCGACGATCCTGCGCTGAAGCGGCTCTTTGCCGAGCCGGACGTCACCGATGTGATGGTGGCTGGGGACTTCATCACCGTCGGCATCGATCGATCCTGGGAGGATCGGCTCGAACCGATCCTGGCGCTCGTCACCGAGCTGTACGCCCGTGACGGATCGATCGAATCTCCCGAGCGAACGAGGGCCGAGCTCTTGTCGGAGGCCGGGCAAGCCGCAACGACCGCCGATGAGCTTCACCTGCTCGATCCCGACGACGCCGGCCACCAGCACCGCCTGGAGGTCGCACTCGACGACCAGTCCTCGTCGGTGCGTCGCATCGCGGTGGCGATTCTGGCCGAGTCTTCTGATACCGAGGTGCGCGACAGCGCCATCGAACGAGGGCTTGCCGACGGCTCGCTGCGGGTGCGACGGATGGCGCTGGATGCCGCCGGCGACACCGGCGACGAGACGTTTCGCGCCGCCTTCGAGCAGGCTGTGATCGGCAACCCCGATGCCTGGATCCGATGGCGGGCGGTCAAGGCCCTCGGCGACCTCGGGATTGGGTCGAGCCTCACGGTCGTGGAGAGGGCCTTGGACGACGACGAGTTCCGGGTCCGATTCGAGGCAGAACGAGTGCTGAGGACCTCATAACCGTTTTTGCGTAGCCAGGAGCGATATATGGCGGTGCTACGCAAGAACGGATGGGTACAGCTCGGCCGGCCTCACAGTGAGGCCGGCGTTGCTGCTGAGTGGGGGCGTTGATCTGTGTCGAGCTAGGCGGCGATGGCCTGGTCGGGCGGTGCGTCGATCGGTGCGGGCTCCTCGCCGCGGAGCCAGAGGCCGATGCCGAGGAGGCCGGCAGCGAGGATGGTGAACCCGACCAATCCCCCGATCATGTAGGCCACCGGGTAGTCGCCCCACTCGTCGGGCGAACCGGCCTCCAACGCCCTGGCGATGGCAAAGGCGATGGAACCGAGCAGCATGCCGGAGCCATACGCGATGGTTGGCAGCCGAGGCGCAACTCGTAGCGGCAGAATAGCCAGGGCTACGAACAGCAATCCCACCCCCTGCACGGTCATCCAGAACGGAATAGCCCAAGCGAGGATCAGTGTCGCGGCAACGCCGATTCCGAGGATGATCAGACCAGCCATGCCGAGCACCCCGAAGCCTCCATGGCGTTCGCGCAACCCGGCGGTGGCCATCAAGGTCAACGCGCTCGCAGCGACGACGAGGCCAACCAGGACCAGCCACGGGGACGACGCCTCGGTGTCGAGTAACGAGTAGACCCCGGCGAAGAGTATTGCGGCGACCCACATCCCGCTCGCCCATAGGGCGGCGAGTCCGGCGGTTTTAGTGAATTTGGTTGGCACGGCGATTCCTCCTCGTGGTGTGGAGGCGTACGCGTCCGCCAACAGATCGGGGTCGCCGAAGCGTTCCAGGGTTTGGCGCTGGGCGAGCTTGGTGTCGGTCCCTCTGGCCTCGAAACGCTCCACGGTGGAGTAGAGATGGTCCTCCATCTCGGCCACCAGGTCTTCGACGTCGCGACGCCACCGCACCCGGGTGCGCATGGAGTCGAGATAGCCGTCGATCAGGGCGTACTCGGCCACGGGGATCCTTTCAACACGTTGGCCACCGCATCTGAGAACTCGCCCCAGGCACGGCGCTGCTCACCGAGCGCACCCCGGCCCCTATCCGTCAGCCGATACGTGCGCCTTCTTCTTCCCTGCACCACCGACCAATCGCTGGACAAGTAGCCGCCCTTCTCCAATCGATGCAACGCGGGATACACCGTTCCCTCGGGGAGATCGAACGTGTCGTCGCTGCGCTCCCTGAGGTCGTCGATCACGGCGTACCCGTGCCTGGCACCGTCGGCAAGGACCGCCAACAGCAGTAGGTCGAGATGCCCTTTCAGCGCCTGCCCTCTCATACCTAGACAATCTAGGCTAAGACAACCTAGGTGTCAAGAGAAAGTCATCAGTCATCAGTCATCAGTCAGCCAGAGGGTGGGCGGGAAGGACAAGCGCACCTTCGGGCTGAAGACTGTGGACGGAAGACTGTGGACTTTGGAGTCATCAGTCATCGCCCGTCCGACTCTGGCTGATGACTCAGGACTGACGACTGAAGACTCCTTAGGGCGTATGGGCGTGGAAGCGCTTGATCCCGGTGGCGGCGCGCAGCTGCTCGGAGTGGCGCATTGATCCGGGGCCTACCGGCATGCCGGTGGCGTCGGCGAGGCGGTTCATCTGGTTGAAGTTGCCGAGCACGGCGGCCGCTTCCACCGTGGCCGCATCACCGAGCGCAGCGCGCAGCTCAGCCCGCGCCGAGGCCAGCACATCGTCTTCCGAGCCGTGGGCGGCATCGACAAAGCCAACGAGCTCGCGCCCGCCCGCCAGCAGCGGATCAACGCTCGGATCGGTGATCGACCTCGGATCCCAGGCGATTCCCATGTTCTGCGCACTCCAACTGAGCATCGATGCATGCGCCAACACTCAGTAGAAGCACTCGTTGACCTGCGACGTTCGTGCGGCGACGAGCTCGATCTGCGTGCGGTGGAGCGATCGAGAAAGATCGGGATCGCCCATCTCGTCGAAGGTCATGTAGGTCGCGTCGGACAACGCCTGCCAGGCTTGGGTCTCGGGCGGGACCAGCGAGATGGTCTGCGGAATGCTCACCGGTGGCACCATCGGCAGGAAGGACTTCCCGACAATGAGATCCGTCGGCGGCGGAAGAAGGGTCGGCTCCCCGGCCTGTGGTTCCGGCAGCGGCGGGAGGGGAAGGCCCAACGCACGGTGAAAGAAATCAACCGCCGACATTCGGGAGGCGATGCCGATGATCTCGGCATAGGCGGGCAAAGTCACGTTCCGTTCATCGAGACCAGCAACCCAATCGGCGTCGATCAACGGCGACGATGACGCGACCATGTCAACCACGTCACGCAGGGCTGGAGGGAGGCCCTCGCCGGCCGGCTCGCCGGCCATTCTTTCCGGGCGGCTCGCACTCGGCTCGCCGCTGACTGCCTGAGCTCCACGCCTGTCATCGGAGAGGGATTCGGTCATTGCCCTTCGTGCCTCGGCGGCGATCTCCACCCGTTCCCCGCCCGAGAACCAGGTTCCTGGTGCAGCCAGGAACGACCATTCCTTGGCGAACGCGTCGTCCAACGCTTTGGGGATCGGTATCTCGGTAGCGAGAGACATGGGTGAAGCCCGGGTAGTTGATGAGCCGAACAGCCCCGAGGCTAGGTTGCCGGCATGGCGACGATGACGAGCAGCCGGCGCGTGGTGTTCGTCGCGCTCCTGTTCAGCGCGATGGGTGCCGCCACGCTCGCCGCACCCTCGATGGGGATCTTGGCCACCTTCATCATCGACGACCTCTCGATCTCCCGGACCACGCTGGGCTGGATCATCGCCACGAACGTGGTACTCGCCGCCGTGCTGTCCCCCGCGATTGGATTGGTCACCGACCGCATCGGAGGCAAGGCCGCTCTCATCTTTGTCTTCAGCCTCTCTGTGGTGGCCTTCGTCGTCTTCGGCATCGCCCCTGCCCTGACGTGGCTCTTCATTGCTGCCGCTCTAGCCGCCGTCGGCCAGGCGGGGGCGAACCCGGCGACGAACAAGTTGATCGGTGAGGACCTCCCCCCCGGGGAGCGTGGCGTCACCACCGGGATCAAACAGTCCGGGGTGCAAGCCGCGATCACCGCGGCCGGGCTGGTTCTGCCGACCTTGGCGATCGCATTTGGTTGGAGGGCGGCAATGCTCGCTCTCGCCGTCTTGCCCCTGGCTGGTGCGGTCATCGCCTTCATCGTCATCCCGGCATCCGATCGATCGGCGCAGTCGACCGGTGCCGGAGCACACCGCCTGCCCCCGTCGATCTGGTGGCTTGGCGCCTACGGGCTGGTGATGGGCTTTGCCGGCGCCGTCACGTTCTTCATCCCGCTCTTCGCCGAGGAGTCGCTCGGCCTCGATCCGCGCATCGGAGGGCTGGCAATCACGGTGGTGGGCAGCGTCGCCTTTGCCGCACGGATCCTCTGGGCCCGGTATGCAGAGCGACGGCACCGCTACTTGTGGTCGCTCGGCGTCATGGCGATGCTCGGTGTCATCGCCTCGATACTGCTGCTGGCCTCCACCCGGTGGATCTGGCTGCTGTGGGTGGGCGCAGTGCTCATCGGGGCCAGCACCTCGGCGTGGAACTCGGTCGGGATGCTGACGGTCATCAACGAAGCGGGAGCAGCGACGGGTCGGGCCTCGGGCGTGGTACTCCTCGGGTTCTTGACCGGGCTCGGCGTTGGCCCCCCGCTGTACGGAGCGACGGTGGACGCCACCGGAAGCTACGCGGCGATGTGGATCATGTCGATCGTGGCATCGGCGGCCGCTGTTGCACTGGTCGGGGTTTGGCGGGGCTACCGCGACGCACCCACCGCCGCGACGACGGGCTAGCGTCGCCTCGGGACACGTGATCGATGGCTTCCAACGACATACGCAACGACAAACGCACCATCTTCGGATGGGCGATGTACGACTGGGCCAACTCGGCCTACATCACGGCCGGGAGCCTCGTTTTCGCCATCCTCTTCTCCGATGTCATCTACCCGACCGATGGTTTGACGATCGGCGGGACCACGATCGGCGCCGAGGCCTTCTTCGGCATCGTCATCGGCCTCGGGGCGCTGCTGCTGTTCATCGCCATGCCGGTGCTCGGGGCGATTGCCGATTACACCGACCGCAAGCTGACCTTGCTGCGGTTCTTTGCCTATACGGGCGCTGCATTCGCCGTCCTCACCGCACTGCCCGGTGCCGGCGATCTCGTGTTCGCCGTGGTGCTGGCGCTCGTCGCCCAGATCGGATTCGCCGCAGCCAACGTGATGTACGACGGGTTTCTGCCCGAGATCACGACACCAGATACCGTGGACCGGGTATCGGCAAGAGGCTTCGCACTCGGCTACGCCGGAGGCGGCCTCCACTTGATCTTGGCGGTAGCGCTGCTCCTCTACGCCGACCAGAACGCCTGGGTGGGCGAGACCGCGGAGCGCGTCGTCATCGCCTCCGCCGGATTGTGGTGGGCCGGTTTCGGCGCCTTCGCCTTCACCCGGCTGCCACGCGCCGGCGACCGCGCCGAGCTGCCGGAGACGCCGGACCGGCCCATCCCTGCGTATGTCAGGATCGGCTTCAGCCGTACCGTGCAGACCACCCGAAGCGTGCTGGCGTTCAAGCAGCTCGCGCTGTTCTTGCTCGCCTTCCTGTTCTACAACGACGGCGTGTCGACCGCGATCCGGATCACCCCGGTCTACGCAACCGAGACGCTGCTGCTCGACGCGACGGCCATTGCCGCAGCCTTCGTCGTCATCCAGCTGGTCGCATTCGTCGGGGCGCTCGTCTTCGGATGGCTGGCAGGCGTAACGGGGACCAAGCGAGCAATCATGGTCTCGATTGCCGGCTGGGTCGGCGTCGCCGTCGCGGCATATCTGCTCCCAGCAGAGCAGCCGCTCGGATTCCTGGGCGTCGGCGCCCTAGCGGGGTTAGTCCTCGGCGGTGTCCAAGCACTCTCTCGCTCCCTCTATGCGTCGATGATCCCCGAGGACGCCTCGGCCGAGTTCTTCGGGTTCTACTCGGTGTTCTCCAAATTCTCGGCGATCTTCGGGCCCCTGATCTTTGCCGCGGTGGGCATTGCCACCGGCTCTTCGCGGCTCGCCATCCTGTTCCTGGCGATCTTCTTCGTTATCGGCGCCGTCGTCCTGTCCTTTGTCGACGTCGAAGCCGGTCGGGAGGCGCGCAACCAACCGCGGACCCTCAGCCGGTAACGATCCCGGCTATTCGCGACCGATTCGGTAGGTTGTAGCGACCTTGAACAACGGGAACGAGCCGCAACCAGCCGCATTCACCAGCGCGGTCCTGCAGCGCCGCCTCGGCCTCTATGGCGTGCTGGCCATCTCGGTCGGCGCCATGATTGGCTCCGGCATCTTCGTGCTCCCTGGTCTCGCGTTCACGATCGCAGGACCGGCGGTCATCCTGGCGTTCTTTCTCGCCGGGTTCGTGGTGATTCCCGCTGCCCTTTCACAGTCCGAGATGGCCACGGCTATGCCCCAATCCGGCGGCACCTACGTCTACATCGACCGGGCCATGGGTCCGCTCATGGGCACGATTGCCGGGTTCGGTGTCTGGTCGTCGCTGGTCTTCAAAGCTGCATTCGCTCTCGTTGGCCTCTCTGCATATCTGGAATTCTTCTTCGAGCATGATGAGCGGCTCGTCGCCGCCGCGATCGCCGTCGTCCTCATCGCCATCAACCTCATCGGTGTCAAGGAAACAGCAGGGTTCCAGGCCGTGCTCGTCACCGTCGTCCTCCTGCTGCTGGCCGGGTTCGTGTTCCTCGGCGTGCCCAACACCGAGGGCTTCCGCTACGACCCCTTCCTGCCCCACGGGCTGAAGGGACTGCTATCCGCGACCGGGCTCGTCTTCGTCTCCTACATCGGAGTGACCCAGGTGGCAAGCGTCGCAGAAGAGGTCAAGCGGCCGGGACGAAACCTCCCGCTGAGCATGCTGACCTCGGTAGCGATTGCGATGGTGCTGTATCCGTCGGTCGTTGCCGTGATGGTCGGTGTGACTCCCGCATCGGAGCTTGCTGCCACCGAGACGCCGGTGTTGACCGCGGCGGAACAGTTCATGGGGAGCTTCGGAACCTACGTCGTGGCAGCCGTCGCGGTGCTTGCCCTCATATCGATGGCGAACTCCGGCATCATCTCGTCGGCCCGATACCCCCTCGCCATGGCGCGCAACTCGCTGGCGCCCGGATTCCTCGCCAAGGTGGGAGAGCGAAGCAACGCACCATACGCGGCCATCCTGGTCACCGGCAGTGTCCTCATCCTGCTCGTCCTGACACTTCCGCTGTTGGAGCTCGCCAAGCTGGCATCTGCCTTCCAGCTGCTGGTGTTCGCCTTTGTGAACCTGGCGCTGATCGCCTTTCGTGAAGCCGACCTCAAGTGGTATCGGCCCGAGTTCCGTTCCCCCTGGTATCCGTGGCTCCAGGTCTTCGGGATCATCGCCCCGATCGTTCTCCTGACCCAGATGGGCATCGTTCCCACGGTCGGTGCCCTGTTGTTCATCGTCGCCGGGGTGCTCTGGTACCGCGGGTTCGGGCAGGCTCGCGCCGTCAAGGAATCGGCGGCCCGCGAGGCTCTCAGAGGGAGGGCGGATGATCGCCTCGTCGATCTCACCGCAGCCGAGGTCGCCTCGGGGGGACGCAAACACATTGTCCTGCTGATCAGACGACCGACACGGCTCGCCCGGCAACACACGCTTTTTCGTCTGGCGCTGCGGCTCAGCATCGCACCGGGCGGGCATATCCACGTGATCAACTTCGACACCTCCACGGCAAGGCTGGTCCCTACCGCCGCCGACCAGGCAGAGGCCGACCGTCTCGGCATCGCGGTCACCGCAACGCACTACACCGACGAGGATCGGCGCGGGGCGGTCCACCAGTACGTGGAAAACGAGGGCGTCGACCTGTTCATCGCCGACCTGCCCCAGGAGCTGCGCGCCACCAGAACCGTGACGAGAGACCTGAAATGGCTGCGCGAGCATCTGGTGTGCGACTCGGTCTTCCTCCGCAATCGGGCGGTAGATTCGATCGACTCAATCTCAGTGCTCGGCACCGGCGGGCCCTATGACCCCGTCAAGATCGGGATGGCCGATCACATCGCCCGCTACGAAGATGCGACGATCCGGTTTGTGCACGTGACCGCGCCGGATGCGCCCGACGCCCAGACCGAGGCCATCCACGAATACCACGAGCGGCTCGGCGACGTGCTCACCGTTGGGTGGGACGATCTCATCCGGCCGACCGAGGATCTGGTGTCGACGCTCACCGAGCTGTCACGCGGCTCCAACCTGGTCCTGCTTGGCGCGCCGACCCATCGATTCCACGTGGTGACCGATCTCGCCGACCGCATCGCCGAGGCGGTCGACTGCCCGGCCCTGTTGGTTCACACTCCGCTGCTGGAGAAACCGAACGCAGCGGTCCGAGCGGTGCAGTGGTTTATCAGCTGAGTCGCGAGTCGCGAGACGCGAGACACGAGCAAATAAGGTCGGATCGGGCCTCGCGACTCGCGACTCGCGACTCAAAAGCAGGAGCCCCCTTACGGGGGCTCCTGAAGTGAACCTTGGAAGACCGATGCAGGTCTGTCTGTGAATCACCCTGCATAATGGGTATAACTTACCCCGCTGGCCGTCCCACCGGTTCAACGCTGAATATCGACCATCATCACCCGGATCTTGAACACTCTCAGTGTTTTGATTCGTGCGACCTACACGCCACTTCCCCTTTGGATCAAAGGATTTTCGGCTCCTGACAACGGATGCGACGGAACTAGTCCTCGGTCGGCGCAGCCCGGCTGCGTAGCGTCGTTGCGTGCCCGGAACCAGACCCGCCTGCCGCCCCTTCCCAGTCCCGATGGAGCTTGGCGTAGACCCCTCCCCGGGCAACGAGATCGGCGTGGGGGCCGCGCTCGACGATTTCCCCGTCGTCGAACACCAGGATCGTATCGGCCGCCTCGGCTGTGGATAGCCGATGGGCAATCGCGATCGACGTGCGGCCTGCGGTGAGGCGCTCGATCGCCCTCCTGAGTTGCACCTCCAACGCCGGGTCCACGGCCGACGTGGCCTCGTCGAGCACCAGGAGATCCGGGTTGGCAATCCAGGCCCTGACGATGGCAACCAACTGCCGCTCACCTGCGGAGAGATTCGAACCTCGTTCGCCGACTCTGGATTCGATCCCGTTTGGGAGCGACTCGACCCATTCGAGGAGACCGAGATCTGCAACGGCGGCGCGAATCCCCGTGTCGTCTGCGCTCGGCTTTCCGTATCGAATGTTGTCGGCGACGGTGCCGTCGAAGAGGAACCCTTCTTGCGGAACATATGCGACACGGGTTCGCAGCGAAGCAAATCTCACCCGGTCGAGGAGAACGCCGCCGACCACGACGCTTCCGCTCTCCGGGTCGAGTAGCCGGGTGGCAAGCCTGGCGAATGTCGTTTTCCCCGAACCGGTTTCCCCAACAACCGCGATCCGCTCGCCTGCCTGGATCGACACCGTGGCGTCGCGCATGACGTGCTCGCCGGTCGGGTAACGGAACCACACGTGGCTGAAACGAACATCGAGGGCCTGGTCGGGAAGATCGACGCCGTCGGGCGGATCCGGCACCTCGACCTCGCTGTTCAACACACCAAGGATCTTGCGCAGCCCGGCTCCGGCGGACTGCGCCTGGTTGACGGTCTCAACCAGGATCTGGACGGGCGCTACCAACAGCGTGACGAGAAACAAGAAAGCCACGAGGGTGCCGGCACTCAGCCCCCAGTCGACGCCGAAGGTGATGCCAAAGGCAACGGCCGATGCCGTGATCACGCCGGAGAAGACCTCGGCCGAGGAGAACAGGACGGCGGCGAGCGCTCCGGCCCCGAACTCGGCGCGGTATTGCCGGTCGAGGGTGTTCTTGACCCTGGCCATGCCGGCGTCTTCCATGCCGAATGCCCGCACCGTCGATAACCCCGCCGTGGCCTCGCCGATGACGGCAAGCGAATCACCGACCCGGTCACGCACGCGGTCGTGGGCCCGCTGCAAGATCCTCTGGAAGAGGAGAAACAGGCCCGCGTAGATGGTCACGCCGATGGCGATAATCAACGCCAATCGCCATTCGTACACGACCATCACGATCAATGCCAGCGTCACCTGGGCCGTCCCGAGCAACAATCCGACACCACCCCACTCCATGAACTCCTGGATCGTTTCGACGTCCGATGTGACCCGGCCCACGAGGGCGCCTCTCCGCTCCGACTGGACGTGCAGCATCGACAGCCGGTGGACCTGGCGGAAGGTCGTAACCCTGAGATCGGCGAGCCCGGCAGCCGCCGATCGGGCGAGACGCGCCAGAGAGAACCTTCTCGCCACCGCGGCGGCAACGATTGCCACCAACGCCGCCGCGGCTGCCTGGACCGCTTGGCCGCGGTCGATGCCGCCCGGGGCGGGCGACCCGGAGAGCAACACGCTGTCGATGATCCGCTGCACCGTGATCGGGACGACCAGCTCGAGAACCGTGCCGAAGCCCGCCAGAACGAGGGTGAAGACCAGACCCCGTGACAGTTTCGGTGAGACCCGGAAAGCCTCTCTGAGCACCGAGGTCGTCGAGTCGTTCACGGTGCCGACCGGTCGTCTTCTCGCCGCGCCGCGTCTTCTTCGTATGCGCGCAGAATCCGTTCATAGCCGGGAACCGTGGCAAGCAGGTCCTTGTGGGTCCCGTGGGCGACTATGCGGCCATCGTCGACGAACACCACCTCATCGGTCAGCATGATCGACGACCGGCGATACGCAACCACCACGATCGTGGCAGGAAGGTCGGCGCCCTGGAGCCCCCGCAGGATCTCCGTCTCCACAGAAGGATCGACCGCAGAGGTCGCATCGTCGAGCAACAAGACCCTCGGCTTTCGGACCAGGGCCCGAGCGAGTGCAACCCGCTGGCGCTCGCCTCCCGAGAGCGCGGTGCCCCGCTCCCCGATATTCGTGTCGTAGCCATCCGGCAGGTTGCCGGCGAAGCGCTCGACGCCGGCAAGGCGTGCCGCCTCGCGAACGTCATCCTCCGGGATGTCGACCCCGAGGGTGATGTTGCCCCACACCGTGTCGTCGAAGAGGAAGGTGTCCTGGGAAACGAACGCAACCTCCAGCGGCAGCTCGGAGCGGGCGAACTCGCGCAGATCCCTGCCGTCGACCCGAATGGCTCCGTCCGACGGATCCCATAGCCGCGCCAGCAGCATTGCCATGGTCGACTTCCCCGAACCCGTCGGGCCGACGACCGCCACCGTGCGGCCGGCCGGGATGTCCAGCTGGAGATTGGTGAGAACCGGCTCATCGGCGAAGTAGGAAAAGGCGATCTCATCCGAATCGACCGGCGCGCCCGATCTCTCGGCCATCGCCTTCAGCGAACCATGGTCGACGAGGTCGTCGGCATCGAGGACCTCCTGAACGCGGCTCCACGCGGCCTGGCTCTGCGCCATCTCGAAGATCACGAAGCCGATGAGCTGAAGAGGAAATGCCATCAGCGTGATGAGGTAGGCGACCGAGACGAGTTGTCCGGTCGTCATTACCCCGTCGGACACCAAAACCGCCCCTACGACAAGGATGAGCACATTGATCGCCACGGGGATTGCTTCGACCACGGCCCGGAAGTCGGCGAATCGCACACCGATGATGGTCAGTCGATCCTTCAAGATTTCGGCTGCCGCCCGGAATCGCTCCGTCTCCTCAACCTCGCGACCAAGGGCCTTGACGGTGAGCGCACCGTCGATGCTCTCGTGGGCGATGTCGCCTACGACCCCGCGCTCTGCCTGTGCTGCTTCGAACTGGGTGAACAGCGAGAATGCTCCGAAGATGTCAATCACCAACAGGATGACGAGGCCGATGAGTGCAATCACTCCGAGGATCCAGTTGGTGACGAAAACGATCACGATCGTGCCGACGAGCAGGAGCGAGGCACCGGTTGCGTAGGGCAGCGGCGCCAGCACAAAGGTCCCGAGCTCAGTATCGACCTCGCTGACGGAAAGCAGGTCGCCGGTCGATCGCTGATCGTGCCACGACAGGCCGAGGCGGAACTGGTGGTCGACCAGCCATTCGCGAGCATCCGCCCGCGTCCGGTATTGGAGCGCGCTGGCCGCCGTGCGCCGCAGTGTGATCCCTGCGGCCTTGACGACCGCGACCAACATGATGGCGCCGGCTGCCAACGCCACCTTGTTGCCGATCTCCTCGCCCCCGTCGAGGACGGGGATGATGACGAGGTCGGTGATTCGGCCGATAACGATGGCAGACGCCACGATCGCCGAGACGAAGATCACCGCACCGAGCACGGCGAGCGCGAACGACCAGGGGTGCCAGCTAACGAACCTGCCGATAAGGCGGAAACCGCCAGACAACACCCCGCCGAGCGTGAGGGCCTCGGTAATCGGTGGCGCGTCACGTCTTTTCCCGGTGGTGGTCATAGCCGCGATGGTAGGTGCGGGGGCCGGGCTTCGAGCAGGCAGCGTGCGGCGTGGATCTATCCTCTAGGCATGCTCCTCATCACCGTCTCGCTGTTCCGCATTGCCCTTGAAGGCGGCGAGGCCACCGACTACGACGAGACCCTGATGATCCCTGGGCTCGTGCTCGGTGCCATCGCCCTGGCGTACGCTGCGACCGCTGCCTGGATGGTCACCCCAAGGCTCGAGCATTAGGCACGAACAGCCCCACCGAATCGCTGCTCGAACGAGAACTAGCGACAACGCAGTCGCCCGGCAAATCGAGGAGGCTCGCCGGAGGGTTGCTCAGCAACCCCTTACCGCCAGAGGGGCATCACCGGCGCATCGGCGATGCTGCTGAGGAACACAATCGTCTCCACGGAGAGGTGTTGCGGCTCGACGACAAAGACGCCGTACCCGGGTCCGTCGTTCGGCGCCTCTCGCGCCCGGTAGCGAACCCACTCCTCGCCGACGGCGTAGTAGAGCGTGTTGCGCGATCCGGAGCGCCCGATGCCTTCGAACGCGGCGTTTCCCAGCGAGCCCTCCGGATCGACGAAGTCCATCACCGTGACTGCGACTCGCTCGCCAAGGACGCCGAGGGCAACCCGTTCGGCGTCGCCAAGCTCTTGGGGATCTCCGAGCATGACGATCGAGAGTGGTGCCGGCGGTTTCGTTCCTCCGGAGAGAGTCCCGGCCGACCCGATCTCATCGGCGTAGTCGACGGCGCTCCGCGTCTCCAGCTCGGCGGACACCTCGACGACCCTGCCCCGAATCTCACGGGCGGTCGCAACGGAACCCTCGATCAATGAGAGCAGATTCGTATTGACGCGAAGCTGATCGAGGACTTCCGGCATCCAGAGATCGCCAATGACCTCGATTCGAGACGGTGACAGCGCGTCGATTGCGTCAAGGGTTGCCTGTGGGATGACCTCCCATTCGCTGAGGAGGAGCGGGCCATCGAGCTCGAGGGGCGCATATCCATCCTCGAGCATGGCCACGTAGGGGTCGATCGCCATCAGGGTGACGGTCGGTGCGCCCTCGGGATATGCATGGAGGGCGATCTCAGCGACCGTCATCGCCGGGTCGCCGATCCCGACCTGGCGAGCCGTGATCCGGCGTGCCGCTTTCAGCGAGCGCAGTGGATCGACCGGGAGGCCCGAAGGCATCCGGATCTCAAAGTGGATGTGGGGCTGGGTGTTCTCGGCGTTGCCCGAGTCACCGACCCAACCGATGAGCTGGCCGGCCCGAACCGTGTCGCCGAGCACCATTCCGGGTGGGAGGCACCGGTAGTTCTCGTCGTCGTAGCCGGGGGAATCATTGTTGAGGTGGACGTATCGGCTGTACCAGCCGTCCGCTCCGGTGATCTGGACGTTGCACCATTCACCGTCATCGCGGATCTGGGTGACAACGCCGTCGTGAGCGGCGACGACCGGAAGCCCTTTCCATCGGTAGGTCAGGATGTCAACGCCGTGGTGCTCTCGGGTGCAGTTGTCTCGGCAGGAGCCAAAACCGTTGATCGAAACGGTGGCCCCAACAATCGGAAAGACGATGTCGCGGGTCACCTTGACTCTGCGGACCGGGTTGGGAGGCCCGGCGAGCGCCTCGGGTGTTCCGACGCGAGCAAGTGGCGCCACCGAAACGGCGAGGACCGTGACCAGAAGGAAGGTGAACACACGGCGCATGCAGACCGTATCCATCGACATGCTGCGTGTCTTACTGAAGACCCGCCGTGGTTAGCGAGGCGGTGTTGTTTTCCAATCCCTGGAAGGCCTAGAAGGGCGGTGAACGATCCTCCAGCGGGCCGTCGCGCTCAGGACAAAGTGCGTCACCACAACACTCAAGCGAACGGCGGCTCAGGGCACTCGTCATGGTTCAACACCGTCCTAGCGGTCCCGGCGCTCCAGTTCGTGCCGGAGAGCGTTGGTGGAGTACCTGACGAGTCCTGGGTCCCATTCGAGCAGCTCGATCCGGGCCTCGGCCTGATCGTCGAGGAGGTCCTCGATGGGGTCGCGCAGGGTCCGTGCCCAGGCCCGGCCACGGGCGGTTGCTCGCGGGCTCAAGGTGGCGTCAGCGTTCACGGTGTAAACCTGGGCCTCGATGGCCGGGTTGTCCCGGCTTCCCTTCTCACCGTAGACGAGGAGGACCGCACCGATGGGGACGTCCTGGATCCCTCCGGTGGCAATGAACTCCCCGTCGAATGCCCAGCCGGTGGCGAGCGAGTCATCGACATTGGTCACCACCTTCGCCCAGTTCTTCCTCCGCTCGTCCCCGACCAGCGGAACCTCGACCGCGATGATGACCGGCATATCCATGCCCAGCAGCGTACCGAGTGGATCGGACAGGCGGGCTAGCAGCGATATGGGCACTCTGCGTGGTGACGAATAGTGCGTCAGCCGGATTCGATGAGGCCGACTGCACAACGAGTATCGAGGTGACTAGTTGCCGGTGGGTCGAGTGACCCAAATTTTAGCAACCACTCGATCTGGTCACGCATCGAGTGGTCTCTGTCAACCCGGACGGCTCCTACATCACGAAGGGGGATGTGAACGGTGGCAACGATCGCGATCCGATTCCTGAGGCAAACATCCGGGGAACGGCCGGGTGGATCGTTCCCTACGTCGGGCTCCCCCGTGTCTGGGTCGCCGAGGGTCGGTGGATGCTCGTCGCCCTGATGATTGCCTTAACCGCCTCGGCGATCTGGCTCTCGCGCTTCGGATTCGATGCCCGACATGACCCGTGGCGTGAAGAAGCGCAGCCGCACGTCGAGGTATCGGCGTGAGAGCTCGGATCGGATTGGCAACGGCAACGGTGCTCGCATTGCTGCTCTCCTTGCCCTCGGCTGGAGCCAATCTCACCAATCCCACCAGCAACGACGGCAACTCATTCACCTCGCTCGACGACTTCAACCTCAACCCGAGTTTCCGGGTCGTCACCTATGAGATCACTGGATCAGCCTTCTCGGGCACCACCTATCTGCTGACGTTGAACCAAACCCTGAGCGCCGACTACTTCGTCATGCTCAGGGGCGCGGCCGGCGACTACACCAGCGGCACCACGCGAACCCCCGATGCCAACTACGCCAGGGTCGACCAGGACCCGCACGGCAACTTCACGGCAGGAAACTCGGCGGCCAATCAACTCAGATTGGCCCGCGGGAGCAGCACGGGCAACTGGACCGGGCAGGTCAGCGTCATTGAGTGCATTTCCGATTGCGCGGCCTCGGGTTTTGGACTGAAACGGGTCAACGAGATCACGATGACGTCCGGCCAGACCTCGGCCAGCAGCAACAAAGGCGGGTCATGGGGTGGCGGCATCGGGCAGATGGGTGCCTATGGCGGTTCCTATGGCGGGGGCATGGAAACCACGGCGAGCTCCGCTGCCGATCACAAGACCGGCTGGGCCCGCATCTGGCCGCAGGGCGGAAACAAGATCAACGTGAGTCGCTCCAACACGGGGCCCGGCGCCTTGGGGGGTACCACCACGTTCTCCATCTACGTCGTGCACTGGGGAACCGAGTGGGCCATCCAGCGAGCCAGGGTGCAGGGCAACAACGGTGGAAACGGCATGAGCTCAACGAGCGATTACGACACGGCCACCATCACCTCGGTGGTCCGTGAGAATACCTGGGTGGTTGCCTACGGGGAGGTCGATCACAACACCCTGTCCGCGGGATGGGAAGGCAACGTTTGGACGCTTGGCGACGGGGTCACGGTCAACGCCAACGAGACCTCGGTCGCCGTCGGCGCCGAGACCGGAGCCCAGCGCGATGTCGAGGTCTACATCCACGAGCACATCGACTTCGGGAACCAGTACGTGTTCGGCGCCGATGGCGTCGCTCCCGGCATCGTCAGCGGCAATCTCTCCGGAACGGTAACCATCCTCAGGTCGCGCAGTCCCGAGACCCACAACCCCACCAACACCGCATCGCGGCGCTTCATCCTCGTAGCAAACAGCTCGAACGGCGCCACGACCGACTACCCGCGGTCGATCGTGTGGGGTCAGCTCGACGCCTACACGACCGCCCGCTGGTAACGATCGCGCAGTGGTGAGCCCGGGGCGTACTGGCTACAGACGCCGGACTTTGGATGGATCGAAAGCTGAGCCCGGTCCCGAGCCTGCGTTCCCGGCCAAGCATTGCGGATGCAAGTCCTGAATGGCTGCTCGATGGAAAACTCGGCGTCAGGCTCTCGGCGCCTCGCGCCGAGCAAGCATGGCCTGCTCGACCGGGCCAGACCGCCGGGTCAGGAACTTCATGCCCTGGAGTACCAACACGGCGCCCCACAGCGCCGCCACGTAGTAGAACCACCATCCGCCACCGTTGAGCGCATCGACCAGTAGCAGGCTCGATACGACGACCGCATACACCACCGCATGGCGGACAAAGCGCATCCGTCGCCTGACCCGTTTCTTCGCTTGCTTTGCCAGCCTCCGACGATCAGCGCCATCGGTGGCGACGGCGCGCTCGATGGCCTCCCGGGAGATGCCCACCTCGCCCGCAACGCGGACGAGGTCGTCGTAGGAGAGGGCACTGGAGGTAGCAAGGTCGTCGAGGCGTGCGGCCAGGTCGATCAGCTCGCCTACCTCGTCGGTGGAGAACCGTCGCTGTTGTCGTTGCAGGTCGGACATCTTCGGGACATGGTACCGGGCGACCGGCGTGCGCATCTCTGCTCACTACGATCTTGGGCCATGCACGATGATCTCGCAACCGCCGTCGATACCGATTTCGCCAGGGCCCGCAAAGAGCTCGAGGAGCTGGTCAACATCCCGTCGGTGTCCGCTCCAGACTTCGACAGCGCTCAAGTGCGCCGCTCCGCTGAGGCGGTGGCCGGGCTGCTCCGCGCCTCGGGGGTTGAAGCGGTTCGCCTGCTGGAAATCGACGGGGCTCACCCTGCGGTCTACGGCGAGATCGCGGCCCCTCCCGGTGCGCCGACCGTACTGCTGTACGCCCACCACGACGTGCAGCCGCCGGGCCCGGCCGAAGAATGGGAAACCGATCCGTTCCAGCCGACCGAACGCGATGGGCGCCTGTACGGGCGAGGGTCGTCGGACGACAAGGCCGGGGTGATCGTCCATACCGCTGCCATCAGAGCATTCGACGGATCGCTGCCGGTCGGCATCAAGCTCTTCATCGAAGGTGAGGAGGAGATCGGCTCGACGAACGTGGACGCGTTCATGAGCGAATACGGGGACCTGCTCGCAGCCGACGTCGTGGTCATTGCCGACTCCGGAAACCTCGCCGCGGGTGTGCCGTCGCTGACGACGTCGCTGCGTGGCCTGGTCGATTGTGTCGTCCTCGTCGAGACGCTCGACGCCGCGGTGCACAGCGGCGAGTTTGGCGGCCCATTCCCGGACGCCATCACGGTGCTGTCGCGTATGATCGCCACGCTCCACGACGACGAGGGAAATGTCGCGGTTCGCGGCCTGGTCGCCGGCGAGGCAGCCGACGTCGACCTCACCGAGGCCACGCTGCGCGAGCAGACCGGCGCTGTTGCCGGGCTCGAGCTGATCGGATCCGGAACCCTGACCTCACGCATGTGGCGGAAGCCGGCGATCGCCGTGCTGGCGTTTGACGCACCCCCGATCTCGCACGCCATCAACCAGATCGTCCCCCGGGCGAGCGCAAAGGTCTCCATGCGCATTCCGCCCGGCCAGGATCCCTCCAGCGCCATGGCAGCCTTGATCTCACACCTCGAGGCCGCAGTGCCGTGGGGCGCAAAGGCCACTATCACGCCGGAGGCAACCGGCGATCCCATCGAGATTGACACGGCCGGACCGGTGCCACGGGTCTTCGCCGCGGCAATGGAGGCGGGCTACGGCGCCGAGGTCGTCGAGATCGGCGTCGGTGGGACGATCCCGATCGTGGCGGCCTTGGGTAAGGCACATCCCGAGGCCAGTGTCATCCTCAACGGCGTCGCCGATCGCACCAGCCGCGCCCACGGCCCGAACGAGAGTGTCAGCCTTGCCGACCTGCGCAGCGGGATCCTTGCCGAGGCGATTGCCCTTCGATTGCTTGCACCCGCATAGTCGGCAAATCGTCACCTTCCTACCCTCGGCCGAATGAAGCGAACCTCGTGGCTGATGATCCTGGTGATCACCGTCGTGGCAATTGCCTTTGCGTTCATCCTGCGCAACGATGCCGTCAGCACCACCTCGACCGACGACGAGCCACCCGGCCACGCCCTCGAGGACACGACCGCAGCCGCCGCGTCATCGTCGACGACGACGACCGCCGCCGAGGCACCGCAGAGCACGGTCCCCGCAACCGTTCCCTCAACGCTCGCGCCAGGCGCATCGGCTTGCGATCCATACCAGTCGACGATGACGACGGGAACGGTCGGGTCCGATGCTCTATTCGAAACTTCCGGTATCGCCGCGTCGCGGCTGGCCAGCGGCATCATCTGGGCACACAACGACTCGGGTGACGAGGCATCGCTGTATGCCATTGGACCGAACGGTGAGGACCTCGGTTCGACCAGCCTGGGCCGAGGCCTGGCCTTCGACTGGGAGGATCTGGCGATCGGGTCGGGGCCCGAAAGCGATCGGCCCTATCTCTACGTCGGCGACATCGGCGACAACTTCGGGATCCGCGACGGGCGGATCACCGTCTACCGCGTGGCAGAGCCGGATCCACTCACGCTGCCAGAGACCGTTCCGATCGAGGGAGTGTTCGAGCTCGAGGCGCCGGGTGGCCCGCACGACTTCGAGGCCCTTTTCGTGGCCGACGGTTCGATCTACGTCGTCACCAAGGACCAACAGACAGCACGGGTCTTTCGCAGTGCCGACCTCATCGAAGATCCGGGCAATCAATCCCTCGAGCTGGTCACCACCCTGGATCTTGGCGCCGAGGTAACCGCCGCGGACATCTCCTGGGACGGGTCGACGATCGCGTTTCGCGGCTATGAGACGGTCTGGCTATGGCACCGGACGGCCGGCACCAGCATTGCCGACTCCCTGCAGACTGTGCCGTGCACTGCGCCGTCTCCCATCGAAATCCAGGGCGAGGCTCTCGCCTTCCTTGCCGACGGCAGCCTGATCACGATCTCAGAAGGATCACACCCCGAAATTCACCGGGTTCCCAGGGCTTCCTAGCTTCGCCGGCTTCACTCCGAGCGGTCGAGGACCGATAGTTATTGCATGCGCGATTTCGATCGGAGGCTGCCCCACGGCGCTCCGTCGCGAGCGGTCGAACGGACCCTTCTTCAACTCATGACGGCGCTGGCATTCGGCGCCGTCCTGGCTTTCCTATGGGCCGGCTGGTACCGCGGCGACCTGGGCATGGTCGCAGGCGTAGCCGGCCCGGCGATCGTCACCGCGGTCGGCGTGTTGCTGTTGGTGACCGACCGGCACTACCTGCTTCCCGTGCTCTTTGTCGCCGCGATAGCGACCGTTGTCCAGAATCGGCTGCTCGGCAACGTCGCACTGTCCAATGCGTCGGTCGCGCCGCTGGCGATCATCGGCATTACCGGCGCCTTCTTCATCACGCGTCGCTGGGTGGTCCCGTATATCGTCGCTTACTCGGCGCTGGTTTTCATCTCACGACTGTGGTGGCCGGCGGATGACATCCAGATCGTGCAGGCGGTCCTCGTCACGATCTCGATTGCTTTCGGGGCGGCGTTGTTGTCATGGATCCGCAGGGAGTTCGAACACCGCGAGCAGCGGCACCGCAACCTGTTCGACAATGCGCCGGTCTCGTTGTGGGAGGAGGACTTCTCGAGGGTGGAAGTCGAGCTGCAACGGCTCCGTGCCGAAGGTGTCGGGCAGCTGGAGCCATACCTTGCCGAGCATCCCGACGAAGTCGGCAGGCTTGCTTCGATGGTCGAGGTGACCGACGCCAATAATGCCGCCTTGCATCTGACCCGGCGCCCCGCGCTCGATGAGCTGCTCGGCCCGCTCGACGGCGACCGCCTCTCCAGCGGCGCGCTTGCCTCCCTGGTGCCCCAGTTCCTGGCGATCTGGCACGACGAGGAGACCGTGTCGACCGACCTGTTCGGCGGCCTTGGCGTCACCGATCTGCCCATCGAAGCGCTGCTGGTGTGGAGCGCCGCACGAGTCGATGGGGAGCTCGACCTCGCCAACGTCATCGTCGCCATCGTCGACATCACCCATCAACGCGACGTCGAGCGCCAGCTCCACGAGCTGATTCGATCCAAGGACCAGTTCGTCGCCGCAGTCTCACACGAGCTGCGCACGCCACTCACCGCGATCGCCGGCATCTCGGAGGTGCTTCGCGACGCCAATGGCGAGTTCTCAGCAATGGAGCAACAGGAGCTGATCGCGCTCATCGCCGACCAGAGCTTGGACGTGTCGCGCATCGTCGATGACCTGCTGGTGGCGGCGAGAACCGGTACCGGCGACCTGGAAGTCTTTGCACAGCCCGTCGACCTGGCCGTCGAGGCGGCCGCGGTTCTGCGCTCGGTGAGCGATGCGATTCCGCTCGATGCCGACGCATCCGTCGCCCCGGTCCTCGCCGATCCGACCCGGGTCCGTCAGATCGTGCGCAATCTGCTCACGAATGCCGCCCGCTATGGCGGGCCCAGCATCCGCGTCCTCGTAAGCGACGCCGGCGACCACACAACACTGGAGGTCCGTGATGATGGGAGCGCGCTCCCCGAGCAACTCCGGGGAACGATATTCGAGCCCTACTTCAGGGCGAGGCAACGCACCGGTGTGCCGGGCTCGGTCGGGCTTGGCTTGACCGTCTCCCGCCAGCTTGCCCGTCACATGGGCGGGGACCTCACCTACGACCACGACGGGTCCGAGACCATCTTCACCCTCAGTCTGGAGAAGATCCCAGAAGAAGCGTTGGCGAACTAGGCCGAGTTGCTCCGCAGTCGAGAACGAGCAACCACGCAGTCAGGCGGCGAGCCCCTGCGAGCCGCCCAACAAGCATGCCGGCTAAACCGGCCGGTATTCCACATACTCGGGGTACCACATCTCCCCGTCGACGGCAGCCTCGATGTCCTCGATGGGGTCGGCGAGCCCCTCTTCGATTGCCGCGGTGACGACCGCAACGGCGACGTCGCGCGACACCGATCGCACGTCGGCAATGTCGGGGTAGAGCCGGCCCTGGCCAAGCATCTCATCGGTAACACGATCGGCGAGGGCCCGGGCTGCGGCAAGGAACATCCCGTCGCTGACCATCGCCGCGTTGCATACCAGCACACCGAGTCCCACACCGGGAAAGATGAAGACATTGTTTGCCTGTCCAATCTCACGCCTCGACCCGTCGTAGATCGCAGGTGGGAAGGGGCTGCCCGTGGCGATCAGGGCCCTCCCATCGGTCCAGGCGAGGGCTTCATCCGGTGTCACCTCGGTGTAGCTCGTCGGGTTGGATAGTGGCAGAATCACCGGGCGTTCGACGTGTGCGGCCATCTCCTTGATCACCGCCTCGTCGAACAACCCCGGGGTCCCGCTGACGCCGACGAGTACAGAAGGGTGCACGTTTCCGACCACGTCGGCCAATGACGGCGGGGACCCGGTCGTGACCCAGCCATGGGTGACATCGTCTGGTGTCGCCAATCTCGCCTTGATCCCGGCAAGAGTCTGCCGGCCCTCCTCCACCAGGCCCTGGCTATCGAGCACGAAGATCTGGCGTCTTGCCTCTTCGAGGGCAACGCCCTCGTCGGCCATCGCCATGGCGACCTGCTCGCGAATGCCGTAGCCCGCTGAGCCGGCTCCGGCGATCACGACCCGATGTTCGGCCAGCTTCCCACCGAGGTGCCGCGTCGTCGCGATCATCCCGGCGACCACCATTGCCGCGGTGCCCTGGATGTCGTCATTGAACGACGGCAGCGCGCCGCGATAGGCCTCGAGGTTGTGGAAACTGGTTCGGTTGGCGAAGTCCTCCCACTGGACCAACGCTCCGGGGTAGACCGCCCTCACCGCGTCAATAAACTCCTTGACGAGCTCGTCGTAGGCGGCGCCTCGCTCCCGCGGCGCCCGGTAGCCGAGATAGAGGGGATCTTCGAGCAGCTCGGAGTTGTCGGTCCCAACATCGATCGAGACCGGGATGCACCGCGCCGGGCGGATTCCTGCTGCCGCGGTGTATAAAGCGAGCTTTCCCACCGGTATGCCCATTCCCCCTGCGCCCTGATCGCCGATGCCGAGGATCCGTTCGTTGTCGGTGACCACGATGATCGGCGGCTGCTCAACCGCTCGGGCCCGGAGCAGGCGGGCAACCCGTCCCCGGTCGCGGGGGGTGATGTAGAGGCCGCGCGCCCTGCGGTAGATCCGGCTCCAGTACCGGCAGGCAGCGGCGACCGTTGGCGTGTAGATGATCGGTACGACCTCGTCGAGGTTGTCCATGACGAAGCGGTAGAACAGCGTCTCGTTGCGATCCATGAGGCTGTTCAAATAGATGTTCTTCTCGAGGTCGCTCTCCTTGCGGTCGATCTGGTTGCGGGTCCGGAGCAGCTGCTCGTCCATCGTGGCAACGTGGTCGGGGAGCATTCCCTCGATGCCGAGGTCCATTCGCTCCTGACGGGTGAACGCCGAGCCCTTGTTGAGCAAGGGATCCTGGAGTACTTCCTCACCGCGCTTGGCGATCGGGAGATAGCGGTTTCCGGTATCTGGATCGAGGAGAGGCCGAAACTGCATCTGCTCAGGTTATCCCCCCGACGCCGCTCGACTCACGACTCGTTACCGTTGCGCCAATGATCCGCTTCCGACGATGGGTGAGACAGCAGTTCGTCGCGCGCGGAACTGCGCAGTTCCTGACCGCGTCCCTCGCCCTCGGCATTCTCGTCGGCCTCGGGGCCGCCGCTCTCGTGTGGGCCATCGGCGGCGCCTTCCGGATCTGGGTCTCGGCCGACGACGCTCTTGGATGGGGAAGATGGTTCCTCCTGGTCTCGATCCCGATCGGGTTGCTCGTCTCGTGGGGTCTGAATCGACGATTCGGGCCCGGCGTTTCCTCCGGCGGCGTCACCGAGACCATGGTTGGGATCTCCCTGCACGGCGGCTATCTCCCCACCCGGATCATCCCGACGAAGATCATCGCCACCGCCGCGACGCTCGGATTCGGCGGCTCGGGAGGCCGGGAGGGCCCGATCGCCCTGATCGGCGGCACCATCGGGTCGGCGTTCGCCCGATACACCGGCTTTGGCCAGGACCAGATCAACAGCCTGGTCGCCGCGGGTGCCGGCGCCGGAATCGGCGCCTCGTTCAACGCTCCCATTGCCGGCATGCTCTTTGCGATGGAGGTGGTCCTGCGATCGTTCTCGGTCAGACACCTCAACGCCATCGTGATCACGTCGGTGATCGCGGCGGTGACCACCCAGCAACTGGTGGGTGATGAGCGGATTCTGCAGTCGCCCGCTTACGACCTCACCGATCCTTTCCAACTCGTGCTGTACGCAGCGCTTGCCGTGGTGGCGGTGCTCTTCGGCGTCCTGTTCCTTCGGGTGCTCGCCCTGGTCGGCAGATTCCGGCTTCCGCGCTCGATTCCCGGCTGGGTGCTTCCGCTCGGGGCCGGAGTCCTCGTCGGCACGATCGGCCTGTTCGAACCGCGCGCCCTGCGGACCGGCCAGGAGTTCCTCGGCCAATTGCTGTCCGGCGCCGCCGACAACACCGAGGTGTGGTATTCGCTGTTCGCGCTGGCTGCGGTCAAGGTATTCACCACGACCCTGACCAGGGCCGGAGGTGGTTCCGTCGGCACTTTCATGGCTGCGTTGTTCATCGGTGGCGCAGTCGGAGCCGGATTCGCTCTGCTCGTCGATGGGGTGTGGACCTTCTCCGAGATCGACTCCGGTGCCTTTGCCGTCGTCGGAATGGCCGCCACCTTCGCGGCGGTGGCGCGGGCCCCGCTGACTTCGGTGATCATCGTCTTCGAGGTCACGGGGAACTATGGGCTGGTGCTACCGCTGATGCTCGGCGCCGCCCTCGCCACCTTCCTCGGCGAGCGCTTGCATGCCGACTCGGCGTACACGATCGAGCTGACCAGAAACGGCATCCATCTGCCCACGGCACAGGACATCGACCTGCTCGACACGGTCAACGTGGGAGACGTGATGGGCCCGGTGGACCAGCCTGCGAGCCCGCAGATGACGGTCGATGAGGTGACCGATCTGCTCGACCGGACCAAACACCACGGGGTCCCGGTGGTCGAAGACGGGCTACTGGTCGGCGTCGTGTCGTACACCGACATCGCCCATGCGGAGTCGGGGGGCGACTCATGCGCCTCGATCATGACCGATCGTCCGATCACGGTGACCGCCGGCCTGCCGGTTTCTGCCGCCCTGGCCAGGATGGCGGCCCTTGGCCTGGGCAGACTCCCGGTCGTCTCAGACAGTGATTCCGCAGAGATCGTCGGCATGTTCCGCCGCGAGTCGGTGGTGCGGGCATATCACGCAGCGCTCGGAACGGCGACGGGGCGAGAGCTCTACCGGGATCGGGTTCGCCTGCGGTCACAACCCGATGCGTCGTTCTTCGAGGTCTCGGTCATGCGGGGCTCCGCCATCGCCAACGAGCAGGTCAAAGATGTGCCGTGGCCCGACTCGGCCACATTGGTGTCGGTACGCCGGGGCACGGCCGTGCTGATACCCCACGGCAATACCACGCTGCAGCAGTCGGACGGGCTCACCTTCTTCGGGACCGCGGAGGCTCGCATCGAACTGGCACATCTGACGGAACCAAGCGGAACGCCGACCACCGAGTGGCGGGTTTGAGCCATGCTTGTTGGGCGGCTCGCGGGGGCTCGCCGCCTGACTGCGTGATCGCGAGTTCTCGGTCGAGAAGCGATTCAGTCAGGGGCTCGCCGCCTGACTGCGTGATCGCGAGTTCTCGGTCGAGAAGCGATTCAGTCAGGGGCTCGCCGCC